>SXGR01531481.1_pt1 | contig 19810 bp, 16 predicted proteins | sample 3174711 | NCBI WGS metagenome assembly SXGR01 (sample SAMN11356860, study PRJNA531348) | freshwater metagenome | isolation source: freshwater sample F1-60 | place: China: Fuxian Lake, Yuxi | collected 2017-12-25
CCATGTTGCTCTTGAACAGGCCCATGTTGCTCTTGAACAGGGCCCTCTGGTTCCCTCTCGGATCCGGTCTGTTCATGCCCGCATCCAGCGACCACTAGGAACAGGGCCAAGCAAAGCCTCGCAGGAAGGACAGCAAAAGCGAGCTTATGGACAAAACTAACGTTGGACATATATGAAGCAGCAAGGTAAGATTATGGGATAGGGTTCCTCAAACAAACAAAAAAGAAGTTCCTTTGTTGCCCATCCAATTCCAAAGATAAATTCGCACCGTGCACGAACCTCTCCGTTCTCTTCATCGAATCCTAGAGGGTTACCCTGATGCGCGATTGATTGCCGTCACCAAAAAGCGCCCAGTCCATCAAATCCAAGATCTGTACCATGCAGGGCAAAGGACCTTTGGCGAAAACCATGCCTTGGAAATGCAAGAGAAGGCCCTCGTAATGCCTTCCGATTCCGAATGGCATTTCATTGGCCACCTTCAATCCAATAAAGTCAAGTTCATTGCGCCGCATGTCCATACCATCCATTCGGTGGACAGCTTGCGTCTAATGGATGAAATCCAAAAGCGAGCCGCCTCGGCGAACCGCACAATTCGGGTTCTCCTTCAAGTGCATATCGCCCAAGAGGAGCATAAATTCGGAATCAAGCCTGAGGCCTTACTCGATTTCACACAACAATTGCAGAACATCGAGTATCCCAACCTCTTAATCACTGGACTTATGGGTATGGCCACCCAGACCGATGATTCGATCCAAATCCGCAAAGAATTTCGTTTGCTCTATAATTTGTTTCAACAAATCCGCAAAGAATACAGAAGCCGAGATGCCATCTTCAAAGAAATTTCGATGGGCATGTCCAACGACTACCTAATCGCCTTGGAAGAAGGCAGTACTATGGTTCGAATTGGAAGCCTCTTGTTCGAAGAAGGCGATTAATTGCTTAGTCCTTTTGCCAGGCCTGCCAACGCCGAATCAAGGCCGCTGAAGAAGAATCCAAGCCATCAACAGAGTGATTTTCTTGAGCCTCAAGAAGAGGTAACAATTTGTTAGCGAGAACTTTACCTAGCTCCACCCCCCACTGGTCAAAGCTATAAATATTCCAAACCAGGCCTTGCACCAAAATCTTGTGCTCGTAGGCCGCAATCAGGCTACCCAAGGCATGGGGAGTCAAATTTTGGCACATCAGGAAATTGCTGGGTCGGTTGCCTTCGAAGACCTGATAGGGCGATAAACGCTGAATTTCATCTTCGGAACGGCCTGCTGCCGAGGCGGTGGCCACAACCTTTGCCATGTCCCTGCCCTGCATCAATGCCTGGGCCTGGGCAATTGCGTTGGCGGTTAGGTATCGATGATGCGGCCCTACAGGATATTGGGATTTAGCTGACAATACAAAATCACAGGCCACCTTGGAAGTCCCCTGATGAATCAGCTGATAGAAGGCGTGTTGGCCGTTGGTTCCCGGTTCACCCCATAGCACTGGACCGCTATCATAGGTCAAAGCCCGCCCTTGCCGATCCACGCTTTTGCCATTGCTCTCCATATCGGCTTGCTGCAGGTAGGCAGGGAATCTGCCAAGGCATTGATCGTAAGGAAGGATGGCTAGCGATTGTATGCCTAGAAAATTGCGGTTCCACAGGCCCAGCAAAGCTAAAGTCATGGGCAGATTCTGCTCCCAAGGGGTATGCCGAAAATGCCGATCCATGGCATGGGCCCCGGCTAGCAAAGCCTTGAAATGCTTGAAACCAACTGCCAAGGCCACGGATAATCCGATAGCAGACCATAAGGAATAACGACCTCCAACCCAATCCCAAAAAGGAAACATCCGTTCCAACGATATTCCAAAGGACTTCACTGCACTTGTGTTGGTGGACAAGGCTACAAAATGTAAGTCCACCCTGTTCCTCCTTCCGGTTTGTTCCCAAAACCATGCTCTGGCCGAAACGGCATTGGCCATGGTTTCTTGGGTAGTAAACGTCTTGGAGGCGACCAGGAATAATGTCGTTTCTGGATCCAGTTTCTGCAAAGTCCTTTGCAGATGCGCCCCGTCTACATTCGAAACAAAGTGAACCCTCAGGGAATTGCGATACGGAGCGAGGGCTTCGCAGACCATCAACGGCCCCAAATCCGAACCACCTATACCGATATTGACTACATCCGTGAAAGCTAAGCCTGTACAGCCTCGCACTGTGCCATCCAAAACCCCGTTCACAAATCCTTCCATCCTCCCCAACACCTCCTTGACTAATTCTCCTGGAGCGCTACCATCTGCCAAACAAAGTGATGAGGAGGGATCCCTTAGGGCCGTATGCAAGACCGCCCTCCTCTCGGTTTCGTTGATCCTATCCCCATTGAACATGGCCTCAATTCCTTCCTGAACCCTGCATTCTTCGGCAAGACGACGCAACAAGGCCAAGCCTTGGACGTCCAGCAAATTCTTGGAAAAATCCAAATACCAGCCCTCAGCCTCCAAACTCCAGCGCTCCGCCCTTTGGGGATCTGCTTCAAACAATTGGTTCAAGGTCTGCTTCTCCCCTTCCCTGAAACCCAAAGCATGTTGTGTTAGTTGTTTCCACGCAAAAGTTTCTGTGGGATTGATCTTAGGCAAGAGATTTTGCATATTGCGATATTAAAAAAGAAACCGTGAGCACCAACAAGCCTTTCGACCTCCACAAAAATAAGACCACAGCAGTCATGGGAGAAAACATCGCTTGCGAAAGACTGCAAAGGCAGGGTTGGCATATCCTCCAACGAAATTGGCGATCTGCACCTTACGAGGTGGATATCATAGCTATTTCAGGCCTAGTTCTAGCCTTTGTGGAAGTCAAAAGCAGCCGTAGCCTTCGCCATGCGGAACCCGCTCGGCAGGTCAAATACCGAAAATTCTTGAACTTGTCTAAAGCAGCGTATCGCTATTTACATGAATTTCCCCATTGCGGAGAGATTCGCTTTGACCTCATGGAATGCCGATGGCGAGAGGGAGGGCTAGTGGAATGTTGCCACTGGGAGGACTTTTGGAAGCCCAATAACCTTGGGCTCAAATCGCCCAGTTTGGATTCCTTTTGGCTCAACACCGGGCGCTTAGAATCCGCAACTTGAACGGTCGTCAGGGCCGCGTTCGAAGCTACCTTCGCAACATGAGACAAGAACACCTAACAGACCTTCGGGAGCGCCTTGAGGCGTTGAGGAGGTTTCTTTGACCTCGATGCCAAGATTGCTCGAATCAAAGATGTAGAAACACGCTCCACCTCCCCGGGATTTTGGGATGACCCGGTGACCGCCGAAAATTGGCTGAAATCGGTCAAAATCCCCAAACAGTGGGTGGAGGGCTATCAACAACTGCATGAACAAATTGAGGAGCTCGGAATTTACTACGAATTCCAGCAATCCGGAGAAATTTCCATGGAGGAATTGGATGAAACCTACGACCGAATCATCGAGGCCACCGAAGCCTTGGAATTTCGTAATATGTTACAGTCCGAAGAAGACCCTCTGAGCGCCATTATCGAAATCAACTCTGGCGCAGGGGGTACCGAAAGCCAGGATTGGGCCTCAATGCTGGAGCGCATGTACCGCATGTGGGCTGATTCCAAAGGCTACCGTATTCAAGAACTGGACCGGCAGGACGGGGAGGAAGCCGGTATCAAATCCGTAACTCTTGAAATCACAGGAGATTATGCCTATGGTTACCTCAAAGGCGAAAACGGAGTGCATAGACTGGTCCGAATTTCCCCCTTCGATTCCAACGCAAGACGCCACACATCCTTTGCATCGGTATATGCCTACCCGGTCATCGATGACAGTATTCAAATCGAAATTCATCCCAACGACTTGGAATTGCAAACAGCCCGCTCCGGGGGTGCCGGCGGTCAGAACGTGAATAAGGTAGAAACCAAGGTTATGCTTACCCACAAACCAACCGGGGTCGTGGTGGTTTGCCAGGTCGAACGAAGCCAATCCGCCAACCGCGAACGTGCCATGCAAATGCTACGCTCCCAACTCTACGAATTGGAATTGCGCAAGCGCAACGAAGCCCGTCAAAGCATCGAAGATTCCAAAAAGAAAATCGAATGGGGATCACAAATTCGCTCCTATGTCCTGCACCCGTATAAGTTGGTTAAGGATGTTCGCAGCGAACACGAAACATCCAACGCTCAAGGGGTTTTGGATGGGGATTTGGACCCTTTCATCAAGGCCTATTTGATGAGTGAACAAGGGTAAACTACAGCACCAATGAATCCAAACCAAAAGCAAATTCCCGCCTGGTGGCAGGACTTGCAAAGCAGTATGCCCGTTATGGCGACAGAAAGTGCCAAGGATCGCGTACGTCGTCTGATGCGGCTTCGCAAAGTTATCCTTGAATCTGAAGACGAGATCCGCAAGGCCTTATTTGCCGATCTTGGTAAACCGGCTATGGAAACCAACCTGACCGAATTATTAACGGTTTACAACGAGATTAAGCATTTCAAAGCCAACCTGCATCGATGGATGCGAAACCGCAGGGTGGGTCCTCATTTCCCCTATCTTTTGTCCAGAGGACATATACAATTCCAACCCAAAGGCTGCGTACTCATCATCGCACCTTGGAACTATCCTTTCCAGCTTGCAGTCATGCCGTTGATCGCGGCTGTGGCTGCGGGGAATACCGTTGTAATCAAACCTTCAGAACATGCGCCCGCTACCTCTGCTTTGCTTGCGGAACTGCTTCCCAAAGCCTTGGGGGAAGACGTGGTGAAAGTAGTTTCCGGTGATGGAACTGTAGGGGCTGAACTTCTTGAACTGCCTTTCGATCATGTGTTGTTTACGGGAGGCGAACGTGTTGGCCAAATTGTTGCATCAGCGGCAGCGTCTCAACTCATTCCATACACGCTGGAATTGGGAGGTAAATCTCCCGTATATGTGGACGAATCCGCTCCCTTGAATTCTACAGCCGCCAAAGTGTATTGGGGGAAATGGCTCAACGGTGGCCAAACTTGCATTGCCCCGGATTATCTACTCATGAACCGCAGCATGATCCCGCTAATAACCGAGGCCTTGCGATTGGCCGCGGCCAAGGTTCAAGAAGGTGAGCAGATCGGAGGTCCATCCCTCTGTCAACAAATCCATGCGCAGCATGCAGGCCGAATACGGGAATTGTTACAGGACGCCTTGGCCGGCGGAGCCCGCATCGAAGTGGGTGGACGTTGGGACGATCAAGGTCTGAACCTTGAACCCACTGTTTTGTCGGGAGTAACCCCGCAGATGCGCCTTATGAAAGAGGAGATTTTCGGTCCTATCCTGCCCATCATCGGAGTCGATCATCTCGAAGATGCCTTGGCCTTTGTTCGCAGTAGACCCAAGCCATTGGCGCTCTATGTCTTTGCCAAAAATTCGAAAGTCATGGATCGTTGGGCACTAGAGAGCAGTTCGGGTAGCATGTGCCTGAATGATGTGGTCATTCAAATTTCACATCCCGACCTGCCGTTGGGCGGGGTAGGCGCATCCGGTTCAGGCTCCTACCATGGTCGCTACGGATTCGAAACCTTCTCCCATGCGCGGGCTGTACTCCGCAATCCACATAGGCCCAATCTTACCTCTTTCTTTTATCCCCCTTACACCCCCTTCAAAGCCAAACTTGCCGCTTGGCTGATGAAATTCATGCGTTAAGAAAGTACCATCGAAACACTACCCCCTACATCAATCGAAATCGCTGAAGCCATCGGGATTTCTGTCAGAGGGATCGTCGGGATTTCTGTCGTTTGGGTCGTGGGAATCAGAATCGGATGAGCCTAAATCGCCTTCCGTTCCGATAGCGTCATGGTCCTCTTGGCGTAAACTCTGCCACGGATTTTCTTCGAGCATCAGGTCTCGCAATTCGACCAATTCCCTAGAGGCCTCTTGCTTACCGGATTCCGAATACCCGTGAATCAAATTATTCAATACACGAACCACGATATCATGGTGGGTACATGGCCTGAAATACCGAGGGTTGGCTGGCAAATGAATCAATTCCAGAAAACGCTCGATTTCCTTCTCACCGAAAATCATCCCCTTGTTGAAAGCATTGATATAGAACAGAGCTTTGGGTAAAGTTGTATCCAGCGTAACATCATCAAGATAAGCTAATATAAAGTGTTGAGGAAGGTTAACCCCTACGATTGGCATCTCCATTTTCGAAGCCAACCACATGTATACGAAGCACAGGACAATCGGATTCCCTTTGCGACTTTCGAGGACTTTGTTCAGGCAAGAATTCTGTGGGTCGTTATAATTGGCAGTATTACCGCGATATCCATGAACCTTAAACAAGACGTGATTGATCACCCGCACCTTCTCCAAAGCTGTCATGCAAGGATTCATTTCCATCCAAATCTCGATACGAAGACTTTCGAGACGATTGCGTAATTCACTTTCGTCCAGATCAGGGTAGCGAATTCGCGCGATCCAAATGAGCGCGGTAAGCAAATCTTCTTGGTCACCAAGGTTCCACGCCAAAAGCGCTTCCCTGCACTGATTCCATTGAATTTGGTGGATGAGCTCTTCGATGCGTTCTCTGGCAATCAAAGGCAAATTACCGATCCATGCGGTCTCCAAAAAGGGAACAATGAGAGGACCACGAAGGAGCAAAGCTTTGCTAACCTCCTCAACAACCTCAACGTCGGTATCATCGAGCAGGCAAATCATGGCCTGCAATTCTCTATCGGATGGGAGGGCGTTGGTTGTGGACATGCGCTGAAACGAATTTCGACCAATAGCGGCGGCATTCCCAAATTTCTGGGTACTTATTTATCCCCCAATTTTATCCACCGTAACCAATGTTCTGAGGGTTGGACGGCAATCAAGTTTTGACCTTCCTGGCCGCCTTGCCTTTGGGGGTTGGCTTGGATGCAGTGGCCTTAACGGTAGACTTGGCGGTGGATTTGACGGTGGATTTGGCAGTGCTTTTGGCCTTGGATTTGGTCCCGAAACGACCGGGTTTGGGGGGCGGGGCTTGTTCAATCCATTGGACGCATTGGGCTTCGTCTGCGCTGACAAAGTCCGCGCCTTTTGGAATGCGGTAGTTTTCTCCGGCTCGGGTCAGGTAAGGTCCCCAACGGCCTTGGATCATTTGGATTCCGCTGTCCGGAAAATCTTTGAGGAGGCGGGCGGCCGCGGCTTGTTGTTTGGCGATAATTAGCTCCACGGCTCGTTCGGTAGTGAGGGTAAACGGATCGTCCACTTTGGGAATGGAAACGAACAAATCACCCCATTTGACGTATGGACCAAAACGACCTGCGCCCACAGTCATGCCCTGCCCCTCATGCTCCCCCAAGGTGCGGGGAAGACGAAACAAATCCAAAGCATCGGCGAGATCGAGCTGTTCCATAATCATCCCTGCCTTCAACTTGGCGTACTGCGGTTTGGCTTCCGGGTCTTGGGGGTTAATGCGGGCCACCACAGGACCGTAACGAGCCATCCGAACGGAGTACATCAAACCACCGTCCATGCCCAGTTCGCGTTCGCCGTTAACACGTTCGCTCTCCTCCGTAGCTTTGGTAACCGTCTGATGGAAAGGCTGGTAGAAGGTGTCTAGCATTTTGGCCCAATTCAATTGGCCATCGGCAATGCGGTCAAAATCTTCTTCCACCTTGGCCGTGAATCCGAAGTCCATCACCTCGGGGAAATGCTGCAATAAGAAATCGTTGACCAGCATGCCGATATCCGTTGGGCGAAGTTTGTTCTTGTCAGCCCCGGTAATTTCTTTAAGGGTTTGTTTGACCAAGGCAGAATTAGGCTGTTGTTCCAACACGCGGTATTGCCTTTCAACCCCCTCCAATTCGGCCCGCTCCACATAGCCGCGGTCCTGAACAGTGCCAATAGTAGGCGCGTAGGTAGAGGGTCGGCCTATGCCCAATTCTTCCAATTTCTTGACCAAACTCGCTTCAGTATAACGGGATGGAGGACGGGAATAGCGTTGCGTGGCGAGCAGGCGATCCACAGGGGTGAGGTCCCCTTGTTGGAGGGCCGGCAAACGAGCTTCTTTGTTGGAATCATCTTCGTTGCCTTCTTGATCATCCTCGTCCGCACTTTCCAAATACAATTTAAGAAAACCATCGAAGAGCAGCACTTCCCCTTCGGCTACAAACTCTTCCTTCAAGGTTGGTGTGCTTAGGTTGATACGGGTTTTCTCCAATTTGGCTTCCGCCATCTGGCTTGCAACGGCACGTTTCCAAATCAATTCGTAGAGAACTTGCTGGTCCTTTTCGAGTTCCGGGAGACGTGATATGGTGAAGTCGGTGGGACGTATGGCCTCATGGGCTTCTTGGGCCGCCGCAGATTTGGTTTTGAATTGACGACGATGGTAGTATGGTTCGCCGTAAGATTGTCGTATGGCTTGTGCCGAAGCCTCCAATGCGGTTTCCGACAGGTTGACCGAGTCGGTACGCATGTAGGTGATATGCCCTGCTTCGTAAAGTCTTTGCGCGATACGCATGGTTCTTGTGACACCGTACCTCAATTTGCGGGACGCTTCCTGTTGCAGCGTGGAGGTCGTGAAGGGTGCGGCAGGGCTCTTGATGGCGGGCTTTTTCTCGACGGCTTTGACGGACCAATCGCATTGTACGGCCATTTGGATCCATGGACTTACCTCTTCTTCGAGGTCAAAACGTCGGTTGAGTTCGGTTTTGAAAGGTGCCTGAGACGCGGCTTTGGTGGATGTGGGTTGGAACCATCCGTTCACCCTGAAAGCAGCCTGGGGCTTGAAAGACGAAATTTCTCTTTCCCTATCCACCAAGATCCTGACCGCGACGGACTGCACCCTGCCTGCTGAAAGGGAAGGCTTGATCTTGCGCCATAGCAAAGGAGATAATTCGAACCCGACTAAGCGATCGAGAATTCGGCGTGCCTGCTGGGCCATGACCAAATCCTGGTCAATACGACGGGGATTGGCGACGGCAGCAGTGATGGCAGGCTTGGTAATTTCATGAAAAACAATACGGCGGGTTTTGGCCTCTTGCAATTCCAGGACCTCCTGCAAATGCCAAGCAATGGCTTCTCCTTCGCGGTCTTCGTCCGATGCCAACCAGACTACCTCGGCTTTTTTGGCTAGATTGCGGAGCTCGGCGACCATTGCCTTCTTGTCGTCAGGAACAGCATAGGTGGCGGCATAACCTTCATCAACCTTAACGGCATGGTTGCCTTTAATTAGATCGCGGATATGCCCAAATGACGACTTTACCAAAAAATCGTCCCCTAGGTAAGAACCAATCGTTTTGGCTTTGGCGGGGGATTCAACAATCAAAAGGTTTTTGGCCATAAAGGAATTTTCGGAGGCAAAGTAAAGGCCAAGTATCCCCGCAAGGATATTTTTGATTTGATTTGCGTGGATTTTGCAAGTTGAAGCCCCAGAATCCCTCTGGCTTACTTGCTCCCACCAGCCCACTACCTTTAAATATAGTCCATGCCTTCAGGCCTCAGTATTTTGGTTCCTGCTTACAACGAGGAACATACCATTTTGCCAATTTTAGATCTTTTGCTTACAACGCAACTGCCTGATAATATGGATAGAGAAATCATTGTGATCAATGATTGCTCCACCGATATGACCCGATATCTCCTAGATGGTTTTGCACAGCGCCACCCTGAACTTCCCCTCAGGATTGTACACCAACCTTCCAACCAGGGCAAAGGAGCAGCCATTCGTCAGGCCATTGCTATGGCCTCTATGGATTACCTGGTCGTGCAGGATGCAGACTTGGAATACGACCCGGCGGAGTTCAAGATTCTGCTTGCCCCTTTGATGGCGGGCAAGGCTGACGTGGTGTACGGTTCGCGGTTCATGGGGGGCAAACCTCACCGCATTCTCTTTTTTTGGCATACGGTTGGCAACAAGTTCCTGACATTCCTGAGCAATGCCTTGACGAACTTGAACCTTACGGATATGGAAACCTGCTACAAGATGATGCGGATTTCGGTGGCTCAAAGCCTGAGGCTGCAAGAAAACCGCTTTGGTTTTGAGCCGGAGGTGACGGCGGCATTGGCGGGCATTCCAGGGATCCGCATTTACGAGGTGGGCATTTCCTATTACGGACGCACCTATGCCGAAGGCAAGAAAATCAATTGGAAGGACGGCTTCAGGGCCATTTATTGCATTTTGAAATACAACATTTGGGCCAAGGTTTCTTCGCGTTGAGCAGATACGTCGCCGGACTGTGGCTGGCTTTGTTGGCCTTGGGCGTGGTATTCGCGGGCATTATGGTCGACCTCATGGAGGTCGACGCGGCCCAGTACGCCTCCATGGGGCTGGAGATGAACGACAGCGGCCAATGGGTGCAGCTGCACGAGCATGGGGCCTTGTATCAATCAAGGGGCTATCCTGACAAACCGCCTTTGGTGTTCTGGGCCGCTGCCCTCGGCACCAAGGTGCTGGGGGCAACCAATGCCGGCGCCAAAATCATTTCCGTCATCGTTGGCTTGTTGGGCATTTGGGCCATAGGTCGTTGGGCCTCCGAATTGCTGGGTCCACCTGCACTTTGGCCTGCCCGGGCATTCTACGGCGCCAACATCGGCATGGGTTTGATGCTGCAGGACGTGCGGACCGACACCCTGCTGGTGGCTTTGGTCTCATTGGCCGGTTGGCAATCCCAGATTTGGAAAAGAACTGGGGCATGGACTCCTGCTTTGTTTGCGTTTGCATTCCTCGCCTTGGCTATGTTGGCCAAAGGCCCCTTGGCCTTCATGACCCTCACGGCTGCCTTGGGCGGTCATGCCCTCTGGAACAGAGATTACAGCATTCTTAAGCGTGCTTCCTTCTGGGGCGGTTTAGCCGTCATGTTCCTCATCCTACTTCCTTGGCTATGGGGTCTTTACCAACAATGGGGATGGGAAAAGGGCGTACGCTATTACCTGTGGACCCAAAACTTTGGACGGATCACCGGCGAAAACCCTTGGGCTCACCAAGCAGATTACAGTTTTGTATTCCACAATTTATTATGGTCCTTTCTCCCCTGGGTTGTTTTGTTGCCATCTGCCTTGTTATGGGCTCTACGTCATCCATGGCGACATCGTGAATTGTCTTCCATGAGCCTGACCGCGTGGATATTGTTAGTAATAGGGCTCAGCATCAGCAAATTCCAGTTACCCCATTACGTTTATATCTTGTGGCCTTTTCAAGCCCTCATGATAACCCAATGGTGGGTTCAGGCGCAGCCTCTTGGCCAATCCATAACGATTTCTTGGATGGCGATGAGCCTTTTGGGCTTGCTTTTCAGCATTGGAGTGGATTATGTCTGGATTGGATATCCACTGGCCACCTTGACTTGGTCTGCAGGACTTGCCGTTTCCTGGTTCATTAAGGGGCGCAACGCCTTGTTTATGGGCAGTTCGGCCTTGCTCTTGACTCTTCTTGTTTTGAATGGACTCTTCTACCCCAGGCTCATGGCCTACCAAGCCTCCAGCTGGCTCGGAAAATGGGCCGCCGATCACAGTCTTACACCTCAACTTGAACGAGTATGTTGCGAAGATGAATCCATCCACGCCCTGCACTTTTACAGCAAGAGGGTGATCCCAAAATGGTCAGCGGATTCTGCCATCCCCGGAAATTCCTACACCGTCTATGCTTCCAAAAAATGCGCCGATTCCCTCCGAACCCTGGGCATGACAGTCGAAACCCTTCAGGAAATGCCTTCCATCAAAGTCACAAGGTTATCCCTTCCTTTCCTTAATCCCAAGACACGGATTCAGCAATGTTCCACTTCAGGAATTTACCAGGTTATTCCTTAAATTCGCCACCCTTTCACCATAGGCCTCTCTCTTTCACTCAAAGCCCTCTACTCAAAGCCCTCTGCAAACCATGAGCCTGATTGGACTGGATGCCATCCTGAAACTCCCCGCAATTCAAAAAGCCGCGCAAACAGCCGCGAGGCTTAATGTGCCTTGTTACCTTGTCGGGGGAGTGTTACGGGATGCTCTTTTGCATCGGCCTATCAAGGATATTGATTTACTGGTGGTGGGTAACGGCCCTGACTTTGCCACGGAATGGGCTGGTGATTTGAAAGGCAAGCCCAAGGTGCATTTGTTTCGGAATTTTGGTACCGCCATGCTTGAGATCAAAGATCTTCAGTTCGAAGTCGTTGGTGCCCGACGCGAATCCTATCACAGCGATAGCCGTAAGCCTATCGTGACCAACGGAACCCTCGAAGATGACCTGTCTCGAAGAGATTTCACCGTCAATGCCCTAGCCTATGAACTATATCCCAACTTTGGTCAGTGGATAGACCTCTTTCAAGGCACTCACGACCTTGAGGACGGTATTCTCATCACCCCTTTGGATCCGGATATAACCTTTTCGGACGACCCATTGCGCATGATGCGGGCAATACGCTTTGCTGCGCAATTGGGCTTCGAAATCCATCCCGAAACCCTGGCCTCCATCACCCGCGGTGCAGATCGAATTCGCATCGTTTCCATGGAGCGAATCACCGAAGAGTTCAACAAGATCCTGCTCAGCCAGCGACCCGCCAAAGGCTTGGGACTCCTCTACGATACCGGCCTCCTAGCGATTATTTTCCCGGAATTAACCCTCCTTCAAGGCATAAAAATTATTCAAGGCAAGGGCCACAAAGACAATTTCTACCATACCCTGCAAGTAGTCGAAAATTTGGTGTTAAGATCCGAAGACCTTTGGCTGCGTTGGGCCGCCTTGCTCCACGATATTGCCAAGCCCCAGACTCAGCGATTCGAAGATGGGGTGGGTTGGACTTTTCATGGCCACGAGGAATTGGGAGCCCGAATGGTCCCCAACATCTTTCGCCATTTCAAATTACCCTTGGATAGCACCATGACCAAGGTCCAAAACTTGGTACGCCTTCATTTGCGCCCCATTGCCCTTACCAAATCCAAAGTGAGTGATTCCGCCATGCGTCGCCTTTTGTTCGAGGTGGGCGAAGACATCGACGATTTAATGGAACTATGTCGCGCCGATATCACCTCCAAAAACGAAGCCAAAGTCAAGCGATACCTCCAAAACTTCGAGGACCTGGACCGCCGATTACGTGAAGTAACAGAGGCTGACCGGATGCGGCTATGGCAACCACCACTGGGGGGCGCTGAAATCATGGCTACCTTCGCATTGGAACCTGGTCGCCAAGTTGGGCTGATCAAGAACAAGATACGTCAAGCGATCTTGGATGGAGAAATCGAAAACGACCCTATCCAAGCTACCAATTTGATGCTTCGCCTGGGTCAAGAGCTTGGGCTCAAGGTCCAAATTACACCCTCCAATTTGCCTCAAGATTGATTTCCAAAAAGGTATTGACAAAACGAATTTCCTTCTTGAAATTAGCACCCTGCTTAGAAACTAATTGCCATCCTCCTTAACAACCCTTATGTCTGTTTACCGCTTCAAGGTCATCATCGAAGATTACGAAGATCTTTTCAGGGAAATCGAAGTCAAGTCAAATCAAAGTTTTGAGGATTTGCATTTCGCCATTCTCAAGGCCTTTGGTTTTGACCTTAAGCATCCGGCGTCGATTTTTTACAGCGATGACCTTTGGCATATGGAGGACGAAATTGCCTTCAAGGACATGCCCTATAGCCTGGTCAGCAACGGGATTCCCATGATTTCCACCAAGCTTAGCCAATACATCGACGACCCGCATCAACGTTTCATCTACATTTATCAATCCAACGAAGATGCCTGGGCCTTTTTGCTAGAATTGGTTTCCGTGGGCTCGCCTGCTTCCGACGAAGTCATTTTGCCCAGGGTAGTGAAAGCAGAAGGTGAAGCCCCCAAGCAATACAACCCCAAAGCCGCTTTGACGGCCAAACCTGGTTCGCCGTCTGCGGTCCCTACAGCCGCAGTAGAGGCCGTTCCATCAATCAATGACGATCAGGAACCCGATGCCGAAGATTTGCAAGAAGACCAACTCTTTGAACAAATCGAGACTATGGGCAAATCCCGTAAATCCTCCTCGCTTGATTTGGCGGGCACTGGCACAGCCTCCGAAATCCCGGACGGCTTTGTATTGGATGATGACTCGGATTCAGGTTTGTCGGATAACGAGGACGATGACAACCAAGATCGGGATGATGATAATGACGACAATGGTGACGATGACGATTACCGTGGTGGAGGGCGCGGTCGCTCTGGTGATTATGACCAAGGCGATTACTGAACCTGCTTTTGACGCAGGTCTATCCCTACCCCAAATCATCTTGGTGGTTGGCCCCACCGCTTCAGGTAAAACAGCATTGGCTCTGGCCCTGGCCTCCCATACGGCAGGGATCATTATCTCGGCTGATTCAAGGCAATGTTACAGGGAGATGGCCATAGGCTCCGCCGCCCCTACGGCCGATGAAATGCAAGGTATTCCTCATTACATGGTTGCCGATCGCTCTGTGAACGAGCATCTTAGCGCTGGCCAATTCGAGCAAGAAGCCTTGCAATGTATCGCCCAGGGTATCGCTCAGGGCCGACAAATCATTGTTTGCGGGGGGGCAGGACTTTTTATACAGGCTTTGGTGGAAGGACTAGATGATCTGGGTAACGCAGACCCTATGATTCGAACCTACTGGCTACAGCGCTACCGAACAGAAGGATTGGCCGCTTTGCAGAAAGAAATTCTTCTGCGCGATCCAGACTATGCCGCGCAAGCCGACATGAACAACCGTCAACGCTTGCTTCGGGCTCTCGAAATCATGGATAGCCGTGGACAGAAAGTCTCGGACCTTCGTACCCAAAGCGCCAAGAACAGACCCTTTCGATGTTGCTGGATCGGCATCAATCCTGAACGTTCTGTACTTCATGAGGCGATCAACATGCGAGTGGACCACATGGTGAAACAAGGTTTGGAGAAAGAAGCAGCTGCCCTTTACCCCTGGGGTTTGGTTAAAGCCTGCCAAAGTCCGGGATACCGCGAATGGGAGGCTTACTGGAACGGATCGATTGACCATACCACCTGCGCAGAACAAATCAAGCAGCATTCCCGACAATATGCCCGCCGTCAATTGACTTGGTTTCGTCGAAATCCCGATATCCACTGGATACCCCCTCCAATCACGAAAACCCCTGCACGTCTTGAATGGGTTATTCGTAATTTACCAATTGACTAAAGCAGTATTAATCTTCACCATGGAAACCTATTTCTTTGCTGGCCTAAGCCCCGAAGGTTCCTTTATGCTCAGCGAGGAGGAAAGCAAACACCTGATCAAAGTTCGTCGACATCAACCCGGGGACAGGGTACGCATTGCCAACGGTCTTGGACTCATTGCAGAATGCGAACTTTCTGAACTCCAATCCTCCCAAGCCACCTTACTCATTTTAAATTCCACTCAGCACTCTTGGCCCGAACCCCGTATTCACCTGGCCGTTTCACCTTTGCACCACGAAGACCGCTGGGAATGGCTGCTCGAGAAAGCTACCGAACTCGGCGTGTACCGAATCAGCCCTGTGCTCTGTGAGCGAACCGAACATTACCGTTGGAAACTCCCCCGTTATTCGCGCATCTTGGAATCAGCCCTCAAACAATCCTTGCGCACCCACCTGCCGATCTTGGACCAACCCATGCCTCTCTCCCAATTTCAATCCGAATCCAATGCCGTGACCTACATCGCGCATTGCAATGCAACTGCCGCGGAAGATACCCCACGCATTCCCTTGGACCTTATGGATACCTCCCGTAACACATGCCTAATGATAGGCCCCGAAGGTGATTTCCACCCCTTAGAAATTCAAAGTTTGGTCGAAGCAGGGGCCATACCCCTTTCGCTAGGTCCATTACGCTTACGAACGGAAACTGCGGTTCTTACAGCCCTTAGTCGCTTTCTCCGAGGAAACATGGCCCGAGTCCGCACCGTCCTCCTAGCCATCCTCCTACCCTTGGTCTTGACCTGCCTCGGCTCCATCTTTCCTGCTTCAGCCCAAAACAATAGCCAGCGTGCCAACGCTGCACCAGTTCGCTCTGGGCATATTGCCTTGGGCCGCCTCAAATACCAAGGTGGGGGCGATTGGTATGCCAATCCCACATCCATACCCAATCTGGCCAGGTTTTGCAATTCCGGTTTGGGTACCTCTCTTTCGCTTCAGGAGGAGATTGCCGATGCAGGCAGTCCAGACCTCTTTCGCTTTCCATGGATACACATGACCGGGCATGGCCGTGTCGTCTTCAACGAACAGGAAGCCCGTAACCTTCGAGCCTATCTGACAGGTGGGGGTTTCTTACACGTGGATGACAATTACGGAATGGACCCTTATGTGCGCAGCGAATTCAAGAAAGTCTTTCCTGATCTGGAATGGACCCGCCTGCCAGACAACCATCCCGTGTACCTCAAGCCCTATCCCATGGCTGCAGGTTTACCCAAAATCCACGAACACGACGGAAGGCCCGCCGAAGGTTTGGGCCTCGTTTGGCAAGGTCGTTTGGTGGCCTATTATTCCTACCAATGCGATTTGGGAGACGGATGGGAAGATACCTCAGTCCATCGGGATCCGGAAGCCTTGCGTACCACGGCCCTGCAGATGGGCGCCAACCTGGTACGCTACGCCTTCGAACAATAATCTGCGCGGATGGCAGATGCAAGTTCGCCGACCAATGCCGGGCCACGGTACACCAAACCGGTATACACCTGCACCCAAGAGGCGCCGCATTGCATTCGTTGCCATGCATCCTGGCCACTCATGATGCCTCCCACCGCAACCAGCGCAGGCAAGAACCCTTCCTCCTCACCATAATGACGCATCGCCTCCAAGATGGCCAATGACTTGGAGGCCAAGGGCGCACCGCTAATTCCGCCATGGCCTAGGCGTTCGAGCTCCTCTGGAGAAGTCTTCAAACCAACACGATCTACGGTGGTGTTGGTCAAGACCAAGCCCGAAATACGGTGTTTGCTCAACACATTCCACAAGGATTGCCACTGAGCAGGTTCCATATCGGGAGCTAATTTGATGCAAATAGGACGAGAATTCGCTTGCTGACAAGGTAAATTATTAATGTGTTGTAACAAAGAATTTATAAAATTCGCTTCCTGCAATTCCCTGATTCCGGGGGTATTGGGCGAGCTCAAATTGATCGTGAAATAGTCCACCCAAGGATGCAATTGCTCGAAACACTTGAGATAATCCCCCAAAGCTTCTTGGTTGGGAGTGTCTTTGTTTTTGCCAATATTGGCACCGACCACCAGGCCCGAAGGACGATACCTAAGCCGCTTTATCGCAGAAGCCACACCCCCGTTGTTGAAGCCCAGACGGTTGATCAGAGCCTCGTCTTGCAGCAAACGAAACAATCGAGGTTGCGGATTACCGGACTGTGGCCTTGGGGTCAAGGTACCTACTTCCACCGACCCAAAGCCCATGGCTTTCCAAACGTGGAGGTAGCGGGCATCTTTGTCAAAGCCGGCGGCCAATCCCACCCTGTTGGGCCAATGGAGCCCCAAACCTTCCCAAGGATCATGCACCTTAGGCCAAAATTGAGCCCATAACCAGGCCATGCCGGGGATTCGCAACAAGACCGAAGCCAAGTTAAGGGTAAGATGATGCGCCCTTTCGGCATCCAATCGGAACATGACCTGGCGCAATAGCGAATACATGCCCCAAAGATGCGCAGAACCTTGAAGAAAATCAGCCTTTCATGGCCCTAAGCATTTCCCTTTTGCCGGGAGGGCCGGGCAAGCGCTCCACCAACAAGCCTGCCTGCAGAAGATGCCGCCGGAAGGCACCTTGTGCGCCGTAGGTGACCATGACCCCTCCCTTGGTTAAGCGTTCCACCAACAGAGACACCGCCTGTTCACCCCATAGTTCCGGCTGCGCAGAAGGACCAAAGGCATCGTAAAAGATCACCTCGTAAACCCCTTCCAAGTTCTGTACCCATCCCTGAGGCAATACCTTCATAACAATATGACTTTCATTGAATTCTGTTCTAAATGCCAGGTGTTCTTCAGGCCCTTCCCCTCCTCCCTCCAAGAAACGTTGAATGAAGGAAACGTCCTGCAGGGAACTGTAAATAGACCTGTACCCTGCAAGCCAATCCTCCCGTGCCTCATCACGCATATGCACACCGTAATTCAATTCTCCCAAAAGCAAAGGATCCAATGGACTGGTTTCCAAGGCAGTATAGGACCAATTCACAAGGTGCGCTCCTTTTCCTGAAATGTTCTCACTATTTGGGATCCATGTTGCTAACCTCCCTCGCCACGCTTCCAAGACAAGGGACGCATTGAGCCCTGTTCCCAAACCCAACTCCAGAACCCGCAGCGGTTTCAAAGAGTTTTGACCCATGGCCAACCAAAATTCCAGACCATTTTGAATAAACACATGCCTTGACTCGGTCATCGCTCCGTGACGGCTATGAAAAGTTAATTGACCATCTGCTGAAACCAAGGTATGAGAACCATCCATCGTGGCGACGATCTCCCAAGAATGGGGGCCGCCATAAGTCCCCTTGGGTTCACCGATCTCGTGCATGATCGCAAAGTAAGCCATGAGCGAGGCCACAGGAGTTTATCTGTAAAGTTCAAGACCGAGAACCATGAACGGCATGCCTTTGGCGGAGCGAATGCGTCCACAACGCATCGAGGATTTGTTGGGACAGGACTCCTTGCTCAGCCAAGGGGGTCTGCTGACCGGCATGATCCAGCGAGGCGCCCTACCCTCCATGATCCTCTGGGGGCCACCAGGCTGCGGCAAGACCACCCTAGCCAAGCTTCTGGCCGTCAGCACCAAGCAGCCCTATCACCCGTTCAGCGCGGTGGATACCGGAGTCAAGGAAGTGCGCAATGTTATCGAACAAAGCCACGGCCTGTTCAAGCCTTTGCTTTTCCTGGACGAAATCCACCACTTCAACAAAGCCCAACAAGACGCTTTGTTGGGTGCCGTGGAACAAGGCCGCATCACCCTCATCGGGGCTACCACCGAGAACCCTTCTTTCAGCCTGAATCCCGCCTTGCTTTCCCGATGCCAATTACTCGTCTTGCAACCCTTGTCCACTGAAGATCTTCTCCAACTTGCCCGAAGAGCCCTTGCCCAAGACCCTATCTTGTCCACCAGGCAAGTACCCTTGACCGAATGGAGCGCACTCCTACGGCATGCCCAGGGAGATGCCCGTCGTTTGCTCAACCTTCTGGAAATGTTATGGAACGCTGCTGAAGGTGCGGAAGCCGTCCTTGACGATGCATTGGTTGCATCGGTTATTCCGCATTTCCTAGTCTACCATGACCGGGATGGAGGCCAGCATTACCGCCTGATTTCAACACTCATCAAATCCGTTCGTGGTTCAGACCCCCAGGCTGCCGTTTATTACTTGGCCAGGTTGGTGCTAGGCGGCGAGGACCCTGTCTTCATTGCGCGAAGGTTGCTCATCTTGGCCGCCGAGGATATAGGCCTTGCCAATCCGCATGCGTTGATTCTGGCCCAAGCCAATATGGAGGGCGTGGCCAAAATAGGTTATCCGGAAGCCCGCATCTTGCTCAGCCAAACCGTGCTGTACCTCAGCCTCAGTCCCAAAAGCAATTCCGCCTATCTGGCCATCGACAACGCTTTGGATTTCATTCGAAGGGAGGATAGCCTTCCCCCGGTTCCCGAAGCCCTAAGCAATGCGTTAACCAACCTGAACCACCAAATGGGCTTTGGCCAAGGCTACCTATACAGCCACGAAGGCCCTCACCATTTCATCCCCCAACCTTTCATGCCCGATGGCCTGCACGGCAAGGTTTTCTACCAGCCCGTTTCCAACCCCCACGAATACAACTACCGCGACTGGCTGCAGACCCATTGGCCTCATTATCCTTTGGACCCACCCGATTCTGTGGACCCACCCGGCTAACCCTAGCCCACATCCTGACCCAAGACCCCGCTAAATTCCACG
>SXGR01397866.1_pt1 | contig 19798 bp, 22 predicted proteins | sample 3174711 | NCBI WGS metagenome assembly SXGR01 (sample SAMN11356860, study PRJNA531348) | freshwater metagenome | isolation source: freshwater sample F1-60 | place: China: Fuxian Lake, Yuxi | collected 2017-12-25
CTGCTGGACGCGATTTGCCCAACCCTGCTCCGTGCGGTCATCTTTGGGGTTGGGGGTGATGATGACGCGGCTACGGCTGTTACGCATTAGTTCGAGGGCTAATTGGATTGAGCTGGTGCCGGTCTTGTGAAGGCCGCAGTGAATTGTGATCATCAGCTCACACGCCTCACGAGCGCAGAGAGAATTGCTGGGTCTGGAGTTTCAAGGCGTCAAGGTTCGCCCGCGCCCACTTCACCATCTCTGCGACACCTGCCTCAAGCGAGATGTTCGGTTGCCACCCGAGTTCATCGTGAACCTTCGTGCTGTCCAGCCAGTACCTGCTGTCCTCGGTCACCCTGCCCGGAGCAATCGTCACGAAACTCTCAAAATCGACTTCTGCCGCTGCGGCCGTCATCTCGACGATATGCCTGATCGATACTGCAGCCTCGGTACCTGCGTTGTAGGTTTCGCCGAGTCTGCCCTCGGTCATAATGAGGAGGACGGCGGCCGCGAGATCGGTCGCATGAATGAACGACTTCTCAGCGACACCTCCTCCTTCGAGCGGAAACGTCTGACCGGTTAGGGCGCAGAATGCTGCGCGAGGTATGAGGCGATACAACTGCTGCCCGGGGCCGTAGGCGTTGGATGGCCGGATGATGTTCATCGGAAAGTCGATGCTGTCGAAATAGGTCTTCAAATGCATGTCACCGGCAAGTTTCGACACGGCGTAGGGGCTCGTCGGGTTCGCTGGCGAAACCTCACTGCACGGCCCGTCAACGGCTGGTCCATAAACTTCCGAAGACCCGATCTGCATCCAATACTTGAAGTAGTCGCGGTCTCGAATCGTCTCCGTGATTCGGGCGAGAGCAACGACGTTCGTGTCGTAGTAGCGATGAGAATCCACCCACGATGTGGCATACGCCAAGGCCGCAAAGTTGATGATGCAGTCCGGCTGCTCCTGGTCGAGGATGCGCATCAGGATGTCGTGCTCGTGAACCATATGGGCTTGGTAGTAGACAAACCTTGGATCACCCTGACCAACGTCGAGGGAGTAAACCGGCGGCTTGCGCTGGTTGCGGCCGATGCTCACCACGCGCTTGATATCCGGTTGATCCAGCAGGAATTTGAGCATGTGGACGCCGAAGACGCCGTCGCCCCCGATGACGGCCACCCGATTGAAGCTTCGTGTCACGGTAGTTCTCCCAATCGGCTCTCGTTAGTTCTTGCGGCTGAAGATGATTGCTTGTGAACGCTCAGACTCCACCATGAACGCACGACCCTCAACATGCTTTGAGAAGTACGACATAATGTCGTCTGTGACGTGTGCACGCTGCTTCTGTTCGATCGCTATGGAGAGTTCACCGCGCTTTCCGAAGTTGTCAAGGATTATGACGCTCTTGCGACTGCCCTTTACCACCCGATCGATGAAGACCTGGCGGAGTGCGCGCGTTTCACGAGCAGACGGTGCGAAGATGAGCGAGAACACGTGCGACAGAACGACGTGGTCGATGCGATTAGAGATTAGCCGGGAGAGAAACTCCGCATCTCGCATATCGCCAACGCTGAGTTGCACATTCGCAGATGGCTCACACTCCCTCACGAGGGCCACCGCATCGGCGTTCATGTCGGTGCCGATGACCGCAGAAGTCGGGTACTGCTCGGCGAGGAATCGGATGTTCTGGCCCGAGCCGCATCCAAGGTCGACAAATGTGTCGCCGTCCTCGTACCGAAGGATGTCGGCGTATTCGTCTGCGAAGAATGCGAGTCGCGAGATCTGGCCCTGATAGCGGGTCAGATGAACCTCATGGGAGCCACCGGCGATCGTCTGGTAGCCGCGACCCGTGGGGCCGTAGTGCAGCCCGTGCAGTCGCGTGTAACGGCGAAAGAGTAGATCTTGATAGGCAACTCTGAGCCTGCGCGCGACACGCTCGAGACCGATCGCTGGGTACTTGAGGGCCCGCCCGATCGGCGATGCATTGATCCCCATTCGGTAGGTGAAGTTCGCATCGATCATATGCATCCTAGCCGATGCGTAGCAATTGATGATCGGATGACGAACCCACTCGCGCCACTCACCCGTCGACTCCAGCCCGACGTTAGGGCCAAGACCCATGCCAAACCTCACTTCTGCCGGGCACATTCTCGTGCGCCCCAAATGAACGAGCCTGCGTCGAAGACTACCGAGTTGCCCGGAGAGGCGATTGAGTAACTCCCCACGAGGGAACTTGCCTGTCGCGAATTCTGGACCGGCTCATTGTTTGGGGAGTTGTCCCCGTATGCGAGACGGGCGGCGGCGGGACCCACCCCGGCTGCGCTCGCCTACCGCCCCTTCGGAGTTCGTCTGTCCGAGGAATTCTGCCCAGGGTTCCATACCCCGAATCGTATGCCGGCTGGTCACCGGCGTTCATAAGAGCATCGGTCGCTGTGAGCCATTGCGAGCCCGAAAGCGCCGGGCAACCGTTCGTCACGGGGTCGCTGAATTGGCTCCAGGTCGGCCGCGAACGCGTCCATTTGGCTGATCATGACCTTTCAATCCAACTGCATGTCTCCAACCCCTACGCGCTGGTTCTCGGGGAGGACGTCGTAAAGCAGCCTGCGAGCGACGTTGAGAGCTTGCGCAAACAATTCGATCGAGGGAGATCGTCATCAAGCCCCTCCGAGGACGGGGCCAGCGTTGCCCTTGCGTTTTTCGTGCCGGACCCAGGCTCGGCGTCGGTCTCGCAGTTCGACTCGCCGGCGGCGCTTCGTCACTGGATGAACCGACTGTCACCGGCCTCAGTCCCCAAGACGGCCGAGGCGGTATTCGAGGTGTCGTCCGATCTCATCGGGATCTTCAGTCCAGGGGTGATTCTGCTTGCTCCAAGTCGAACTGCAACCCTCACGGATCAGATGCTCGTCCGCCTGAGGGTTTACATGGTGGATGCTGTCGCGGTTGCTTTGGCGCAACTCGTATCCATCAGCGGGTTCCGAAGTGAAATCGGAGTCATTCATGAGAGCGACCATGGATGGTCACGCCTGATCCCAAGGGCATTCCGACTCCGCCAGTCACGCATCCGCCGGCGGTTCTACGCCTTTCGTTCGAAATGGTGGTGGGCTCGACCCTCAAATCATTCACTCGTGGCGCTCACATGGTCAAAGTTCGACGAGATGCACGCCCTCACGGACATGGTCAGACAGGTCGACGAGGAACTGAGCGACTACTCAGCCTCAGCGCGTGAAGATTTGGAACGGTTCATTGCGATCGGCGGCCTGACACTTGGATCGTTGGCCATCTACGAGTCAGTCATGTACGCAGAGTTAGGCCCGGGGCGGCCTTGGTTGACGATCGGGGTACCCGCACTCGCGGCCCTCAGTGCCCTCATCGTCGCTGCCCTACGACCTGTGGTTCGCTCCCGACGGTCGTCCCTAGACTAGAGACGCGCACTGGCGCACCGAACGAATGAGGTGACTCGAACACGTGGCGGATATACGCCTGAGGGCCAAGGTATTTCGCAACACCTACCTAATGGGCCCGAAGTGGCTATTCACGGCAGTGATTTCGGATAAGGACTACGCAAGAGCGCTCACAGCTCTTGAGCCGCAGGCCGGAGCACCCGGGTCCCGACTTAGTCCGAGCATGCTCAGGAAGATTCGCAATCGAATTCGACCCTGGTTCTGGCCCTACATCGGCGATGCCGAGCCCTGGGCAACTGCTGGCGAGGGCGCTTGGTACCCACCATCGACTTACGCCATCCAAGAGCACGGGGGTCTTATTCTACGACTCTTGGAATGCACCCCTCCAGAGTCAAGCGTGCTTGACATCGGCTGCAACTCCGGGGCGAACCTAGATTTTCTTCGCCAAGCAGGTTTCACGGAGTTATATGGAGTAGACGTGGGTCGAAACGCGCTTGCTCACTTCGAGCGCCACTATCCCGAGACCTTTCACATAGCGACGGTTAAGCATGACTTGTTCCAGCGGTACCTCCTCAATTCACCCTCACGTTTCGTTGATGTTGTTCACTCCAACGGAGCGACCCTGGAACTCGTTCATCCGAGTTTTCCCATCGTCGCTGAGATCTGCCGCGTGGCACGTCGCGATGTATTCGTAGACATCACCGAGATGGGTCATGCCTACCCGCGAAAGTACATTGAACAGTTCCGCAGGCATGAGTTCGAACTTGTCTACTGCCGCCGGCCACTCGACCGAGAAATCGGCAGCAGTATTCTCCAGTTCAGCAGGTCACGGCCGTAGTGCATTTGATCTAAGACGACAGGCTCTCGAGCGAGTTTCGGCAACTGATGAAGGGGCGGCGATGGACGACCTTGAGATTTGCCGGGGCTACCGGCGGAGGATTCTTGAGGTTTCACAGACGCTTGATGCGCTGCACGTAGCACCCGCATTCTCGTGCCTCGAGATCGTGGATGCGATATTGCGGTGCTCCATGGATAGCCCTAACGGCGGTGCCGACTCGTTCATTCTTTCCAAAGGCCACGGTGCCATGGCTCACTACGTCGTTCTCGAGGGCCTCGGGGTCCTTGAGCCAGACCAGGTGAACCGGATCTCGCAGAAGGGATCACGAATCGGTGGGCATCCCGATCGTGGTACGCCCGGCATAGTTGCTTCTACCGGATCCCTAGGCCACGGCCTCCCCATTGCGCTCGGAATTGCCAGGGGACAGAGGGAGCGCTCCCTACCAGGTCGAGTTTTCGTCGTGATGAGTGACGGCGAACTCATGGAGGGCTCAGTGTGGGAAGCGTTACTCCTCGGCCCCTCCCTCGGAATCACGAATGTCACGGTAATAATTGACCACAACGGCTCGATATCAAGAGGGGACATTTCCGCGGTGCAGCCGAACCTCCTCCCTGTCGCACCGAAACTCGCGGCCTTCGGGTGGGATACTTGCGAGGTAGACGGGCACGACACCGCGGCAATCGTTGACGCGATCAAGGGTGCCCAATCGAATGCCCCGAGGGCAATTGTTGCCCGCACGACAAAGGGCAAAGGCGTGAGTTTCATGGAGAATCAGCCAATCTGGGCCTACCGCTCACCCAGCCCTGCCGAGTATCAGCAGGCCCTTGCCGAGTTGGCGATGCCGGCGGCCAACGATGCGTGACGCGTTCGCACGCGCCATCACGGAGGCGGCCCGCACCCGTGACGATGTGATCCTCGTCGTCGCTGACATTTCCCCGGCAGCCGCTCTTAAGGCGTTTCTTAATGAGAACCCGACGCGAATCGTCGATGTCGGAGTTTCAGAGCAGGCAATGATCGGCATGGCGGCAGGCCTGGCGATGACCGGGCTTCGGCCGTTCACCTACACCATCGCGCCCTTCGCCATCTACCGTCCGTTCGAACAGATTCGCGTCGACCTGTGCTACCAAGACCTGCCTGTCGTTGTCGTCGGTGTCGGCGGCGGTCTGAGCTACTCAGCCCTCGGCACCACTCATCACACGATTGAGGACGTCGCGATAGCCACGGCCGTCCCGAATCTCACGGTGATAGCTCCCTGCGATCCCATCGAGGCCCAACTCGCCGTCACCGCAACCTTCGAGCTCAGTGGCCCCGCATACCTCAGGCTCGGGAAGTCTGGGGAGACGGTACTCGGAGATGGTTCGTCGGAGCCCTTCGCCTTGGGCAAGGTTCGACAGATTCGAAAGGGCCATGGCACCGCCATTATCGGGTACGGCCCGATCCTAGAACTCGGCATCGAGGCTGCACAGGCGGTGGACGGTCAAGGTCCATTGCCGTCGATCTACTCTGCCCATACCTTGAAACCCTTGGATCTGTCGAGAATAGACGCAATCTTGGATACCTACGCTCATGTCATCACAATCGAGGAACACGTATATGCGGGGGGGCTGGGGATGAGAGTTCAGGCTCGGGCGCAGGAACTCCGACTGCGTACGTGCACCATTGATACGATCTGCCTTCGAGACGAGTTTCTCCACACCTACGGTTCGAAGGACGACCTCCTCGACTTGCATGGCATAAACGTGCAGTCAATCGCCTCCGCTCTAACCATGGCGGGAGGTGAACGCAATGGGCCAGGAAATTGATCTCATGCGGCGCTATCCCAAGCCCAAGAGTCGCATGACAGAACGACCCAACATCACGGACGCTGACCGCGAGATCTCGCGCGAATTTGCATTCGATTACTTCGATGGGGAGCGTCGACACGGCTACGGAGGTTTCAATTACCATCCTCGCTTCTGGACGGAGACTGTCGCGGTCTTCGCAGAGCATTATGGACTTACTGATTCGAGTTCAATCCTGGACATCGGGTGTGCCAAGGGTTTCATGCTCAAGGATTTCGGGCTTCTCCTGCCTGGTGCCCAAATCGCGGGCATCGATGTTTCGGAGTACGCCATCGGGATGTCAGACCCAAGCGTCTCCGAATACGTCCAGGTTGGAAACGCAACTGACCTGCCCTTCGAAGATCGAACCTTCGATCTCGTAATATCAATCAACACGATCCACAACTTGGATCGCCCCGGCTGCTTGGACGCATTACGGGAGATCGAGCGCGTTTCTCGCGGCAACGCATTCATCATGGTAGACGGCTGGAAGAACCCCGAGGAACAAAGACTTCTGGAGGAGTGGGTGCTCACCGCGAGGACCCTACTCAGTTCTTCAGAATGGATCCGAGTCATGTCGCAGTCTAATTACACGGGCGACTACGAGTTCTGGAATCCGCTGAAGTGACTCCGCCATTGATGGAGTCTGGATATAGGTACCCGGACTTCGCGATTGTTTCAAATGTTCGGTGCGGGAGCACTTGGCTCGCTACCGCCCTCGCGAACACTCATTCCGGCCTTGCAGTCGATTGGGAAGTCAAGCTTGAGGGCTACAGTCGATCATCGGTGCACTTCCCTGTCGGGACCAGTGACTTGCCCGAGCGACTCGATGCCTTAGCCCGAAGTGTTGCAGACACAAGCCTTCGGGATTCCCCAGTAATTGGAACAAAAATCACGCTCGATATTTCGGTTGAGCCATTTCATACCTTGAACGTACCTGGTCGGTGGGGGCTCCTCCAAGGATTTCGGTCCCAGGCCTCGTCAATGCGTTTTCTGCACTTGACCCGTGGATTGTGCGATCAGAGTCAGTCACCGGGAGGCCATTCGACCAGATCGTTAGACTCGGAAGAAGTAAGCAGGCTTGTCGCAGGGAGCAGGCTCCTCAAGAACGTTATCCACGAATCAGGCGAAGCCGAAGCGACACTTTCACCCATCGCTCATCAGTGTGACCCGCAGAAGGTTTTCCATCAGTTCATGAATGATCTCTGCGTGGCATCCGCGTTAAGTGAACGCCCGCGTTATCTGCGTGTCCAATACGAATCATTGCGTGATGATTTTCCGTCCATTCTCACATTCTTAGGCGTGCCTGCGGATCGGTCACTTGATGAGGTTTCCGTCACCGCAAAGAATCCGCGTTTGTCTCTAGCTACCTCTTGCGAACTCGGGCTCGCACTGACGAGGCTTCGTGATTTCTTGTTGGCAGCGATTGATGCGACTTCGATCGACGATGACACAAGGTGCGTGCTGATAGAGGGGGCTGGTGCCCTTTTCGAGTCTGAGCGCGTAAGGGTCGAGAAGGCGGCCTCTTCAATGTCTCACGTCACAGGTCGAGACCTTTTGCATGAAATCCGACGTCGCGCTCAATGGAAGGCAGGATTCCGTCAGGGTAGGCAGCAGTAAATTCCGAGCGCACATAGGTGATGATTGCCTCCGTTGTTGACATTGACTCATACCCAAGGATTTGCCTCGCGAATGCGTCATCTATCACGAAGTGCGCCCGTGATGCGGATTTCTCAACGATCTCGGATTTATTTCCCGTTTCGCGGACGATGATCGTCGCTATTTCAGAGATGGTGAGCGGATGCGTGGAAGCAATCGGGAATGGCTCGCTCGACTGTGCTGCATTGCCAACAATCTTGGCGAGAAAATGACACAGATCCTCGAGGTGAACGGTGTTGTTAAACAAGTTCATCGGACCGGCAATCTCAATCGGTTCGCCTCGGATGCTTCGGCCAACAATGCCAGCCAGCCAATGCCTGTGAGCGCCTAGGCCAATGACTCCGGGGAGCCTTATAATGGCCACCGGCATGTGCGCCCATGCATCGGCGAGGATAAGTTCACTCACTCGCTTAGAGATTCCATAGGCGGATGGATTCAAATATCCGGATTCCCACGAGAGCGTTGATGTTGGGACGTTGCCGTGAACAGATACTGTCGATAGCGCTATGAGTTGCTTGCAGGAGCCGCTCTTTGCGAATGCCAATACTGCTTGTGTAGCAACAATGTTGTCTTCCACAAGTGCCGTGAAGTCACCTGCGGGCGCGGTATACCGAGCAGCAGCGTGAATGATGGCATCAATTGGTCGTCTAAGACTGCTGAGGGTCCGAGGGTCTCGCAAGTCGCCAACAGAGATGTCCACATCAAGTTTGTCCAGGACATCCATTTGGAGCGCATCCATTGACCGCGCTGTCACCGATAAGTCGTGACCGTATTCCTTGAGAGTGAGCACAAGAGATCGGCCAACAAATGATCCTGCGCCTGTGACCAATACCCTTGACAAAGTTGCGACCCTTCCTGTGTGGAGCGCCGACACCCACCGTGAGTAATGAACAACGGCTGTTTTTCGGAGCGAATTAGTGGGTCTGCGCCCCTAGCATATTGGGTAGACTACCTTCTTCACCGGACCTAAATGCCCAATACAGTAATCTGAACGACGTAGGTCAATAAACCACACGAAATTGCCATTCAAGTGCCGGCTAGTGACAAGGAACCATTTAAGGAAAACGTGAAGATTCTCGTAACCGGCGCCCTGGGCCATATCGGGTCAGCCTTGATTCGCGACCCAGCATTGGTGTCGGAAGCAAGCGAAATCGTACTCATCGACAACCTCACTACCCAGAGGTTTCCGAGTCTCTTCGAGTTGCCGGCGGGACTCAAATATACGCTTCTCCCCTTTGACGTGGAGTCAGTTATGACAATTCCGCTGGCGGGGGAGTGTGATGCTGTCATCCACTTGGCGGCCATCTCTGATCCAGCAGCGAGTGTCGCTAACTCCCAATGGCTATACGACAATAATTTAAGAATTACGGAGCACGTGGTGCGCACATGCTTGGCCTCCCAAACTCCCCTCGTCTTTGTTTCTACCACAAGCGTCTACACGAGCAACACCGGGAAAGTAGACGAACAGTCACCCACAGACAACCCGACGACTCCCTATGCCCGATGCAAACTCGAAGAAGAGTCGTTGGTTCTCGACGCGATGGCGAACGGCCTTGCCGGAGTCATCTACCGACTCGGCACAATCTTTGGCATATCCCCTGGAATGCGATTCCATACCGCCGTGAACAAGTTCTGCTGGCAGGCGGCCACCGGTCAGATAATCGAGGTCTGGCGGACCGCTCTTGACCAGCGCAGGCCTTATCTGGACTTGAACGATGCTCGGGTAGTGCTCGCGCGCTCCGTACTTGAGGGGCTGTATCCCGGAGAGATTGTGAACGCTGTCACCTGCAATGTGACCGTTGGAGAGGTACTCAGGGTGATTCAGGACTGTGGGGTTGAGACCCGGATTCGGCTCGTGGACAGTCCGGTCATGAATGAACTCTCCTACACCACGAGCACAGCTCGGGCGTTAGTCCTCGGCCTGAGGTTTCAGGGCTCGCTGGATTCTCAAATCCGGTCAACGCTGCAAATGCTCGGCCACCTTGGGCCATTTTGAACGTATGTTCTACACATGACCGGGAGCCGCTTCCGACTTGAGAAAATGCTCGACATCGGTTCCTCGACGCTGCTCTGGAAGAAGCCATTTAACGGAGACTGTGACGTCAGAACCACGGGTCAGGCCATTAACACTACTGATCGCCTCATGGGGGTGTCGACACAGCTGAATCGTGGGCGTGGAAGGCAGTCCCCAAGAACCTGCGGCGGGCCTTCGACGGAGTCGCTGAACGCACTTTGGGGTGCCTGGGTCCGGTGGGTTTTCATTGACAAGAGAAGGACCTCGATTAGTGACTGTTCACCGAATGCGAATACAAGATTCCAAAACCAACCGGTGTCGGTCCTGGAACTTGTGAATCCGGTGATTTCTGGGTGATGCCAAGGGTACGCCTACAAGAAGCAGGGATCAGGTCCTTCAAATGAAAGGATCCAAGTGTCGCGAGTTTCAAATTACCGGCTATCCGGATCGTCTCTAGAAACGGTGCTTGGCTTAGTAAAACGGGGCGTCGCAATTTAGGGTATGTATGTGACTCGGGATAGAGATGCGTTAAACGCTGATCGGAAAGTTAAGCTTGACATACAGGTGCAGGATGAAGAGTTGCATCGAATCTTTCTCTCTTTCCTCAAGTGCAGTTACGCGGTGGACTATTGCTGTCAGTGGGATTGGGCCGGCTTCCCGATACTTAATATGCCTGAAGACGTTATGACATACCGAAAGATTTTGTTCCGCGGCAAACCCACCGTGGTTATCGAGACCGGTGTCGCCTGGGGGGCGGTACCGCGTTGCTGGCCTCCCTTATGTCCCTATATGAGCCGAACGGCAAAATCATTGGAATTGACCTCTACCTAAAGCTTGATTTAGCCAGCCATTTAGCGGAGCTGAACCTACCCGTTGGTATCAACCTGCTCGAGGCGAGTTCCGTGGACGAGTCTGCACTCCCGTGGGTAGCCAGTTACATCAACCCTGAAGATCGTGTGATGGTGATCCTTGACTCCCATCACACCCATGACCATGTCCTCGCGGAACTTCGTGCGTACTCATCATTCGTTACGTCTGGCCAGTTCCTGATCGTTGGTGATACGAGCATCAAGGATCTAGCACAAGCAACTGATCGGGTCCGGCCTTGGACTGTGGACGCAAACCCTCACAGTGCCCTAGAGGTGTTTCTGGAGGAGTCCTCCAGCTTCATTCGGGACCCCGTCGTGAACCGGAAATTGCTGACGACTTTTCATCCTGGCGGATACCTACGAAAACTCTAACTGTGATGCTACGGGCCTAGGTTGGGATCCGTGGGGCTAGGCACCAAGCCGCCACCCGGCATGATAATCGGCCGCTGCTAGGATTGGCTAAGTCAGAATTAACAATCTGAGCCCGGTAGGGGCCAGGACTCTTGGGGTGGGAGACTATCTTGCCGAGTGTCGCCAACTGTCGACTGTCCGGGTCGGCCCTTGAGACGGTGCTTGACTTAGGAAACCAGCCGCTCGGAAACGGCTTCTTGATACCTGAGCAATTCGAGGATGAATACCACTTTCCGCTCCAATGCGGCTTCGCCGAGGACAGCAAACTGTTCCAGCTGATCGAGCAGCCGGCCCCCGAAATGATGTTTCATCAGGACTATGCATTTTTTTCTGGCACGTCTAAGCACATGGAAGAGCACTTCGCGGACTTCGCAAACGATGTGATAACGAAGGGTTTCGTTAGCAACAATTCTTCATTTATTGTGGAACTCGGTTCGAATGACGGCATCTTCCTCACCCACTTTGCCGCACGCGGTATCCCCCACCTCGGTGTTGAACCATCGGGTGCCGTTGCCAATGTCGCTGAATCCCAGGGCATAACAGTCATACGTGAGTTCTTCAACACGGCGCTCGCCCGAAAGATTCTTGCTGATAGCGGCCCTGCGGATGTCATCTCAGCGGCGAATGTCATGTGCCATATTCCCGATATTCACGAACTTGCGCAAGGCATCTCTTTGCTCCTGAAGGACGACGGCGTCTTGATCTTTGAGGATCCCTACCTCGGCGATGTCATACTACTGACCTCTTACGATCAGATCTACGACGAGCATGTATTCTTGTTCTCTGCTCTTTCCGTTCAAAGTATCTTCGCAACAGTCGGCATGGAACTTATCGACCTTGAACCCCAGACAACTCATGGCGGATCCATGCGATACACGCTAGGAAAGATTGGTCGCCGCCCTGCATCACCTCGAGTCCACGAAATCCGCACCAGAGAACTGGCGCAGGGTCTAGACAAGACCCGAACATTCGTGGATTTTGCCCGACGCGTGCGCGAGTCCGGGTCGAATCTGCGTCAGTTGATAGAGGGGCTGAAGAAGGGAGGGAAAACTATCGCAGCCTACGGAGCGACTTCGAAGAGCACTACGATCTACAACTATGCTGGAATTGGTCCTGATTTGATTGACTACATTTGCGACAATACCCCGTTCAAACAGGGCAAGTTCAGCCCGGGGGTTCACACACCGATCGTGCCCGAAGGTCACTTTCGCGACTCACCGCCGGACTACGCGTTCTTGGCAGCGTGGAATCATGAGCGCGAATTGCGGGACCACAACCAAGCATTCACGAACGTGGGAGGTCAATGGATCTCCCACGTCCCGGAAGTGAGAATCCTTGAGTAAGACAAGGAGCATCCCGGTCACCGACCCAGGAGCGCAACTCGCCGCCCTTCGTACCGAGATTGACGAGGCCATAAGCCGCGTTCTCAATAGCAGGTACTACATACTCGGCCCAGAAGTTGATGCCTTTGAGAACGAATTCGCTGATTACATAGGAACCACGAATGCGGTGGGAGTGGCGAACGGCACAGACGCCCTAGCCCTAGGGCTACGAGCCTTGGGCATTGGCCCCGGCGACGAGGTCATCACTGTCTCGCATACGGCCGTGGCGACTGTTGCGGCAATCGAGCAGGCTGGTGCGATCCCTGTGCTAGTCGACGTGGAGCCGGGTTTCCTTACCCTTGACCCGGAGTTATTGGTCGAGGTGCTGTCCGAGCGCACCCGCGCAGTGGTGCCTGTGCATCTCTACGGCCAAGCAGCTGACCTGAAAAGGATCCAGTCCTTTTGCCAACTGAGCGGCCTCGCCCTTGTCGAAGATGTCTCGCAAGCGCATGGGGCGACTTGGAACGGAGCAAGACTTGGCTCCCTCGGGGACATAGGAGTTTTCAGCTGCTACCCAACGAAGAACCTTGGCGCATTGGGCGATGCTGGCATGGTGGTAACTAACGACTCGGCCGTGGCTGACCGATTGCGTCGGTTGCGGCAATATGGCTGGCAAGAGCGCAACATGAGTCTGGAGCCTGGAGTGAACTCGCGCTTAGACGAAATCCAGGCCGCTATTCTTCGAGTAAAGTTACGGCACCTTGATAAAAACAACGAGAGGCGATGCGCGATCGCTGGCAACTACAGCAGGGCATTCGAAGGACTCCAGATCAGGACGCCTTCCATTCGAAGTGATACGACTCATGTCTTTCACCTCTATGTCGCCGAGGTGCAGCACCGTGATAATTTCCGCCAGACACTGGAAAACATGGGAATCCAGACTGCTTTGCATTATCCGATCCCTGTACATTTGCAGTTCGCATACAGAGATCGTTTGAGGACATCCGACGGTATGACTGTTACTGAGCAATCGTCAAGTCGAATTGTCACCTTGCCGCTCTTCCCGGAGATGACGGAAATGGATGTCGACGCAGTTTGTGCGGGTGTCGTATCAACACTGTCCTGAGGTAAAACTGAAAAAGTGCTCAGCGTCGCTGGAAGAGAACATGCTGGTACAGGGGTCGGAGTCGACTTGCTTCGTCAAGCAAAATCTCGTATCCCTCCGGTGTATAGGCACTGAGATAGGCAGGGCGAGCTGCTTCCAAGTCCGTGGCATTCCATGGATCAAGTACGACATGGCACCTACCCAGATTTAGGACTTGCTCAATCACCTGTGGTGGAACTCCTTGGATACCAGCTGTCTGAGGCAGGTACTTTCCGACAGGGTTTGAAAGAAATACGAACCTTACCTTTGTGAAGACCATTTCGAAGTAATGCTCAATTGTGGATTCATCCATCTCCTGCAGTCCGTCAATCTGAATTGCAAGATCTGCGAGCCTCTGGTCTGGGGGAAACAGGCTGCCAATATCCTCGGCGTTCACGAATTGTACTTTCTGGAACAGGGTGGTGGGCAGTACATGAGCAAGATAAATACGACTCAAAGACAGCGTCTCTGGTAGATCAACGATTGTGTAAAGCTCGATATTCTCGAAAGCCGATAGCATCACGTGCGCGGTGCGCCCGAATCCTGCTCCAAGCTCAATCACATAACGGATTGCGGGCTGCCCCCCCCCTCCCAACGGATTGCAGTCCTCGTTGCAGGAAAGCCGTCTCTTCTGCTGCATACAAGTAGTCGAGATTCAATTCAGTCTTGGTCGCCTGCATTGGGTTTGTTGCCGTCACCACCGTGACCGGATTTCCAAGGCCTATGTTTGAGAGGTGAGCTAGTATTGTGCGCTCATCGGGTGGCATTGATTCAGCAGCCAGTTGCAGGTAACTGCGAAACCACCGGAGGGTCGGTTCCCTGGGCTCCCAGTGCGCCAGACGCGAATTGGGGCCACCAGGAATTCGAAAGTCGGCCAAGTCTGCCGCTGCTACCAGCATCGATGGAGCGATGCTAGCCCAAAGCTCAGACCTATGGTCGGTCTCGGATTCATTTGTCACGATAGCTCCAACCTAGAAAAGGCCTCTGAGAACAACTGGGGATCACTATCGTATTGGCTTGTACCGGTAGACTCGGATCCGCTAGGCAATCTTCCCGTTCCGCTTATGGCACGGTTAAAGGTTGCTCTCGAAGGGTAGGGGTTCGCAGTGAGTTACGTGGCGGGTCACCATTCGCGAGTAGATCCTGCGAGCTGCACCAACTTAAATGCTTCGGCGCTGAGATCCTGGTCTCAATGATGGTGCTGGAAAATGGGAACGACAACCCAAAGAAGACACCCGTAACAATCTGGAGCGGGCACTACTCAAGGTGGTCAGATGCCGTTGCTGCTGCGGATGAGGTCAATGCTGCCTCCGCGGCTCCTGCGGCTTTCGACTCCAATCGCTGGATAGAGCGCCAGCGAGGCATGCTCGAAGGTGCCAGGATCGGTCTTGCACCCCGTCATTCAAGCCTGCCATTGCTCGCTGCCGGTATAGGTGCCCTTTCCATTGTTGATTTTGGTGGTGGCAGTGGCTGGGCTTACGAGTTGCTTGCTCCTTTCACGCGGGATTCACTTTCTCGATATACCGTCATCGAGCAAGAGGTCACTACCGAGATTTTTTCTAAAGAGTTTGAACGGAACAACAACGTTGAGTTCGTCTCCAGCGCAAGTATCTCCGAGGTGGTTCCACACGAAGCAATCGATTTGCTTTATTCAAACAGTACCTTGCAGTACCTGCCTAACAACGCTTTCTTCCTAGGGTTGATCCGGACTTACCAGCCTAGAATGATTCTGATCGATGATTTTCAAACGTCCTCCGGAGCAGAGTTCTTCAGCCTTCAGCACTACTACGGCGTTGAGATCCCATGTCGGTTCTCCTCCGTTAGCACTCTCGCGGGCGACTGCCTCGAGTCCGATTACAACTTGCTAGGCACTTGGTCCTACCCAAAGGCATATGGTGGCGCGCTTACGCCTTCATTATCGGGCACAACAGACGGGGGGGGGGGAGATCTCAAATTAGTACTCCACAAACGCTGCTGTTTGTTAAATGCACGACTTCTAGTTTATGGGCGAAAGATTGGTGAATGAATGATCTGCTGGGTAACTGGTGCTAGCGGACAAATAGGGAGTGAACTCTGCCGTCAATTGGCCTCGGGAGGTCATGACGTTCTTGGGATAGGTCGAGGGAAGTCGCCAAAGCCGTTCCCTTATCGATGGGTACAGTGGAACATCGGAGTTGAGGATCGCCCAGTGGCACCCTTAAGCGCACCCGACGTTATATTCCATCTAGCCGGCCAGACAAGTGCCTACCGGGCAAGGGCGGACGTTGAGACGGACATCCGTGTAAATGTGCTGGGGTTCACACAGGTGTTACTGGCGGCCCTTGAAACTGGCGCGACACCCTTCGTGGTTGCTGCAGGGGCTGCTACCGAGGTCGGACTGCTCAATCACCTAATGGTTAGCGATGACGATGACGATAACCCACAGACATTCTACGACGTTGCGAAAGTGGCTCAAGGGTTGTACTTGCGACAATTCTCGCGCGAGAGGTGGCTACACGGCTGCCGGGTTAGGTTTGCGAACGTATACGGCGGAGTTGCATCCGGCGACAGCGATCGTGGGTTCCTAAATCGTGCAGTTAAATCTGCACTCTCAGGCGAATCGCTGACCTACTTTTCAGACGGCGTCTATACCCGTGACTTCCTGCACGTTAGCGACGCGGCTTCAGCGCTAACGGCGGCGGCCATAAATAAGGAATTCACCACCGAGCAAACTTTCATGATCGGCACGGGTCACGGAACACCGATTCGCCAAGCGTTGGAGATTATAGCGGAAGTGGTCTCCGAATTCACTGGTGTGATTGCGCCCGTCATTCCCGCTATTACGAGTGATGACATGTACGAGATTGAGCGGAGAGATGCGGTAGTTGATGCTGAACGCTTCACGTCACTTACGGGTTGGACTCCCGAGATAGTTCTTGAGATGGGGATTCGAGCAATGGTCGGCGAATTGTCTGGCAGCGGTCAAAGGAGCTCTTGACAATAGTGTGCTCTAGAAATTGATCTGCACCGCTAGCGAAGCGAATTCGGCGAATTCACGAATATAGTCTTGCTCATCGAAAATCTGGTCGCAAATAACTAGCAATTGGGAATTTGGCTCCGTGTATTTTTGGGTTGCCCAAATCATGGACGGGATCACCAAGCCGGCACCTGAGTTGGTCAGATGGTGAACGTTTTCGATCTTTCCATTGGTCGAAGTGACGGTTATTCCTCCGCTCACGGCAACTAGTAGCTGCTGACAAACACGGTGAGCATGGGCCCCACGGGTTTCACCAACCCTCGCCTCAACAAGAAATGCCCTGATAGCGGGAAATGGTATAGTCCCCTCCTCGAATACGGTGACCGTTCCGTTGCTTTCGCGGAATTTTTGGAGTTCCAGCGGGTAGACATGTCTCACGAGTGTAACGTAGCATAGACATTCCATGCAATAAATTGACAGAGGGGATTCAGTGCATGTGACTTTGTAGGTTTTCTTATGTGCAGGGAGCCGTGATGTTGGCAGACTGGGCAAAGAGGAATGTTCCCGAACCCATCAAAACGCAGTTGCGCAAACTGAAACCGCGCCTAGAGGTGCCACAGACGAGTTGGCGTTACCAGGTGGTGTCATGCCATCTTTTTCAGCGAAGGCTACGCACAAGGTATTTCTCGGCAGTTCACGAAAGATTCGCGGCGCAAAATCCTCACATCGCTTTCGATTTAAACGTCACACGAATGAGGAGTTATGTGATCAATTCGTTTGCCAAGTTAGCAATCGAAGGGACAGACCAGAGAAATCCCACATTGATGTTCGTGGGGATCGCTTTCGGTACTGGGTCTCTTACAACGGTAGAACTACTCCGTGACGTACCCGGAGGGGGTGAAAGTCATTTTTGTAGATCCTTTTGACGGCCGCGGTCGGACCGACTACAACACTGACGTTGGGTTGGTTAGGGCAAAAATTTCCCCCTATACCAGGGTCACATTCATCATCGGTGCCGTGCCGGAGTGCCTCGTTGGGCTATCACAAGAGGAGTTAAGTGCCGGCGAGATTTCATTCGTGCACCTGAACACGGGAAGCATAGATTCGGATATTGCCAGTCTCGAGTGGCTCCACGAAAGACTGCTTCCTGGGGCATTTGTAGTTTGGGACACTTACGGCTGGTGTGCTGAGGCGAAGCAGAAGGAAGTAGATAATTTACTTGTCTCCCTGAGAGTCAGTTCGTTGGTTTTGCCCACAGGTCAGTTGGTCGGCATGAAGTCGCGGTATCCACGTAATCTGTCGGATACCGTCGCACAGGAGACTAAGCATTGAACTATCCGCCAGTCTCTTTTGCCAGCCATTGCGAGTGCACTCGGGAGGAGCATTGGGCTCTACTGGGCGACCTAACGGTGCTTGTGTTCACCAGAGACCGTCCGAAGGAAGTGGAGCGCCTCCTCAAGTCCCTCTCGCGGTTTCCATGCTTCGTGGATGTTTATGATAACGGAAGCGAGCCACTGCCTCAAGGCTTACGGGCTTTTTTCAGCAAGCAGTCGTACACGTACCGGGCGGGGCATTGGGGTCACAACTTGATGACTGCTGCTTCGCAATTGCGCACTGATTTCGTGTGCCTAGTCGACGATGACGGTCTCTTGCAACCCTATGGCGCGGCGTCGGCCCTATGTCGACTACACCGCGACATCGAGTTGTCAGCCGTGGAAGGCCATTTTGCTAACTTCGTGGTCCGTGGTGGACGTGCGGTCCTACTCAAGGGCACTGAGTTGGCACCGGGAGCGGCCTTGGAGGCCGACCCAATCGACAGATGGCGTTCTGTGCTTCAAGGCTTCTCAGAGACCCAGTATTACTCGATCTACCGTTCTTCGCTTTTTGCTTTAACTTTTGGCTTCTCAGCAAACGTTGAGTTGATAGCCACGTCAAGAAACGTATCGCCTCCTCTCTTCGTTGCTATGACGGCTGCCCATGGCCCCATTGGTAGGTCTCCAATCCTTGTTACCCTTCGTGAGGACTCGCTGCCTTCACACAATAAACTTGCGATGGACCTTTGGATCGGGGACTGGCTCGCAGACGACCAGTATAAGTCAGAGGTCGTTGAAGTCTTATCTATAACGCGACAGTCTCTTACCTTGTTGGGCATGTCGGTCGGTGATGCAGACCGGGCCATCAGCATCTTTCTCGAAACGCAGGAGCGCCGCGCCCATGTCCAGCCGACCATCAAGACTGGTCCACTGGCAGCCATTGCCCGGGTAACACGGCCCTTGCGAAATCGAATACGGGAGGGAAGGCCTTCTCCTTCGGAAGAGAGGGACTTGCAGGACTTCCGAGAAAAGCAAGTGATAACGCTGGCGGAACTCAATGTTCTTACGAGTCCAACCATTCTCGATCTCGGCGCAATTCGCTGGGACTCAACAGATGCTCAGCAGACCTTACTTGCACTTGAGGTAGATGAGGGGATCGCGGTCGATCGGCCCCGAGACTTGCGAAGCCAAGCCTACTTTCATTCGCGGCAGACCGGAGTGCGCTCGCAGTCGTGAGATGACCAAGTCCACCTGAGCGTAGTCCAGATACTCGTGCGCGGGGAGCGTGATGAGGCGATCGGCCTGCGCCTCAGCGCCCGGCATGTCACCAGGCCCGTAGCCCATCTCGCGCCCGGGCTTCTGCAGATGCAACGGCACCGGGTAGTGCACCTTCGCCTCGACCCCGTTGGCGACTAGATGCGCAATGAGGTCATCGCGGTTGTCGGCCTGGAACATGTAGAGGGACACCGTCTCCGGGTTCCATTCGGCACGCGGGGGTACGACGATCGATGGCCCGAGGGCACCGAGCTGCTCGTCATATGTCCGCTGGATCTCTCGACGCCGTACGAGCCGCTCATCGAGTGAGGTGAGCATGTTAGAGGCGACCACGGCCTGCAGGGGTTGCAGTCTCATGTTCACCCCCCACATGTCGATGTGATCGCGGTCGACCATGCCGTGGTTGCGGTACTTGAGCATCCAGCGCATGCGATCACCGTCCTTCGTGATCACCATGCCCCCGTCACCCATGACATTGAGGGTCTTAAGCGGGTGCATGCTGAAGGCGCCCATATCGCCGAAGGTGCCCGGGCTCTTGCCGTGCACCTTTCCGCCGATCGCCATGCAGGCGTCCTCGAGCACGAGCAGGCCGTGAGACTGGGCAAGGTCCATGACCTTGGCCATGTCGGGCGAGGCGCCGCCCCAGTGAACCGGGAGCAGTGCCTTCGTTCGCGGCGTCACCCGTCGATCCATGTCGTTGACATCGGCTTGGAAGCGCTCGTCGACGTCGCAGAAGACCGGGGTGGCTCCGACGGCGACGATCGCACCGGTGGTTGCGTAGAAGGAGTTGCACGGGGTGATGACC
>SXGR01544686.1_pt1 | contig 19797 bp, 16 predicted proteins | sample 3174711 | NCBI WGS metagenome assembly SXGR01 (sample SAMN11356860, study PRJNA531348) | freshwater metagenome | isolation source: freshwater sample F1-60 | place: China: Fuxian Lake, Yuxi | collected 2017-12-25
CAGCAGGTAATTGCAGGCATGCATCCCGTGGGCTGCAACACTTTCCACAAAGAATTTTGCCGGCACGCGCTTTCCCATAAACCGGCCATACAGATCCGGGAAAACAACCAGAACTGTCGTCAACTCACCGCTGGCAGCCTTCCGACCCAATTCATCAAGTGTGAGCATGCCTTCCACTGTAGCGTTGGACATTGGAGTTCTCCTTCCCGAAAAAATTTTAACAGCGGCAGCAGTTTCGGCATACGAGCGCGATACTGGTACCGTTCCGATTTAGTTGAGTGCTTGGGTGACGCCACGGGGGGTATATGGTGTGGTCACGTACATAAACCTACGACCGCGCACAGCACAACAAGTTCGACCCGGGGCACCGCCACAAAGTATAGCCGCCTGCGAATTTGGGCTTTCACCGACTTTTATGAAGCAACAAAGCGCTCTGCTTGGGCGGTGCCCGAACCACTCAACAGCACCATATTTTCAAAGCTGCTCGGCAACTGGCTGCAGGGCTTGTAGCCCTGCTCTCAGCACCGTCACCAGTTCCCGCCACGGCGAGTTCGGCGCCAGCACCCCAAAGTAGCGGTGCCAATGCTTGCGCGGTGGCGGTATCAATAACGCAACCCGATCCAGAAACTCGCTTGCGCTCAGTCAAATGGACGGGCTACATAAACACCGATCAGTTTTCCAAGCACCCCAGCGTAAACTCGTTCTGCGTAATCGTTTGGTAATTTCGTGATCTTCTCCGCAGATGGTTTGTTCGGACTTTCTTTATAATTCCAATAACCGAATTATTCGTTGATCGGTTTTACGATCATCGCCTGGCTTGTGACATTACCTTGCTCGACCACGAATGCCACAGCGCCGCCTGCCAATGCATTGTCCGTTGCCTCAAACATCAACTGCCCATCGATCCAGCCCTTGAGTCGATTTCCTGAAACCTGTAATTTGAGTGCATACGTTGATGTCTCGGTCCACTCAAATTCTTTTTCATCCAGCACGGTATCACCATCAAGCGCTTTTACCAGGCGAGCCTTGTTTCCTTTGACCAGTTGCAGGGAATAAAATCTTTGTAATCCCTGCACCCGAGCTGCGATACCGCCTGCTGTCATCAGCCAGGGCGTGATCTCAGCTTCCACGGTGTAATTTTTCCATTCACGGGTGCCCTGCATGATCAAACCGCGACTCTCATTCTGGATCATGCGATAGTTATCTTTAGACCACGCAGGCCAACTGTCCATGGCATCCACCCAGGCTGCACGCCAAAGGAGTGGAGGATCCGTATGTTTTTCACTGGAGCCGAAAGGTCGCGTCAGGACGATATTTGGTGCTCCATCCCATTTTAGATAATCCACAAACAGGCTCCCCGAACCACCGGAGCATTCAAAGCCGATCTCTGCAATGGGCTGACTGTGCGTGTCAGGAACAATCCATTCTGTTTCCGTGTATTCTCCCGCGGACACAGAGATTTCAGGTCCTTCCACCACTTTTAATTTGTCCTCTTTGTTATAGACCTTCAAGAAGAGCTTGACCTTCAAATCTTGTTGCGCTTTAAAACCAGATTTAACCTTCTGACCTGAATACAGCGTCGGCGATGCTAGCAGCTTATAACCCAAAACCATCATTGGCCATTCAAATGGAAGGATGAAAGTTGGGGTGGACACACTTCCTTTTTCCTGGAAATTTATCTTTAGGGAGCGGCTTCCTTTGGTGCTGTTCCCACTGACATTTTCAAGACTAGTTGATTCTTCGTCAGAATGAAAACCTTGTACACTGCCCGGGAACTCAAAATGGAAGCGGGCACCATCCTTGTATTCGATGGGCGCCTCTCCAGCCAATGCTCTGCCCATATTGACAATATATTGGGTTTCAATGACAGCATCCGTTATCGAACGGCCACCTTCGGCGGCGGGCATATACAATCGATCCGCAACCGGCCCGCGCCAATCTTTGCCATGCTCAAACGTACTCAAGCCATCTTTGATCCCCAACAGGCATCCCAGATTTCCAGAGTTGCAGTCGGTATCCCAACCGGAGGTATTGACCACCAACATGGATTTGTTGAAATCACTGTCACCATACAGCAAGCCGAGAATAATCAGCCCGTGGTTCGGCACCATGTGACAATTGCCGCCGTAGTTTTGGTAGTTGTACCGCTCAACCAATTTGGCGCGCCCCTTATGCCAATCGGGCTCTGCGGCGTGATACTCGCGAATATCTGAAATCATGCGATAGATCGTTGAATCTTTGGGGATAACAGAAACACCCACGTCTAGAAGTTTATTGATATCTGATTCAACAAACGCTTGGGCTTCCATGGCTGCGAGCACCTGAGCACCGTACATGGCCTCCCCATCGTGGCTTACCCCGGCAGCTTTTCCGGCGAGGTCTGCGGCCCTTTCAGGATTTCCGGGAGATACCATTGCCCAACCATCAATAAAAATTTGCGCCCCGATTTGTTCCGCGACCAAAGTTCCATTCAATTTTATTGAGCCCGAGTCTGGCGCTTTGACCCCGTTTTTTAAGCGGAGAAATGCGGTGTGCTCTGTGGAATTTCCAAATCCGCCCCACCAAAGAATGGTGCGTTCCTCAATAATATAATTGAGCCAAGATTGACCGATCTGAGCTGACGTTAGATCCTTCGAGTTTCCATAATCGGATAAGGCTCTCAAAAAGGTGAATGTACCGCTAATGTCATCGTCGGGAATAACGACCGGGTGTTCCCTCTTCACCAATTTCGTTTTACCGATTCTGTCATTGACATAATATTCAATCTCTCCAAGATTTTCCATTATTTGTTGGTACAAGGCGCCTTCAAATGGGCGGCCCAAATAAACACCGATCAGTTTTCCAAGAACCCCAGCGTAAACTCGTTCTGCATAATCGTTACGTAATTTCATGGTCTTCTCTTTAGATGGTTTGTTCGGATTTTCATAATAATTCCAATGACTCGTCTAATTTCGGCATCGCGGGCTCGGCACCCTCCATAATAACAGGAAGGGCTCCGCCAGCCGTGCCCCAGTGGATAGCTTCCTCGATCGTATTTCCTACGCTGAGGGCAACGGCTACCGCCCCATTGAAGGCATCGCCAGCTGCAACCGTATCGATCGCACTGACCGGAAGGCAGGGGATGAATTCTTTTTTTCTGCAAGATTCGTGAAGGCACCCTGGCTACCTATCTTGATAATTACATTGTTTACGCCGCGAGACTTTAATACTTGTGCCGCTGTTGCCGCATCTTTTGTTGAGGTTATCGGAAAGCCAACCAAGGCTTCAGCCTCATTTTCGTTCGGGGTGATGATATCCACTACAGGGTAAATGTCATCCGGCAGAGTTTGTGCCGGCGCTGGATCAAGAATCACTTTGACGTCCCGCTTGTGCGCTAATTTAGCCGCCGCAACAACGATTGGCACCGGGATCTCTGGTTGCAACAACAAAACTTTCGCTTGATCTAATACCGAGACGAGTCTGTCCAAATCCTCATCATTAACTTTCCCATTTGCCCCTGGAACGATAACAATCATGTTTTCAGCAGAGTTCGCAACTGCAGTCAACGCAACTCCGGAAGAGATGCCCGGATCAACTACCACATGGCTGGGATCAACCCCTGCAGTCATAAGCTCGCTTTTCAGCCGATCTCCTAATTCATCATTGCCCACCCGCCCGATCATGAAAGCCGGGGCTCCCAAACGAGCGCAGGCCACTGCCTGGTTTGCCCCTTTGCCCCCAGAGATCGTTTGGAAGGCGTGCCCAGTAAGCGTTTCACCCGGTTTCGGCAGACGCGGCGCACGTACTACAAAACTCATGTAGATACTACCAAAAAAAGCAATATTCATGTTTTATCCCTTAATTCCGATCGATGCGATTCCGCCAATCAACTGTTCTTGAGCGAAGTAGTACAAGATCAGCATGGGGAGGATTGACAATAATGCAGCCGCCATCAGTAAATTAGTCGGAGCTGGTCCAATGGAAAGTCTGGCTTATTTGAAAATATTCAAGGCGTTTATACTTTTACCTCTTATTCACGAGATCGCTGGAGGAGCAGTGCTCCCAGTTCACGTCGTGATTACCCAGCGGATTCGTCAGGTAGAAAACATGATATTCGCCATTCCAGTAGAACGGCATGACGTCGCCCACCGCTTTCTTCGCCGGCAAGCTCGGTCCGAAATGAATCGGAGAGCGATACTCCCGATTCCTGTGGGCGTCCGATGCTGTGATCATGTCTCTAATTGATAGCAGCTTCTTGCTGCGTTGGCAGGTCAGCCAGCGCGCTTGACTCCGTGGGTGAGTCGCCCAGTACTGCTGTAGAACGGGTCGTTCTTGTCCAACGGCAGGGTGACTGGTTGGCCCTCTGCCGCCGACTTATAGATCGCACGCACGACCTCGACATGGTGACGAGGCACATCAATCGACACCAACGGTTCTGTATCATTGGTAATCGTTTCCAGAAAGAGCCGGCTCTGATATTCCTCGCTCGCCCGTTCGGGGATGGCCCCTACCTCTGCGCGCAGCGACTCAAACGCTTTCAGCGCCGCCGGGTTGTCGCTGGAGCCAAAGGTTGTATCCGCCTGCCAGTAGTTGCCGCGTCCACCCAAGACGCCGGTATCGTTGGGATAATATTCTTCGCCCACCAGCAGGGCAGCATCATAACCCAGAATCTCGATGCGACCCTCCGGGGTTAGTGGCTGGCGGTGGTTGAGCAACGAGGCGTGGATAGTGCCCGTGGCCCCGTTGGCAAAGCGCACAACGGCCTGGCTCAGGCTTTCGTGCTCGACCTGGCGCAACATGGGGCCGGCATAGGCAAAGATCTCAACCACGGGCGAATTGACAACCCACAGGAACGGATCGAGGATATAGCGCCCGTGGTGGAAGGCCGCGCCGCCACCCTCGCCGTCCCAGGTGCCGTGCCAACCCCGATAATAGGTTTGCGGCCGATACCAGTTCAGCTCTACACGCGCGCTGCCGATCTGACCCAACTTGCCGCTCTCTACGGCGCGGCGTGCAAGGACCATCCCGCGCGGATAGCGTGCCCCACACTGTGAGTGGAACTTGACCCCGGCCTTCTGAACGGCTGTCGCCATGGCATCCGCTTCTTCCACACTGCGCGCCATAGGGCCTTGGGTGAAAATATGGCGCCCCGCCTCAGCAGCAGCGATTGTTGGCTCCAAGCGCACCGTCGGGGCGGTGAGCAGGATGATCGCTTGGACTTCTTCGTCCTGGAGAAGCTCCTCATGGTTCCGGTATTTGCGGATCGTCGTCTTTGCTGCTGCCGCGGCCGCCTCCGCTACCTTCTGTTCGGCAGCCCGCGCCTCGTCGCTGCGCCCAATGGACGCCCGCGCCCGAGCGCGATAGGCCTCTGACGCATAGGCATCAGTCAGCACCTGGCGACGATTCTCCGCTAGGTCGTCCACCAGGTCCGCCACTGCTACCACCTGTGCGATGTCTGCCAGGCCGGCATAGATATCTGCATACATGCGCGAAATACCGCCACAGCCGATAAATCCAACCTTGACTCGTTCAGTTGCCATGTTCTTTCCTCTTTTCAGGTGTAGCTAGGTTACTTTATCACTCATGGTACGCACAACGTGTAGGGGCATGAGGTTGGTGACAGATTGTCGCTTCCAGATTGGAGGCGCGTACGCCCACGTGAACTAACATGCTCATCTGTTTCTCTCATGAATGATTACTCCTTTGATCACGCCGCCATAGGCTTGGTTGGTGAAGGCACTTTGCGCCTCGGCAAAGGGAAAGGTGGTCAAGATCTCTTTGGGGCGCGCAATACCTTCTTGGATATAACGGAAGGCAAGGGGAACGCCATCGGCGCCCAGCAAGGGCGCTGCGCCTTTGGCAGTGTTGATCACCAAGTCCTTGCGGAAAATGCGGTCGATGTTGACTCCATCGGCAAGGCGTTGGTGTGAGCCGGCAATGAGGACGCGCCCACCCATGCGCGCATGCTCGATGGCCTGCTTGACGGTTTCGGGAATGCCCACGACTTCGATCACCGCATCCGCGCCGACATTGCCTGTGAATTGCAGCACTTCGGCAATCACATCCTGGCTTGCGGCATCAATCACGGCGTGGCAGAACTTTGCCGCGTTGCGTAGCTTATCCGGCTGCTGGTCAATGCCGATCACAGCCACTCCTGCTGAGGCAAGAATCTGGGCGATGAGCTGGCCTAAGCCCCCCAGACCGATCACGACAATGCGCTCTCCTGGCTGCGGCACGCATTTCAGCACCGCACCGATGGCGCAGGTGAGGGGTTCGCAGAGCGAAGCCTCCGGCGTCGAGATGGCGTCTGGGACTTTGAAGACGCCGCGACCAAAGGCGCCGGCATAGAGCGTTGCCTGTTCTGCAAAGCCGCCGCCGCCCGTGCGTCGCATCTGCAGGCAGAAATTGGCGTGACCGAGGCGGCAGTTGAGGCATTTGCCACAGAAGTTGTTAAAGACATGCGCCACTCGATCGCCCACGGCAAAGCCTTCAACTTCGGCGCCTACGCCGATGACTGTGCCCACAAATTCGTGTCCCGCCATCGGGTAAGGGCCATGTGCACTGAGTTCTGCGCTGCGCGGCCCCTTGAAGTTCTTGATGTCGCCGCCGCAGACGCCACAAGCAAGGTTTTGCAGCAGGATTTCGTCGGGGAGCGGGATCCCTGTGGGCGCGGGCGCGTCAATTGTATGAACGGCAATGGTTTCGCGTGCGGTGAGGGCGAGTGTGCGCATCAGAGAACCTTACTTTCATTTAGACCCACCCGTGATGAATCGTCACAGGCTCGCCCTGCTCTTGGTAGAACCATGACTGACCACTCTCTAGCATGACCTCGCGCCCACTGATGGCTGATTGTTCGGCGGCAAACAAAATCTCCATAATGTGGCGACCGTAGGCGCCGTGTACCGGCGGCTCGATGTCGAGTTCAATCGATTCGGCAAAGGCTTTCCATTCGTTGTGCATCTCGGCTGGCGGGTCAGTAAAGGGGACATCCTGCCATTTCTCACCTTTGCCCACTCGCACAAATTTCTCGCCATGTTCGCTAAAGCGCAGCGTACCGTTGGCACAGATGACCTCGCTAGCGTAGTTGGGTCCACCATCCGCATAGCCGACGGCGACCGCGACACCGGCCAGCCCATTCTTATAGCGAATAAAGGCTGTGGCCGAGTCGTCGCTGGCCTGATAGTGGGCGCGGGTGCCAATCGCCGCGGAGACCGAAACGGCCTGCGACCCCATGAGCCACGTCAGGCGATCCACCACGTGAATGCCATTGGTGATCCACATGCCGCCACCGTGGTAGCGGCTGCGATATTGGGGGCGGCGTCCGGCAAAGCCCCAGTTTTTGGACATATAACAGACCGCGGTAATCAAGGGGCCAAGTTCACCCGAGTTGAGAATTTCTTTGGCCTTGAGGCTGGTGCCGTAGAAATGTTGGGTAAAGCCCATCACCAGCTTGACGTTGTTACGGGCTGCCGCCGCGATCATCTCGTCGCAATGGGCCAAACTAAGGGCCATTGGCTTTTCGACCAGAACGTGTTTGCCGGCATTACACGCATCGACGGTCAAGCGGTGATGGAGCTGATGGCCCAGCACAATCGCAACCGCCTCCACCTCAGCGTCTGCCAAAAGCTCGGTGTGGGTCTTGTAGCCGCGCGGGATGTTGTAGTGCTCCATGTACTTTTGCCGATTCTCCTCCATGAGGTCGGCTACAGCCACAATTTCAATGTTATCGAGTCCAGCGATGGCCTGGCAGTGGGAGCGGGCAATGCCGCCCAGCCCGATGATACCAACTTTTAATTTCTTCATTGTTCTCTCTCTTGATTTTTTGATTTCGATGGGGTTATCCGCGCCCATTCACAGCAATGCTTGTGTACCCATGCGTATACTTTCGCCAATGCGGTCGAATTTATTCTGTTATTGGCTCCCAGATACGGTTCTCCAGTGCCTTACGGAAACCCTGATTCGTCGGTTTCATCTTCCAAATCTCGAATTGTTTTAGCGTTGTAGGGCCGCCGTAGCTGTAAAGGATAAGGGCATTCCCTGCCTTGTACTCCATGTGGGCTGTCAACGCAGCTTGCCGATCATTGACGAAAACCTCGACCAGATATTTGTCGATGAAAATCCGCAATTCCAAATCTTCGCCTGCTGCCAGATCGGTGACGGCAAAGGGAGCTTCTGTCGTACCGATGCGCAAGGTGCTGTATTCTGGGTGAAAGAGAATAGGCAAGCCTTGATTGCCCCCACCTTGATTACTCTCACTGGCAAAGAGCTGGACGCCAAAACGCTTGCGCTGAATCTCTGCGCTATCGACAGTGATGCGAATTTCGTAGGTGTCGCCAGCGAGGTCGGCAATATGCTCGAAGGCCATTGTGCTGTGAGATCCCTTGGGCGGCGTGGCGGTGATGTTATTGAGGGTAACTTTGTCGTGACGCAGGCTCTCCAGCTCCCGTAGTGGACGCATACGCAAAGTGCCATCTGCGGCTAGGCTCAACTCGCGGGGCAGGGACTGAACCGAGCGCAGATCGACATCTTCGTGCAGAGTCGTCAGCCACGCCCACATCACGCGGCGACCATCTGGGGTCAGCAAGCTCTCTGGTGCGAAGAAGTCCCGGTAAACGGTTTTGTAGAGGGCTTGGTGAGGACGCCGCCAGTTCATGCGCCCGTGGACTTCTGGCACAAACTGCTCGGCTTCCGCATCCCAGTCACCCAGGTAGTAACGGCAGCCAAAGGGGTGGCTGATGCAGAGCAACATCCATTTGCCGTCTAGCGGGAAAAAATTGGGGCAGGAGATGTCCTCGCCGATGATCGCATCCGGCATTTCGTGGCGGAGGAAGTTACCAACATAACGCCAATTGACCAAATCAGCGGACTTGATCAACGGTGGATTGGGGCCACCAGAGATGGCGTAGTAGGTGTCGCCAATCAGGAAGCAGTCAGGGTCCCAATGGTACATATCCGGCTCACTGCCATCAGCATGTTTCGGTTCGACAGGGTAGGGCTTTTCCCATGCCGATAGGTTGTTATCTTTTGCCACCGCAATCTGATTGCGACCCGACGCCTGCCCGTGGTAGATGGCCGCGACCTTGCCTTCTTTGGTGAGGAAACCTGTGCCGCTAAACATGCCGTGGCCGGTAAAGGAGGGCTGGAGCTTGGTTGTCTGCCACTTCCAGTGGAGCATATCTTCGCTGGTTACGTGGACAAACGAAAACGAATTTTTCTCTCCCCAAGGATGGCGGAGGATGTAGTGCATGTGGTATGTACCGTCGCTATAGATGGCCGCGTTGGGGTCGCCGGGCGCGCTATCACCACCGGGGTGCATGAGATGGTAGTTAAGGATAAGCTCTTCGGTTACTGTGGTGTCTAGGATTTCCATCATCTATTCCTTACTCTCTTTATGCCACACTTGATACGGATTCTCCCGATTTTTCAGGGGGAAGGTGACACGTTGCTGAAGACGGTGGGATTCGTGAACAGCCATAATCATCTCCAGCGCGGCACGTGCGTCGTGACCGCTGCTGGCCTGAACGACGTCGCGGTTTTCCTCGATCGCCTGAATCAGTTCTTCCACAATAAGGCGGTTGCTTTCGTGCATGCGCTCACCGCCAGAACGGGGTGAGCCGTCGGGTTTGGTCTCCCACTCATCAAGCAAAATACGTTCCCACTGCGGATCGTCTTCGCCGGGGATCCACATGCCGTGGCGGTAGAGATAGAGTTCACCATCGGGGGAGCTGCGTAGGCTAAGAATTCCCTCAGTGCCGTGGACCTCAAAGCCGAACCAGCGGGAATTCTGATCCCCACCAGAGGACGGAACGGGCGTCGATTCAAACTGCGCGGTAATGCCATTTTCAAAAACATAGTAGCCGTGTAATGCATTTCCCGCCAGCAAACCCACACCTTCGTCCCCTTCACGCGCGTCGGCCACGGTCACCTCGCGACCGTCTTGGGTAACATGCCCCATCGCCCAGGCCACCTCCGCGCCGGCAAAATAGCGCATACTGTCCACAATGTGGGTGCCCAGAACAAAGAGGTCCTGCCCCCCCGCGCGGTGATCCCCCTTGCCACGGCCAACCATGCGCTGCACCTTGCCAATGAGTCCTTCATCGACCAGTTTTTTGCCATGCCACTCATATGGATTGGCGCGGCGATGGGCAACGGCAAGGCGGGTTCCGTTCTTTGCACAGGCGGCTAGGATGGCATCGGCTTGGGCCAGCGTCTGTGCCAGGGGCTTTTCGCAGAAGATCCCTTTGACACCCGCTTCAGCAGCCGCGATGAGCATTTCGGCGTGGCAATCCACGTAGCGCGGGGCTACGCAAACCAAGTCAAGCTGCTCTTTTGCCAGCATCTCTCGGTAGTCTGCATAGAGATGGTTCACACCCGTTTTTTTTCCCGCAGCAATGAGTCCATCTGGATTGTCATCAGAGATGGCGACTAATTTGGCATTGGGAACGCGGGCAAAGGTGACATCCAGCCCGTGACCGTAATCCCCTTTGCCTGTTCTGCCGATCACACCCGCACGATAGATTGTTGACATAGGTTTCTCCTTGTTTGGAAATGTGAGATTTGTTTGAGACAAACTCCAACCTTTGAGTTTGAGAATCGTTTCTGCAGGAGTGCTTTTGCATCAGCAAGAGTATAGGTTCCCTCTTCTTGAACTTGATGGCATTGAGCATTTACCACAGGATGAGCGCAGGTCTGTCTTACAGACACTATTCGCCCCACCACTCACGGAAATTCTCGAAGTCTACTCCTTTCAACCTGAAGCTAGAGTTCATAGCATCCCCGTTGCATCGTTGGTACCTTTGGCACAAGCCGCTTGATACCAAATCTAATGAAGTACCAAAGTAGCTCACGCAAAGATCGATGGCGGATCTTGCGCTGAGAACTCAACTCGCCACGTCTTCCCAACGGCCACTTTTCGCCGACCGAATCGCCGCATCGGTAAAGAGCTGCACCCGCCAGCCATCTTCCAGGTTGGGGTGAGAGGTGTCGCCGTCAGCGAGCATCTTGCGCAGGCTTGGGAAGACAAATTTCTCAAAGCGGTTGCCCAGCCCTGAAGAAGAGATGCGCTCGACAACTTCTAAAACTTGCCCCTGCTCCCGCCATAGCGTCAACAAGCCGTTGAATCGATCGATGCCCAAGGATGCGTCTGTGCCGTGTAATTCCACTTCAGGGGCAAGCCCTTTGCGCAAGAACGAGGCGTGGGAGACGATAATGGAACCGACTGCATCCGTCTCAAACTCCCAAGCAATGTTGGCATAGTCGAAGGCTGTTCCCTTGCGTTGAGCGCTACTGCCGGAAGGTTTGGTGCCGTACTCTAGCGCTTCGGCCAGGTTAATGCTACCCAGATCGGCTTTGGGTGCGCTGATTACGTCGGCGTGGGTAAGAACGCGTTTGGCCTCAATCCCTAATAGCCAGCGAATGGCATCGTAGGCGTGGGAACCCACATCCGCGATGCTGCCCCCCGCGGACAGGGACACATCATCGCGCCAGGTGAGGGGCATGTCCGGCGGACGCGGGTTGAACCAACGGTAGATGATGCAGCGAATGTCGCCCAACACGCCGGACTCGACAACCGCTTTGGCGCGCACAAATATGTCAAAGTAGCGGGTCCAATAGGGGACAAAGTGAACCAGCTTCGCGCCTGCATCCCGATAGGCTGCCCACATGTCAGAGGCTTCTTGGGCATTCATGCCGATGGGTTTATCGCAGATCAGATGCTTGCCCGCCGCCGCTGCCGCCATCACCGCTTCGTAGTGCAGCGCGTCTGGCGTGGCCACCAATATCACATTAACGTCGGGGTGTTCTACCACTTCCCGCCAGTCGTTTGTGATCAGGCTGGCCTGGTCTTGCTTCTGGGCTGCTTCCAGCAGATCCATGCGGCGAGCGCACAAGGAAACGATGCTGGCACCCGTCGATTGGCGTATCTCTTCTCGATAGGGCGTGCCGATATAGCCAGTGGCACCGAGCACGCCTATATTGAATTGGGAGCCATCCATTTTTAGATGTTGACCCCCGAAGTTGATTGAAGCTCTGAGTGCAGCCCAAGCCTGGCCCGAATCTCGCCCACGTCGCTCTTTAGTCCCTCAGCGGCAAAGATGATATCGGCTTTGTGGATGAGCATGTTGGCTCCCATATTGACCAGATTGACCTGGTAGTCGAGATCCGACCAGGCGTGGATGCCAGCGCCTACCCCTTTGGCGCGGGCCTTGCGAAAGATCGTCTCAACCGTCTTCAAAAAGAGTGGGTCATGATACTGCTCAGGAATGTCCAGGCTGGTGGAGAGATCGTGGGAGCCAATCAAGACTGCATCCAGGCCGGGTACATCTAGAATTTCGTCGAGTGCGTTCAGGGCGGCGACGCTCTCGATATTGGCAACCAGGATATGCTTCTCGTTGCCGCCAGTTAGGTATTTTGATAATCCGGGGGCAATCTCCGCACCGCCAAGGATGGCATTCATTTTTGCGCCCTTGAGGGGTCGCAATTTGGTGGCGCCGCGAAGTTGGGAAACCTGTTCTGCCGATTCCAGATAAGGGGCAATCACGCCGGCGGCGCCATCATCCAACACCACGGTCGCGTCATAGGGATTGGGCGAGGTGATGCGCACCAACGGCGGCATCCCCATGGCTGTATAGGTCCGACACATCCACGAGACCTGGCTGCGATCCAGCGCGATGTGTTCCGTATCGATAAAGACAAAGTCAAGCCCGCACCCTGCCAGTGCCTTGGGCCAAAAGGGCGAGGGCGAAACAATCAACGTGCCTAAGACTTGGTCACCACGATGCAATTTTTCTTTGAGTTCTACTGCGTTCATAAAACGTCAACCATTTTCCCTGATTTGCTTGATTCCAGACATGCTTGAACAACAGCCGTAATGTGACGGCCATCTTTTTCATTGAGGATGGTGTCGCTGCCAGTGTCCAACGCATTGACAAAGTTATCCATCAATAAAAAGTCGTTTTCGTTGGCAATGCGCCTGTTCTTGAATTCGATTGGCGGCTGGTCGCGGTAGTAGACGCTCACTTCGGGGCGAGCTTCGCTGATCACCAAACCGCCTTTGCTTCCCAGCGCGTGGATCGTAATCTCGCCAATATCGGGATGGCTGGCTGCGCCGATTCTCCCGATACACAAAGAGCCAACAATCCCCCCTTCCATCTGAAAAGAGACCGCGGCCAAATCATCCGCGTTGTTATCCACATTGGCTTGATGGAAGTGCGTTGCGGTTGTGGCAAAGACGCGTGAGACCGTGGCTCCCGTCAACAAATAGACATAGCCCAGCGGATAGATACCTTCGATCTGCAACTCGCCCAGCGGTTCCTTGCCCACACCGCCATCGGAGCCATCGGCATGGGCTTCGAGCTGTCGTTCCAGCCAGTTGATCGGCGGATCGTCTGCTTTGCGCGTCCCTTTGGGCGGCCCCGCATCTTTGGAGAAGTAGAAGTCCACATGAATGGCGTAGAGACCGCCAATCGCGCCCGAATCAAGGGTCTCTTTGGCTTGGATCACCGCGGGGAGGAAGTTGCGATTCCACAACAAGAATTTCACCTTGTTGCGCTGGATGGCCTCGACCAAGCGGTCGCACTCAGACAATCGGTTGGACATGGGTTTGTCGGCAACTACGTGTAGACCGGCGTTTGCCGCACGGATGGCTAGATCACAATGGCGTTCTGCTTCGGAGCTGACAACGGCTATGTCAAAGTCGTACTCTGCCAGCGCTTGTGCCACATTCTGGATGTAGGGGATGCTGAACTGGTCTGCAAACTTTTGGTTGCGTTCATGAACCCAAGCGGGATTATCGGCATCATCCGCCACGGCCACCAATTCAAAACGGGGATGGGCCGCCACGGCTAAGGGCAAGTAGGCGTGTTTGACAACGCTGAGGACCAGTGCCTTATAGGTTTTGGGGGGTTCAGCCACAGACATAATTTCCATCCTCCCATACTGAAACGCGCTGGGTTGCCGCCGCCTCGATGACCGCATCGGAGACTTGCAGCACCTTCAAAAGATCTTGCGTGGTGACAGCAGGTTGGAGCGTGCCACCCAGTGTGTCGATAAATTTCTGTAGCTGCTGGGCAAGGTGAACCGCCCCCTGCCCCGTGCGGATCGCATGAGGATAAACCCCGTCTACAATCAAGTTCATGTTGCGATGATCGTCGGCATAGGCTGCCCCGGTCCCGCCAATCACGGTCAGCGAAAAATAGTCGCCGCCGTTGGGTAAGGCACTTGTCTCATCGATCACAACCATGCCGCCATTTTCGAAATGCAGATGGATTTGGATGTACTGGTCAGCAAGCGGGCTTTGCTGGGCCACTAGCTTTTGGGGCTGGCCGCCGAAAAACCAGGTGGCAATGTCAATATCGGGAATGATGCGGCTTGGAATCCCATAGGTTCCTTCCGTCGCCAGAGCATTCCAACGGTGGATTCGGATCAGGCCGATCTCGCCTAATTTCCCCGTATCGATGCTGGCTTTGACCGCTTGAATGGCCGGAATGAAGCGCCACGGCGTCGCCGGCATCAAGGTTCCCTGACTGCTTGTTTCGCTGATTGCACGAAGCGCACCACTTGTGTTGGCTAACAGCGGCCCAACCAACATCGGTTTGCCGCTTTGGGCCGCCGTTTTGACCAGATCGGGAAGCGCAGCGGGCGGGGCGTGAATCACCAGCGCGTCCACGCTCTTTTGATGGTGGGTCAGCAGGTCGGCCAGCGACGCTGACACCCTGACTCCACCCAGCACTTCGTTCCCCACTGAGGATTGTGTCTTCTCTAAAGGCGCAAAGGCAACCCACCTGGCGCCATGAATCCGATTGCTAATGGATCCATATTGTTGGGCGTCAGCCTCAGACCCAATGAAGGCTAAGTTGAGCATAGTTCTCCTAACCTGAAATTAGAACAAGAATGACGCGGAAAGGACGGACTCGCACGGGTTTGATCTGCGTTAATCTGCGTGAATCAGCGTCCGATTTTCATTGCTGGTTGTGCCCATTTGGGGTTGAAGGGCTTGAAGATTCAGTCAGCGCCAGCCGGATGATCTTCACCATATCAAAATCAGTGACGCTTACCAAACTTCTATAGCTGTAAGGCGCCCTTGCCAAACAGCACAGAATAGGTCTCACTATCGGTTGTCCGCGTGGCGGCATCCATATAACAGACACTGAACGCACGCCGGGGAATCTCTGTGGTGTTGATTTCCGAAGCATGAGGCAGGTAGTTGTGGAGCAACACGCATTCGCCCGCAGCCAGTTCCAGATGGACAATCTTGGCATCTTTGAGCAGTTCTACTGTCTGGTCATCTTCCAGAAAGCCAGATTGACTCGACGGGTTGATCAGGCGGTGGTGCGCCCCGGCCACAAGCTGTACACAGCCGTTGGCAACGGTAGCGGGGTCCAACGCCGTCCAGATGGTGATCAAGGGATCCCGATCCAGATAGCTCCAACGGTCCTGGTGCCAATGTAATGGCGTGCCCTCTTTGGCCGGTTTGTTCATAAACATGGCCCGAAAACAAGCAATAGCACGCTCTGGGCCATAGACCCGTTCACAGATGTGGCGGAAGAGCGGTTTTTGCATATAGTGCAGAAAGAGCGGGTCAAACTCCATATCTTGGATCTTGCGGTAACTCAGGGTGGCGCCCTTGTGGCCCTTTGTCAGCGGACCCGGTTTGCCCGTGCCAGGTACTCGGTCTAGCTGCATGAGCATCCTGTCATAGTCTAACGGCGCAGTCCCCAGCATAATGTCGTCCATGCGTTGCTGAAGCGTAGCCAACTCTGCGTCGGTTAGCACCTTGCCCAGGTGTAGATAGCCCTGGGACTCGTATTGTTGCCATTGTTCTTTGGTTAACTTGTCGATCATGTCAGCTCCTTTGTTCGAGACGTGTTGTGGGTGATGTAATGGGATTCATCCGTACTCCTCTTTTCATTCGTTTCTCAGAAGCCGGTCACGCGATATAGTGGCTGGGGGTACGCGAACGCTCGTACTTGGCTTCGGGATCGGCATTCTTGACCACATCGGGTATATCCCCGCTCCACCAACTGGGTGGGTTGGGGAAGGAGAAGACATCGTGCCAGGCCAGCAACAGCGTACGCCTTTGCTCTGTCTGGTTAGGCCAGGCACTGTGCATCAGCCGGGCGTCGGCGATGATCAGGTCGCCAGCCTTGAGCGGGACGTCAATCGCGCCGGGGTAGTCGGCGAAAACTGGGTGGTTCAGGTCGTCGATGGCCTGGATTTCGGCTTCGTGCGCGTCGGGCAGGCTATCGTGCAGATCGATACGTTTGCGGTGTGTGCCGGGAATGACCCGCAGGCAGCCGTTCTCTCGGCTGGTGTCGGTCAGATAGTAGGAGAGGAATATCCTGGTCGGCCAGGGGGTGGCCGCCTTGGGGCTATTCCAATCCATGAAGTCCTGGTGCCAGTAGAGGGGTGGGCCGTAGCCCGGTTTGGAGAGAATGATGATCCCCCCGCCTGACCGCAACCCTTCCAACTGGAGCTGGCGACAGACTTCGCTTTGCCGGGGCTGTTCCAGAATTCTGGCAACAATGGGATCAGCGAAGGTCTTGTCATTTGCTTCCCGCCCCATCCCAGCCCATTTGGACTCCGTATAGACATGAATGTCGCTGCCTTGATAGCGGTATTTAGGATCGACCCGCATCCGTTGGAAGACATCATCGGACCAGGCGCGCAGCTCATCCAGGAGCGCCTGCTCCATGACGCTTGGCACAATCGTATAGCCGAGTTCCACCAGTTCATCGCGCTTGGTCATGGCCTCGGCGGCAGTTAGGGTTGGCATAGGTTCTTTGTCCTTGAAATGTGAAACGTGACCAACGCCACTGATCTCACGTTTCACGCATCACGTTTCGACAGTCGGCATTGGCTTGTGGCAAAGCCACTTTATCGACTACACATGTGCATACGGATCAGCGGCGTCGCGCAAACCGTCGCCGACAAAATTGAAGGCCAGGATGCTGATCACCACGAACACCGCTGGCAGCAGCAGCCACGGCGAGAGGGCGAGCACCCGGATCGCCTGGGCATCGCGCAGGACGACACCCCAACTGATGGCGGGCGCTTGCAAGCCCAGGCCAATAAAGCTAAGGGCCGTCTCTCCCAGAATCATCCCCGGGATTGCCAGGGTCAACCGCGCGATGATGAAGCTCATAAACGACGGCAGCAGATAGCGGAAGATGATGCGCAGGTTGCTGGCGCCGTCCAGCTCGGCCGCGCCGACAAAGTCTTCCTCACGCAGGGAGAGAAAGCGGCCGCGCACCTCGCGGGCGATGGTGGTCCAACCCACGATGGAGAGGATAAGGACAATAGCGAAGTAAGTCTGCACCACCGGCCAGTTCAACGGCACTGCAACGCTCAGGGCCATCCACAACGGCAGCGTCGGAATGGCACGCAACGATTCGATAATCCGCTGGATGATCGTGTCCACCTGGCCGCTGAGGTAGCCCGACAGCCCGCCGAGGGTGATACCGAGGAGGAAACTCATGGCGACGCCCACCAGCCCGATGGTCAGTGAGATGCGGCTGCCAAATATAATGCGCGAGAAGAGATCACGCCCAAACGTATCCTGACCTAACAACGAGAAGCGTGTATCAGGGTCGCCGTCCACAATCCCAAAGAGATGGATGTCACTCTCGAACAAACCCCACAACTTGTAGGGATCGCCGTGTACGAACAGACCGAGCGGCTGGCGAATCGTCTCGTCTTCGACGTAGGTTGTCGCAAAGGTGACCTTGTCCAACGACTTGACCAAGGGGTGCACGAACGGCCGCAGGTGAAACTGCCCCTGATTGTCGACGAAGCGGATGCGTTGCGGCGGCGACAGGGTGAGCTTTGCGATGAAGGCTTCCGGGTCATAGGGCGCTACGAACTCGGCGAAGACGACCGCGAGGTAAAATATGCCGAGTACGATCAAGGAAACCACCGCCAGCCGATGCTGTACGAAACGCCAGCGCATCAACTGCCATTGTGAAGCCACCTGGATCTTCTGGTCCAACTGAGTGCCGGGGGCTGTCGCCGCCGGTTGCCCCTCTTTGACCTCAACCATGCCGCGCCTCCTCTGCTCTAGCCGCGATACCCACAAGTTCCAACTCCTTGGCGAAATGACAGGCCGAGAAGCGTGCCGGCCCATCGGCGCTGCCGACTTGGACTAACATAGGTGTTTCTTGCTTGCAGCGCTCCTGCGCGTATTGGCAACGCGGATGGAAGGCGCAGCCGCTCGGCAGGTTTCCAACGTCGGCCACCTCCCCTGACAGCGTAATGCGCGGGCGGTACTTGGTATCGGGATCGGGGTTGGGGGCAGCCGATATCAATGCCTCCGTATAGGGATGCATGGGCTGAAGATAGAGCGCTTCGGTCTCGGCGATCTCCACGATCTTGCCGGCATACATCACCGCCACCCGATCGGCCTCGTATTTCACGACGGCCAGGTTGTGCGCCACAAAGAGATAGGTGAGGCCAAGCTCGTGCTGTAGTTCCTTGAGCAGATTCAAAATCTGGGCCTGCACAGAGACATCGAGGGCCGACACCGCCTCGTCGGCAATCACGACCTTGGGGGAGAGCGACAAGGCGCGGGCGATGGCAATGCGCTGGCGATGTCCGCCGCTAAAGGCGTGCGGGTAGCGATTCATGGCGCTCGGATCGAGACGCACCATGCGCAGCAGCTCCGCCACCCGATCCTGCAATTCAGCTCGTCCTTTCACGGCGCGGTTAATCACCAGCGGCTCGCCGATGATCTGCAGCAGGGTCATGCGCGGGTTCAGCGAAGAGTAGGGATCCTGGTAGATCATGCGGATGTTGCGCCGCGCCGCCTTCAGCTCCTTTTTCCCAAGCAGCGTCAGATCGACCGCGGGGGCGCCGTCCATCTGAAAGAGTACTTGCCCGGCCGTCGGCTTGAGGGCCTGGATCACACAGCGGCTGGTGGTGGTTTTGCCGCAGCCGCTTTCGCCAACGAGGGCCAGGGTCTCCCCTTCATTCAGATCAAAGCTGACGCCATCGACCGCTTTGACCACGCCAACCTGGCGGCGTAGAAAGCCCGCTTCAATCGGAAAATGCTTGACCAGATTGCGCACCGAGATGATCGCTTGTTTAGCCATCGCACCATTGTTTGTACTGTTGTTTGCACTGTTGTTTGCGCTGTCATTCGTCATTGTTGCGCTCATGGTTGCACCTCCCGGCCGCCGTAGAGGAAGCAACTCACCTGGTGGCCAGGCGCAATCTCGGTGAGTGGCGGGTCATGGCGCTCACAGACACCGGCGATGAAGTCGGGACAGCGAGGATGGAATTTGCAACCGGCGGGCATGGCATAGGGGCTGGGCACCGACCCTTCAATCGGGTTGATGGCGACGCGGCCCGGCTCCATCTTGGGAATCGAGGCCAGCAGGCCGCGTGTATACGGATGTTGGGGGCGGTGGAAGATATCCGCTACCGTGCCGTACTCGACTTCTTTGCCCAGATACATAATCATCACCCGTTCGGTTAATTCGGCGATGACCCCTAAATCGTGGGTGATCATGATGATCGCCATCCCCAGGTCAGCCTGGATCTCGCGCAGCAGCTTCAAAATCTGCGCCTGGATCGTGACATCCACGGCAGTAGTCGGCTCGTCGGCCATGAGCAGCTTGGGCCGACAGGAGAGCGCCAGCGCCACCATGGCACGCTGGCGCATGCCGCCGCTGAGGTTGAAGGTGTACTGGTCGATGTTGCGGCCCGGGTTGGGCATGCCTACCCGATGCAGCATCTCGATGGCTTGCTCGCGTGCCTCGCCTTTGCTCACCGGCTGGTGAATGCGAATCGTCTCGATGATCTGGTTGCCGATGGTGTGTACCGGGC
>SXGR01395185.1_pt1 | contig 19785 bp, 20 predicted proteins | sample 3174711 | NCBI WGS metagenome assembly SXGR01 (sample SAMN11356860, study PRJNA531348) | freshwater metagenome | isolation source: freshwater sample F1-60 | place: China: Fuxian Lake, Yuxi | collected 2017-12-25
TAGCGCACTTGCATGGCATGCAAGGGGTCAGGGGTTCAAATCCCCTCAGCTCCACTTTAAAATAGATTAAATAGCAAGATTAAAAAGGGAGTATTTGTGCCAAAAGCTTTAGTGATTCCAAAAAATTGGAGCGCAGCTGATATTCCTGATTTAACTGGTAAAAAATTCTTAATAACCGGTGCTACTTCCGGGATTGGTTTGGCAGCAGCCACACAACTTGCCCGCAGAAATGCTCATGTTTATATCACCGCTCGAAGTGTAGAAAAGGCCAGACAGGCCATTAACCAAATTGGACCTGGATTAGTTGATTATCTACTAATGGATTTAACAGATTTAGAATCTGTTAAAAAAGCTGCCACCAGAGTTGATCGCGAATTTGAGGGTGTAATTCTTAATGCCGGAGTTATGGCCACACCATTTAGAAAAACTGCTGATGGATTTGAATTACAGCTAGGCACCAACCATCTAGGTCACTTTGCCTTTGCTGGTCTAATTAAAGATCAAATTAAAGATCGCCTAGTAGTTGTTTCAAGTTTTGCCCACCGAATGGGAAATTTTGGCGATAACTCAATCCCAACCATTAAAAATATGATGCTAGGTATTGGTAAGTATCAAAAGTGGCAAGTTTATGGCGCAAGTAAATTAGCAAATCTCTTATTTGTCTCTGAGTTAGAGCGCTTACGTATTCAAAATAATTGGTCATTTATTCCAATAGCAGTTCATCCTGGTTACTCCGACACAAACTTACAAACTGTTGCCTCTCAAATGCGAGGTGCTGCAGTTGAGGAGAAAGTAACAAAGTGGATAAACAAATTATTGGCCCAGCCAGCAGCAGCTGGTGCACTACCAACCTTGGCGGCAGCTGTTTATCCAGGGTTATATGGTGCAAGTTTTATTGGGCCAGATGGATTCTTAGAGATTAAGGGTGCGCCTAAAGTAACTAGAGCTAGAGCTCTTGCCTATGATCAGGTATTGGCAAAGAATTTATGGCAGGTAAGTGAAGAGTTAACTAAGGTTAGTTGGGCTTAGCGATGCATGAAGCGTATGACTTTAAAGCGGTGCAGGATAAGTGGCTGCCAGTTTGGGACAAATTAGAACCATTTAAATCAGCTCGTGCTAATGATGATCGTCCAAAAAAATATGTATTAGATATGTTCCCCTATCCATCTGGGGATTTGCATATGGGACATGCTGAGGCTTACGCCCTAGGAGATGTAATTGCTAGATATTGGATTCAAAAAGGTTTTAATGTCATGCATCCAATTGGTTGGGATGCATTTGGATTACCGGCAGAAAATGCTGCAATTAAGCGAGATGCCGATCCAAGAGCTTGGACCTATGAAAATATTGAAGTACAAAAAGCATCGATGCGCAGATACGCCTGCTCCTTTGATTGGGATCGAGTACTTCACACATGTGACCCTGAGTATTACAAATGGAACCAATGGTTATTTCTTAAGATGTTTGAAAAGGGTTTGGCGTATCGAAAAGATTCAGCCGTAAATTGGTGCCCAGATTGCCAAACTGTATTGGCAAATGAGCAGGTAGTAGCCGGGCTATGTGAAAGATGTGATAGCGCAGTAACTAAAAAGAAATTAAATCAGTGGTATTTCAAGATCACCGATTACGCAGATCGCTTGCTAGATGACATGCAACAGTTAGAAGGTAAGTGGCCAGAGAAAGTGTTGCTTATGCAGCGCAACTGGATTGGACGATCTACGGGTGCGCAAGTTGATTTTGCAGTAGATAAGTTAGATCAAAAGATTACCGTCTACACCACCCGGCCAGATACTTTATATGGCGCAACATTTATGGTGGTAGCAGCGGATTCAGAGTTGGCGGCAAAATTAGTTGCCGCTACCAAAGTAGAGGGTGAGTTTAAAAAGTATTTAGAGAGTGTTAAATCTGCCAGCGATATTGATCGCCTGGCAACAGATCGAGTGAAAACTGGCATCTTTTTAGAGCAGTATGCAATTAACCCAGTTAATAATGAAAAAATTCCAATTTGGGCCTCAGATTATGTCTTAGCAGATTATGGCACTGGTGCGATTATGGCAGTTCCAGCTCATGATCAACGAGATTTAGATTTTGCAAAAGCGATGAAATTACCAGTGCGAGTAGTGATTGATACTGGGTTAGAGGATCCAAATAGCTCAGGGGTAGCCACCTCAGGTGATGGCAAGGTAATTAACTCAGGATCTATCTCTGGTTTAGGCAAAGAGGCGGCAATCGAAAAAATAATTAAAGAGTTAGCTGATAAAAAAGTTGGTAAAGCTACTAAAAATTACCGCTTGCGAGATTGGTTAATCTCCCGACAAAGATTTTGGGGTACACCAATTCCAATTATCCATTGTGATGGTTGTGGATTAGTGCCAGTACCAGAGTCGCAATTACCAGTGGCATTGCCACAGGCAAAGGGATTAGATCTAAAGCCAAAGGGATCTAGCCCATTAGGGGCAGCATCTGATTGGGTAAATGTTAAGTGTCCAAAATGTAATAAGGATGCCAAACGGGATGCTGACACGATGGACACATTTGTGGACTCCTCTTGGTATTTTCTTCGTTACACCTCAGTTAATAATCATGATGTTGCCTTTGATAAAAAAGCTGTAGAAACTTGGCTACCAGTAGATCAATATGTAGGTGGGGTAACCCATGCCATCTTGCACCTTTTATACTCAAGATTTTTTACCAAAGTTTTAAATGATATGGGGCTATTAAATTTTAATGAACCATTTACTAGATTATTAAACCAAGGCATGGTGTTAATGGATGGCTCAGCGATGAGTAAGAGCCGGGGAAATTTAATTAAATTATCGGAGGAGTTAGATAAACATGGTGTTGATGCCATCAGAGTTTCATTAGTTTTTGCTGGACCCCCTGAGGATGATGTGGATTGGGCAGATGTATCACCAGCTGGTTCATTAAAGTTTTTAAATCGTGCCTGGCGCATAAGCCAAGAGGTAACAAGTAAACCAGGAGTTGATTTTAAAACTGGTAATTTAGAGTTACGCAAAGTAACCCATAAGACATTAGCTGATATTGAGTTAGCGGTTGAGTCCTTTAGATTTAATGTCACCATCGCAAGAATTATGGAGTTAGTAAATGCCACTAGAAAAGCAATTGACTCAGGATGTGGTGCGCAAGATCCGGCAGTGCGTGAGGCAGCAGAGGCGATTGCAATCTCACTTTCTTTAGTTGCCCCTTACACCGCTGAAGATATGTGGGAAAAATTAGGTCATAAACCTGCGATTGCAAATGCTGGTTGGCCAAAGATAGATCAATCTTTAATCGGCGCCGATAATGTAATTGCGATTTTGCAGGTAAATGGCAAGATCAAAGATCGGATTGAGGTATCCCCAAATATCTCAAATGCGGAGTTAGAAAAGCTTGCCCGAGAAAATGCTGAGATTAAAGCCGCCTTAATTGGCCAAGTTGTGAAGAAAGTAATAACTGTTTCACCTAAATTAGTAAATTTTGTAATCTAATTCCAAGTAATTTAAGTTAGAGTTATCTTATGAAATTACTCCTAGCAGCAATTGTTTTACTCACAACAATCACTCCAGTCCAAGCTGCAAGCTCAGGTGGTGGCGGTTCAGCTCCGGCGCCAGCGCCAGCGCCAGCTCAAAAACCAGTATCGACAAATTTGCCGCTGACATCGGATGAGGTAAAAAAACATAATTCAGCAAGTGATTGCTGGAGCATTATTGATGGAGTTGTTTACGATCTAACTAATTGGGTTGATTCACATCCAGGCGGATCTTCCAGAATTACTGCTATCTGTGGCAAGGATGGCACATCAAATTTCCTTGGCCAACACAATAATTCAAACTCTGCTAAATCTCGGCTAAAAGGATTTGAGTTAGGAAAGTTAGAGGTTGCTGCAAAAGCTGATACACCAACTCCAGCCGCACCAGCTGCCAAGCAGTTATCGGCATTCTTAAGTGAGGCAGATGCACTTATCAAGCAGAAAAACTTCACCGCAGCTCTTAATTTGCTCCAGCAAGCAGATAGAAGTTATGCAAATAACGCCGATGTTAATAATTTACTAGGATTTAGTAGTAGAAATCTCAAGCAGTTTGCCGCCTCTGCTAAGTACTACCAAAAAGCCTTAAAAATTAATCCAAATCATTTAGGAGCGTTAGAGTACCAAGGCGAGCTATTCCTACAGACTAAAAAAGTCTCATCAGCCAAGAAAAACCTTGCTAAGTTAAAGAAGCTTTGTGGTGAAAATTGTGAAGAGTATTTGGATTTAAAGAAAGCTGTCGGTAGTAAGTAAAGTTGCTTTCCATTCTGCGCGCTTGTCATATTGGGCCAACGAGTGCGGTAACTTTAATTTCATTTCTCCTAGCATCATCACTTTGGTGGGAGGGCCCAGCTCTTGTAATCGCATTTGGTGTTTTTTTAGGTCAACTATTAGTTGGTTTTACTAATGATTTATATGATTATCCAGATGATCTAAAACATAAACGCATCGATAAGCCATTAGTTTCTGGCAAGATTACAACCTCTCAGCTAAGCAGAGCGATAAAAATTGTTACCCCACTTATGATTTTAGTAAATTTATTTGGCCCACTAGGAATCAAGGGTGGATTGATTTACTTACTAGGTGTTGGCTTAGGTGTTTCCTATAACTTTTACTTCAAATTCACCCTCCTCTCCCCACTGCCATATGCCTTGGCATTTGCTGCATTAGTTGGCTGCATTGTGGTGGCAACAGATCGCACCCCACCGCTTTGGTTATTAATCTCATCCGCCTGCCTAGGTGTAGCTGCTCACTTTGCAAATGTGCTTAAAGATATAAATGAGGATTTAAAATCTGAGATTATTGGTCTGCCGCAGCGGCTAGGTAAGCGAAATTCAAGGTTAATAATTGCCGGATTACTAACTGGCACAACCTTGTTATTAAATTCGGTAAATCCTAACCCAATTCTTTTGATTGTAGGCTTAATTGGCGCACTCTTAACCTCTGTTGCCACCGATAAGTTAATTTTTAAAGTTTTAATAATTACTGTCATTATTGATCTAATCTTGTTGCTGACTTCAGCCAGCTCTCAGATAGGTTCAACTTCAATTTAGATACTTGCAATTAGTCGCAACTACTAAGAGTATTACGGTATGAGACGGCCAGTATTATCGTTATTACTTTTAGTTGCCTTACTGCTGCCACAAAGTGGAGTTGCTACTGCAAGTACCGAAGCCGCAACACTCTTATCCACACTTGAGGTTAAGGGACGAGCTGCCAAGAGTGGCTATAGCAGAGCGCAATTTCCACATTGGTCTGATTTAGATCGAAATGGATGCGATAGTAGGAATGAAACTTTGAAACGAGATTTAACACAACTAGTTTTTAAGGCCGGCACTAGAGATTGCAAGGTACTTGCTGGTGTGTTGCAGGATTTATTTAGTAATAAAAATCTAGTATTTACAAGTAAAAAATCAACTATAGATATAGATCATGTGGTCGCACTTGCTAACGCCTGGCAAACTGGAGCTGCTTATTTTGATAAAAGTAAGCGCACACAATTAGCAAATGATCCTCTAAATTTAATCGCTACTGATGCCAGATTAAATAGGCAAAAAGGTGATGGCGATGCAGCAACATGGTTACCACCATATAAGCCATACCGATGTGAATATGTAGCAAGGCAGATTGCGATTAAGGCTAAATACTCGCTTTGGGTGACAGCCCCTGAGCAAGAAGCTATGAGAGCAGTTCTAGATAGCTGTCCAGGACAGAAGATTCCATAATTACCTAACAATTTCAGTTTTAGATAGAGTTTTACTATGTGTGGCAGATATGCGCTAAATATTTCAGGCGATGATTTAGCCCTTGAATACAATGCTAATAATCCAAACTCTTCCTATACGGCAAGTAACTGGAATATCTCACCTACTACCACTATCCCGTTTATAAGTGAGAGTAAAAATGGATCTGTTACGAGAGATATAAACCTGGCATCTTGGGGATTAATTCCAAGTTGGGCAAAGGATTCATCCCGGCAGGCAAATGCAATTAATGCTCGGGTAGAAAGTATTAGTGAAAAGCCAACATTTAGAGAGGCGTTTAAGAGTAGAAGATGTTTAGTACCAGTAAGTGGTTACTACGAGTGGGCAACTGAGTTAGGTCAATACCGACCCAAGCAGCCATTTTTTATTTCAAATAAAGAGAGCAAAACTTTAGCTATTGCTGGAATTTATGAAGAGTGGATAAACCCAGAGAGTAATCAATTACTTACTACCGCTGCCATAATTACTAGAAGCGCCGTCGGAGTTGTGGCACCAATTCATAATCGAATGCCAGTAATTTTGCCAAGTACCTTCTGGGCAGATTGGTTAACTCCAAATGAGTTATCAAAGAGTGAGGTAGCAGATTATTTAAAGTTGATTGATCTGCCCAAGCCAGATGAGCAGTTAAGATTTTGGCCGGTAACGGATGAGGTAAATAATGCTAGAAACTCTGGCCCTGCGTTAGCTCATCCAATTGCACTGCCAGAGAGTCAAACGCTTTTTTAATTTATTTTTAAGCATGCAAAAAATGAAGCTGACTACCGATTAACTTTTTTTCCAGCGCTGCCTGGAAGTAGCGCTAAAAGGTAATGGCCAACTTGCACTTTGTCAGTGGGGTTTAGTATCTTATCGAACAAATGTTCGAACGCAAATCAGGCGCTAATACTGGCGTAAATACCCCTGCTCAAATTCGCCAGCTCACCGATAAGGGTGAGCCAGTTGAGTTTGTTTATAACGGGGTGCGCTTTCATATTAATCAGATTCTTACCCACTGGCTGCAGACAAATAATTGGTGGCAAAGTTTAGGTAATCAGATAGATACCGAGGTAGAGGATCAGGTAATTAAGTTTTGGCAGGTAGAGGCAGCACCAATTGGCGCCATCACTACCTTTGAGATCGAGTTTAATCAAAGTGATAACTCTTGGCAGATTAGACCAAGCTCTAGAGTTAACTCTAGAAATAAGAAGTAAGTGATCATAAGTTGATCAAAGATTTCACCCATCTATCGGTGGCCTCTGGCTACTCCTTTAAATTTGGCACCGCAAGCCCGGAAAAATTAGTTGAGCAGGCAGCTAAGTTAAATCTAAAATCCTTAGCCTTAACTGATCGTGACAATATGGCTGGGGCGATTAGATTTGCTAAAGCTTGTGAAGTATTTGATATCAAGCCAATCTTAGGAATTAATCTCGGCTATATTCAAAAACAGGAGCGAATTACACTGCTGGCCCAAAGTGGCAAGCTCTCATCCTTATATCGATTAATTACCGCAATTAACACCAATAGCCCAGATGGGGTATTAACCAAAGAGATATTAGAAAAGTTTGCCCATTATGCAAAGGATGTAATCGCCCTCTTTGGCCCACAAAGTAGTTTGGTTAAAAACCTAATTGCCAGAAATGAGGGGGCAGCGTTAAGTATCTATCAGTTAAGTAGTAATTACTTTGCCAAGGTAGCAGTTGAATGTGTCAGCCATTTAGAGCGGGCAGGTAACTTAAGATCAACCGCTTGCGCTGCTAGATCCCTATCCTTTGCCATTAAACATCAGATCCCTGCAGTGTTAAGTAATCAGGTGCGATTGCTCACCCCACAAGATGGCCCAGTTGCAGATCTATTAGATGCTAGTAGAAAGCTAGTTTTAATCAGTGATGCCAGCTTAGATCGCAGCAATGGCGAGGGGTATTTAAAAAGTAGCGAGCAGATGTTTTTAGTGGCAGATCAGATTGCCACAGCAGCAGGTGAGGTAAGTAGTAAGGGCTTACTTAAAGCAAGCGAAGATATTGCCCAAAGCTGCCAATTATCTGCTCGCGGTGAGATTGGTTTAGGCAATATTCACCTGCCAGAGCCGGCATTATTTAACGCGCAAAATAATGGGCAATTAATCACGGTATTAGAAAATAAGGCAGCAGATCAGATTAATTACTACTACCCAGCTGGTATGAAGGATGAGGTAAAGGCTAGGTTAGCTAAGGAGATTTGGATTGTTAATCAATTAGGTTTTGCCTCCTACTTTTTAACGGTAGCAAGTATTACCGATGCTGCAAAACAATTAGGGATTCGAGTTGCCGCCAGAGGTAGTGCGGCCGGCTCACTTATCTGCCACCTACTTGGTATCTCAGAGGTAGAGCCAATCTCAAATGGTTTATTAATGGAGCGATTTTGTTCGATCGAGCGAAATGAGTTACCAGATATTGATATTGATGTGGAGTCAGATCGAAGGTATGAGATCTATGACTTAATCTTTAAAAAGTATGGCGATGCCAATTGGCAAAGTGGGGTTAATCAATCACGGTGTGCCACGGTGGCGATGGTGGAGCGATATCGCGCTCGCCATGCCATCAGAGATGCTGGTGCTGCCTTAGGGGCAGATCGAATGCAGATAGATCTATTAGCAAAATCAATGCCCCATATAAGTGCGCGCAATATTGCATCTGCTATCAAAGAGTTTCCAGAGCTTAAAAGGCTAGATCTATCATCGCCGCTAATTAAGGCCACCATAAAGCTAGCCATGCGGTTAGATAAATTACCAAGGCACCTAGCAATGCACCCATGTGCGGTGGCAATCTCTGATATTAGATTGCAGGATTTTTCACCCATCACCATAAATCAAAGCAATTACCCAATGCTTACCTTTGATAAGGATGATGTGGAGGATATTGGTCTACTTAAGCTAGATGTACTGGGAGTAAGGATGCAATCGGCAATTGCTTACACCCTAAAGGAGATTGAGCGAGTAGAGGAAGATAAGTTAGATATAAATAAAATTCCGCTAGATGATAAGTTGACCTTTGATCTAGTTAAATCCACTAGAACTATTGGTTTATTTCAAGTAGAAAGCCCAGGGCAGCGGGAGTTAGTTGGCAAGTTAGTACCAAATCAATTTAGTGATTTAGTCATTGGTATCTCACTATTTAGACCAGGACCAATTAAATCGGAGATGATCTCACCATTTTTAAATAGCCGAAATGGCTTAAGTGCGCCCACCTTTATCCATGCAGATCTAGTTGAAGTTTTAGCTCAAACTCAAGGGGTAGTGGTTTTTCATGAACAGGTAATTCAAATTATTGCAATTATGACTGGTGCTACCTATGGCAGGGCCGATCAGATGCGACGTAATTTAGGTAATAGAGATAGCGCGCAAGCAGAGTGTGATTGGTTTTACTTAGCAGCAGCTAAACGTGGTTATAGCAAAGTGGTAATTGATAAGTGTTGGCGCATCTTGGCAGATTTTGCCTCCTTTGGTTTTTGTAAAGCACATGCCTCCGCCTTTGCACTTACTACCTATCAATCGGCATACCTTAAGACTCATCACAGCGCAGCATTTTTAGCATCGGTGTTAACTCATGAACCTGGTATGTATCCAAAGCGATTGATAATTGATGAGGCTAGGCAGTGGGGGATAAAAATTCTGCCAATTGATATCAATAAATCAGATCAGGGTTACCTAGTAGAAAAGGTAGTTGCTAGTAGTAATACCTATTTATATACCGCGCCAAATACTAAAAGCAGTGGCGAAGTATTAACCCTGCCAGATGCAACTGGTTATGGCATTCGAGTTGGCCTAGCTGATATTGCTGGTATCTCTAGTGCCGAGATTAAATCAATTATTAATAACCGCCCATACACTGATCTAGCAGATTTTACCTATCGCTCTGGATCTTTTTGGCCAACTACCCAAGTACTAGTTGAGATTGGCGCCTTTGATCAATTACATAATATTAATCAGGGCAGTAAATTAAATCGACGAGATCTTTATATTCACCTGCAGGAGTTAAAGCAGCTAAATGGCAGCAAGCAACATACTGGTCAGCTATCACTTGCCTTATCCCCAGGTGAGATTGATAGTTTAGGTTTACCTGATATTACTCAAAGTGATCAGATTAAAAGTGAGTTAGAAAATCTTGGGCTAGATTTAAGCCAGCACCTACTAACCCCATACGCCCACTTTTTAAATGAGTTAAAGGTTTATAAATCAAGTGATTTAATAAAGTTAAGATCAAATCAAGAGGTATTAGTGGTAGGTGTAAAGGTGGCTTTGCAGTCGCCACCAATTAGAAGTGGCAAGCGGGTTTTATTTTTAACATTAGATGATGGTTATGGCTGCAATGACTTATCTTTCTTTGAGGATAGCCAGCAAAGTTATGCTCATATTATTAAGAGCTCTAATTTAATTATCGCAAAAGGATTTATTAGAAGAACTGGGGCTAGAGGAGTATCAATTAGGGCAACTGCCGCCTGGGCTTTAGATGAGATATATCAAAATTGGATAAGTGGAAAGATTAATGAAGTAGATCAACTACCGATCGATCAGAAGCTTGCTAAAAGATAGGTGCATCCAACTGAGCGTAGAGGGTAGGCAAGTTCACAAAATCTTCACCTAAATCGAGTTAGGGGTGGTGGGGATAGTGGGTAAAAAACTCTAAACTTTCCCTAGCCTATGGACCAGCCAAGGGTTCAAAAAGTTAAGAGGAGAGTAAATATGAATGAAGAAGAGTTAATTGAAACCTGGAATAAGCAAAGAGGGCAAATTATCTCTGCCCAAATGCAGCCAGTATTAGTATTAATTGCAACCTTTGTACTATCTGCACTCGGTTACTTTGATAAGGCAACTGATGAGGCTAAGTACTTTGCAATCGTAGTAGTGGCAGTGACTGGAATTTTGACCACCTTAAATCAATACGCTGCAATCCGTGAGGGTGAAGCAGTATGTGATGATCTTGCAAAGATCGCTAAGAAGAGCGCACTTGCAACCAAAATTGCTGGCTCACGCTCATTTGTATCAGCAACTGCAGCTTTGATCGTAGTGCTAGATGTAGTGGTATTTGTCGTTGCATACCTGGCCATCGTTGGTATGTAATTAAGCAATGAAAGAGTTTTTACTTACATTAGCACCTCTAGTGATCTTACTAGGGGTGTTTTTGTATCGATATGAAAAGCCAAAACCTCCAAAAAATAAGAGCACAGGCCGCGGCGGCGATTTTGCCGAGTAATTGCCGTAACTAAGTAACTTAAAGTAATTAATGCCGGCACCAATAATTATCTATGATGGTGAGTGTAACTTTTGCTTGCAATCTGTTAATTGGGTGGGTAAAAAACTAGAAATTAGATCAATCGCCTTTCAAAAAGCTGATTTAGCAAAGTATGGTTTAACCCTAAATGAGTGTCGCCAGCAGGTCTTTGTCATTGATGGTGACAAAAAATATGGCGCAATAGATGCGGTGGTTTTCTTACTAAAAAAACGTGGCAATAAGCTACTTTCAAAATCTTTAAAACTACTTGGTCCACTTAGCAGCTGGGGATACTTTTGGGTGGCCTCTCATCGAAGCTCGCTTATTGTGCGCATACTTGGCAGGATACTTGCCCGCTTAAGTAAGTAAACAGGGGTGTCTTACCAATTGGTATTTACCTTTACCCGTAACATTTAAGGTATGAAAAAAGAACAAAAACCAGCTCGAATTGAAACCTCAATTCTGCCCATTAAGTATGTGGATTTAATTGAAGATGTATTTCACGCCATCTTGGCGATTGCATTATTTATCATCGGCATTGGTGCCTTCTTCTACTCAATTAAGCGCTTAATTGAAACTGCGCCCTTTTTTCCAAATGGCATGATTCAAGGTGTTAATGACATTCTATTTATTGTAATTATTCTAGAAATCCTGCGCACAGTAATCTCACGCTTTACCGATGGTGTTTATCAATTAGATAAGTTTTTAATTATCGGCGTAATTGCGGCGGTTCGACATATTTTAACGGTTGGTGCCTCCTTAACATTGACCGCCTCTAAAACAGATGAGGCCTTTAGAAGAGCCTTATATGAGTTGGGTTTAAATGCTTTAGTAGTGGTGGCCTTAGTATTTGCTATCTTCTTATCTAAATCAGCTCACAGAGATAAGAGCTAATTTAACTTAGCGTAGGTAGAGCTTAGATAGCTCGCGATAATCACCCAGATTTGATAGGGAAGTGTGGCGATAAATACTCCAACTGATGCTTGATAGATTAGATAGAGCATTGGGATGGTTAGAACCGCTGTTGCGACCAAGGCAGCAGAGGCAAGGCTTAAATTGTGGGGCCCATAAAATTGATATGACCAGGTAAGTGCGCAGATTATTGAGAGGGCAAAGATACTTAAGTAAGCAATAGTCTTTGGAGTGCTTAACTGATTAGCAACTGTGACCGCTGCTATGCCTAAAATGACAAAGTTATATGGCCAGATAATGCCAAAGATAAAATCAGGTGGCTGCCAACTTGGCGCATTAAGGGAGCGATACCAACTGCTCCCGGTGGTAGTCCATCTGCCAGCGCCAATGGCATAGACAAAAACTAAGGCAATCCCAAATATGCCAGCGATGGATTGAAAATTTGTTTTCATATCAGCATCTTAGATTAAACCTTTATCTAAACCAGATAACACCTCAACCGCACGCTCTTTTAATTGGGGCAGATCTGATAAGCGCTTAATGCCATTTATCTGCTGACTCATTCGATGATTTTTCACAAACTTATCCTTATGCCGATCTAAAAAATCCCAATACAAGGTGGTAAAGGGACAGGCATTATCACCGGCTCTTAGCTTTGGATCATAAGCACACCCTTTGCAGTAGGTACTCATTCGAGAGATATACGCACCCCCTGCAGCGTATGGCTTACTCATCATCTTGCCATTATCTGCATGCAGCCCCATGCCAATTACATTAGGCACCATTACCCAATCGGTAGCATCAATAAACTCTCGTCTCATCCAATCTAAAAACTGTTGTGGATTAGTTCCAGTAATTAAAGCTAAATTACTTAAGATCATAAGCCTTGGAATATGGTGCACCCAAGCACGCGCTTTGATATCTGCCACCGTGGTTTTAACACAATTCATCTTGGTTTTATCTGGATCGGTAAATAATGGCAGTAACTTACGGTTTGCATTTAAGTGATTGCCCGTTTTGTAATCTGCTCCTAAATACCAATACATGCCATTTACATACTCGCGCCAGCCAATAATCTGCCGGATGAAGCCTTCGGCAGATGCAATATCCACCTCACCTTTCTTATAAGCACCAAGAGCTGCAGTTAGCACCTCAGCTGGATGAAGCAAACCATTATTTATATAAGGGCTAAGTAGTGAGTGGTGCAGCGCCCAATTCTCACCCGTCATCGCATCCTCATAAGGGCCAAAGTTTTTAAAATGGTGATCGATAAAGTTTTTTAATTGCGCCTTAGCTGCCTTACGGGTCGTGCCCCAGGTATCACATGGGGTAATTCCCAACTCCAAAGCAACCTCGTTATCAATGGCATCAGTTTTATGTTTTAAATAAGGTGGATACTTATAATTTTTAGGTGGCGGCAATCTATTTTCCTTATCAAAATTCCACTTACCACCAACTGGTTTACCACCCTCAACTAACACGCCAAGCCGGCTGCGCTGGCCTCGATAAAAATTTTCCATCAGAAAGCTTTTTTGATTTTCTGCCCAACTAATAAAAAGATCACGAGAGGTTAGAAATAGATCATTTTCAACAAAGCTAACCCCAAACTTAGCTAATTGCTCAGTTTGTAGGTGGGATGAGGGGTGAGCGCAGATAATAGGCAGCTTAGGAAACTCTTTTTTTATCTTCTCTAAACCAGCAACTGTAGTGGCAGCTTTTTCATATCTAACGGTAAAGCCAAGTGCGATTAACTCCTGGACAAAATGTCTGGCACTTGAGATAAGAAAGTAAAGCCTGACCTTATTCCACTCTTCCTTTTGCACCATTCGAGCAGATTCAACTAAGACAATTAGATCATTTTTAGGTTCCGCTGTTTTTAGAGCGCCATACTTTGGGTGCAGGTGATCAAAGGGGATATAGATAATTCGCTTCATTTGCCACCACATTTTTTGCTGCAGTACTTAACATTCTCCCAATTTTTTGCCCACTTTTTGCGCCACTCAAAGGGCAGATTGCAGGTAATACAGATTTTTGGCGCAAAGCCATTTTTTACCTTAGCCACCCGCGCCGGTTTACTCACACCTTAACTATAGGTGAGAAAGTCTGGGGGCAGGATTACTTTCGAGTTAGATTTATTAGGTAGGAGAGGGCAAACCCTAAACCAATTACTGCATAGAAAATAGTAAATGGGGCAAGCTCTGCTGGAATAAAGATGGTTAATAGCCCAAGGGCTAGTGCTGATAAAAACATAACTCGGCCGATGAATTTAATTCCGGCAGCATTTGTTAACTTTGAGTTCTGCCACATATTGCCAGATAGCGCCACCAAGGTGATGCCAATCATGCGCATCGCCCAGATCAACTCCGAGGAGGTAGGTAGCTTTAATAACTCTAGAAATAAACTAGGTGCGATAAGTAAAAATATGGCCGAGGCGCCAAAGATTATTGATCCAGCCCGTAATGTGTTTTTTACGCCATGCTGATACATAAGAAAAAGGCTAGACCTGGATTTAATCTAGGGCAAGGGTTAATTCTCAGATTCATATGCTTAAATCTGCCTATGCTAAGAACTCACCGCTTATTAATCATCACCGCTTTGATACCAGCAATTGTGATTGGCCAGAGCTCATTAGCTGCCGCCCATCAACCAGTATCACTTACCGCCAACCACTCCAGCCCAGATAAGGGTCCAATCATGGTAGATGGCACAGTTTCATTTGCACTTCGGGCAAATTTCACAAAGCCAAATCAACAACAAGGCTTTAGAGCCGCCCTTAAGGCTGGTGAGTTATTAAATTTTGAGTATTTAATTATTGATAAAGCACCCGAGAATAAGATGGCACTTTCTAAACTACCGGTGGTAAGTATTACCGCACCAGATGGTGCAAAAAGTACGGTTAAATTCACTGAGCGAACAAATTTTTATGAGCCATATGGCAGAACTAATTACCTATACCTAGCAAGATTTTCAGCCACTGCAATTGAGGGGATCTACTCATTTGCAATTAGATCTAAGGCAAAGAGTGCGATAACTGTCTCCACCGGTTCCAAGGAGATATTTGGTGAGGTTTATCAACCAGCGATCTGCCCAACTGTTGCCCCAAGTAACCCAGTTGCAATTACTAATGCCCAGGCGGCCACATTAATTGGAATGAAAAAAGAGGTGGCAATCTCCTGCATTCAATCCCTATCGGGAAACCATCGGATCGCGCAAGAGGATGGGCAAAGCTTTGCCTTAACTAAGGATTATCGGATTGATCGGGTAGATCTAACAATAAGTAAAGGTTTTGTTACCAAGGTCAGTGTTGGGTAGGGGATAAGACAAGTGAGATCTACTCCACTGCCGTAATTACCAACTGAATTGGTAAAATTCTGCCGGTAATTTCGCAACCCAACTGATTAAGGAGAGATCTTGGCTAAGTTAGTAGAGGTAACTGTATTTAAACCTAATGCTGGAAAGATGAATGACGCACTGTCCACCTGCTCTGAGGTTAAGTCATACTTATTAAAAAATGGTGTGGATGAGGTTTGGTATAACACCGGAACTATTGGTCGCCACTTTGGTTGCATCATCTCCTACCAGGTCTATGCCAGTGGTGAGGTAAGTGGCAAGGTTAATGATTCACTTAATGTAGATAAGCAGTACGCCCAATTGCTAGCAAAGATGAACTCCCAAGGTGAGTTCATCTCCCATGACTCTTACTATCAAACCAATATTTAATTAACTAAAAATAAAAGGTTCGGCTAAAGAATTAGCAGGTGGTAGTTAGGTATTTAAATCCAATGATGAGGGTTTAACTGTTACCGCTACCACCCCTAATCTTTTATCAATTAGAGTTAATCGATAGGTCAAATCAATCTCACCAGAGTTTGACTTTACCCTCACACTTTGAATGTAATACCCCGCTTCAGCTACGCAATCGGTAAAGCTATAACCATTATTTGTAATCAACATTTGATACTGCCTAGTTACAACACTTTCAAATTGTGCCAAACTCACACTATCTTGAAATGATTGCGCAGCGTAGGTATAAGCCTTTTTAAAATCTAACTTTTCAATTGCATCTATTTGACTAGAGATATGATCTGAAACCACTACCTTTTGATCTGAATTACATGGACCTGTGCTTGCTTTGAGCTCTTGGTCGCCAGATGCACATCCACTTATAAGTAATAAAGTGGCTATTAAAGTAAGTATTCTCATTGAAAATTAACTCTTTTTGGCAACAGCATCTAGTGCGTGCTTAAATTTTTGACTTGAAAAATCAGATCTTGCCACCTCATACTTTTGCATTCCCCAACCCCAGAAATCAAAATCAATATCTGAAACTGAGTTTTGGATAGCTGCCCACAGAGTCCAACCATATCTAGCCAAAAGGGCAAAGAGCCATGCTCTAGCGATTTTCTCTGGTAGATGTCGGCCATAGTAGGCATCAACTAACTCAATTAACTGCTCATAAGAAAGATTTGATTCGCTATAAATATTTCCTAACTCAAAGCAGGCATCATTATTACCGGAGTACTCATAATCAATGAGCCAGATTTGTTTTCCATCATCAATAAAATTGGCAGCTAATAAATCATTATTGCAAGGCACCTTGGCCTCAGCTAATACCGAAAGTGCCTGTTTCATTTGAGAAAGGTGTGAGGAAAAGGTGAGGTAATTATCAGGCAATCTAAAGCCTTGATCGGTAACTATTTTTAAGTAATTTTGTTGGATAACAAACATATCAAAATCACTAACAAAGGCAGGTGCGCTATGTAATTTTTTAACTGCAGCTGCAATTCGACCTAGATTACCTGCCACATCAATAGCGTTAAAGGTTTTACCTGGTAGGAAACCTATTACTAATAGACCAAACTCAGGTAGAAAATCATAAACTGGGGCCCCGATGCCAATCTGGGCAGCACTTTTAGAGTTCTCATACTCAGCCCTGCGATCAATCGATAGCAGCGCAGATTTATTACTTGAGATTCGGGCAACATAATCACCAGTTGGGGTTTGAATCTTAAGATTTCGATTTGTTAAGCCACCAGATAACTCACTTACCTTATCTCTAACCTGCAATCTGGGTACTTGGTTAAGTAGATCATGAAAACCATTGCTGGGAAGAGCCATAGATTAAGGATACAGTTGGTTTATGAGCGCACAAGGGCTACTTAAAGAGCTTCCAAGTCGGGCCAAGATTGTAATTATTGGTGGCGGTGTTGGTGGTACCTCTGTTGCATACCACTTAGCTGAATTGGGCGAAAAAGATGTGGTACTTGTTGATCGCTCTGATCTAACTAGTGGTTCTACCTTTCACTCAGCAGGTTTGGTTGGTCAATTAAGAGCTGATCCAACCTTAACTAAAATGAATATGTACTCAGTCCAGTTGTATCGCAAGTTAGAGCAGAGTCAAACACCTGCCTCCTGGCGAGAGTGTGGTTCGATAAAGATTGCCTCCAGCAAAGAGCGGATGGCAGAGATTAGACGCCAAATTGGTTGGGCAAAAACTTTTGGTTTAGATCTAGTTGAGATCTCAACTAAACAAGCACAGGAGTTATTTCCACTACTTGATCCAACAGATGTAGTTGGTGGTTGTTATATGGCCTCAGATGGACAGGTTGATCCATCCCAATTAACCCAAGCGATGGCAGCCGGGGCAAGAAGTGGTGGGGTAAAAATATTTACCCACACTAGGGTGTTAGCAATTAATACTGATCGTAATCGAATTAAATCAATCACCACAGATAAGGGTGAAATTGAGTGTGAGATAGTGATCAATTGTGGTGGCATGTACGCATCTGAAATAGGCCGAATGGCCGATGTAAGAATCCCAATTGTGCCCATGAGCCATCAATATCTAATTACGGAAAACTTTTTGCCAGATGATGCCAAGTTTTTGCCCTCATTAAGAGATCCAGATAATTTAATCTACTTCCGCCAAGAGGTAAAAGGCTTAGTAATGGGTGGATATGAGCGAAACTCAAAACCATTTACAGCAAGTTATGACAGCTATGATCAAATTCCAAAAGATTTTAACTCTAAGTTACTACCTGAGGAGTGGGATCGATTTGAAGAGATTGCCACCAATGCGGCAAAACGAGTTCCTAAGATGAGTGAGGTTGGTTTAAAAAACTTTATTAATGGACCAGAGGGCTTTACCCCAGATAATGAGTTTTGTTTAGGAGAAACTACAGTTGGTGGCTTTTATGTGGCAGCTGGTTTTTGTGCCCATGGTATTGCTGGTGCTGGTGGTATCGGCAAGGTAGTTGCTGAGTGGGTGGTAGCAGGTGAGCCAACGATGGATCTTTGGCATATGGATATTAAAAGATTTGCCGATGCTTATAAATCACCAAAATTTACGTTAAGCCGAGTAACTGAAAATTATGAGGCTTACTACGATATTCACTATCCATTAGAGGAGCGAATGAGTGCTCGGGGTGAGAATAAATCCCCAATCTATGATTGGCATAACCAAAACCATGCCGTATTTGGTGAGAAGGCAAGTTGGGAGCGGGTTAATTACTACCACAATCCAACTGAGAAATTAGATGACTCACTTCGACCTCTTGGTTGGGTAGGAAAAAATTGGCACCCAGCAGTAGCTCTAGAACACCATGCCACTAGAAATGCTGCCGGTTTATTTGATGAATCTAGCTTTGCCAAAATAAAGGTAGCAGGCGCAAGAGCTGGTGAGTTTTTAAATCAGGTATGTGCGGCAAATGTGGTTAAAGGTGTAGGTAAAACTACCTATACCCAAGCCTTAAATAAAAAAGGTGGAATTGAATCTGATTACACCATTACCCAAACTGGTGAGAGTGAGTTTTTAATTATTACCGGAACTGCCTTTTTAAATCATGATCAGGGCTGGCTAGATAAGCAGATAAGAGAGTTAAATTTTGATCAGGTTGAGATTGTTGATATTACAAAGGATTTAGCTTGCTTTGGAATTTGGGGACCTACCGCACGGGTGATACTGCAATCTATAACCGATGCAGATCTATCAAATGAGAGCTTTGCTTTTATGAACTCTAAGGTAATTAAGGTAGCAGGGGTTGAATTACGAGCGACCAGAATTACCTATGTAGGAGAGTTGGGGTGGGAGTTATATATTCCAAAAGATAACGCACTTAAGATTTGGCTTGAGATAATTGCTGCAGGTGCATCCCATGGCCTTAGAGTTTGCGGATATCGAGCAATTGAATCACTTCGCTTAGAGAAGGGTTATCGGGCTTGGGCCGGTGAGATTAACTCTGAGACTAATCCTTATGAGGCTGGGCTGGGCTTTGCAATTTCAACTAAGAAGGATAATTTTATTGGTAAGGCTGCTTTGGATAAATTAAAGGATAAATTAAGTAGAAAGTTAACTGCAATTATCTTTGATGATATTAAGCAGGTGGCTATGGGTAATGAGCCAATCTTTATAAATAATCAGGTGGTAGGCAGAGTTAAATCTGCTGGCCAGGGATACACCATCAATAAAGCAATTGCCTATGCCTATCTACCAGTTGAGCATGCCAATGTGGGAAGTGAAATTGAGGTGGAGATGTTTGGGATTAAAAGTAAGGCCACAATTGCAGCTGAGCCATTATTTGATCCAAAGGGTGAGAAGATAAAAAGCTAACTGTAGATGTTTAAATTAATTTCAACCTTAACCTGCTCTCTACTCCTACTTGCTATCTCCTCTCATGGTGCGCTGGCTAACATCGCAGCACCAAAAATAAGTATTACCACCATTAATACCCCAAATCTTAAGGTGGTGGGCAGCAATGGCGAGCGAGGAGCTGCAATTGCAAAGTTAAGTGATAGTAGGTTTTTGCTTGGTGGTGGTAGAAATGGCTCTAATCTTTATCTTTATGATTTAAATACAAAA
>SXGR01170303.1_pt1 | contig 19751 bp, 8 predicted proteins | sample 3174711 | NCBI WGS metagenome assembly SXGR01 (sample SAMN11356860, study PRJNA531348) | freshwater metagenome | isolation source: freshwater sample F1-60 | place: China: Fuxian Lake, Yuxi | collected 2017-12-25
GCGCCCAGAGTCCACGCTCGTCACCCACACGCTTGCAGGAGGGACACAGTGGATGGACAAGCGAGAAGGCGGAGGAAGTTGCGGAAGCAGTGACTGCAATGGCGTCAGGAGCAGGAGTGTTTGCCGCACCAGACAAAGGAACAACCTCCACGGTCGTCACCGCCTCCGCCCCATCGCCCGACAACGCGTGGCGAATCTCTTCGCCCAAGGAGTGCAAATTCCGTTTCGGAACGTGCCCGGCTGCTCCGTTCTCAAACATCTCGACGATGAGCCCGGGATCGGTTCGATGCGTGACGAAGATAAACGGAACCTTGGGATAAAGCTCGTGGCACCGCGCAATAACGCCGAAGCCATTGAGCCCATAGGGGCAGCACTCGGAAAGAATAACGTCGGGCAGGATGCCCGACGGCACGCCGGCTAGGAATTGCTCCACGGACTCGACCCGGCGAAGAGCAGACGAAGGCCCTCGAACCTCCAGTTCGTCAGCGATTCGCGCCACGTCCCGCAGGTTGTCATCAACAACTAGGATGTTCAGCTTGTTCCCCATGCACGACCTCAACGTGTTCCTCTTTTCCCCGCGCGGAAAATGGCAAATGCGCATCGCCGTTGCAACGACTGGTTTTGTCACGAGCATTTTGTCGAAATTGCCGCGAGATTGACCGGGGCAATCGATTTGGGTACCGTCAGACCGTTCCAACACCCCTATGAACGCTCCCGTTGTCCCCTCTCGTTCCCTCGCGCCTACATCTCCCGCACCGCTTCGGAAGGGGCAGGCCAGCGCACCGTGGATCGCCCTGCTGCTGGCGCTGCTCGCAGCCGCGAGCCCGTTGTCCGCTCAGGTGGTCATCAGCGAGTTCATGGCCGCGAACACCCACACGCTCGCAGATGACGACGGGGAGTTCTCCGACTGGATCGAACTGCAACACACCGGCACGAACGCCCTAAACCTCGCGGGCTGGTTCCTGACAGACACCGCCGCGCAACCCACCAAGTGGCGCTTCCCTGATGCGACACTCGCGCCGGGCGAATTCGTCGTGGTCTTCGCCTCGGGCAAGGACCGACGCGCCGTGGGTCTCCCGTTGCACACGAACTTCCGCCTGAGCAACGGCGGCGAATACCTCGCGCTCGTGCAGCCCGATGGCGCGACGATCGCGTCGGAGTTTGTGCCAGTGTTCCCGCCGCAGGTGAGCGACGTGTCGTTCGGACTCGATGCCGGACTGCGCAAAGTCACGCTGGTGTCGAGCAACGCGAGCGCACGTTGGATTGTTCCGTCCAGCGCGGCCGGCGGAACGAGTTGGACGTTGCCCGCCTACGATGACAGCGCCTGGCGCACGGGCGCCCTGGCCGTGGGCTTCGCGGACGGTTCAGTGACGGGGCTTGGCCTGACGAACGCGCTCGTCGGCTACTGGCGTTTCGACGAAACGAACGGCGTCCTCGCGGCTGATGCTTCAGGCCAGCAACATCCCGGCTCGTTGCGGAATTTCCCGGCAGACAACTCGAAGTGGGTCGAAGGCCGCGTGGGTGGCGCGCTGCGCTTTCGCGGCCCGCCGACTGCGGACTTCGTCTATGTCACCAACTACGCCAAGTCCACCAGCCAGCTCACCGTCTCCGCGTGGGTCTGGGCCGAGAGCCGTCCCGTGTGGGCGAGCGTGGCGAAGAACTGGTCCGGCGGAAACGCGAGCCACTTCCATCTCGGCCTCACGGATACAACCGGCGACCTGAGCAACTATATCCGCCAGAACAACGCCGACTACGGCCTGCGCGAGAACGTCCTCTTCCCGATCGGTGCCTGGCAGCACGTCGCCTTCGTGCTCGATGCGTCGGCCGAACAGCTTTACCGCAACGGCGTGCAAGTCGCCCAAGCCCCCTACTCCGGCAATGTCCCGTTGCCGAGCTTCGCCCCGCTGGCCATTGGAGCAAAACTTCTGAACGCCGGCGGCACAGCCGACAGCTTCTGGCACGGGCGCATCGATGAAGTCGCCGTGTGGAACCGCGCACTGTCTCCCACCGAAATGTCGCGCCTCGCGGTTGCCGACGGCGGCTACGCCAGCCTCATCCGCACCGACACCCGCGCCGCGATGCAGGGCAGCAATGCGACCGTGTATCTGCGCGTGCCATTCGTGGTGGAGAATCCCCAACTCCTCTCGCGCCTCGCGCTGCGAATGCGCTACGACGACGGCTTCGTCGCGTGGCTGAACGGCCAGGAGATTCTCCGCCGCAACGCCCCGGAGTCGCCCGACTGGAATTCCATCGCCACCACCGAAGGGCCGGCGGAAGAGGAATCCTTCAGCCTCTCGGCCTTCGAGGAACTGCTCGTCACCGGAACCAACGTCCTCGCCATCCAAGGCTTGAACATTGCAGCGAACGATTCGGACTTCCTCCTCGCCCCGGTGCTCTTCGCGACCTCGCTGGAAAGCGTCACCAATGCTCAGGTGTACTTCACCGAGCCCACGCCGGGCGCGGCGAACCTCGTCGGCGTGCAGGAACTCGGCCCGGTTTTGAAACGTGTCACCCACACGCCCGCCGCTCCGGCAGACGCCGAGGCACTGACGGTCACTGCCCAAGTGACGCCAGCCTTCGGGCCGGTCGCGAATGTCACGCTGACGTATCGCGTGATGTACTCGAACGAAGTCTCGCTCGCGATGTTCGACGACGGCGCGCACGGCGACGGAGTTGCGGGCGACGGCATTTTCGGCGCGAGCATTCCGGCGAACGCTTCGACGAACGGCCAAATGATCCGCTACTTCATCCGCGCGCAGGACAATGCCGGCCGCAGTTCGCGCCTGCCGGTCTTCAACGACTCGCTCGACTCGGATCAATACTTCGGCACCGTCGTGCGGAATCCCGCCATCACGACCCCGCTGCCCGTCGTGCAGTGGTTCGTGCAAACGCCGGCGCAGGCCGAGACCGACGCCGGCACGCGCTGCTCGCTCTTCTACAACGGCGAGTTCTACGACAACGTGTTCATCCGCGTTCGCGGCGGCACGGCGCGCAGCTGGCCGAAGAAGAGTTACAAGGTCGAACTGAACGAGAACCACGAGTTACTGCCGCGACCCGGCTGGCGGCGCGTGACGGAGTTCGACCTGAACGCGACTTACACGGACAAATCCTACACACGGGCGATCCTGACCGCCGAGATGGGCCAGGACGCCGGCGTGCCGTCGCCCGAGACCTTCCACGTTCACATCCGCCAGAACGGCGCGTTCTACAGCGTGGCCCTCTTCGTCGAGCAACCGGACAAGGACTTTCTCATCCGCCAACAACTCGACCCGCTCGGTGCCCTGTACAAATGCGGCCCGGGCTCCACGTATGACAACGTGGCGGCGTTCGAGAAGAAGACGCGACGCACCGAAGACAAGTCCGACGCGCAGGCGCTCGTCAATGGCCTGACCCTCACCGGGACCGCGCTGGAGAACTTTGTGTTCGACGCGGTCGATGTGCCCGCGATGGTGAACTTCATGGCGGTAGTCGCCATCACGCAGAACATCGACGCCAGCGACAAGAACCACTTCCTCTATCGCGACACGCGTGGCTCCGGCGAGTGGCGCATGTTGCCGTGGGATCTGGACTTGAGCTTCGGCCCGGACGCGTTGAACACGGACACGATCGTCTTCCAGCTTCAGAACACGAACTCGCCCGCGTGCGCGAGCCATCCGTTCATCGGGGCGCGGCCCTTCCTCCTCCACGGTGGAAAATACAACCGCCTGCTCGAAGGCATCGTCAACGTGCCGCGCGCCCGGCAGATGCTCCTGCGCCGCATCCGCACGCTGGCGGACGACTTCATCGCCACGCGCTACTTCGAGAATCGCATCGCGCAACTGGTGCCGTATCTCAACGCCGACGTGATCATCGACCGCGCCCGCTGGGGTGCCAGCGCGCACTTCCCTGGGACAACGTACTCGCTCCAAGCCGCGAACGATCGTATCAAGAACGAGTATCTCACGCCGCGCCTGCCGTTCCTCACCGGTGCAACAGTCGCCGGTGTCGGCAGCGCGAACCCGCCGCTCCAACCGCTCAACGCAGTCATCACGATCGCCGCCGTGGAGTTCAATCCGGTCTCGGGAAACCAAGACGAAGAGTTCCTCGTTGTCAGCAACGCCGCGCCGTTCCCGATGGACATCTCGGGCTGGCGACTCGACGGCGCAGTGCAACACACCTTCAAACCGGGAACGGTCATCCCGACCAACGGCGTCCTCCATCTCTCTCCGAACGTCGCCGCCTTCCGTCAACGCAGCACTGGCCCGCGCGGCGGTCAGGGGCTGTTCGTTCAAGGCAACTACGAGGGTCGCCTCTCTGCGCGCGGCGAAATGATCCGCGTCCTGAACACTTTCAGCACGGTTGTTCACACCCGGACTTACAGCGGCGCACCGAGCCTGGCGCAGCAGTTCCTGCGCGTCACGGAACTGATGTATCACCCGGCCGCCATTGCGGGGAACACGAACGCCGCCGAGGACTTCGAGTTCCTCGAACTGCGCAACATCTCCACGAACACAGCGCTCGACATGAGGGAAGTGCGCTTCGCGGCGGGCATCGAGTTCGCGTTCACGAACAGCCCGGCACCCATCCTCCCGCCGGGCGGACGGCTCGTGCTGGCGCGCAACGCGGCGGCGCTCACGTCGTTGCACGGCGCGCTGGCGAATCTTGCCGGCCAATACACCGGCTCGCTCGACAACGACGGCGAACGCGTGCAATTGCTCGACGCGGCAGGCGAGGAGATCCTCGACTTCACCTATTCCGACGGCTGGTATCCGACGACCGATGGACTCGGCTTCTCGCTCGTCACGGTGGACGACAACGCCGAACCGGAGCTCTGGAATCATCCGGCGCAATGGCGCGCCAGCCACTCGCTCAACGGCAGCCCAGCTTCGGCGGATGCGTCGCCCTCGGTCGTTCCTCCGATCTACATCAACGAGATCCTTTCGCGCACGGACGTGCCGCCGCCGTTCGACAGCATCGAAGTGTTCAATCCCAACGCCGCGCCTGTGAACATCGGCGGCTGGTTCCTGAGCGATGATTTCACCACTCCGAAGAAGTTCCGCATCCCGGACGGCACACTGGTTCCCGCCGGCAGTTACGTCGTGTTCACCGAGGCGGACTTCAACTTCGGCGGCGCGGGCTTCGCGCTGAGTTCGGATGGAGACGAGGCGTGGATCTACAGCGCGGACCCCGCCGGCAACCTGACCGGCTGGGCGCACGGCACGCGCTTCAGCGCGGCGGACAACGGCGTTTCGTTCGGCCGCCATCTGACCAGCACGGGCGCGGAACATTTCGTCGCGCAAGCCGCGCGCACGCCCGGCGCAACGAATGAGGGCCCGGCCGTCGGCCCGGTGGTCATTACCGAAATCCACTATCGCCCGGCGGACTTCGCCGACGGCGCGGACAACTCGCTCGACGAGTTCATCGAACTGCGAAACATCAGCGGCACGCATGTGCAATTCTTCGACCCCGCCCTTCCCTCCAACACTTGGCGCCTGAGCGGCGGCGTGGACTTTGATTTCCCGCCCGGATTCACACTCCCGATCGGAACGACCTTGCTGCTGGTGAACTTCGATCCGTTGGCGGATCCCGCGCGCCTCGATTACTTCAGTACGTTCTACAACGTCGATGACGACACGCCGATCCTCGGGCCGTATCGCGGCAAGCTCTCGAACGACGGCGACGACGTGGAGATCAAGAAGCCCGCGACACCGGTCGGCGCGACCGTCCCTTACGTGATGGTGGACAAGGTGAACTACTCCGACATCGCTCCTTGGCCGGCGGGTGCAGATGGCTTCGGCCTCTCGCTCCAGCGCGGGAGCCTCAGCGCCTACGGCAATGATCCCGCGAACTGGTTCGCCGCCCTGCCGACCGCCGGTGCCGATGCGGCGACGGGACAACTTCCGCCGACGCTTGTCACCGCTCCGCAGAGCCGGACAGCCGTGCTCGGAGCGGAGGTAAACTTCACGACGCTCGCGACCGGCAGCGGGTCGTTACGCTACCAGTGGCGATTCAACGGCGCGAACCTGTCCGGCGAAACCAACGCGTCGTTGCGGCTGCCCGCCGTGCAGGCCGCGCAGGCCGGCGAGTATCAAGTCGTGGTGTTCAACAGCGCCGGCTCCGCTGCGAGCGCGCCCGCGACGTTGAGCCTGATATATCCGGCGACGTTCCTTGCACAGCCGCAGAACGTGACGTTGCGCGGCTCGACGAACGTCGCGGATTACGGCGGCACGACCAACCGCAGTGCAACCTTCGCAACGCTCGCCTACAGCCCGGAGCCGATCTCGTATCAATGGCGGATGAACGGCGTTCCCATCCCCGGCGCGAACGCCTCCACACTCTCCGTCACCAACGTGACGCTCGCCAACGATGGCCTCTACGACGTGCTGGTCACGGACACGCTGGCCGCGCGGGCCAGCGGGAGCGCCCGGCTCACAGTGCTGCTGAACCCGCAAATTCTCGTGCCGCCGGTGAATCAATTCGTCGTTCAGGGCGGAAGCTTCACCGCCGGCGTGCAGGTGCGCGGCAACCCGCCGCCCTTCGGCTACTATTGGCGTCAGGGCGCCGCGGCCGTGGCGACAATTGTCAGCGAGAGCACGAACTCCTTCTACACTCGCAGCAACGCGCAACTGTCCAACGCCGGTACATACCGCATCGTCATCACGAACGCCGCCCAGCCGGGCTTGAGCCTAAACGCCACGTTCATCGTCTCCGTGCTCGCGGACGCCGACCAGGACGGACTCGCGGACGCGTGGGAAGTCGAGGCCGGCCTGAACACCAACAACGTCGCCGACGCCGCGATGGATCTCGACGGCGACCAGATGACCAGCTTGCAGGAATTCATCGCGGGCACAAATCCCGCCGACGCGTCGAGCTATCTCAAGGTGGAACCGCTGGGCACCGGCTCATCCGCGTTCGTCACCTTCCAGGCCGTGTCGAACCGAACCTACTCGGTCGAGCAGACCATCGAGATCGGCACCGCGCCGTGGACGAAGGTCGCTGATGTTCACGCCGCGCCGACGAACCGCGTCGTCACGGTGACGGCCCCCTTCTCGTCCACGAACCGCTACGTCCGGCTGAAGACGCCCGCCGGGAACTGACGCCGGCAGGAGCAGGGTTCAAAGAGCACCAGGCCCGCCCGGGAGAGTCCCGGACGAAATCCGCGCGCGGAAGAACTGAAACTGGTTCGTCGCCGGCAACGTCAGGCTGCCTGACCCCATGAACGCCGACCGGCCCGGAATCTCCGCCCATCGCAACAAGTCGCGCGATGCCAGCACAGAAACCTCCGCCGCATCCGCCGCCGCCACATCGACCCGGATCTGATCGCCGACACGCGTGGCATGCAGCGTGGGTTCAACGGTCGCAGGCACGACGAATTGGGCTTGGTAAACCACCGGATCGCCCGGCAACGAGATGGGTGGAAACTGCGGTGTCGTGGCCACCAGCGTGTAGCTTCCCGGAGCCAGCTTGCCGAGCACGATGGAGTTCGTCTGCAAAGCCTCGCAGTCGAAGCAGTCGAGGCAGATGTCTCCAACCGCCTGCCACGCTGAAAGCCTAAAGCCACCGGGGAACGCCCCGAGTTCCCCCGTTTGAATGAAATGACAGTTGGGCAGTTGCGCACCGAATGTGAAGTAGCTGACACCCCCGATGGTTTCGAGTCGGGCCGAGTGCCACGGAGGACGCGGGAAGAACTGCGCCTCGGCAACGGATGGAAGGAGCCCAACAGCCAGTGCGACGGTCGGGAACGATGGGTGGAATGAGCGGAAGGATTTCATGGGTTACTGTCCATTGATGGTTGCATACGTTTCTCCACGACGATTCCCCCTGGAAACGCCGCGCTTCTTGGAACGATGCGAAACTTGCACACGCCCCCGGATCGTGCGAGCAGGCACAAGGCATTGCCACGGGAGAACGCACCGCTACACTCCGCCCCCATGAATCTCGACTCCATTCAGTCCGCGCTCCGCGACGCCAAACTCGATGGCTGGCTTTTCTTTGATCACCACGAGCGCGATCCGCTCGCTTACCGCGTGCTCGGATTGAAAGGCGGCCACGTCACGCGCCGCTGGTATTACTGGATTCCGGCCACCGGCGCGCCGCGAGGACTGGTTCATCGCATTGAGAGCGCGTGCCTCGACACGCTCCCCGGCGACAAGGCCGTATATTCCACTTGGCGCGAGCAGCGCGACGGCGTGCGCGCGATGCTCGGCGGGGCCCGCCGCGTCGCCATGCAATACTCGCCGCTCTGCGCCATTCCCTACGTCGCGAATGTCGATGCCGGCACGGTGGAACTCATCCGTAGCTTCGGCGCGGAAGTCGTCAGCTCGGCGGAACTCATCCAGCTCTTCGAGGCGCGCTGGACGCCCGCCATGCTGGAGATGCACTTTGAGGCCGGTCGCAAGACCGACCAAGTCCGGCGCGAGGCGTTTGAACTCGTCCGCACCAGCCACGCGAAAAGCCAGCCGATCACTGAATACTTAGTGCAACAGTTCGTGATGCAACGATTCGCCGACGCGGGACTCGTCACGAATCATCCACCCATCGTGGGAGCCAACGCCAACGCCTCCAACCCGCACTACTGCCCGACGGAAGCCGCGTGCAGCGCGATCCGGCGCGGCGACCTGCTGCTGCTCGATCTGTGGTCCAAGCTCAATCACCCGGACGCCGTGTATTACGACGTCACCTGGATGGCCTTCTGCGGCAGCGAACCTTCTGCGGCCATGCGCGAGGCGTTCGCGGTGGTCCGCGATGCGCGCGATGCCGGCACGAAGTTCGTCACCGATGCCGTCGCTGCGGGTCGCGCGATCAAGGGCTTTGAAGTCGATGACGCCGTGCGTGGGCACATCGAGTCGAAGAGCTACGGGAACTACTTCACGCATCGCACGGGACACTCCATCGGCCGTGAGACGCACGGGAACGGCGCGAACATGGACAACTTCGAATCGCACGACGAACGCACGGTGATTCCCTGGACGTGCTTCTCGATTGAGCCGGGGCTTTACCAACCGGAGTTTGGCGTCCGCACGGAGATCAATGTGTTCGTCGGCGACAAGGCCGCGCAGGTGACCGGCGAAATCCAGCGCGAGCTCGTGCTGCTCTGATTGCCGAAAGCCGCAACCCGCGACGGGCTGGCAAGGTAGGGCGCGTCGCTCCGCTCGTGCCGTGGTTGGCCGGGAAGATCGATGACCAAATTCCTTCTGTGCCGTCGCGCGTCTTGCGAGGAAACGAACGCCATCCGTCGATCCCCGGCGCGCGCGGAGCGACGCGCCCTACCTCTTCTCATCATCCACATTCGATCGCCTCAGTCGGTGCCTTCTGCAGGTCGTCGCGAGTCTTGAGTTTTCCGGCCGACTGCGGGAGCCTCACTGGCACAAAAGCAAAACAAGGAACCGGACAACCATGAAAAAACTTATCCTCACTCTGACACTGGTTGCAGGCACCCTCACCGGAGCGTTCCCGCAAGGCACAATCAACCCCCTCAACGGGGCGCTTACGAGAGTGCGATTTGATGTCAACGGGAACGTACAATACGATGTTAACGACCGAGCAGCACGCCCGAGTGACAATGTCCAGTTCGAGATCTATTGGGGAGCTCAGGGAGAAATACCCAGCCACCTCGCCGGCACCATGACCATTGGTCAGTCGGACGGAATCATGGCCGGCCTCCCACCGGTATTCGCACTACCCGGCGCAGGTGATGCCGGAACTGTTGTTTCGCTACGTATTCGTCCCCAAATTGGCACTATCACAGTCGGATGCACCGAGGTGATTGAGGTGACACTCGGGGCCGCTGATGGACCAGGCGCTGTCATTTGGGGGTCAACCGCCACTGGCCAGCGATTTTCACCACTGCTACTTTCGTCAGGCGAACGTCCCTGTCTCGTCCCCGAGCCCTCCACTCTCGCGCTGGGGGCGCTCGGTGCGGCGGCGCTGTTCTTCCTACGCACGCGCAAATCCTCCGCGCGTCGCTGAGCGCTCCCTCCCAGCCGGCCCGAGCATTCACGCGTGGGCCCGTTTTCGTTTGTGGGCGGGTCACTTCAGCCGCGAGAGCTTGAGAGAACCGGTGTCGAACCACACTTCGCCAGAACGGGCGCGGAGCTCGCAGATGAGCTCCTTCCGTTCGCCGCCGATGGCGACTTCGAATTCATACTCCAGCGGCGTCCAGCCGGCGCTGCCGAGGAGTTGTTGCGTCCGCGTTTCCTGCGAGACGCGGAGTCCCGCTCCGTTCGCGCGTTTCACGTCGTTGGTCAGCGTGACGACGTTCGTGACGCAGGCGAGGGCTTGCAGCCGGTACAGCCCTTCATCAAGCAGAACGCTGTTGCGGAAAGAAGCAATGGCGTCTCCCTTGAGCGCGCGTAGATGGAGCGTGGGACGGCCGTCGAGCGTGGGTTCGGCCGCCTTGAAGCTCTCGTTTGGGTCTTTGACCTTCCAGCCAGCCAGCACGACGGAGGCATTCACCGCGATGGAAAGGGGCTTGGGCTCGGGCTGCGCCAGTTGCTCGGCGATGTTCTTGTGGCGGGCGACAAGGCGGTTGTTCATCTCGCGACCGTAGTTCCGAAACTCGCGGGATTCGTTCGTGCTCCGCGCGGCCTGGCGCAAGTTGGCGACGGCGGCGTTGACGCGGTTGGTCAGGACTTCGAGGCGGAAAACGTTCGTGTAGAGATCGCGGACGCGCTGGCGGTAGATCTGGCGGCCCTGCGGCGTCTGGTAAACGGCGCGGGTAATGATGCTCCCGAGCGGCGGCTCGACGACCGGCACGCCGGTGTCGGAGTACGCCCAGTCGAGCCCGTGGACGAGCATGTTGAACCGGCCGGTGGCCGGGTCGTGATAGAGGCGGTAGTTGTTCCGGTTGCGCGCGTAGCCGTCCGTGTGGGAGGCGAAGAGTTCGAGCACAAGATGCGAAAGGTATTTGTCCACTTCAAGGACGTGCTGGAGCGCGTCCCAGCGTTCGATCGGCTTCTTGATGCGGGCGACAGCGAGCAGGTTCGTGAGGTCGGACTGGGTTTTGTCCGCACCACCGTCGAGATCGAGTTTCTGGTCGATATCCTGGAGGTACGCCTCGTAGAGGCTGCCCTTGCTGTTGCGAAAGTATTGTTTGAGAAAATCGCCATTCATCGCCTCGATGGCGACGTAGAGGCCCAGCGCACGGCCGTTGATCTCCACGAAGGAATGCGTCACGCGCGCCGCAGGCAGACCGCCGTCGCGGAACATCTGCGTTGCAATCATCTCGGCGAGGAAGGTGCCATCCTGACTGGAGTTATTGAGCATGAGTTTGCTCAGGCCGAAGTAGTCCTGCTTGGGCACATACTTGTCGAACTTCACGGCAAGGCTCGGCTTCTCGTTGAAGGGCCGGAAGCTGCCCATGCCCTTGAGGTGGATGCCCACGTCCTTGAAGACATTCGTTCCCTCAGTGATCGTCGCCTTCACGTAACTGCGGTCGTTCTTTTCGAGAACGCCCAGGCCGGGTTGCTCGACGGTGATCTTGAACGTGCGAATCTGTCTGTCCGTGAAGAAGTCGTGTGCGGGAGGGAGCCGGGTGGCGGCGGAGGCCATTCCGGCGAGGAGGACGGAAGCCGCGAGGATGAACAACGTTTTCGTCATGGGCATGCGCTCAGGATTCCTTCACCGCCTCCACAATTGCCTCGCCGCCGCTGCTGCCCACGATGCGGACACGCGTTCCCTTCGGCAGCATCTCGCCCTGCGAAATCACGTCGAGCAGCGCGTCTCCGAACTGCGCCTTGCCGCCCGGTCTCAGGGCCGACGTCGTGACGCCGACCTGGCCTTTGCGGGATTGCTGCTGAACTTCATACGACACCTCGGTTTCCATGCCGCTGGCGGCATTCGATACGACGGCGCGATACATCGGCGTCTTCGGCAGGATGAGACTCAGCAGCCAGATGCAGACGCCGCCGCCGAGAGTGGCGATGAGCAGGTTGTTGAACGGGAGGTTGAACTTGTCGAGGCTCGGCATCGCGGGAAGGACTCCCGGAGTTGTCGCCGGATAGAGATCCACCATTGCCATGACGACTGCGACGAGGATCGCTCCGGCACCGGTGAAGCCAAAGATAATGGTCCCTGGATAGACAAAGAACTCCACGCACACCAATACCAGTCCGAGGAGGAAGATCACCACCCATTCAGCGCCGGAAAGACCCGCGACGTAGCCGCCGAGGAAATACAGCGCGAACGCGCCAAGACCCACAATGCCCGGAAGACCGAAGCCCGGTGTCTTGAACTCGATGTAAACGCCGGCGATCCCGATGATGAGCAGCAACGGGCTGATCAGATTCAGCCACGAACCGACCTTCTCCATGCCCGTCGGGGCGATGCGGTGTTGCGTGGCCCCGGCGTAGCCGAGTGTCGCGAGCAGCCCGTCGATGTCCTTCACCGTGCCGGAGGAAAGCAGGCGGCGCGGCGGCTGACCGTATTCGCGCTCGGCCTCGGTGTTGGTGAGCGTGAGAATGTCGCCTTCCTTGGCCACGACGACCGTGTTGGTGGCGTCGGCGGTCACATTGGTCAACGTGAGGCCGCGGGTCTTGTCGATCATCGCCTCGACGACGGCGACGTTGTGACCGTTCTTCTCGGCGCTCGTGCGGACCATCGCCTTGACGGCGGAAGTCATCTTCTTCTCGTAGGTGTCGGGCATCTTCTCCACGCCATCGCCACCGGGCGACATGATGATGGGCGCGGCCGCCCCGATGACGCTTTCCGGTGCCATGTAGATCTTCTTCGTCGCGACCGCGATGAACGCGCCGGCCGAGAACGCGTCCTTATTCACGAACGTCGCGGTGTCGCCCTTGAACTCGTTCAGGATGCTGATGATTTCCCGGGTCGTATCCACGCGGCCGCCGTCGGTCTCCATGTCGAGCACGAGCAAATCCGCCCTGGCCTCCATCGCCTCCTTCACGCCACGGCGCACGAGGTAAACCAGCGGCGGCATGATGGCGTCGCGGATGGGAAGGATGAAAACCTTCTTCGGCCCGGAAGCGGCATTGGTCGGGAACACCTCAGCGGCAACCACCCGCTGCGGCGAAAGAAAGGCCGCAGAAATCAAACCCACCAGCAACGCCAGCAATGTTCTCATGGCCGCAAGACTATCGCCCCGAACCGCCGGTCGCAAGAGCCGGACATTACGTCGGACCGATTGGTGACGGAGGAACGCCGAACACCAATCACGGCTTGAGGTAGAGGAACATCGTTCGTGGTGGCGTGTAATGCCAGGTGTCGTCAAGGTCGGTGACGGAGGACGGAGCCGCGTTCGTCCGGTAGCCACCATGCACCACCATCTCCGCGCCCGTCCAGACGGCGGCGTGCTGGGCGCGCGCCGTCGGAGAGTTGGTCGAAACGAGCATGGGCACCCACCCATCAGCAAGCGGATTGTAGATGCCGCCGTCAGAGAGGAATCCGTTGGTGGACACCCCGCCCCAAACGATCATCCGCGTGCCGTCCCAAACAGCCGTGTGCTGCGAGCGAGGCGACGGGGCGGCGTTGATGGCGAGGGCGGCCCACGAGTTGGCGCTGCGGTTGTAACGCGCGCCGGTGTCCAGTTCAGCTGTGAGATCGGTGCCGCCCCAGACGAGCATCTCCTCGCCGGTCCAGACGGCACGGTGCCCCGTGCGGGCAACCGGGGCATTGAGCGCGGGCAACGCGGCCCATGTATTCGCCGACGGGTTGTAACGCCCGCCGGTCGAGAGCGCGATTGGCGGAACAGCACCTCCGTTCACGCCGCCCCATATCAACATCTCCGAACCCGTCCAGATCGACGGAGCCCCGCTCCGCGCGGTGGGCGCTCCCGCCGTGGCTGTGGCGCTCCAGGTATTGTTCACAGGATTGTAGCGTCCGCCGGTGTTCACGAACGAGCCGTCGAGCCCGCCCCATATCACCATCTGGCCGCCCGTCCACACGGCGGCGTGACCGTTGCGCGCGGTGGGCGCGCCGGTGGTCGTCAATGGAGTCCAGAGTCCCGTGGCGGGATTGAAACGCGCTCCGGTGCCGAGGAAGGAGCCATCCGTGCCGCCCCATACAATCATCTCCGTGCCAGTCCACACGGCGGTGTGCGTGGCGCGCGGCGACGGCGCGCCATTGGTGGGAATGGGCGTCCATGTTTTCAGCGACGGCATGTAGCGTCCGCCCGTGTTGAGGAAGCGTTCTCCGTCGAACCCGCCCCACACCAGCACCTCGCTGCCAGTCCAGAGAGCCGTATGAGCACGCCGCTCGCTCCGTTCACCGGAGGGCGTGGTGGCGGCCCACACATCGTTCGTCGCGTGATAACGCCCGCCGAGATCGCGGAGAAAATCGTTGAAGCCGCCCCAGACAATCATTTCGCTGCCGCTCCAAATCGTCGTGTGCCCCGTGCGCCCGGCGGGCCGGCCGGAGACGGTCATGTTGCTCCACGCGTTCGCCGCCGGGAAATAGCGTGCACCCGAATCGAACGGCGCGTTCGTGCCGTCGCCGCCACCCCAGACGACCATGCGGTTGCCAGCCCACACCGCATCGTGCCCGGAGCGCGCGGCGGGAGCGCCGGCGGTGGCAACCGGCGACCAGGTGTTCGCGGCGGGATTGTAGCGGGCACCGTTGTTGTAGTTTGTGCGGACGATGTCGAAGCCACCCTCGGCGGTCGCGCCGCCCCACACGATCATCTCCGTACCCGTCCACGCTGCGGAATGCCCGAAGCGTCGGAACGGCGCGCCGGTCAGCGTGAGGGGCGCCCAGGTGTTCGCCGCGAGGCTGTAGCGGAAGCCGTCGTTATAATTCGTCGTCGTGCACAAGAAGCTGCCGACGCAGTCCCGTCCGCCCCAGATGATCATCTCCGTGCCGGTGAAGACCGCCGAGTGTTCCTGCCGTGCCAATGGCGCACCCGTGCCGGAAATGAACGTCCAACTGTTACCGGCCAGGTTGTAACGCGCGCCGCTGTTGACCGGCCCGCCACCACCACCAAAGATCCCACCGCTGCCCAGCACCGTTCCACCCCACACGAGCATCTCGGTACCGGTCCAGAACGCGGTGTGATTCTGCCGGCTGCCTCCGCCCGAGGCGATGGGCGTCCAGGTGTCCGTCGCCGGGTTGTAGCGTGCACCGGTGTTGGTGACTCCGCTGTTTCCTAAAAATGGATTCACGGTCAGACCGCCCCAGACAATCATCTCCGTCCCGGTCCACACAGCACGATGATTGACACGCGCGCCGGGTGCGTTCGATGTGGCAAGGGCTGTCCAGATACCAGAGGCGACGTGGTAACGCGCGCCACTGTTAAGCGGCGCGCCAGACTTGTCCGCGCCGCCCCAGATGATCAACTCGCTGCCCGTCCACACCGAGGAATGCCCTCGGCGCGCCCGGACAGGCGGCAGGCCGCTCGGCCCGGAGGCACCCGCCAGCCAGCCTTCATCGATCAGGCTGACCCGCCCGATTTTAGTGTAGCCCGCGTTGAGCAACTCGGTCGCGTTGAACTGCTCCGACAACACCACACCGCCGCCCGCGACGGCACTCTGCCCGCCCGCCTGCAAGTTCGCCGCCGCCGCGCCCGCCGCGAGTTTGGCCGACGTGATCGCGCCGTTCGGCACCGTGCCCGCTGTCGTTGCGAACATCGCGTAGGGCGTCGGTGAAACCGGCTGCCGTGGCGCGAGCGTCGTGAAGTCGCTCGAACTGCCTCCGGGTCGCACTCCGATCTCCAGCCAGCGCGCCGCGCCGTTGAACACCGCGCCGAAGTCCAGCGCCACGGTGAAAAGTCCGTTGCTCACTGCGACGGCGGCATTGGTCAGTGGACCCGCAACAACTGTGCCCGGCAGATTCGTCGAGTCGAAAATCGTGAATCGCAGGCCATAGATTCCACCCGCCGGATTCACGCCATCATTGAGCCGCCCCTGATAGGTGAAGGCCGTGCCCTGGGCACAAAGGCTGACAACGCCAGTGGTGAGCAGCAGGAACAGAACGAAGGATGAGATTGTTTTCATGGTAACAGGCGAAACGGAATCCATTCCGTCTTAACCATCAGCTCAGAATATCGGGATGTCCGCGCCCGCGAGGTTGATGGCGCAATGCGCCGCGATCCTCGGCGGCCCAACGGCCCACCGTTACGCCACCTTTGCAGGAATTGGTGAAGCGGAGGCGATACAGGTAGGTGCCGGAAAGATCATCGCCGGTGTTGATGCTCGGCCCGATCCACTGCGAGTCCGCGCTGGTCGTGTTCGCGAGCCACGCCGCCGGCGGATTGGTCACGACGTAGGCGTTGGGCGTGTTGGGGAAGTTCGTCGAGATGCTGTCGAAGATCGGATCGATGCTGCCAGGCCGGAGCTTCGCGCCGCCCGCCGACATGCCGGTGCCGAACTGCGTGACCGTCTCGCACGGGAAGGTCTGGGTCTGTGCGGAGGCGACGAGCGGGAAGGCGAGGGCAAGCAGCGCGGCCAGCGCGGCGCGGAGGAATGGTTTCATCGGTGGTCTTCGGGTTCAGCGTGGGGAATGGAGAACGATTCGCGACGTTCCGACTACGGGGACAGCACGCGGAAGAAGCGGGCGGGATAGAGGTTCATCCCCGCTTCGGCGTACGGCTCGGTGAACAAGTAGATGCCGAGGGCGTCGGCGTTGTTCGTGGCGACGGGCGTCCAGGGAATCGGCGGCGTTAGCGTCGTGGTCGCTTCGAGAACGTAGGTGACGTAGGGCCAGCCCTGGCCGGTGATGACCATCTTCTCGCCGCCCTCGGGCGCGATGCCGGTGATATTCGAGCCGGGGATTTCCACGCGGCGCAGGGTCACGTCGTTGCCGTCGCCGCCGGTGTAGCGGATTTGATATTTGTGGAAGCCGCTACCCATCACCGCGCCGTCGGGCAGGTTGTTGAAAGTGCCGATCACCGGGCCGGGGCTGAGTTTGTCGATGATGACGAAGACGTCGTTGGTCGAGGCCAGGAAACCAGCCGCGACGAAGAGGACGCTGGGATGGATTGTCCCGAGATCGACGTTGCCGCTCACGCGCAACTGGTCGTAGCCCGTGCCGGGCGCAGTGCCGTTCAACTGCACGCGGAAGGCGCCGTTGGTGGATTCGTAGTGGCCTTGCACGCGCAGCTGCGCGGTGCTGGTGGGCAGGTCCACGCCGGGGCTGACTTCGCCGCCCCAGTTGTAAACGCGCGGCACGCTGCCGTTGCCGCCCAGGGTGCCGAAGCGACCGAAGTAGGGATGTTCCGGCGGATTCCGCGTCACAACCAAGCGCAAGCTGGCGGCAATGCTGCCTTCGACTTCGAGGCGGCCTTCATACACATCCATCGGGCCGGTCATCGCGTGAATCGCCGTCAGGCGCAGCGTGCCGAGTCCCGTCTTGCTGAAGTTGCCGTCGCCGCTCATCACGCCGCTGAAGGTGGTGGAGAGATCGTTGCGCCCGACGATCAGCCCGCCGGTGCCCGTGGGCGTGTTCGTGATAAGAATGTTGCCGCTGCCCTCGATGGAGCCAACTAGGTCCTGCTTACTGTCGAGGATCAACAGGCCGCTTCCGTTGATCACGACGCGGGTGCCATTGTTAATCTCATCGCCCAGGCCGCGCACGATCACGCGGTCGGTGTTCGGGAGGCCCACGTTGTCGCCGATGACGAGCGTGCTGACGTTCAGGGATTCGCTGGTGGGCTTGTCGAGGATCAGGTCGCCGTCGGCCAGGGTGGTGAGACCGCTGAAAGTATTCGCGGGGAGCCCGTTCAAGATGAGGTGACCCGCACCGACCTTCCTCAAGCCGCCGGGACCGCTGATCGCGCCACCGAGCGCGAGCGTCCGGGGAATACTGATCACCGAGATCGTGTTCTCGGGTGCGAGCAGGGTGATGGGGCCATTCCACTGGTTGACGCCGGAGAAATTCTCCAGCGCGACCGGCGAGCCAGGGCCGGTGCTGTTCAGCGTGAGCGGTTCCAGCGTGACGATGTTCCCGCCGCCGCCTTGAAGAAGAATCTTCGCGCCGTTGGTACCAGACACGGTGGTGCCGCCGACGGCGGAACCCAGCGCGCTGGAATGCGAGACGATGAGCGTGCCGTCGGTGACGGAGATGGGGCCGTTGAAGGTATTCGCGCCGGTCAGTTGCAAGGGGCCATCCCATTCCTTGATGAAGCCAGCCGCCGCGCCGCCGTCGCTGATCGTGGCGGTGATCACGAGACTGAGGCTGCTCGGGTCGCTTTCGGTATACGCTTTGATAACTCGGGTGACGCCGCCCAGGGAGAGGCGTCCGTGGATGCGTGCCGGTTCGGTCTCGAAGACCGAGCGAAGGGAGTAGAGGTCGTCGTTGAGTGTGAGAGTGCCGGTGCCTGTTTCGATCGTGCTGCCGCCACGAACCGTGAGCCGGCCTATCGTGTCGTTGAAACCGGCGAGATCGAGGACGCCGCCTTCGTAAACCTCGACCTGAGCGGTGTCGGCAATCTGGTTGTTCTTAATCATCCAGGCGCGGGTGGTGGTGCCGCTCATATGTCCAAAAATGTGGAGAGCGCCTGGAATGACGGGCTGGTGGAACACGCCGTCCATGATGAAGTCGCCTTCAAACACCGAACTCCAGCCCCCGTAGCTGTTCGTGTAGGGCGTCTTAAATTGCAGCGTGCCGGGGCCGTTCTTGAACCAGCCGTTGGGGCCGGAGATTTGGCCGACGACGGTGAGGGTGGCGTTGGTTTCGGTCCTAAAGTAAAGGCGTTCGTCGAGGCGGATGTTGCCGAGCCAGGAGGCACTGCCCTGAAGCAGGCGCAAGTGGGCGTCAGGAGTTGGATTGGAGGGATCGGCGGCTTCGAGAGATTCGGGAACCCCGAAACTGGTCGGAGGGTCAAGGTGGAGTGTCCCCCCCAGCAGGCGCGTCACGCCGTTGGTGGTGCCAAGCGCGTGGCCGTCGCCCATCGTGAGAGTCCCGCCTTTGATTTCCACGTGACCGGAGAAGATGTTCGACTCGGTGAGGTACAGCTGGCCGCGATTGGTCTTGATGAGGTCCGCCCCGGTCACGCCGCTGATCTGGGCGGAGATGTTGAGTTGGACCCCGGAAGCTACATCCACGATCTGCGGGCCGTCGCCGCGCGCACCGAGCGTCAGGCGGCCGGCGATGTGGGAGTCCTTGTTCACGAGGAACGGTTCGGTGGCATAGATGCCGCCCTCGACGCCGAGACTGCCGGTGGTCGTCGAGACCGTGCCGCCACTCAGTCGAAGTTCGCCGATGGTGTCGCTTTCGCCACCGAGTATCAGGGCACCGGTGGGCCGGATCGAGACGGTCGAGGTGTTGGCGATCTGGTTGTTGTTGTCGAGGATCACGAGCTCATTGATGAGTGTGCTGGCGGAGTCGCCGACCGACAGGTCGCCTGCGATGGCAACCGTGCCCACCTGGTTCAAGCCGACGAGATTGTAGCGGTTCAGTCGCAAAACGCCCTCACCCACGGTCGTTGATCCCGAATACGTGTTCGCCCCGAGCCCTTGGTATATGAGGTTGCCCGCGTTGTTTTTGAAGACGCCGCCTGTGCCGCTGATAATGCCGGCAATGGTGATGTCCCCCGGGCCTTCCGGCGCGAGGGTTCGCGAAGTGAGATTGATGTCGCCGTTGATGGTGAGGTTCGCCGCCGAATCGAATGTCCCCAAGGAGATGCTCGTTCCCGGCCCGCCCAGCGTGATGTCGAGGTCGATGATGTGGCTGCCCGCCGGATTGCCGACCTTCACGGAGTTGGTGATCGTGACGCGGTTGCCGCGCAGCCGGTAGCCGCTCGCGCCGAAGCAATTGATCGTCGAGAAGATGGTTCCGGCGGCATAGTTGTTCGTCGTGGTCGTCTTGTTGGCCCCGGCATCGAC
>SXGR01340717.1_pt1 | contig 19751 bp, 17 predicted proteins | sample 3174711 | NCBI WGS metagenome assembly SXGR01 (sample SAMN11356860, study PRJNA531348) | freshwater metagenome | isolation source: freshwater sample F1-60 | place: China: Fuxian Lake, Yuxi | collected 2017-12-25
AAGCCATTGATACCCATGGCGCTCGGCAAAGAAGAAAAACAAGCGTTTTACTTTTATGTTGCGCGTGTTTTCGAGCAGGGATTGCATCCGGCGTGGACTGAGATTGGTTAGCCCTTCCATGATCACATCGGCCATATGAAAAGTATCGTGACTTGGTAATTCATCTAAAAGTTCGAGATAGGCTCGTTCGGGTGTCGAAACAATGAGTGGCCATTTCCAATGCCCCCAAGGAATAATGCGGAATCCTCCATCCAATATGCTGCCACTTTCTGATACCGGACTGGTAATCGAAAGCGGTGATAGAGGGGTGGCAGGTAAAGGCAAGAGGCGTGCGCGATTATGCACGCTAAATGATTGATCCAGTGACAGCTGGCCCAGCCATGCGGGCATTCCACGATCGGCGTATAGATGGATACAGTTCTGCACTTGGGGTACATAGTGTGCGTAGCCAAGCAACTCTAGCGCCGTTCGGCCACCCACTGAAACAGGAAAGTCGAGGAGTGTTTGCAGTGATATCAATACCTGTTCCCAGCTCAGGCTTCCTCGCGGACGGCGAAATACACCTCGTGCCGGTTGTTCTAGCCACCCAGCAGAAACATAGTGGCTGCGAAGCGATCCGTAATAACCGCGGCGCTCAAGCCAAGCAGCATCTACGAGCAAGCCTTCGGGTAAGTTGCGCTCAAGTTGGTTTAGTTTATTGCTATTTTGCTCATTCATACTGAACAAAATATTTCAATATCAAACCAAAAGCAAGTTTATGTTTTGTTCGTTAGGTTTAATTAAATTGAATGTTTTGCATGTATTATAAACCGTTGTAAGTATCAATTGGCGACTATTGCTCAGCATTGACCTAGCCAATTCCGGGCAATGACCACGTAATCCAGAAACATGCCGCTCGGGGTATTTTCATGAGGAAAATTGTCGGCATTGTTGGGTGATATCTTTGTTGCGGCAATTATTCTCATAAAAATGCCATTTACGGCCATATTTCGCAAGTTGCGGTTAATTTCCGGATAGATAAGGGTTGCTCCTATGCCAGATTTTGTAGGCCGCAGCGCGTGAATCGAAGGTTATGGATTGCGTACATACCCCTTACCTGTCAATCACCCCCCAAATATAAACTAATCACTATTTTTTGCACAATAACAAATAAAATGTTATTGTGCAAAAAAATGTAGCGGTGTCTATATGGCCAATCAAACCGAAGAGTTCATGGGGTATGTTCACGCTATTACTGGTCAGCAGGTAATAGTTAGTGATTATATTCATAAGGGTTTACCTGCGTACCTTACCCAACCCTATAAATTATACTCATTGCTTATAGGCGAAGAGCAGTACCTTGGTGTTTTGCTTAAAGATGTATCTGACCTTCGCCCCGCTACTTATGAAAAGCATCTCGCTCAGTTAGTTAAATTGGTTGAGGGCAGATTTTGCGGTGCCTGCTTGATAGCATCCCTCCTGCCTGTTTATGTGCGCAATCGCTTGGTAGAGCGCGGCCTTTCATTTGTGGTGCCGAACACTCAGTTGTTTTGGCCAGAGTTAGGTGCAGCGGTAAAGGCACGCCGCTGGGTGCGTACATCGCTCAAAGTTGAAGCGTTGAGCCCTGTTACCCAAGCTGTTGTGCTCAATGTATTAAATCAAAAAATTTCAGAAACATTTACGCCCAAACTGTTGGCTGAGAAGCTTGGCTATAGCGCAATGAGTATGACGCGCGCATTGAATGAACTTGAAGCCAATCAGTTAGGTGTTGTTACCCGAGAAGGTAAGGAGCGTTATCTGACTTTTCCTGATGGCCTTCGTGCGCTTTGGCAAAATGCATTACCTTATTTACGCTCACCTGTTCGCGAAGAATTGCATATTCATGAGGCTGATATTGATCAGAGTATGTTTTTCGTCGCGGGCGAGTCTGCGCTTTCTACTCGCAGCTTATTGGCTTCGCCAAATGAGCCTGTTTTTGCGGTTGATGCAAATACTTGGAAGAGTATCGCTAAAAATATTCTGAAAATTCCTATAAAAGATGTAGACACATGCCTTATTCAAGTTTGGCGATACGACCCCAAACCTTATGTGTGCGATAAGAAGGTAGATGATTTTTCGCTGTATTTAAGCTTGCGGTATCACCATGATGAGCGGGTGAGCATCGCACTGGACGAATTAATGGAAAATAGAAAATGGTAGTAGGCATTGATAAATTCGCTGAGCATTTTGCTGAATTCAAAGATCGGTATGTTTTGATTGGCGGAACTGCAACTTGGTTGGTGCTCGATGAGGTTGGGCTTGATGCGCGCGCCACCAAAGATTTGGATATTGTTTTATGCATCGAAGCCATGGATGCTGAGTTTGGGCGCGTGGTGTGGGAGTTTATTAGAAATGGCCAATACCAAATCCAAGAAAAAAGTGACGGGCATAAGGTTTTATATCGTTTCAAAAATCCAAGCCAAGTAGGCTACCCGATAATGCTTGAGCTATTTTCTCGTAAGCCTGATGTACTTGTGTTGGGGGATGATAGTCATTTAACACCAATACCTATAGATGAAGAGGTGTCGAGTCTATCGGCAATTCTGCTGCATGATGATTATTATGCTTTTATACACGAACATAGGCGCGAAATAGCTGGCGTGTCTTTGGTGAGTGAGGTTTGCCTAATACCTCTCAAAGCAAAAGCATGGCTTGATCTATCTCAGCGGAAAGCACTAGGCGAAAATGTTGATACTAAAAATATAAAAAAGCATCGCGCGGACATTTTCCGTCTGTTTCAACTACTTAATCCCCAATTGAGGTTGGTTTTGCCCGAATCAATTGCAAAGGATATTCGTGATTGCCTTCAATCGCCTGATTTTCTACCTGATGGAGCCTTGCTTAAACAAATGGGTATCGTCGGGTTATTGCCTACTGAAATCAAGGCAGGAATAAAATCAATTTACGGGGTCTAATTATAGAAACTGGGAGTTCATCGCTATTTTGGTTTGAGTACCCCATTTTTCACTAAAAAGTCGTCAAGTGAATTGCTTGGTATGCTTGGAGTATTATCGTTTTCTTCTCGCATGCCATCGCAGATAAATCGTTTGATGAGTTGTTCAACAGTTATGTCGAGATCATCTGCCATTGCTTGCATTCTATCGACAATGGTTTCTCTATCTGAAAATTCAATGTGGAAAACTGCCATTTTCAATCTCCTGAAACCTAATTGGTAAAGATATTGGTTTAAGTATTCATTATATGATCTATTGCTAGTAACGCATCTTTTGCCCCACATGCAAGCCCAATCGAGTTTTTAGTTTCAACTTCACTTTCGCGCGGATTAATTCGAATCAGCTTGCCATTGTGTTTTGTTTGAAGTTTATGCGAAAAATCACGCACAGATGGAATATGTGTGCCAGCGCCTAGCTCAATAACTACTGGATTTGTAATTTGTGCGAGCCAAGTATTTAATTGCTCCGCTTGCCGTTTTGATCGCGTGCTCACCCAAGCCCAATCACCAAACATTAAAATATTCGGGCGCGCGTAATCTCCGCATTTCGGGCAGTGCGGTGGTATGTTCGTGAGTAGGCATTGCTCAGCATTTACTTCAGGTTTGAATGTTTCTGCACTCCAAACATCTTCAACACATGGTTCTAGGCATTGCAAATGATGAATGGAGCCGTGGCATTCATAAATTCGATGCGGATCAAATCCTGCTTTTTGAAATTGCCCATCTACATTGCTGGTGAAAATATTGTAACAATTTGGTTTGGATTCGCCCCAACGTTTTAAAATCTCAAAGCCGTGGTGTGGAATTGTATTGCGATACAAAGCGAGGCGATGCCCATAGAATCCCCACGCTAATTTAATATCACGATTAAAGGTTGTGGGCGATGCAACCTCAGAAAAATCTAACCGCGCTTTTGCGAGTGCAGGGTATGCCTTCCAAAAGCCTTCGTTGCCGCGAAAGTCCGGCAGGCCAGAGTCAATGCCCATACCTGCACCCGCAGCAATTATGATCGAATCAGCTTCTTTGATGTATTTTGCGGCTTGTGAGAGTAGTTTTTTATCCATACCGTTGCACTTACATTTGTACCGAACAATTAAAATAAAAAGGGTTCAATCTCTTTATAATTTGCCACCACAATTTGTTGCGCCTCTGGCACCATTTCCAATTTGCGTGGGTCAATATTGAATGCGCGCAGCATGTACTCGACCAATGGCGCTCTCGTTTTTACCGTTAAGCAGCCATCGGTCATATCAAAATCGCGGGCGATAATATCTTGCTGCATTTCACCGAGGCGTCCATCGGGCTTTATTTGGATATTGATGAAAGTATTCCAAAGCTCGTCCTGTTCTACTGTATGTTCGCTATTATCAATTATCTCTGGTGTGCCGCGAAAACGACTCAACACAAAATCCCGATAATCACGGTGCTTCTCGCAATACGCACGTACATGCCAGCGCATGGGAGTGCATACCAGCGTATGAGGGACGATGATACGTTCCTCCTCAACGGCCGATTTCATGGATATGTAGCCTAACTCAACACGTTTGTGTTCGCGGGCAGCTTGAACCAAAGCGCGTAAAATTGGCGGGTCAATGCGGCGCAAAGGTACCTGCAAAATTTCCGTATTGGCGAAGCCTAAATCTAATCCTTCAAACGTGTGTGTAATATCTTTGTTGCGGCTTAGCACGTGCAGATACTCATCTGCAGTGCCAGTAGTCAGTTTGGGTTTGAAATTCTTGGCGGGTTTGTAGCCTTTTAAATACTTGTCGTATACCAAATTATCGGGGGCGATATCGGTTAAATAGGAATTGATATCTTTGCTTGCCTGCTGCCTGCCAATCCCAAAGCTATTAACAAGATGATTGGTCGTTAAACGGCCTTCCCATTGAGCAACAATCTCGATGAGGCGGTAACGTGTTAATAAATCCCAGCGTAGCGGCCATTCCATACATCTCTCCATAAACCCAATTGACGATCTGCTCGATTAAGCGACATGTGTGTGTACACAGTAGATACCTGTACTCAGTGTATACATATATGCTGGTGTTTCAAGTATGGCGGGTTTGAGTAAGACCTATCTTGTCGCACATCGACGTAGTATTGAGAAATACAGTTCTGGGGGGATGCAATGCCAAAACAAGCCAAAGAATCGACCTTGCTAAGACAATGGATGCTTTTGCGTTTATTGAGCAACAGCGACCAACGTGCGAGTGAATTAAAGCGGCGACTTGCGGAAGAGGGATTTGATGTGACTATACGTACGGTGCAGCGGGATCTTGCATCCTTGTCTGAAATATTTTCATTGGAAGTCAATGATAAAAACCCAAGGGACTACGGTTGGCGTTGGAGTAAGGGCGCGCGATTAGATGTGAAAGAAATGAGTGCGCATGAAGCACTTGCGCTGAATATGGCTGAACTACACCTAGCCTCGTTGTTACCCGCAATAACTATGAATGCGCTTGCTCCTTCATTCAATCTGGCAAAGGCTCGATTGGGTCAATTGGAAAGACACAATCTTAATAATTCCAAAAATTGGTTGAATAAAATCAGAGTGATTCAGCCAGCTCAATCGCTGGTAGCTCCCGAAGTTGACGAGGGTGTTCAACAAAATATTTATCACGCGCTAATGGTAGGGCGACGAATTCTTGCTGTGTATCAATCAATCGGAAGCCAAGAGCCTAAAGAATATGAGCTGAATCCACTGGGATTACTTGTTCGTGGTGATGTCTATTATGTGGTGGCTTCGGCAAAGGAATATTCATCTATCGCGCTTTACGCGTTTCACAGATTCAAAAGGGCAGAAGTCCTTAGTAAAAAAATTACTATTCCGGAAGGCTTTAATATTGATGATGCAATTAAAAATGGACTAGGTGATTTTGGTGGTGCTCAAGAAAATATCCAACTAAAAATTCGTTGTAATAAAGAACTGATCACCTATTTGCGAGAGACGCCTTTGTCACAAGACCAACTAATAACAACCGTGGATGATCAATATATATTAACTGCGAGTGTAAATGATACATGGCAGCTTATGTGGTGGCTAATGAGCAAGGGCAGTGCACTGGAAGTTTGCGAGCCCGAGAGTTTGCGGTTGCAAATCAAACATGAATATCAGCAAGGCCTTCATCAATATTTGTAGAAAACAAAAGTTTTATTAAAACTTGCCTATACTCAGGTTTCGCGGTCGGGGTGAATGGCAGCGGCAGTAACTATCACATGATGCGGACGTGAAAACTATGAATCAATCTATATTGAATATCTTGCTAACTAAAATTACCTGTTTGCTAGCACTTGTTGTTGTCTTATCCGCTTGCGGTGGCGGTGGATCATCAGGCTCAACTCCTTCCACAAATAACACAAGCGTAACATTCTCCAGCAGCTCATCTTCAACCTCGTCAAAAGCCCCTGCGGCTACCCTCAGTATTCTAACTCCCAGCCAGACAATAAAGGTAAATGCTGAAGGAACCATTGATTTCAAAAGCACCAATGCCACTTCTTGCGCAGAAAAATCATTAGGTGATGTTGGGACATCGGGGTCTTTAAAAATTAATCCCACCAAAGGCGGCCAAGTAACTTACACCATTACTTGCACTGGCGATGGCGACTCTGCAACTCAGAGCGCATTGGTAATGACGCCATTCCCCGTTTACAAAACAAGCTATGAAAACAAAGTGAATGTAGATTTAGAAAGTTACATCTTGCCCGAAAATGGACCTGGTCGATTAGATAATATCTTGGGCGATGTAAACGATGAATGGAGAAACACTCCAACAATTAATGGGCTTAAAAGCACCGGTGGCTTTAGTCCTCGTTCAATAGTCTTTGCAGACTTTCTACAGAACGGCTCCATGGTAGCTATGGTGAGTACCATAGTGTACAAAAATCTCTATCCAGACTCAAACAAAAATAAATGGCCAGATTCGCCGGGAAAACTCTATTTTCTACTGCAAGATTCTGTGACAAAAAAATGGATGGATATTTCATCGACACTATTTAAATCCGATGCAGATAGAGCCAGTGTAGTAAGTCCAGGGTTCTTTCAGGTTGCCGATTTAAATAATGACGGAAAGCCTGATGTGTATATTGCAGGCTGGGGGCCAGACTACCCCCTAGCGAATAATGATTGGTCCCTATTGCAATCTGACTCTTATGTTGTGCTAAGTCAACCTGATGGTTCGTATAAAACAATAGTATTACCTATCGATAAATTCTTCGCTCATCAATCGTCACTGGCTGACGTTAATGGCGATGGCAATATTGATATCATTACTGTTAATAATGATTTTTCATCACTAAAGCATTATTTACAAAAACCAATGGTTTTGTGGGGCAATGGTGATGGTACTTTCTCGGCTCCGGATGAAAACGTATTCCCCTCAGATACGGTCGATAAAGAAATTTTTGGGCTTACTGTATTGCCAATTGATGGCCAGCTAAATGTCGTTCTGAGTGGAGGAATTCCGAATTCAAGCCTTAATCAATGGGAGCCGACTAACTATGGCACTAAGGTATTACAATTCCTTGATGGAAAATTTCAAGTCGTTCAAGACTTAACAGATTCAACCCCAAAGGTGCCAGGTTCAGAATTCAACTTTAAATTTGTTATCAATGCAGGTTTCTACAATAATCAATGGGTGTTTTTGTTTGATTCACCCGGGGTCGCCAAAGATGCCAGCGGAAATAGCATTAACAGTGCGCTCTATAAAATGGACAGAAACGGAAAAAATGTTACTGCGATATCAAAAACGTTTTTTGGATACAGTGCGGAGCTGACAATTACAAAGAGTGGATATGTGAAGGCGATGAGCGGGAGCTGTAGTCTTACTGATCCAATTTATAAAGATTATTGTAGCTTAAATGTTCCGCTTTAAGAGTGTCCCATGAGCTAATACGAATGGTGTAGCTCGTGGGGTTTAATGGCCAAATTATTTTTAGCTCTTGGGATAAGTCAGTCCAGCGGTATTTGTAGAGCGATACGGAGGGTTGAAGGTTGGCGAGCAAATGTGTCGAACCTATACTGAAATGTAAATTAAGTTAAATGTTTAGGATGCTCAGCATGTGCGATAGCCATAATGAAAGCCCAATTCAGTTCCTAACCGATATTCAAGCTGTTAGGCGAAATCCGGCTAATTACTTTGGTGATCTTAATTCACCCGATTTAACAACCCGCTTAGCGTTTGCATCTCTGTTTTATCACGATAGTGGTGATAAGTGTTGCAGCGTTGTTAGAATGTTTGTGAACGAGAATAAAGTCATTGTTCGTTACAATGTTGGTATGTCGTTGGATGTAAGTTCCGATACGGACGGCGTACTGACAGCTGAAATCTACTTAACCGTGGGGACTGAAGACTCTTCAAAGCAATTTTCTGACGAGTCAGCTCTAATTGAATTTGGTCTTGCTGCGCTTAATGCTGTTTGTTCACGAATGCTTGTGAAGGTATGTAGCGAAGGTATGTGTGCAGAGTTTCTATTTGAAAGCGGCAAATTGATTAATGTCCCAACCGTTATGCCTTCTGAAAGCAAAGATCATACTGAGTTTGAACTTGAATTGGATGCATCCATTCTACCCAACACTACATTTGACTATTCCAAAATAGTACAGGAAGCATCTCGTTTCATAAAAATGACCGGTATTCCAATTCGAGTAGAACAAATGATGTAGTCATATTGGTGGTTAGGTCATTTTATGAAGCAAGAGGTTTCTTATAGAGAATGCCAGGCGCTAGTAAAACAACCCCATCTTCTATCATGACCGATTCTGGTTCATTGATTGTGCCTGCAAATATGAATTTGGTTGAACCGCCATCTATTTCTTTAAACATAATCCAGTCATAAATCTCAGTATCCTTAAATGAGCCAATTGGCTGTGATGATCTGGCGGTTACCGTTAGTTCCTTATTGCTTACATATTTGCTGCTTGCCTCAAGACTTTTGACCTGCTGTTCATAAAACTCTTCAGCGATATCAGCATCAGCAATGAAAGATGCCAAATCGTCCCCGTAATATTTATGTTGAAGATAATTAAACAGAAGATTTGCGAACAATGCTCGTGCGGCGATTGCAACAGAGAAAATTAATGCTGAAGCCCCTATGCTAGCGGCATCGAAGTCAAATCTGTGAATCATGTATGCACTTGCGGTAGCGGACGATAGAAGTAGGGTAGTGGTGATTATTTTTTTGGCAAGATAGTGAGCCTCAAATATCAGTTCAATTTTACGGAGAGGTTTGGTCATGTTCGTCGCCCTAGAGTTGGTTATCAAGGTTAATTGATATTAGGCTCTAGGTGCGACGGAATGGGTCTTATGCGGCATGATATCTTAATATGCAGCAATCTATTTTGAAATTTTCTATTTTATAAATAGGAATTGGATTTGTAGATATTAGTACGATAGATGAATTTTCTTTCTTGTAGTATGTAATTAGTTCATCGGTTATGAAATTACTTTTTAATCCATTATAGCAAGTTTTTGCAATATCTGGAGCGTTTGAAAACTCGTCTCGGCTATTTGTATTGCCGCTTTCTAAATGACTGTATGTCGCATGGAAGTGAATAATATATCTATGGTTTTTTATATTATGTTTATTGGTTTTTGAAAGAGCATCTACGCATTGCCCTTTGCTTTTGCTGATGTCAATTGAAAGTGTAGATTTAAACTCGATCGAAATATGATGCGGTGGCTGTATGCTATTTAAAAAGATTGACATGTCTTCTTGAGACTGTCTTTTTGATTCTGCCACGGGAGGTGAAAGTTGCTTATCCATTGCAATCCAACTGATGTCGTCACTCAGATCATTTTTCTTAAGTGCCGTTGCAAAAAGTCCTTTCAAAAACATTTCCAGATTTCCGTTATACGCAATGGCTTCGAAGTGTATTTGTTTAAGTATATTTGCTAAAGTTTCGGATGCAGAAATGAGTAATTGATCGATTTCATTGCTTTCCATGTATGTTTTCCTAAAGTTAAAAATAATGATGAGAAAATGTAGTTTAGCAGCGATTCTTGGTTCTGCTTAAGCAGGTATTAGCATGTTAAATCTGGCAATTTACTCCCGCCTGAAAACACGACATGTATATCCACTCACCCTATGGATATGTCTTCAATACCGACATACCATTATCCCAAGCAAGATAAACCTTCAATGGAACACCCACGTGAACGTCAGGAGTTGGCATGCATAAGTTCAATGGCGAATTAATATTTTCTCCCTCAGATTTAGTAGGTTTTACCTACAGCGAATTCGCCAGTTGGATGGATCGATTCAAACTTGAATGCAATCCGGAGGCGCCAGAGCCAGATGCTGTCGATTCGTTTATGCAACTTCTATTCGCTAAAGGCGAAAGCCACGAAGCCGCCATGCTAAATACCTTTGCGGCACAGGGTTTAACCATTGCTAATCTTTCGCTCGATCTCCTTGGCAAGGATGCCTCCTTTATTCAAAAGCAACAGGCCACATTCGAAGCTATGCAAGCCGGTGTGGATGTGGTTTACCAAGCTGCGCTGGAATTATTGCCTTTTCGTGGCTTTGCCGTTTTTTTAATCAAAGTTCCCAATCAACAAGGTCAAACCAGTAATTTGGGCGATTACCACTACGAAGTGTGGGACACCAAATTATCTCGCTCGCTGGTGTACAGGAGCGGTTAACTACGGATGACTATTTTTATTACTACCGCGCGCTTAAGCAACGCTTTTTGGATATGCATGAACAGTGGAATGCTACCCAAATGCCAGACCCAGCGGCATCAAACAGTTTTGGGTGCTGGAGTACCTATGCAGAGCAATTACTTAAAGAGCGCGATCATCTTTCATTCATCGCCAACATCAGCAGTTCGCAAATCAAAAAATTAAATGAAGCGGGCATTTTTACCTGTGCTGAATTAGTCAGCACCACGGTTACGCGCATTCCCAGCATGAACCCCAGCGTTTTTCAAAGCATAAAAGCGCAGGCGCGCATTCAACAACAAAGCGCAGGCCAAATGCCTCCCTTATTTGAAATCTTAACGCCCACAAACGCTGGCCTTGCATTATTGCCGCCACATTCGCCGCTCGATGTTTTTTTCGATATTGAAGGCTTCCCCTTGGCCGATGGCGGCTTGGAATATTTGTGGGGAAATACCTATTTTGATGAGCAGGGAAATCGACAATTTATCGATTTCTGGGCGCATAACCACGTGCAAGAAAAAGCAGCATTTAAAAACTTTATTGAATGGGCATATGCACGTTGGCAACAAGACCCGCAAATGCACATTTATCACTATGCCAATTATGAAATTGCCGCCTGCCGCAAACTTATGGGGCGTTATGGTGTGTGTGAATACGAAGTAGACCAATTGCTGCGCAACAATGTGTTTGTAGATTTATACAAAATTGTTAAGGCGGGAGTTTTATTGGGCGAGCCACGCTATTCCATTAAAAATGTAGAACACTTATACCGTGGCAAGCGCGAAACCGAAGTCGGCAATGGTGGTGATTCAGTCGTTGTCTACGAACAATGGCGCGAAGCTTTTGCAGAAGGCAAAGAAACCGACGATTGGCGTACCTGTAAAACGCTTAAAGATATTCGCGACTACAACATAGACGATTGCGACTCCACACAAGAATTAACCGACTGGCTGCGCAATCAGCAAGCGAAGCACGGCATCGCGTATACTGGCATCAAAGAAGTTGATGAGCCAAAAATTTCCGATGAGGTTACCGCACGCACTAATTTGCGCGATAAACTTTTAATCAAAAGTGATGCTCTGCAAGGTGACGATGCACGCATTACCGAAAACATGGCGTGGACGTTAGAATTTCACCGCCGCGAAACCAAGCCCATGTGGTGGCGTTTGTTCGACCGAATGGGCCTAAGCCATGTAGAGCTAGAAGATGATTTAGATTGCGTTGCCAGTTGCGTGCGCACATCACGTGAACCATTTAAAGAATCTGATCGTGCGCGCAAATTTTGTTACGAATACCAATTCGATATCAACCAAGAATACAAACCACTCAAAAATGACAACGCCTATTTGCTTGGCCCAAATTTAGATAAAGTTTCTTTAGTGCAAGACGAATGTGATTTTGATAAAGGCCTTGTAGTTGTTAAATGCAAAGAGGAGCCTGAACAGGTTATCTCGCTTATTCCTGACGAATTCGTCTCCCCTGGTGCCATTCAAACGGCGATAGACGATGTGGTTGCAGATTTTGACGCAGGTAATTTACCCAATACCGCTATAGATGATTTTCTTTTCCGCAAAAAGCCGCGCATTAAAAATCACGCGGGTGGCGATATTGTTACCGCTACAGATTCCAATGCTCGCTTGCAACAAATCATCACTGCTGTAGTAAATTTAGATAACAGCTATTTAACTCTACAAGGTCCACCAGGTGCCGGTAAAACCCACACGGGCAAACACATTATTGCCGAGCTGGTCAAACAAGGGAAAAAAATTGGTATCAGCAGTAATGGCCACAAAGCCATCAACAATTTATTGATTGGTGTTGCGGAATATTGCCGCGAACAAAATATCCCTGCCAAATGCTTTTGCACAAAAGATACCGGTGAAGAAATTGCAGATAACGGAATCACCGTTATTGATAACAGATCTATTAAAAATCATCTAATTTCTGGTTGCGTTATTGGCACCACGGCGTGGGGCTTTTGCCGTGATGAATTAAAAGGCGAGTTTGATTATTTATTTATCGACGAAGCAGGGCAGGTATCTGTCGCAAAATTAATCGGTATGAGCCGGGCCACCAGCAACATTGTTCTAATGGGCGACCAAATGCAGCTCGGCCAACCAAGCCAAGGTTCGCATCCCGCAGAAAGCGGTCTCTCAATTTTGGATTACTTATTACATGACTCGCCCATTATTCCGGCTAATATGGGCATATTTCTGGATACCACTTACCGCATGCACTCAGCGGTAAACCACTTTATCAGCAATGCAGTTTATCAAGGCCAATTAAAATCCCATCCAGATAATGACAAACAAGTGATTCAAGTGCCTGCTAATTACTCAGGTACACTTGATAAAGAAGCGGGGGTAATTTTTATCCCCGTAGAACACCAAGGGAATACGCAAGCCAGTGATGAAGAAGTCGCAGAAATTAAGAAGTTAGTACGCGAGTTAATAGGGCGACCCTTTACCGATAGAAAAGGCAACACAAAGCCCATTGAACTCAACGATATGCTTTTCGTTGCGCCCTATAACCATCAAGTGAACAAGCTAAAAATGGCACTGGGCGATAACGCCAAAGTTGGCAGTGTCGATAAATTCCAAGGTCAAGAAGCGCCCATTGTTTTTTTTAGCTTGTGCAGTAGTGATGCCAACGAATCTGCACGCGGCATGGATTTCCTGTTCGATAAACATCGCATCAATGTAGCAATCTCGCGCGCCCAGTGTTTGGCGATTACTGTAGCTAGCCCAAATTTGTTGAATGTACTCGCGCAAAATATCGAGCAGATGAAAAAGCAAAATCTTGTTGCGATGTTATTTGAGTATGGAACCCCTAAGCCCAATTCATCTGAGGACGAACTATTTAATGAGGCATTAGCTTAATACTTGAAACCAACGATGCCTCAGTTGCGTTTTTGCAATGATCATTGCGTATCGGGTATTCGCGTGCGCTGTCTCTCCTGGTATCAATGGAAGGGCAATGGGTTAGCGAAGTGAAAGATGACGGCTATCGCCGGGTTTTAACTAGAAATTGATCGGAAGTATAAAGTTAGCCTTTGAACATTAACTGTCTACAATTACATGCGATGAATCATATGAAGCATTATTATTCTTGGCTGGTCTTGCACGTTGAGGTAATGTTGCTCAGATTAAGCATATTAAAGTTAGAGTTTTTGATTGGGTTTTACTCTGCATTCAATGTTAAGGTGCAGCGAACAAAGCTTAAAATTTGATGGGTTTAACCTGTCGTATTTGAACGCACTTATTCAACAGTGAGAGGAAATAATGGAATGTCACAACCGTGAATTGAAAGATCGAATTGCCGATTTAATCTCGCGCTTATTTAAAGAGAAGAATGACGGAGATGAGTTCCTAATAGGTATCTTAATTGATCGACTATTGTGGGCGGCTACGGAATATAGCAATACAAATGCGAATGTAAAATATTTAGGGCAGCCATATTGGTCTAAAAAAGCAGTTCTTCGTTATGCGCAAAATAAAGAAAATCCTGCGATAGGGAATTTCAATGGACTGCGTCATGAGCATGTAGTCCCAAGAAAGGTTGTAAAGAGCTATATTTTGGGGCTATCCGATAAATCCAGTAAAAACATATTGAAAGTATTAGAACAGTGCTCTCATGCAGTGGTGGTAACCATAGACGAAGATAATGAGTTAAAAAGAAGAGGATTAAATCGGGCAATGCCAGAAGGATTTGATCAAAAAAATCCTACCAGCGATGTACTCGCCCGTTATAGGAGTACATCAATAGAAATTGTAGCGGGACCACAAATTTAGGGCTGAAGTCAGTCTCAGCAGGCTGATCGCACTTGGAGGTGAATAATGTACGACGCAAATTTAACCGAACAAGAATTGGCATTTTTGACTGGCGTATTTGACCGCGTAAAGTCAGGTGAGCTTGGTGGGCCGCAGGCAGCGGATGAGCTTACCGCGTATTTTGGTGAAGAACGCATGGCTGAAATTTTAACCCAAGAAGATGACGGTGGTTACGATTTCGAGCTGCCCGAAAATGAAAAGGAAAACCTAGAATGAAAACCCCAGCCTCCGTTGCAACTTTAGAGAATCTTGGGCGCGTGCAATTATCAAAATCATTTTTTATGCGCGATTTTCTGTACTCAGAAATTTCACAAATTGAGCACATTCCCAACATCCCTGACAATCCTGATTTAGCAATCGCAGCAGGCAAAGCGCTGTGCGAAAATGTGTTGGAACCTATTCAAGATGCTTTAGGCCGTATTGCTATTCGCTCGGCTTATCGTTCCTGTGCTGTGAACGCCAAAGGCGCGGATAATAAAAACCAATACAAGTGTTCGCGTAATGAAGCTAATTACGCTGCCCACATATGTGACATGCGCGACGCCAACGGTCACATGGGCGCAACTGCGTGTATTGTTGTTACATCCTTCCTGCCGTACTACGAACAAACCAAACATTGGCAAGCGTTAGCCTGGTGGATTCACGACAATATCCCCGGTTATAGCAGCATGTATTTCTTTCCCAAACTGGCCGCATTTAATATTTCTTGGCATGAACAGCCTGAGAAATGTATTGAGAGTCATGTCGAACCAAAAGGTTATTTGACTAGAGTTGGAATGGATAATCATGCTGGAGATCATAGTGAAGCATACCAGCAATTTCTGAATAGCCTCAAAAAGTAGTATTTTAAATTTGCGCCTCACCTCAAATTTCTGTCTCGCACCTAAATGCAGAGTGTTAAATAATAACTGTTAAGAAGTTAACTAGAAGTAACCCTACGATGGGAGCAGAATTTGCAAAACTCAAAAATAATTTGAACGCTACTTCCAATAGATTGTTTATGCTTTTCACCTAATCTCTTGCGTCACATAATGACGCACCAATATAGATAATAGACTCAGGCTTTCAGGGGGTTTATTACTATGTTCAGAGGCGTTGGCAACAACCATTTTTGTACCGAAGTTTCTCCATTGCTCAGGCTGTGGATGCTGCGTGTGCTTGTCCCTTTGGGTGGACATAAAAAGTTTATTTCCAAAGATGGTTTTTCTAATGACCATATTGCCGAAGCGCTCGGTCTGGATAAGTGGATTGATCCCGTCGATCAGGAATTTGATGTTCGAAAAGTACGCAATACCTTACGTAGGCTTCATCAGGCTGCGGAGAAGGAGCGCTCCGATTCCTCTATTCCTGAATACCTTTCAGGCAACGTAGATCGCTTGGCGGTGTTGGTTGGTCTGACTGCCATTGATTGCCGCATACTTGAATTTACCGTTCTGTTGAGCAGCTTGGGTATATTTGATGACACTGTTGATTATTTAGGCCAAATGTCAACGATAGCAGTGTTCCGTGTGCTATCCGTCGTTTTGGATATTCCGGAGCAAGAAATTCGACAATCTCTCAGCGCGCAGAGTGCCTTATCGCGTTCGGGGCTGCTTACGCTAGACCGCAATGGTAATTCATCGCTCAGGAGAAGATTGGAGCTTTTGTCGGATTGGTTTGCTGATACCGTCTCATCTGAAGAAATTGATCCTGTCGCACTATTGCGCGGTATTGTTGTGCCAAGCGCGGTCGCTGAGTTATGTATTGATGATTACTCGCATATTCAATCTGATATCGCCATTCTCAAACCCTACCTTAGAAAATCTATCGAGACCGGGCGCAAAGGGGTCAATATCTTTTTACACGGCTCTCCGGGCACAGGTAAAAGTCAGTTGGCTAAGGTGTTGGCTAAAGAGTTGGCTTGTGAAATGTTTGAAGTCGCCAGTGAGGATACAGAAGGCGACCCAATAGGCGGCGTAAAACGATTGCGTGCTTTTAGCGCCGCACAAAGTTTTTTTTCACGGCGTCGCTCCATGATTTTGTTTGATGAAGTGGAAGATGTTTTTAATGATGGCGACCAGTTTTTTGGTCGCAAAAGTACGGCGCAAACGCGCAAAGCGTGGGTAAACCGAATGCTGGAAGAAAACCCTGTGCCGACACTCTGGCTATCGAATTCAATCAGTGGTTTAGACCCAGCATTTATTCGTCGTTTTGATATGGTGCTTGAACTACCTCTGCCGCCTAAAAAACAACGTGAGCGAATTTTGTTAAATACTTGTGGAAATCTGATAAGTGCAGGCCATATTGCGCGAATTGCTGAGGTCGAAGATTTGGCGCCCGCTGTAGTGACTAAAACCATATCTGTTATTAGTTCTATACAAGAGGAGCTAGACGGCGCTACTCGTGCTCGTGCATTTGAACAATTGATAAACAACACACTTGCGGCGCAGGGTCATCAGCCAATCAAAAAACAAGATCCGAATCGCTTGCCGGAATTTTATGATCCCGCATTCATCACTGCCAATGCTGATTTGGCCGGTATCGCTACCGGTTTAATTGCGGCCAAGTCCGGTAGGTTATGTTTGTACGGGCCTCCTGGTACTGGCAAAACTGCCTATGGCCGTTGGCTAGCGGAGCAGTTAGGAATTCCATTATTAATAAAACGCGCTTCCGATTTAATGTCCATGTGGGTTGGCGGGAATGAGAAAAATATTGCTCAAGCCTTTCGCCAAGCAGAGCAGGAAGGTGCACTTCTATTGATCGATGAAGTCGATAGCTTTTTGCAAGATCGTCGTGGTGCTCAGCAAGGCTGGCAGGTTAATCTTGTCAATGAAATGCTAACCCAGATGGAATCCTTTTCTGGGGTTTTTATCGCCTCCACTAATTTAATGGAAGGCTTAGATCAAGCAGCGCTACGCCGATTTGATCTTAAGGTGAAATTTGATTTTCTTCTCGCTGAACAGGCTTGGCAATTGCTGCTTCGGCACTGTAACGAGCTGAAACTTTCGCCGCCACTTCAAGAATTGCGTGCTAGAGTCAATGGCATGCAGCGACTAACTCCGGGTGATTTTGCGGCAGTGTTACGCCAGCATCGCTTTCGCCCCATTGAAACCTCCGATGGGGTCGTTGCAGCGCTTGAAGCGGAATGCGCGGTGAAAGAGGGCGGAAAGTTGTCGATTGGTTTTATTCGATAACGAATCGCCTAGGAATATCTAGAAGAAAATAGGGATGCAAATGCGCATACTTTCCAAATCTAAGTTAATGGCTTTCCGGCAGTGCCCAAAGCGTTTGTGGCTTGAGGTCTATCATCCTGAATTGCGCAAAGATTCAGCAGCGACCCAGGCCAGTTTTGCAGCGGGCTATCAGGTAGGCGATATCGCCCGTCAGCTCTACGACCCTAAAGGTGAAGGTGTATTGATTGATTCGCAGGCAGAAGGCTTCGATGCGGCTTTCGCTCGTACTCAACGTTTACTGCAATCTCCGCAACCCATTTTTGAAGCAGGCTTTCGCGCACAAGGGGCACTGGCATTTGCTGATGCGATATTGCCAGTAGCGCAGGGCGATCAACTGGCGTGGAGAATGGTGGAGGTAAAATCGTCCACCTCAGTAAAGGGGTATCATCACGATGATTCTGCTGTGCAGTCTTATATTGCGCGCGCATCTAATGTTCCACTAATCGGCATTGCGTTGGCTCATATTGATAGCTCATGGGTGTATCCGGGTGGTGGCGATTATCAAGGCCTACTGAAAGAGCAAGATTTAACTGAGGCGGTGTTTAATCGCGGCGATGAAGTCAGTAGCTGGATTGCCGAGGCACAACAAATATTGGCAACAGATAAGGTCCCGGCCATAAAAACTGGCGCGCAGTGCGGTCAGCCATTTGAGTGCGGATTTCTTGCGCATTGCCGCAGCCAGGAGCCGCAAGCGGAGCAACCATTGAGTTGGTTACCCGGTCGCTTCAACAATAAATTATCGGCACATATTCAAGCGCACCAAGTGACTGAGTTGCGTGATCTGCCCGATGAATTCTTGAACGATAAACAGCGCAGAGTGAAAGCGGTTGCTGTATCGGGTCAAACCTATTTCGATCAAGACGGCGCTGCCCAAAATTTAGCGCCGCATAAATTACCTGCTTATTTTATGGATTTTGAAACCATCCAATTTTCAGTACCTATCTGGAAAGGTACTCGTCCTTATCAGCAAATTCCTTTTCAATTCAGTGTGCATCACCTAGCGCCTAACGGAATTTTAGAGCAGCAGGCATTTCTTGATCTCAGTGGGGCTGATCCATCGGAAGCCTTCGCGCAATCCTTGATTAATGCGTGTGGCAATCACGGGCCAATTTTTGTTTATAACGCAGGTTTTGAAACCTCGCGTATTCGAGATCTTGCTGAACGATTACCTCATTTGGCCCAACCATTGTTAGCGCTCAATCAGCGGGTGGTGGATCTTCTGCCTGTAGCGCGCGAATATTATTATCACCCGAATCAAAAGGGCAGTTGGAGTATCAAAGCTGTGCTACCTGCAATGTGTCCGGATTTGAATTATGCCGACCTTGATGGTGTGAAAGATGGCGGTATGGCAATGGACGCATTCATAGAAGCAATTTCTTCTAACACAAGTACAACTCGTAAAAAAGAAATTGAACAGCAACTCCTCCGCTATTGTGAATTAGATACCTACGCCATGGTGCGTTTGTGGGCGGCATTTAGTGGAAAGGTTTTAAACTGATATGGCAAAACGTTCAGATACTTTAGAAACTGCTTTACTCGCAATTGAATTGCTTCGCCGCATTCCGCGTGGACGAAAAATAACCGCCGCAGAGCTTCATAGTCAGCTTAAAGATGCAGGTATTGAGCGGGAGCTCCGTACCATCCAGCGTCAGTTGGAAATGTTGAGTGAGCATTTTGAAATAGAGCGAGATGATCGCAGTAAGCCCTATGGCTATAAGTGGTTGGAGCGGGCAAAAGGCTTGGCATTGCCGAATCTCACTCCGCAAGAGTCTTTGCTTTTGGGCTTGGCCGAGGAGCATTTGCGAAATTTATTGCCCTCGCGGTTGATGAGTTCGATGGAAGGTTTTTTCGCGCAAGCGCGTCGCAACCTCGGGCCAGACAGTAACGCTAAGTTGGAGCGAGAGTGGCCAAAAAAAGTACGTGTCGTTGCCGCCACTCAACCACTACTACCTCCTAAAATTACCCCCGGTGTTTTTGAAACGGTAAGCGATGCGCTTTATGCTAATCGCTGGTTAAAGCTGCATTATAAAAACTCAAAAGGCAAAGAAACTGAAGCGGATGTTATGCCGCTCGGCTTGGC
>SXGR01393490.1_pt1 | contig 19746 bp, 9 predicted proteins | sample 3174711 | NCBI WGS metagenome assembly SXGR01 (sample SAMN11356860, study PRJNA531348) | freshwater metagenome | isolation source: freshwater sample F1-60 | place: China: Fuxian Lake, Yuxi | collected 2017-12-25
CGATCACGGGCGACGCGGGCCACGCCGTCCTGCACGGCGACGCCGGCGACGACACGGTGTCGGGCGGCGACGGCGACGACAAGGTTTGGGGCGGCGGCGGCACCGATTCGCTCGATGGCGGCGCGGGTAACGATTCGCTCACCGGCGACACCGGCAACGATCGCATGACGGGCGGCGACGGCATCGACCGCGCCTGGGGCTCGGACGGCAACGACGTCATCGACGGTGGCGCGGGCAATGATGCTTGGCTCGACGGCGAAGGCGGCAACGACACGGTCCAGGGCGGCGCCGGCAGCGACGTGATTTCCGGCGGCGCGGGTGCGGACACGCTCATCGGCGACGAGGCGAGCGTTCCGACGACGGCGCGCGCAGGCACGGATGGCACGCTCACTTCGTCCAATTTCTGCGATATCTGGGGCGGGGTGAACATCACCGCCCGCAACGTCACCTCCACGGGTGCCTTGACCTCGGCGTCGGCCGCCAATGTGGGCATCCATTCCGACGGCATCGGCGCGTCCGGCAACCAGGCGTCCTCGCCCTCCATCAAGCAGGAGACAGGCTGGAGCCCGACGCAGAACATCTCCGAGCAGTTGATCGTCGACTTCGGCCGCGACGTGACGAGCGCGTCGGCCTCCGTCAGCTGGTTCTTCGCCAGCGAGCGCGGCGCCATGGAGCAGGGCCGCTGGACGGTCCTCGACAATTGCAACGTGGTCGCGACGGGTCTGTTCACCAACACGGTGGGCGGTTCCAACTACGTCGTGCAGATCAACCCGGGCATGGCCTTCGACACGATCGTCTTCGAAGCGACGACCTACGTGAATGGCGCGGGGCAGAACGCGCAGGGCTCGATCACGGACGATGCCAGCGACTACCTCGTTCGCTTCATCGACTACACGTTCGAGAACATTCCCGCAGGCACGACGTTCAACGACACGATCTTCGGCGGCGCCGACAACGACATCATCGACGGCCGGCGCGGCAACGACTCGCTCCACGGCGATTCGGGCGACGATTCGATCGAGGGCGGGGACGGCAACGATTTCATCGTCGGCGACACGCGCGGCGTCAGCCAGGGTCGCGGCGGTTCCGGTTCGGGTGGTTCGGGCAGCGGTTCGGGCTCGGGTTCCGGCCATCATGCCGGCTCGGGCTCCGGCGGTTCGGGCTCGGGACACCATGGTTCCGGCAGCGGATCGGGCTCCGGTTCGGGTTCCGGCCATCACGGCTCGGGCAGCGGTTCGGGTTCGGGCCAGGGCACGGGGTCGGGTTCCGGTCACGGGACGGGTGCGGGCAACGGCCTCACGTTCAACGACTACCTGTTGGGCGGTTCGGGCAACGACGTCATTTGGGGCGACAACGGCGAGACCTGCGGCCCGGATGGCGCGGGCGGCAACGACATCATCGACGGCGGCTCGGGCAATGACCGCATGTATGCCGAGGGCGGCACCGACATGGTCATCGTCACGCGCGCCGAGAACATCGGCGCGGTGGACTATGCCGATGGCGGCCAGGGCGTCGACACGCTGCGCCTCAACCTGACGGCGGCGGAGCTTTCGAACGCCGCCGTGCAGGCCGACATCGCGGCCTTCCTCAACTTCCTCGCGGCGAACAGCAACCCGCTGTCCTCCACCGGCCAGGGCAATGTCTTCCAGTTCAACTCGCTGAACCTCCAGGCGCGCAACTTCGAGCGCTTGCAGATCAATGACGGCCAGGTCAACCGCCCGCCGGTCGCGAACGACGACACGGCCACGACCGACGAGGACGTGCCCGTCACGTTGACCGCGGCGCAGATCCTCGGCAACGACAGCGATCCGGACGGCAACCCGCTCACCATCACCTCGGTCGGCGGTGCCGCGAACGGCACGGTCGCGTTGGTCTCGGGCAATGTGGTGTTCACGCCCGCTCCGGACTACAGCGGCCCGGCGTCGTTCACCTACACGATTTCCGACGGCCAGGGCGGCACCGCGTCCGCCACCGTCACGATCAACGTGACGCCGACCGCGGATCCGCCCGCGGTCACGACCTCGGCCGCCACGGGCGACGAGGACACGGCGATCCCGCTCAATATCAGCGTGGCGCTGACGGACACCGATGGCTCGGAGTCCATCTCCACGATCACGATTTCGGGGGTTCCTGCGGGTGCCGTGTTGTCGGCCGGCACCAATAACGGCGGCGGCGTCTGGACGCTGACGCCGGCCCAGCTTGCCGGGCTTACCATCACGCCCGGTGCGCACGATGCGAACGATTTCGTGCTCAATGTGAGCGCGACGTCGACCGAGAGTTCCAACGGTTCCAGCGCGACGACGACCGCTTCGGTTCCCGTCACGGTGATTGCGGTCGCCGACGTGCCTGCTGTCGTCACGGGGCCTGGGCCGGTCGGCACGGAAGACACGCCGCTCCCGCTCGACATCTCGGTGGATACGCCGGACGACGACGGTTCCGAGACCCTCACGGTGGACTCGGGCGTGTCGGCCGGGGCCACGCTCTCGGCCGGCACGGATAACGGCGACGGCACGTGGTCCCTCACGCCCGCACAGCTGAAGGGCCTGATGATCACCCCGCCGCCTGGCAGCGACGAAGACTTCGACCTCAATATCGCGGTCACGACGACCGAGGCCGAGAACGGCGACAGCGAGACGACGACGGCGACGATCCACGTCACGATCAACGCCGATGCGGATACGCCGATCATCGCGGCGCCGGGTGCGGCGGGCGATGAAGACACCGCGATTCCGCTCAATCTGTCCGTGGCGCTGGGCGACACCGACGGCTCCGAGAGCATTTCCAACATCACCATCGGCGGTGTGCCCGCCGGCGCCACGCTGTCGGCCGGAACCGACAACGGCGACGGCACGTGGACACTGACGCCGGCGCAGCTCGGCGGTCTCACGCTCACCCCGCCGCTCCACAGCGATGTGAACTTCAACCTGACGGTCTCGGTCACCGCGATCGAGTCCTCGAACGGCGACACTGAAACGGCGACGGCGTCCTTCGTCGTCGACGTGAACGCCGTCGCGGACGCACCCACGCTCAATCTGGGCACGGGCGCGGGCACGCTCGTCTTCTCCGACTACTTTGACCAAGAGAATGGCGGCCACGGCACGCTCAGCTACAACGGCCTGCAGAACTGGACGGTCGCCTCGGGTCAGGTCGATCTGATCGGCAATGGCTTCTTCGACGTCTATTCGGGCAACGGGCTCTATCTCGACATGGCGGGCACGCCGGGTTACGGCGCCATCCTGTCGAACCAGAGCTTCGCGGCGGGCAGCTACACCTTCACGCTCGATTTGGGCGGCAGCCTCTACACCTCCTTCCCGGGCACGAACGTGCATGCGGCAGGCGTGCGCGTCACGATCGGCGACTATACGGAAGAGTTCGTCCTGCCCGGCCAGGTGCGCGAGATCTTCACGCGCACGATCACGCTCGACGGTCCCGCGCAGATTCTCATCGAGGACCTGCAGACGACCGGCCACGTCTATATCGGCGGCACGCTGCTTGGCGTCTCGCTCGAGACGGTGGGCGCCGGCGGCACGCACGGCTCGGTCACCGGCAACGAGGACACGGCGATCCCGCTCGCCATCGCGGCCGCGCTCGTGGACGCGGACGGTTCGGAGAGCTTGTCCAGCATCACCATCGGCAATGTGCCCGCGGGGGCGACGCTCTCTGCCGGTACGAACAACGGCGACGGCACGTGGACTCTGACTCCCGCGCAGTTGGCTGGGTTGACGATCACCCCGGCGCTTCACAGCGACGCCGACTTCACGCTGACCGTCGCGGCCACGACGACCGAGGCCGAGAACGGCGACACGGCGACGACGACGGGCACGTACGACGTGACCGTCATCGCGGTGGCCGATGCGCCGACGCTTGTCACGGCGGACGCCGCGGGCGACTACAACACGTCCATTGCGCTCGATGTGGGCTCGGCCCTGGTCGACGCCGACGGCTCCGAGACCCTCTCGATCACCATTGGCAACGTGCCCGCAGGCGCGGTCCTGTCCGCCGGCACGAACAATGGCGGCGGCGTCTGGACCCTGACGCCCGCCCAGCTCGCCGGTCTCACCATCACCGTGCCGAGCGGCACGCCCGACTTCACGCTGTCGGTGGCCGCGACGACGACCGAAGGCGCGAACGGCGACCAGGCGACCACGCCCGGCAGCCTCCATGTCGACCTGAACGATGTGACGGTTCCGCCGACGCTCAATGTGGATCCGCCGCGCGGCGGTGAAGACACCGGCATCCCCATCAACATCACGGCCACGCCCGGCAGCCCCGGCGACACCATCACCATCACCATCACCGGCCTGCCGCCGGGGGCGGTGCTCAACCGCGGCACGAACAATGGCGGCGGTTCATGGACGCTCACGCCCGGCGACCTGCCGGGTCTTGCGGTCACGCCGCCAACGAACAGCGATGTGGACTTCCCCATCGTCGTCACGGTGACGAGCACCGGCCCGGGCGGCCCGTCCACGACCACTGCCTCGACCACGGTCACGGTCGATGCCATCGCGGATGCGCCGATCCTCACCGCTGGCCCCGCCGTGGGTGGCGAAGACACGGCGATCCCGTTGTCCATCTCGACGAGCCTCGTCGATACGGACGGTTCGGAGACGCTGTCCGTCACCATCGGCAACGTGCCTGCGGGCGCGAATCTGTCGGCCGGCACGAACAATGGCGACGGCACGTGGACGCTCACCCCCGCGCAGCTCGTCGGCCTGACGGTCACGCCGGGCCTGCACTCGGGCGACGATTTCGTCCTCACGGTCACGGCGACGACCACCGAGGCCGAGAACGGCGACACCGCGACGACGACCGCGACGATCAACGTGACGGTCAACGCGATCGCGGATGCGCCCACGCTCTCGACCGCACCCGCCACGGGCGGTGAAGACACGGCGATCCCGCTGTCCATCGCCACGGGCTTCGTGGATGCGGATGGCTCGGAGTCGCTCTCCGTCACGATCGGCAATGTGCCGGTGGACGCGGTGCTCTCGGCCGGAACGAACAACGGGGACAGCACGTGGACGCTCACGCCCGCGCAGCTCGTGGGTCTGACGATCACGCCAGGTCTTCACAGCGATGTGGACTTCGTCCTGTCGGTCACGTCGACGACGACCGAGGGCGAGAACGGGTCCAGCGCCTCCACGACGGGCTCGATCCTCGTCACCGTCAACGCCATCGCCGACGCGCCCACGCTTAACGTGACGCCGGCCTCGGGCGACGAAGACACGGCGATCGCGCTGTCGATCGCGCCCGGCCTTGTGGACGCGGACGGCTCCGAGTCCATCACCTCGGTCCTCATCGCCGGCGTTCCGGTGGGCGCCACGCTGTCGGCCGGCACGAATCTCGGCGGCGGCAATTGGTCGCTGACGCCGGCCCAGCTCGCGGGCCTCACGGTCACGCCGCCGCACAACAGCGACGTGAACTTCACGCTCACCCTCGCGGTGACGACGACCGAGGCTGCGAACGGCTCGCATGCGACGACGACGGCGTCCCTGCCCGTCAACGTGGTGGCGGTGGCCGACGTGCCGACGCTGTCCACGGCGGACGCGTCGGGCGACGAAGACACCCCCATCCCGCTGTCCATCGCCTCGGCGCTGACGGACGTGGACGGGTCCGAAAGCCTGTCGATCACCATCGGCAACGTACCTTCGGGCGCGGTGCTTTCGGCCGGCACGAACAACGGCGACGGCACCTGGACTCTGTCCTCGGGCGATCTCGCGGGCCTGACCATCACGCCCGCGCTTCACAGCGACGAGGACTTCACCCTCACGGTGACGGCGACCTCGACGGAGGCCGAGAACGGCGACGCTGAGAGCGTCACCGGCACGATCAACGTCGCCGTCGAGGCGGTGGCCGATCCGGTCTCCATCGCGGCCAACGCGGAAGGCGACGAGGATACGGCCATCCCGCTCAACCTGACGATCAGCCAGGTCGATACGGACGGCTCCGAGGTTCTCTCGCCGGTCAAGATCTACGGCGTGCCCGATGGGGCATCGCTCTCGGCAGGCACCTATGTGCCCGGCGCGCAGAGCGAGACGCCGGTGGCCGGGCAGGAGTTCCGCGCCAATAGCCACACGAGCGCGGAGCAGAGCGTCCCGACCATCACGCAGACCTCCGACGGCGGTTACCTGCTGGTCTGGCAGTCCCTGTTCCAGGACGGCTCGGGCTACGGCGTGTACGGGCAGCGTTTTGACGCGAACGGCAATATGGTGAGCCGCGATGGCGGCGCGTCCGGCGCGGACGAGTTCCGCGTGAACTCGACGACGTTCCTCAACCAGATTGGCCCCACCGTGGCGACCTCGCTTGCCGATGGCGGTTTCGCGATCGGCTGGGTCAGCGACAATCACGTCACCGGGTCTTCGGAGATTTACGCTCAGCACTTCGACGCGGCGGGCAATGCGGTCGGATCGGAGCTCTTCGTCAACACCTTCACCACAGGCGATCAGTCTAGCCCCGCGGTGACCGGTCTCGCCGGAGGCGGCTTCGTCTTCACGTGGAACTCGTTCGGCCAGGACGGCAGCTTCAACGGCATCATGGCGCGCGTGTACGATGACTTGGGCGCGCCGGTGACGGGCGAGATCGCCGTCAATGTCGACAACACGATTTCCCACCAGCAGGCGCCGTCCGTGGCGGGGCTCAGCGACGGCTCCTTCGTGGTCGTCTTCGAATCCTTCCACTTCCCCGACGGGTCCAGCTTCGGCGTGGTGGCGCAGCGCTTCGACGCCGCCGGCAATCGCCTCGGCTCCGAGACCCTCGTCAACACGGCGACGGCGGACTCGCAGGCCGCACCGGCGGTCACTGCTCTGGCGGGCGGCGGCTATGTCGTCGTGTGGCAGTCCTGGAATCAGGACGGCAAGGGCTGGGGCATCTACGGCCAGCGCTACGACAACGCCGGCAACGCGCAGGGTGGTGAGTTCCTGGTCGCCGAGACCACGGCCAACAACCAGATGGTCCCGGCGGTCAGCGGCCTTACGGATGGCGGCTTCACCGTGACGTGGCAGTCTCTCGACGCGGACGATTTCGGCGTCTACGCCCGCGTGTTCGACGCCGACGGCGTGCCGCAGGGCGGCGAGATGGTCGTCAACGACTACACCATGGACACGCAGGGCAATGCCGTCGTGACCGGCATCGCCGGCGGCGGATTCGCGGTGGCATGGGATTCATGGGGCCAGGACGGCTCCGATCAGGGCGTCTATGGCCGCGTGTTCGACTATCCCTTGGCGCCGGGCTACTGGCTCGTCGATCAGGTCGACCTGCCGGGCCTCTCGGTTACGCCGCCGCACAACAGCGACGTGGACATCGTGCTCACCGTCGAGGTGACGACGACCGAGGCGGCGAACGGCGATAGCCAGACGGCGACGGCCAGCTTCACCGTCACGGTCCACGCCGTTGCGGACGCGCCCACGCTCTCGACCGAGAACGCGGAGGGCGATGTCGACACCGCTATCCCGCTCTCCGTTTCCTCCGATCTGACCGACACGGACGGCTCCGAGGTCCTATCCATCGTGCTCGGAAACGTTCCTGCCGGCGCGGTGCTGTCGGCCGGCACGAACAACGGCGACGGCACGTGGACGCTGACGCCGGGCGATCTCGCCGGCTTGACGATCACGCCGCCTCCGGGCAGCTCGGCCGATTTCACGCTGTCCGTGACCGCCACCTCGACGGAAAGCGAGAACGGCGATGCCGCCTCGACGGTTGGCTCCATCGAGGTGCACATCCCCGATCCGGCCTTGCCGCCCTTCATCGGTGTCGTGAACGCCTCGGGCGACGAGGACACGGCGATCCCCCTCGCCATCGCCACGGCGCCGATCGGCCTGGGCGAGACGATCGTCTCCGTCCTCATCTCGGGCGTGCCCGCCGGTGCCTCGCTTTCTGCAGGCACGGACAACGGCAACGGGTCGTGGACGCTCAATCCCGCGCAACTCACGGGTCTGACGATCACGCCACCGGACGACAGCGACGCGGACTTCACGCTGACGGTCACGTCCACGGTCATGAATCTCGACGGCAACACGGCCTCGGCCACGGCCTCGGTCGGCGTGACCGTCATCGCGGTCGCGGACGTGCCCTCGCTCTCGACGGCCGATACCACGGGCGGCCCGGGGGTTCCGATCCCGCTCTCGATCTCCTCCGCCCTCAACGACACGGACGGTTCGGAGAGCCTCTCGGTCGTGATCGGCGGCATGCCCGCGGGCGCGACGTTGTCGGCCGGCACCAATAACGGCGACGGCACTTGGACGCTCACGGGCGCCCAGCTCTCGGGCCTGACCATCACGGTTCTCGGTGGGTCGCCCAATTTCACGCTCTCCGTCGCCTCGACGGCGACCGAAAGCTCGAACGGCGACTTCGAGACGGTCCTGGGCTCGCTCAACGTGTCGATCACGGACGTGAACAACGCGCCGGTGGCGCTCGACGACGGCTACTCGACCGGCCACAACGTGACGCTCACGGTCGGCGGCCCGGGTGTGCTCGTCAACGACTCCGACCCGCTGGATGTGCCGCCCGACAATTTGGCGGCCACCCTCGTCGATACGGCCGATTTCGGCACGGTCACGCTCAATCCGGACGGCAGCTTCACCTATGTGCCGAATGCCGGCTTCTTCGGCACCGACACGTTCAGCTATCAGGTGAGCGACGACGGCGGCACGATGTTCGGCGGCGACGACACGGGCAATATCGCCTTGGTCACGATCTTCGTCGACGCGCCGGTGGGTTACGTCAATATTCCGCCGGTTGCGAACGACTCGGTGCTGTTCGGCTTGCAGGACACGCCGATCAACGGGACCGCGACGGCCACGGACGCGGACCATCCGGTCGCGAGCTTGGTCTACACGCTCCTGGACGGTCCGGATGTCGGCACGCTGATCTTCAACCCCAACGGCACGTTCTCCTTCGTGCCGCCGGCCGGCTACGCGGGCGTCCAAACCTTCACCTTCACGGTCACGGATCCGTGGGGCGACACGGATGTCGGCGAAATCACGCTCGACATCGCGCAGACGATCGTCCCGCCCGACTTCTTGCCCGCGCTCGAGGGCAGCCCGTCCAAGACGCCGGTCATCACCGAGCTCACGGGCGGAGGGTTCGTCATTGCTTGGTCGACGACCGATCTGGACGCAGGCGGCAGCGATCCCGGCGACGGCGCGCAGGACTGCATCTACTTCCAGCGCTATGCGGCCGATGGCACGCAATTGGGTTCGCCCACCATCGCCAACACACACGTCGCGGACTCGCAGAACCTGCCGGCCATCACGGAAATGGCGGATGGCGGATTCCTTCTGGTCTGGGGCTCCGGCGGGCAGGACGGCTCGGGCTACGGCCTCTACGCCCAGCGCTTCAACGCGTCCGGCCAGGCGGTCAGCCGCGACGGCTTGACGCCGGGCGCGGACGAGTTCCACGTCAGCACCGGCATGACGGCGGGCGACCAGTACCGCACGCGCGCCACGACCCTTCCCGATGGCAGCTTCGTCATCACCTGGGATTCGGACGACGGTTCCTCCCTGGGCATGTTCGCCCAGCGCTACACGCCGGCGGGCGTGCCGGTGGGCGGCAGTTTCCAGGTCAACGACTTCAACCTCTCCTCCCAGTGGCAAGGCGACGTCACGGTCCTGGCCGATGGCGGGTTCCTCGTCACGTACAACTCGTTCTTCCAGGACTACGTGGAGAACGGCGCACCGGCCTTCGCGGACTACGGCGTCTATGCCCAGCGCTACGATGTGTTCGGCAATGCGGTGAATCGCGATGGTCTGACGCCGGGTCAAGACAGCTTCCGCATCAACACGACCATCGGCCCGGCCAGCACGATGTTCATCGGCTCCAACCAGGAGAACGCGAAGGTCACGGCGTTGGCCGATGGCGGCTTCGCGGTCGCTTGGCAATCCGATGGCAATCAGGACGGCTCGAGCTACGGCGTGTTCGTGAAGGCGTTCGACGCCGCCGGCAACGAAGTGGTTGCCGAGACGCAGGTCAACACCACGACCGCGGGCGACCAGTGGCAACCCGCCATCGCGCAATTGGCGGACGGCTCGCTCTTCGTCGTCTGGTCGGCGAACCAGAGCCAAGACGGCGACGGTTATGGCGTCTTCGGCCAGAAGATCGGCCTCGACGGCACGCTCATCGGCGCGGAGTTCCAGGTGAACTCCAACGTTCCGAACGATCAGTCGTTCCCCGAGATCGAGGCCCTGGCGGACGGCAGCTTCGTCATCGCGTGGCAGACCCAGGTCGGGTCCGGCACGAACGTGGAGCAGATCGCCGCCCGCCTATTCGGCTCCAACGTCGACGGTTTGCGCGATCTGTCGGGCGGCGTCGGCAACGACCTCGTCCTCGGTTCGGCCAACAACGACGCCATCAACACCGGCGGTGGTGCCGACACCATCGACGGCAAGGGCGGCAACGACCTGATTATCGGCGGCATGGGCAACGACCTGATGACCGGTGGGTCCGGCTCCGACACCTTCAAGTGGATGACGCTGTCCGAAGGCGAGGCGTTCGGACTCCGCGACTCGGTTATCGACTTCCAGTCGGGTGCGGGCGGCGATCGACTCGACATCTCCGCCTTCGTCACGCTCGGCGGCGGGAACATCAACGACTTCGTCCAATTGGTCGAGCAGAGCGGCAACACCACGGTCAAGGTCGACGTCGATGGTCTTGCGGGCGGCGTCAATTTCCAGAATCTGGTGCAGCTCGACGATGTGACCGGCCTCAACGTCAACGATCTTTACGCCAACAACAATCTGGTCGTGACCCTCTAGGGCGCGGCCGCGTCGAAAAACGGCGAAGGGCCGGGAGCGATCCTGGCCCTTCGGCGTTTCTGGAACCGTTGGGTCGTGTTCTCAGCGCGGCAATGCGGCCTCGATCGCCTTGGCGAGTTCCTTCGACTCGGGCGCGACCTTGGACGGCCATGCGCCCGCCAGCTCGCCCGCGCCGTTCAACAAATATTTGTGGAAGTTCCAGCGGGGGGCGGCGTCCTCGCCCAACTCGGCAACGACGCGCTTGTAGAAGGGGTGCGCGCTGGCCCCAAGCGTCGCGACCTTGGCGGTCATGGGGAAATCGACGCCGTAGGTCTTCGTGCAGAAGCTCGCAATCTGTGCGGCTGAGCCGGGCTCCTGAGCGCCGAAATCATTGGAGGGCACGCCCAACACCACGAGGCCGCGGTCCTTGTAGGCGGTCCAGAGCGTCTGGAGCCCGGCATACTGGGGCGTATAGCCGCACTCGGACGCCGTGTTGACCACGAGCACGGCCTTGCCGCGATAGGCCGCGAGCGGACGGGTGCCGCCCGTCAATCCCTCGAAGGTGATGTCGTGAAAGGGCATGATCGCCTCCCGCCTTGCGATGGTGTCCGTCAGCTATATCGCTCTTCGGCCCACGGGTCGCCCTCGTTGTGATAGCCGCGGACCTCCCAGAACCCGGGCTTGTCTTCGGCCAGGAATTCCAGGCGCTGGATCCACTTGGCGCTCTTCCAGAACTAGCGCTTGGGCACCACCACGCGTGCCGGCCCACCGTGGTCGAGGTCGAGCGGGCTGCCTTCCCAGGCATCGGCCAGAATGACGTCCGCGCCGTCGAAGTCGGACAGGGGCAGGTTCGTCGTGTAGCCGTCAAAGCTGTGGAAGAGGATGTGGCGCGCCTCGGCCTTGGGGCGGACGCAGGCCAGGATGTCGCGCGCTGCGACGCCGTCCCAGCGATTGTCGAAGCGCGACCAGGCGGTCACGCAATGGATGTCGGACACCATCCGGCGATGGGGCAGGGCCCTGAATTCATCCCACGACCAGGCGACGGGGTTCTCGACGAGGCCGTCGATACGAAGCGCCCACCGCTCGAGATCGATGCTGGGCTGCACGCCCAGGTCGAGAACCGGCCAGGTCTTCACCTCGCGTTGGCCCGGCGGCAGACGCGGTCGGGTGGGCGAGGGCGCGGCGCCGGTCAAGAGGCGCCCTTCGCGGGCCCATTTTTCTTTGGTCTCGACGAGTTTCCGCTTGGCGCGGTCGATGAGGTCGTCAGCCACCGGTTCGGGCCTCCGTCACGCGAGCTTAACACGCGCGGCGCTGGGGCGAGAGGGCCTCAGGCATAAGCGGCGTAGGACTTCTCCTCGACGAGGGTCGAGCCCAGATGCTCGTTGATCTCGCGCTTCAAGGCCGCGCGGCGGTCATTGGTGCGGTAGACGCTCCGTGCCAACTCGATGAAGCGCGGGCCGAAATCGCGGGCACGCTCGCACTCGCGGATATCGTCCTCTATTTCCCACAGCGTCGCGTTGACGGCCTTGAGTTCGGCGGACAGGCGCGCAAGCCGCGGGTCGGCCGCGATCGCCTGGTCGCGGGCGCCGGAGAGATGGGCAAGCTCGCGTGCCACATTGGCGCGCTTCGCCGTACAGCCGATGCGTTCGGCCTTGATCTCTAGGATCGTGATCTTGTCGATGAGTTCGCCTGCGGCGACCTCGACCAGGATGGCCGCGGCCGGCGGCTTAGGCTGGATGGCGTTCATGGCAAGGGGCTTTCTTGTTCGAAGCCGGCAAGGGCGGCGCGCACGCGGGCAAAGACGGATGGCCAATCGCCCGGCGATGCCTGCCGGAAGAGACACATCGTGGGGTACCAGGGCGTGGTCCCGCCGGCGAGACCCCAACGCCAGTCCGGCACGTGCGGCAGCAAGAGCCACACCGGCCGCCCCAGGGCGCCCGCGAGATGGGGGATCGCCGTGTCGGTCGAGATGACGAGGTCCAGATGCGACATCGCGGCGGCCGTGTCCACAAAGGCGTGGCCCTCCCGGTCCAGCTCCGCGCCCAGATCGACGATTTTGAGCGCGGCTCCGACGCCGGAGAGTTTCGCTTGGCCGGGCCCCTTGTGCAGGGAATAGAGCGTGACGCCGGGTATGCTCGCGAGCGGCGCGAAGGCTTCGAGCGGAACGGAGCGCTGGGCATCCCCGGCGTAGTTGGGGTTGCCTTGCCAGCAAATTCCGATGCGTAAGCCCTGGTGCGGCCCCAATCGTTCGCCCCAGGCCCGCGCCTTGGCGGGCTCCGCGTATAGATAAGGAGTCTCGCCCGTCCCCGGCCATTCGGCGGCCAGGCGGGGGAGAGAGAGGAGGGGGATCTGCCGCGCGTGGCTGCCTTCGGCCTCGGGCGCGACCACCTCATCCAGTCCATGGCAGGTGTCGAGCAGGCGATGCATGGATCGCGGGGTCGCGAGCACGGTGCGCGCGCCCGCCCGCGCGGCGAAGCGCACATAGCGCACGAATTGGATGGTATCGCCCAGGCCTTGTTCGGCGTGGATGAGAAGCGATTTTCCCCCGAGCGGCTCGCCCAGCCAATCCGGCCCAGCGACGCGCCGCACCGGAAACGACGGCAGGCGTCGGCGCGCCTCATAGGCGCGCCATCCATCCGCCATGCGGCCCGACAGGAGGAGTGCCAACGCCAAGTTCCACTCCGCCTCGGCGTGCGTCGGATCGTGCCGGACGGCTTCCTCGAGCAGCGTAACGGCGTCGCTCACGCGACCCGCCTCTTTGAGGACGGCCGCCTTGTTGACGCGCGCACCCATATGCACGGGCTCGCGCATGAGCGCGTCCTCGTAGGCGGCGATGGCGGCTTCGGCGCGCCCGGCCGCGCGATAGGCGTTGCCTAGATTGAAACGAATGGCCGCGTCCTCAGGCGCGAGCGCCGCGGCACGGGCAAGGCACGCGATGGCTTCACCGACATCGCCGGCGGCCTTGTGCGCAAGCGCCAAGTTGGACCAGATCGCGGCAGACTCGGGCGCCTCGGTCAGCGCGGCACGGTGGAGCGCCATCGCGTCGTTCGTCTGTCCCATGGCGCGCGCCACATTGCCCAACGCCGTCATCGCATCCGGCCAGCGCGGTCTGAGTTCGATGGCACTTGCGAGCGTGCGGGCCGCCTCGGCATGGCGGCCGGCCTCGTGCTGACGCAATCCCTCCTCGTACAGGGCGTTCGGATCGACGCGGCGCGCGGCTTCCATGAATGCGTGGCTCTCGGCGCGGTTGGGACACGCCAAGATGGCGCGGGCGGCGTTAAGGTCGGGTTAACCGTGCCCTCTTGTAAATATTTGAAACTATTAGTGTTTTTCGTTTACGTTCCAGTGAGCCCGGTTGGTAGGCTGGCGCCGGAAAGAGACACGCGGCCATGGCAATCGACGCAGCGGACATGCCGCTCATTCTTCGTGAGGCGATGGTGCGTCCCTTCGGGGGCGCGCTCCTCACCTTGGGAAAGCAGGACGTGACGGTGACGCCGGCGCAGTTGCGCGCCGCCGCGCGGCGCGTGGGCGCGACGCTGCCACGTGTGGCGGCGCTCGAGGCCCGCGCGCACGATGGATCGCTTGATGACGCGACGCTGTTCAAGGCGCTCGGCTTCGCCTCGGTCGACAGCATGGACGTGAGCGGCTATGAGGGCGCCACGATTCTCCACGACCTGAATGCGGCCGCCGTGCCCGAAACCCTGCACGGCCGATTCGATGTCGTCTTCGATCGCGGCACGACGGAACACGTCTTCAACGTGCCGAATGCGCTCGCGGCCATGGCGCGGTTGTGCGCGCCCGGGGGGCGCGTCATGCATCTCTCGCCGTCGACCAATCACTTGGACCACGGCTTCGTCATGTTTTCGCCTCGCCTGTTCGCCGATTACTACGCGGCCAACGGATTCACCGTCGAGCGCATCGAGATGGCGCGCCAACCTTGGCTCGACCGCCATCCCACCATCCATCTGTTGCGCTACGGTCCCGGCTGCCTCGACGGTTGGGCGCCAGGTGCCTTGGGCGAAGGCGGCTATCAACTCTTCGTCGTGGCCCGAAAGACGGCCGGCGCCACGCATGACCGACGGCCGCGCTTCGCGGAGGGCGCTGCCCGCGGGACGGGCTTGGCTCCGGTTCTGCGTTTCACGGTGCACGGGTCCGAGCCTGGGCGGCACTGAGCGCACCTGCATGGACCGCATCGACCTTCTCTTGCTGACGCGCGAGGCGCACGAGCGCCCTTTTGCCGGGCGCGCTCTGGTTCTCGGGATGGACGACGGCGATGAGGCGCGCGGAGATGACGCGATCGCCCCGAACGAATCGGTGTGGCGCCGTTTGGGGATCGAGCATGTCCAGATGGCGGACGCTCTTGAGCGCGACCGACATCTGTCGCTCGAAGATTCCGGCACGCCTGCGGACCTGGCGGGAATGTACGACGTCGTTCTCGATCTCGGCCATGCGCCGCGGCGCTTCCACATGCCCCATGTGATGGCCAATCTGTGCCGCCTGGCGAAGGTGGGTGGGCGCGTCGTCCACGTGGCGCCGTCGTGCAACCACGTGGACCGCGCGTACTACATGATGAGCCCCACCTACTACGCCGATTTCTATGCGGCCAACGGGTTCGCCATCGAGGCGCTGTTCGTGGTCCGCTGTCCTGCCTCGGGGCCCATCGATCTCCTCGGGTACGAGGCGGGCCGCTTGGTGCCCATCTCCCATGGCGGGCTCGACGGCGCGCCCTATCGCGTGTTGTGCGTGGCGCGGAAGACCGCCGATTCGCGGATCGATGCCGTGCCCCAGCAGGGTTCCTATGTGGCGGCTTGGCGCGTCGCGTCGATCGTCGCGGAACAACCGAGCGTGGCGCGCGCCAGCCTGCTGCGCGCCCTCTGGCATCGTGTGCGCGGGATCCGGCCGCTGTACCGGGCTGTCCACGCGACGCTCACGCCCGCGAAGCGTCGCCGGCTCATGGCGGCGTGTTTGCCCCGCGTGGCACGATACGACCTCCCCACGGATTGAGCCGCCATGGCCGCACCCCGCATCGCCTCTCTCTTGGCCAGCGCCACGGAAATCGTGACCGCTCTCGGGTTTCGCGAGGCCATGGTCGCGCGTTCCCACGAATGTGATCACCCCGAAGGCGTGCGCGCGCTGCCGGCCGTGACCGAAACGAAGATTCGTCTGGATGCGCCCAGCGCCGTCATCGACAAGGAGGTGAAGGCGCTCATCGAACACGGCCTTTCGGTCTACAAGGTCGATGCCTACCGCCTGCGCGCGCTGGCGCCCGACATCATCGTGACGCAAACCCAGTGCGAGGTTTGCGCCGTCGGCCCCAAGGATCTGGATGAGGCCCTCGCGCGCTGGACGGGACGCCGGCCGGCCATCGTCTCCTTGGCACCCACCGCACTCGACGATGTCTGGGCCGATATCCGTCGGGTGGCCGAGGCTTTGGACGCGCCCGCGCGCGGCGAGAGGCTTCTCGCCGATCTTTCCCAACGCATGGCGGCCATTGCCACACAGGCCGCTGCCTTGAAGGCGCGTCCCACGGTCGCCTCTATCGAGTGGATCGAGCCGCTCATGGCGGCGGGCAATTGGATGCCTGAGCTTGTGGCGATGGCGGGTGGGCGAAATCTGTTCGGGGAGGCCGGCAAGCACTCGCCGTGGCTCGCCTGGGAGGCGATCGCGGCCGCCGACCCGGATGTCATTCTCGTTCTGCCGTGCGGCTTCGACATTCCGCGGACGCGCGCGGAGATGGGTCCGCTTCTCGCGCGCCCCGGCTGGCGAGACCTCAAGGCCGTGCGCGAGGGCCGCGTCCACCTCATGGACGGCAACCAGTACTTCAACCGGCCCGGGCCGCGTCTCGCCGAGTCGCTGGAGATCCTCGCCGAGGTTCTGCACCCCAGTACGTTCCGGTTCGGCCATGAAGGGCGCGGTTGGGTGCGCCTCGCCCGTCCACGCGGCACCGGCTAGGATCGTCCGATGACCGCGCTTCGTGCCGCGCTTGCGGCGGTTTGTCTCCTTCTGCTCGCGCCCGGCTTGGCGGCCGCCCAAGGGGCGCCGGCCGTTCCGGAGCCGGCGCAGCCTGTCGAGGGGACCGCGCCCGCCTCGCCGTCCCGCGCGTCGGACCCATCGCTTCCCAACGTTTCGACGGAGGACCTGAGCGCGTTGCTTGCGACGCTGGAGAACGATGCGGCCCGTGCCGCCTTCGTGCGTCAACTGAAAACGCTCCTCGCCGCGCGTGCACCCAAGGCGGACGAGGAAGGGCCACCCGGCGGGGCCTTGGTTGCCTTCTTCAGCGACGCCGTCGACCGCACCGGTGCCGACGTGTCGGGCGCATGGGCCGCGTTGTCGGCGGCGCCGCGGACCGCCTTGGACGCCTGGGCGCGCCTCAGGGCTTTCGAGGCGGGCGGGGGCTGGGCGCGCAATGTGGGGTTCATCGCGCTCCTGCTCGTGCTTGCGGGCGGCGCGCAGGCTGCGGCCCGGCGGCTTGTCGCGCGCCCCATGGCCGCGCTCGCGGCACGGGCGCCCGAGCGCATGCTCATGCGCCTGCCGCTTCTGCTCGTGCATGCCGCGCTCGACGCCGTTCCCATCGGCGCCTTCGCAGGTGCGGCCTATGCGATCCTGCCCTTCGAGGACTTGGCCCGTGGCCCGCGCCTGGCGGCGGTGGTTCTCGTCAATGCGCACATCCTGACGGGTCTCGTCTTGGTCGCAGCCCGCTTCGTGCTGGCGCCGGGCGTTGCCACGCTCCGTGTCTTGCCGGCCACGGACTCGCGCGCGGCATTCGCCTATCGCTGGGTCCGGCGTTTCGCCGCCGTGGGCCTCTACGGCACGATGATCGCGCAGGCGACGCCGCTGTTCGGCCTCGCGCGGCCTTTCGACCGTGTGGCGATGGACGCGGTCGGGCTCGTCATCGCCATCATGGCGGGTGTCGTGGTGATGCAGGTTCGCCCGTCGGTGGCCGCCTGGATTCGCGGGCGCGATGGCGGCGGCTTGGCGCGCGCGCGTGCGATCTTCGCCGGCGCCTGGCACGCGGTCGCGCTCGGCTATGTCGCCATCGCCTATCTCGTGTGGGCCGCAGGCCTGAAGGGTGCCTTCGGCGGCTTCATGCGCGGCACCGCGTGGACCGCCGCCATCCTCGCCGTCGCGGCGATCCTGTCGGCCGTGGCCGGGCGGCTTTTGGGCGCACGGGAGCAGGGCGCGCGGACCTGGCGCGTGATCCTGGGGGGCGTGCGCGCCATCATCTATGCGGGCGCCTTCCTCGCCATTCTCGAGGCATGGCGCCTGGGCGCGTTCAAGGCCTTGGGCGGTGATCTGGGCCGCCAGGCCGGCGCAAGCCTGGCCACGATCGTCGGCGTCGTGTTCGTCGCGTTCCTTTTGTGGGAGCTGGCGGGCGCCGCCATGGACCGCCACGTGGCGCGCGCCGAGGGCACGGTCCGGCAAGGCAAGTACCGCACCGCCTTTCCCATCCTGAAGCGCATCCTCTTTGCGGCCTTGGCCGTGATGGTGGGTCTAACCGTTCTGTCCGAATTCGGCGTCAACATCGCCCACCTGCTCGCGGGCGCGGGCGTCATCGGAATCGCGGTGGGTCTGGGCGCGCAATCGCTCGCCAAGGACGTGCTCAAGGGCCTGACCATCTTGCTCGAGGACTCGATCGCGGTCGGCGATTGGGTGACGGTCGGAGGCAGAACGGGCGAGGTCGAGGAGCTGTCGATCGGCAGCGTGCGCCTGCGCGACTTGAACGGCCACGTCTACATCATCCCGTTCAGCGAAGTCTCGACGGTCGTCAACATGAACAAGGAGTACGGCTACGCCGTCCTCGAGGTGGGCGTGAGCTACGGGTCTGACGTGGACCGCGCCATCGACGCGGTGCGCGAGGTGTTGGCGGACATCCGGGCCGATCCTGCCTTTGCCGCCGATGTGCGCGGCGATCTCGAAATGCTGGGCGTGGCGGCGCTGGCGGATTCGGCGGTCGTCATCCGCGGCCGCGCGCGCACGGCGCCGCTCCAGCAGTGGCGCGTCGAACGCGAGTTCCGCCGGCGCATCAAACTCAAGTTCGATTCCCTGGGATTCGACATCCCGTTCCCCCAGCGCACCGTGCACGTGGTGGGCGAGGCGGCCGCGGCCGCCAAAGGCGCCTGAGCCATGGCGCCCGAGGACTCCCGCGCCGGCGTGCATGCCCCGCCCACCGTGCGCCATTTCGGCGCCGTCAATTGGCTCGGCGCCTGGACGCTCTACAAGAAAGAGGTCCGGCGCTTCCTCAAGGTCTTCGCCCAAACCATCCTGGCGCCGGTCGTCTCGACCCTTCTCTTCCTGGCCATCTTTGCGCTCGCCTTGGGCGATGCGGGCCGTACCGTGGGCGGCGTGCCCTATGTCGTTTTTCTGGCGCCGGGCCTGGTGATGGCGGCGGTCATGCAACAGGCCTTCGCCAACAATGCCTCCACGATTCTCATCGGCAAGGTGCAGGGCAATATCGTGGACACGCTCATGCCGCCGCTCTCGCCCGCGGAACTCACGGCGGCCATTGCACTGGGCGGCACCACGCGCGGGCTCATGGTGGCGGTGGCGACGGCGGGGGCCATCGCGCTCTTCGTGCCCTTCGGCCTGGCCGATCCGGTGGCCGTGCTCTACTTCGCCTTCACGGGTGCGCTTCTCATGTCCCTCTTGGGCGCGGCAGCGGGCATCTGGGCCGAGAAGTTCGACCACGTGGCGGCGGTCACGAACTTCGTCGTGTTGCCGCTCGCCTTCCTGTCGGGCACGTTCTACTCGGTCGAGGCGCTGCCGGCGGCCTGGCGCGCCGTCGCCGATCTCAATCCGTTCTTCTACATGATCGACGGCTTCCGTTCGGGCGTCATCGGCCACGCCGAGGGCGCGCTCGACGTGGGCTATGGCGTCATGGCGGCGTCGTGCGCCGCCCTCTGTGCGCTTGTGCACACCATGTTCAAGCGCGGCTACAAGCTCCGCGCATGATCCTCACGGCCGGCAATCGAGCGCCGCCGCCATGCGCTCCTGCGCGTGGGCCAGCACCTCGGCCTGCGCG
>SXGR01192387.1_pt1 | contig 19740 bp, 17 predicted proteins | sample 3174711 | NCBI WGS metagenome assembly SXGR01 (sample SAMN11356860, study PRJNA531348) | freshwater metagenome | isolation source: freshwater sample F1-60 | place: China: Fuxian Lake, Yuxi | collected 2017-12-25
ATCGGGACTCCTCTAATGGGCGCCTCGACTGGAATTGGCTTTCGTGGCGACGACAATGTCCTGGAAGGAGAGGTATCTTCCGCGCCCGCACCAGGAGCCATAGTGCACAGGTTGCCCAACCTTCAGGCCGAACCGCTCGAAGAGGTCGAACATTGCCTGCTCATCGTATGCGATTGCCGCTTCGGGATCCTTCGGATTGGAAGCCAGACATCCTCCCGAAACCTCGTGACGAAAGTCAAGCTCGCTGCGTCCCGCCGAGATGGCCATGCGCGACTCGTTGTTGAGCAGGAACAATGTGACCAGACACCTCCCGCCGGGCTTCAGCACCCGCGCCAACTCTCTGAGGTAGTTCTCCAGATCAAGAGGAAACATGTGTGTGAAAACCGAGGTCAGGAACGCGAAATCGAATCGCTCATTCTCGTACGGAAAGCGGTAGTCGGCTGCCGCAACCTTGCCGCCAGGGTTGTAGTGCTTGTTGAGGACATCGCTGTGCTGGAATCGGAAATTGCCGAACCGGGGCGTAATGCGACCGGTGCACCACTCAATGCCTTCCTTGACTATGTCGAATCCCCGGTACTCGCCCTCGGAGGACAGGTACCCCGTCAAGGAAATCGCCATCCGCCCGATGCCGCAGCCGACGTCCAGGACCCGTTCGCCGGGCTTCAGCGCTCCCAGCTCGATGAAGTATCGCAGGAACTCCTTGCCGACCCTCTCGAAGTCGCCAATACCGACAAACACCATCGACGCCGGAGGCACCATGTCCGTGCCCTGTGCCGAGAATTTCAGCCTGTGAGCGACATACACGGGAAGGTAGTAAATCTTGCGCAACATCGGCTTCAACGGCCCCGGGATGAGCCGTGCGAGATACCTCCTCATGCGTTTTGCTTTTTCCTGCGACGTGCAAAGAGAAGGAATATCGGAAAACCGATAAGCCAGATGGCAAGGATGATTATCAGGATCACCTGATTCGTGAGCGATTCCGGCCAGCGCGCGAAAATCATCGGCAGCGCCGTGTCTAGCCCCCACTTTTTGGTTGTGGAGGCACGGTTGTATGCTTCCAGTACAATCGCCTCCAGCAACCCTGGAAATCCTCTGCTGGCAGTTTGCTCCTCCTTGGACAACCGATCCAAATAGTTCAGCACTTTCAGCTGCACTTGGATGCTCGCTAAAGCTCGAATCTTGAACTGGATCCGCTCTATGACGTCGTCCGGCATCATCGTCGCGAGCGGAGGAAAGACACGCACAACCACCAGCCCACGTCCTGCATGGGTCGCGTCAATCTCCACCGGAAATGTAATACCGGATTCTCCGACCCCCAGTTGTACGTTAAATCCAGCCTCATAGGAATAGACAGACGCCTTCCTGCCAACATACCGGATGATGCCCGTCCGTATTTGAAGAGCCTCCCGGTTGGTAATCACCAAAGGGCTGGACAGGCTCGGACGAAAGTCGTTGTTCTCCAAAGCCAAGGCCGCGTATCCAGGGACGGTGAGAAGTTCTGCATAGCGCTCCGTCTCCGGAATAACTTGAACTTCAAAAGAGATTGCTTTCCGGCCGGATTGGCCGATGGCTTCACTGCAAAGAAAGCTACCGAGGACGGCCGCGATAATGACGATCCGGTGAAATCCATTACTCATCCGCACGCCCTCTCCTATCTCCCTGAAACGGATTGATGTTCCAATCAAGCACGACACCCCCGGGGACGTCATTCCAGTCGAACCTTACAATTGCCCACCAAGCCATACCCGTTTTCTCTAGGCCCGCTCTATCGTAGTCAACAAGCCGAATGCCTCCAATGTCGCCCTGTCGCGCCAGCTGCACCAGCAATTGCGCTGTACAGCCCGTCTCTCCAACCAGGTTGTGGCGCAAGCGTTGGAGGATATAACTAGGCGATTGGCCAATCATGCAGACAAAGTACTGCGGCTTTCGATAGTCTGGATTGGTATCGCGGTCGGCGAACCAAAGGTACTTTGGATTACCAGACAAACGCCACCTGCCGCGCTCTTCGATCACGAATCCCTGCGAAATCGCAGTATCAAAGTATGCCCATTGGCCCGTAGACGCTGCCACCGGTGCAGCATAGTTGTTCGCCGCGAACGTGGCACCTCGAAAAGGCGGCTCGGCGAGCTTTTTCAGAAATGCGAAGTGATTGGGTGGCAGCCAGCGGATGTACGTTGCTTGTACCGTGAGCCAGTAGCAGGCAATGAATATGCTCAAGAGCGCTGCGACCGCCGCTACTGAGGAAATGGAATAGCTCAACAGGTAGCTGTGATGCTCTCGGTTAGTCGCCCGGCTAGTCGCCCATTCCGCCATAGCAAGGGCACTCTTAATCAGAACGTAAACGGCCACGGCAACAACTACGTCTGTAATGAAAACGGTGAACGGTGCATGCCGGGAAAGATAGCCACTATATATGTACCCCGGACTTAGCACGAAGACAACAAGGTAGGCCAGGACAGCGCAGACAAGGAAGACAAGTACGCCGCGAAGTTGGCCACGAATCTCATTTCCCAACATCCGGCCAGCACCCAGCACCGCAATGCAGTACGCGACTATGAAGGCAGCCAGAATAACAAGGGGGCTGACAGCGCTTGGTCCGGCAAGTTGGTGGAGTGCGTTCCAAACCGGATAGAAGTTGTCACCAAAAACCGTTTTCTCAAGAGTAAAAAGCGCAACTAAGGAAATCGGAAATAGTAGTAGCGCCAGACCAATGGAGGAGAGCACTCGTCGAGAGATGAACGAGACGCGCTCTGGCAGAAGGCTTAATAGCCAGCCCACTGTCAGAACCCACACTGTAATAGAAAGCAGCGGTGTGTGAACGCGCCAGTCAAAAGCAGTGAAAGATTTGAAAAACGGAATAATCCCAACGAATGCCTGTCTATCCTGGACGTTGTGCCAGAAGATAACCCTCCTGCTCTCATAGAACTTTCCCGCTTCCTCGAGCAGTCTTGAAACACTGGAAAAATCATTGCGCGCAAGAAACGTAAAATAGATGTCGTGGCGAAAGTCCTCCATACCCAGATAGCCGACGGCCTGGAAAATCACAGCCGCAAGCGCCAGCGCGGCGCCAACGCATTGCGCTGCGACAATCAGGAGCAATTTCTTGAATCGCCGCGCCGACAGATAGATCGCGTACATTCCGCACGCCGCGCCGATAAACGCTGCAAACACAAGCTCCGAGTAAAAAACACACCAGAACGATATCGCCAATGTGACGAGCCACCTCTTGTCCGTGCTCGCAGCGGCACGGTGCGTGCAATACAAACTTGCGAACAGCAGGAAGCTCGACCAGACCCGGTAGGTCACCACGTGCCACTGCGCGAATAGCAAGTAGTCGGACATGAATATGAAACAGACGAGCGCCGCGAATGCCGGGGTTGCCAGCCGCGCGAAGAACGAGAAGATCAGGAGAATCGCCGCGACCCCGACAGTAAACGTGGTCACCACGATCTGGCTTTCAATGGTTTGCGCGCCGAGCAGGTAGATGAGGAATGCAAACAGACGCGGAAAATTTCCCTGATGCGTATGAACATACGGATGTGCACCCGCAACTGGATTTGTCGACTCGTCGGCTAGCCCGTAGCTATGCGTAACTCCGTAGTTATAAAGATTCGATGCATGCAATAGCGAAGAGAAGGACTCGTTGTTATCCATCACGTACGGCAGGAAATCCGTAGCCACCAGCAGGCTGCCGTAGATGAGTACGTACAGCACCAGAACCAAGGTCATCCATGGGTGATGGGCGATCCGTCCGAGGATGACAGTCAATTGGTGCATAAGCGACTTTTCGACTTGATGGGCGACATCAGGGCGTGCTAACGGAGCGAACGAGACGCTTGCCGGTAGAATGCGATTTTTCTAAAGGCGTTCCCGGATTCTAAACCGGACGCGAAAAGGATAACGTGCTGGTAGTCTGGTTCAGCTTGTTTTACCTCATGCTGCACTTGGTTGCGTATACCGTATTTTTCAGGCACCGTGCGGTGTTCCGGACAGAAAGAGGCATTTTTCTCCTCCACGCGGTATCGGCAAGCCTACTTACTCTGGCAGCCTTTGCACTTGCTATCGATCAAGGGCTCCGGACCGCGCTGCTCGCAGCTGTGGCATCGGGCGCGGCGCATGGCATCTATAGCATGTCGTTCCTGGAACTCTGGTCACTGTCCCAGGGCAGCTATTCCTTCCTGATCCTGCATGCCATCCAGTCACGGCAGCCCGCCTTGGAACGGGACATGCTCGCTGAGCTCGGTGCAGTCGGAGACGGGAAAAAGGATCAGCGGCTTCAGTCGCTGGCCCGCCTCCAGCTCCTTGATATGGATGGGGAGACAGTTAGGCTGACTCATCGAGGTCGCCGAGTGGCGGCTTCTCTCCGGTCAATTCAACGCATCGCCAACCTGTCGGAAACGGGATGACGCTGACCTGGCTGCTCATCGTGGCTGGGGCCTTTGCTGTAGCACTCATGCTGCATTCCATCACTTGTCGGCTGGCGCTAGGCATAGACAGGGTAATGCGGTTTCTATTCGTCGGGGGCGCCGCCGGGGTGCTTCTCGTCCTTATTTCTTCAAAGCTGTATGGTTTCTGGACCCTGGAGACCCTCGGAGCTGCGTTGACCTACGCATTCCTATGCGAACTGTATTTGTTTCTGTTCACCATGACGATCGGAAGCATATCGTCGAATGTGCTTATACGGCTCGCATCGCAGGAAATGTCGCGACAAGAGATCGATCGCCGCTATGACAGCGTAGCCATGGTACAACAGCGATTTGAACGACTTATTTGCACAGGCTTCCTGTCGCGCTGCGGAGACGAGTTCGCTCTGACGCAGAAGGGGGCGACACTCGTCGCAAGCTTGGATCGTCTAAGGCGTTTTTTCGGTCATTCGGACCTTCATGGCTGATCGACCGCCCCCTCTGGTACCGTCGGCGCGCGCGGAGAACCCGTTTGCGAGGTATGGGAACTGGGTATCGATAGTGGTACTGCTGGGGGTTGCAGTCGCACTTTTTCGGCGACACTTGGATGGCAGCCTCACGTTCCTCGGCAACCCCGATCGCCTGAATGCCAACCTGAAGATTCTGAAGTACTACATCGACAGCATCAGTGCTGGCGGCATTCAAGCGTGGAACGAAGCGGAGATGCTGGGCTATGACTCTTTCGCCCAGCCGTATATCTTTCCGAACCCCATTCATTGGCTGATAGAACTCGCCGGAAGCGCACAGGTGTTTGTTGTTGCCGGAATGCTTTCCTGCATATTGCTCGGGCTAGCGGGAATCACTGCGTTCGTGTTTGCCCTCAGTATCGTGAGGGATTCGCGGACCGCTCTCGCGGCGGCAATCCTGTATCAGTGCTCGGCACTATCCATCCTGAAAGTCAGCCAAAACGACATGAGTTTCATGGTGATCGTTCTTATCCCCGCCATGGCACTCATCGTTCGATCTGCCCAGCCCAAGAACGTGGTTCAAACTTATATTCTCGGCTCATTGACCGTATTCGGCCTACTTGAGTTCTGCTTTCTGCAGAAAGTCGCCTATGCCATGCTGTTCGCGTCAGCGTACGCCCTATTCCTGGCGTGGACCAGGCGCCAATGGATTCCTCTCGCCGTGCTGGCTGCAGCGACGTTAACGGGCATTCTCGGCGCCGCACCCCGCATTGCCGGACTCGTTGCGGCTATGGGCGAGTACGTCCGCATAGAACCGGCAGAGAAAATGGGGACCTTCCCGGAACTGTTTAGATATCAGGGTATCTTCGGTTATCAAATTTTAAGATGGTTCGACGATGGCATTCTCGGCCGTTTTTTTGCTGACCCGACCGCGCGGCAAAACGGGTTGAATCTGACTGAAGGATTTCTCCTATATACGAGCGCATTCCTCCCGTTCCTTGCGATCGCAGGCATGATCGGGCTCGGATCTAGGGACAATTCTCTGCTTGGCAAGCCCAACGAGAACCGGTTCTTTCTCTGGTTCATGCTGTTCACTTTTGCGGTGGCACTGATCCAACCAGTCAACTATCTTATCCACCTCCTTTTCCTGAAGGTCGATTTCGTTCACGCCCGCATCCTCGTCGTAGGCGCCATTCCGATGGTGGTCTACGCCATGCTTCACGCGAGAGCCGTATTCCACAACTCCCAGAAGGACGGCTCTGGATCGAGCAATGTCAAACACGCTCTAGCGGTGCTCGCCGGAATCGCCATAGCTGTGGGAATTGAACTGCTTGCCCGATTGTTTGACGGCTCCTGGTCGGTCAGGAGGATCTTGGACAAGAGCATCGGCCTGGAAGCAACGATTCGCGTGATGCTAAGCGGGCTGATTGTCCTGGGTTTGATTCTTGGCAGACCCCGGTTCAGCAGGATCGCAAGCGGCGATGTCTTGTATACCGTGTTCTGTGCAGTGGTGGTGGCGCAGGCCCTGGCTGGCGCAGATTTCCGACTGAATGGAAAGCATACGCAGCCAGACGTCGTACCGTTCAGGAGCGGGGATCTCTATTTCGCAGCGCGGTCCGAGTTCCAGCCTCCCACACTTAAACAGCGCCGAGACCTGCACGAACTTACTGGGAGGGATCGTTATCGCAGCATAGTGATCTGCAACCCGAACTCGGCGGGAGGATTCTGTGCGCCACATATCTCTGATTTCTGGGGTCTCCGACTTGCGGACGGCTACTACGGAATCGGAGTGCCGGTTCGGCTCGCAATGCTCCCATGGCCGAAACTCCCCTGGCCGAACGGGGTTGGGCTACGTCAGATCATTTTCACTTCACGCGAAGCACTACCTTGGGAATTGCTCGGGTACCTGAATGTCCGCCAAGCACTAATTGGTGATGACGTCCTATACCGCAACGCGCCTGCCAAGGGTAGGTACGAACCAGAGATGATTGCCAATCCGGCGCCAGTGGCTGAACGTGTTTTCTTTGCTCAGAACGTCGTGGCCAGCCAGGATCCGCAAACGGCGAAGGCGCAAATGTTCAGAGGTGGACCGCCACCAGATCCCGCGTCGATCTCATTTGTCGAGGGTTTGCTGCGGGATCAACGCCTTCCAACGCAAGGGGCCATAACGTTTCGGTCCCACGGAGATCGGTTCGAGATCTCGGTAGAGCCGGCAGCAACCGAACGATTTTTAGTTATAAACGAGCTGTTCACGCCGCGCTGGCGGGCATCAGTCGATGGGCGGCGCTCCACCCTCTACCCCACGAACCTAGTGATGCGCGGGATCACAATTCCTGCCGGCGCCCGCCAAGTACTGCTCGAGTACACGCCGATCGTTGGATCGCGTACTTCACTCGCATGCGTTGGTCTCGCAGCGTTGCTGCTCGTCTTGGTTGCGTCCGCGTTGTACAGGTGGTCGAAGCCTCAGTGACCATGGCATCTGCCGATCCTGCCAGAATCAATCGGGAACCCCTTTTGTCCGGCTCCGATCAGGCGCTCCGCGCCACATACATTGGCTGCGCAATCCTTTTTGGCGTGCCGCTATTCCTCGCACTCCTTGCCGCCGCGGAACACCACAGTGAATCGCTAGCAGTTCGCTACTTCGCCAGCGCGATGGTTGTGGACGGACATCCAGAGAACGTGTGGGTTGGTCCCGGACACCTAATTAGCTCTGTACAGCATGCCATTTATTTTTTTATCGATCGGGTACTGGATGTGCCGGCTTCGGATCTTCCAGGCCGGTTTCACGCGTTCGGCTACCTTTCGAACTGCTTCGTAGTGGCGCTGAATTCGGTAGTGCTGCTCGCAATCTACCGTTGTCGAGTCTTCAGCCTCGAGGACAAGTTGATCTTGGCGGCGTTGTCCATAGTTCCGGTTCTCGCGACCGGATCAGCGGGGCTGTACTACTCCAACCTTCCGGATTACTACCATCTCAACATCGTTCTGGTCACGGCCTCGGTTGCATTATTCGCACGAAATCTTCGTGACAAGTCTCCGTCGAATCTCAATTGGCTAGGCGGTCTGCTTGGATTGTTTGTCGGGATTGCGGCGTCCAACAAAATCACCATGATCCCAATCGCAGCGGCGACCTTTTTACCTCTGCTGCATCCCGCGGCCAGGCTTGGGGGCCGCTTGGCCTTAAAGGCGACGGCTATTTCTATCCTGTGCGCTGCTTGTGCATATTTATTCGTGCTGTTGCTTTTCCATGGTGTTAGACCGTCGTTAGTCGTAGCGGGATTGATCAAGACGAGGGTATTTCTGAGTTCTCTTCCCACGGAATCGAATCCGGGTGAGCTTATTGCGCACTATCTAGTAGGGCATTCATACGCATACATGCTGACGGCGTTCGTCATGTCTTTGCCTATTGCTCTTTTGTTTTGGCGGCAACCGAAGGAAGGCAGTACTCAACGTGCCACGATGCTCGTTGGGATCGTAATCGCATCGCTCAGCTATCTAGTAGTGCTCATCAAGAAACCTACTGGCACCACCTTCTTCGAGATTTCCAATGCCTTGGTCGCACTTACAGCCATGGCGATTCTATGCATCGAACCCACTCGCGTTCGAAGGGCCACCACCGCGATCGTTGCGTTAATCATGGGCGCGGCGGTAGTGATGAACCTAAGCTTCGCAGATCAGTACAACAACATGCGTGCCGATAAGCTGGTCAATCAAATAGGCTGGGCGCTGTTCTGGAGAACCCAAGCCCTAGGGAAGCCGGTCGTGGTTGTGATACCTGACAATCGGTACGTCGCCGGGGGCCCCTATGCCGCGTTGCTGAAGGGGGTCTCCGACCAGCCGACATGGAATATAACTACCGGCAGAATCTATCTGGACAGGCTACATTCACCCGTGTTCTTCCGGACTGACGTCACCAATCCTACACCTGACGTACCGTACGATGAAAATGCGGTGATATTGTGGTTCGATGTGCTCCATTTTCAGCCGTTGCCCGATCGATACCCGAGTTTGCGCGAAGCGGTAAAGTGGAGACGATGTGAGTCAAACATAGTAGTGCCTACGATCATTCAGGCGACTACTTGTATTCCGGCCTTGCCAACTTAGACTAGGCTCAGGCGTAGAACTCTCGAATTGCCTGCACGATATAGTCAATTTGCACGTCGTCAATGTGCTGATGTGCGGGCAAAGTAACTATCTCGTCCGCTTGACGCTCGCATGCCGGAAAGTCCCCGCGCTTGTAACCAAGCCCTTCTGCGGCTTTTTGCAGGTGGATTGGAATCGGGTAGTGGACCTTGGCTTCGACACCGTACGAAACTAGATGTTTAACCAAATTGTCGCGCCGCTGGGCCGTGCATAGATAGAGCTGGAACGCTTCGCGATTCCCCGCCGGACGACTCGGTGTCCGCACCTTCGGATTCAATGGCTTGAGGCCTGCGTCTAGCCTTTGAGCGTTGTGAATCCGACGCTCAACCAGCCTGTCCACGGTGTCCAGAACACGACTTGCCACGACGGCTTGGAACGGCTGTAGACGGTCATTCACACCCCAAATGTCCACGTGATCGCGATCGCGCAAGCCATGATTGCGATACAAGCGCAGGAACTCCGCCGCTTTGTCGTCGTTGGTCACGATGATTCCGCCGTCGCCCCAGACGTTGAGCGGCTTCAGCGGGTGCATGCTGAAAGCATTCACCTTGCCGAAGGTCCCGGCCTTCTTGCCGTTCACCGTGGCGCCAACGGCCGGGCAGGCGTCCTCGACTACTGGTATGCCGCGCCTGTCGGCGATTCGCATGATCGCTTCCATATCAGGCGAGCAGCCCGCCCAGTGCACGGGAATGATAGCCTTGGTACGCGCGGTAATGGTGCCTTCCAACTTGGCGGCGTCCATCTGATAGCGATCGTCACAGTCGACAAATGTCGGGCGTGCGCCGACCGCAACAATGGCGCCGACGGTGGCAATGAAGGTATTCGCGACGGTAACCACCTCGTCGCCAGGCTTCACCCCCACAGCTTTGAGGGACAGGATAAGTGCACCGGTTCCAGTGTTGGTTCCGATTGCGTGCTTGACGCCGATGTACGCGGCGAACTTCTGCTCGAAGGCCTCGACGAACGGCCCGAGGGTAAACTCCCCGCTGGCGACGAGTTTCCGAAGGTCCTTGAAGTACTCCTCGACTTCGGCGAACTGCCGGTCGAGATAAGCATATTTGACTTGCATGCTATCGCTTGAAAAAGGCTGCCATCAAGTCTATGACCTGCTGTTGTTGCGATTCCGAGAGCTCTGGGTAGAGAGGCAGGCTCAGAATTGTTTGAACGTGCTGCATGGTCACCGGGAAATCACTCTCGGTGTAACCCAGGCCCTTTGCCGCCGGCTGAAGATGGATCGGGATAGCGTAGTGGACTAGCGCCTCGACGCCATTGCTCTGCAAGTGCCGCTGCAAGTCGTCCCGCCGATCCGTCTTGACCACGTAGGTCTGATACACGCAGTGCTCTCCCTTCCCCTCGTCCGGGACCTCCACATAAGGGCGCAGCGCCTCGTTATAGCGAAACGCCAGTTTCCGGCGCTCCGCAGTCCACGCGTCGAGATGCCGCATCTGGATCCGCAATAGCGCCGCCTGCAACTCGTCAAGGCGGCAGTTGTAGCTCCAGAAATCACAGCGGTCGCGAGTCGCCAGCCCGTGGCTGCGGGCAAGCATGAGCTGGTCGAAAAGGTCTTTCCTGTTTGTGGTCATCATGCCGCCGTCACCGTAAGCATGAAGATTCTTAAGCGGGTGCAGGCTAAAGCAGGCCGCGTCCCCCAGGCTTCCGGCCCGCTTGCCATCGAGCATCGCTCCTACTGCCTGTGCTGCGTCCTCCAGCACGAACAGATTTTTCGCACGGGCAATGTCGTTTATCTCGCGCATCCTTGCAGGACGTCCCGTGAGGTGGACAGGCATGATGGCCCGCGTGCGCGGCGTTATCGCCGCTTCGATCCTAAGCGGATCGATATTTCCGTCCGGCCCGATGTCCGCGAATACGGGCTTCGCACCGACCAGTGCGATCGTCGATGCCGAAGCGAGGAAGGAGTTCGGTGCCGTGATGACTTCGTCGCCCTCGCGAATACCGATGGCGCGCATCACCAGGTGCAGCGAGCAGGTGCCGTTCGCAAGGCCGACCGCGTGCGGCGCACCGCAATAGTCCGAAAACTCCTTCTCAAACGTGCTGAGCTCGGGACCGGTAATGTAGCGGCCGCTGTCCAAGACGGTCTCAAATGCGGCCACCATTTCACGCTTTATCGTTGCCGCATGCTGACCCAGGGCAGCGTAAGGAACGGAGAACTTAGGCGGCCCGCCCAGAATCGATGCCATCTTAGTAGGGCCCTTTGAACGTATCGGCACGATCAATGTGGCCAAAACTGCCGTGCTCGCGGTCAAGCATCACCATGGCAGCTTTTGCGATGGTCGAAGCGGTTGGATAGAACGCTTTTTCAAGGGGTTGGGAAACCGGTGCCGGACAATCGGCCAGTGCAATTCTGCGTACGGGCGCCTTCAGGGACGAAAACCCCTTTTCCGCCACCAGCGCCGCAACCTCGCTGGAAATTCCACATAACTCCCAACTCGTGTCGGCGACGATCAGCCGGCCGGTTTTCTTGACCGAGGCCAGTATGGTTTCCTCGTCCAGGGGGCGGATCGTACGAAGGTCGACGACCTCGGCGCTAATCCCATTCTTGGCCAGTTCATCGGCTGCGTGTACTGCCTCGTAGGACATGAATGAAGTGGCAACAATAGTGATGTCGGAGCCCTCACGCGCCACCGCAGCCTTGCCAAAGGGAGTCGCGATGGGATCCTCCGGCACCTCGTCGGAAGTGTCATACAGCGAGCGATGTTCCAGGATTACCGTCGGCCCGGTGTGCTTCAGGGCGCTCAGCATCAACCCCTTCGCATCCTTGGGGAATGCCGGCATTGCAACCGTGAGCCCCGGGAAATGCGCGAGCGGGGCGTGCGTGCTTTGGGAATGTGTAGCGCCCTGCCCCCAGCCCCGGCCGATGACTGCCCGCACGACAATTGGGGAGATCCCGTTGTTGCCGCCGAACATATAGCGCCATTTGGTGGCAAGGTTCAGGAGGTTGTCGAAGGCGAGGAACATGAAATCGTTCCTAGGGTGAACGATGATGGGTCTCTTCCCCATGATAGCGGCGCCCACCGCGATCCCGGTCAAGGCGTTCTCCATAGCAGGAGCATCGAATACCCGCTTGGGACCGAATTTCTTAGTAGCCTCGACCGTGGAGCCGAAAATCCCGGATGTATAGTCGACTGCGATCCCGGTCATGAAGATATTCGGGTCGCGATCCATCGCCTGGACGATCCCCTCCGACAGCGCTTGCCAGTATTTGATTTGTCGCATGGCGTCTAGTACACGTTTTCGAACAGGGTGGAGACTTTCGGCCAAGGGCTTTCCTTCGCCGCCTTCAGGACACCATTGACCTCACGGTCGATCTCGACGAGCCACATGTCCAAGTCCTTTTGCTTGGCAAATCCGGCGCCGATGAGCTTCTCGCCGTGGCGTTTCACGGGACATTTCTCCATCCACGCGTCCACTTCGGCCTTCGAGCGGTAGGTCCGGTTTACTTCGTGGTCCCATAGCGGCCCGACGTGCTCGCGCCAGCGATAAGTCTCGCATTCAAGAAAGAACGGGCCTTTGCCGCTCCTGCAATGCTCGATCGCCTTGGTCGCCGCTTCGTAGACCGCGACGACATCGTTGCCGTCAATGTGATTGGTGGCAATCTTGAAGCTACGGACTCTCTCGCAAAGGTCGGTATCTTCAGGCTGGCGAACCGCAAGCGGGGACTCAGTGGCGTAAACGTTGTTCTCGCACACGTACAGCACCGGGAGTTTTCTCACCGAAGCGTAGTTCAAGCACTCGTACACACTTCCCTCGTCGCACGCGCCTTCGCCGAAGAATGCGGCGGCCACGTTCTTCGAGCCGTCCATCTGGAATGACAGAGCGGCCCCAGTGGCAAGTGCCATCGCCTGACCGAGAATCGGCGACGATGCGACAAATCCGACACTGCGATCGGTGAGGTGAACCGAACCGCCGCGGCCGCGCGAGCAGCCAGCTTCGCGGCCAAGCAGCTCGGCAACCAGCCCCATGAGATTGCCGCCCTTGGCGAGATAGTGAGTGTGGCAGCGGTGATGGCTGAATGCCGCGTCTTCCTGTTTCATTGCCATGCAGACACCGACCGCAACTGCTTCCTGACCGATGCCGAAGTGCGTTGGCGTGCGCATGGTGCCCTTGCGGTACTCATCGGCAAGGATCTCCTCGACACGGCGGATGAACAGGAGCGATTTGTAGAACTGGACTTGCAACTCGGCGGCCAGCTTCATGGCAGTGGTCTCTCTACGATTTCGCGAACTTCGGGGGCCCCTTCGCTCACATGGCGGCTTCCCGCAATGACCTCGGGAGGGACCGGTCGGAAGCGCAGCAGGTCGAGGAGGGTTTTCGCCACACTAACAACGTTGCGCGGCCGGAACGCTAGCGAACGACCTTTTTCCTCAGCGCCTTCCACGCCCACTTCTACATATGTACATCCTGACTTCAGCAGCTTGACCACAATCTCCCCCTGAAAGCCGAAGCCTGCGCTCGTAATCTCGATTGCGTTAAGGAGGCTGCGTCGGTATACGGGCAGCCCGTTGTAATATCGAAGGCGAAACCCAAAAAGTACGTTCAGCAGCCCGGTATATGTCCTCGAGACAAGATACCGCAGCGTGGACTTTATGCGCTTCAGGTTTGTCATGTAGGGAATCACGAGGTCGGCAGCGCCAATCCGCTCGAAGATTGCCGGCAGGCTATGTGCGGGCAATCCGCCGTCCCCGCACAAGAGCATCACATACTGGAACCGCGCTTCGCCCAGGCCTTTCTGAAAAGAAGCTCCCCATCCGATGTTCGGATTGTTGTGAATCACCCGCACCTTGGGAAGCCTTCCCGCCACCTCTTCCATGAGAGCGCCGGTTCTATCCGTGCTTCCATCATCGATCGCGATCAACTCGAATTCGCGGAAGTGGCGCTCAGCCTCGGCGTAGATCGCCTCGAGGACCGGGACGATCACGGCGTCCTCGTTCAAGGCGGGAACGATCAATGTTATAGTCGATGCGTTGAGCGACATTTTTCCAGGCGGCTGCGCAACGCCACCTCGGCCAAAAAAATCGATTTTACCGTTTTTTTCCCACCTAGCCTGACGGTTTGGCGGGAAAGATTGGGTGGATGAACTCGCGACACGCACTACTCGCGGCGAAGCTGATCTTCACGGCCGGCCTCTTATGGTACGTGGCGAGCAAGTTCGACCTGCAGGAAGCCCTCGCGCAACTCCGCAACATGGACGCGGGTTGGATGCTGCTCCTGCTCGGCATCTTCTACGTCCAGCTCGGGCTGGGCGCTCTCAGATTCCGGGAATTCCTGCGCGTGCTTGGAACGGAACTCGATGTCGCCCGTGCAATCGATGCTTCATTGATCGGCTATTTCTTCAGCCAGACATTCATCTCCTTTGTGGGCGGAGACGCGATGCGAGTACTTCGGGCGAGCCAATCGGGAATATCCCTGCAGATTGCCGCGAAGGCGGTAATTCTCGACCGCGCATCCGGATTCGCGGGAATGATGGTACTCATACTAGCCGTGCTCCCCTTCACCTTGCCACGCATCATAGATCCGGCGATGAAGCTGAGCCTGTTGCTAATGATCGCTGTTGCCGTAGCCGGCGCAATAGCAGTTCTGCTGGCGGCAAGACTGCCGCAAGCATTCCGGAGATTCCGGTTGTTCGATGCCGTGGCGGACGTAGCATCGAGGGTCCTGCGCAGGATTACGTCACCGCGCGGATTCGCAGCCTTCTTTGGCTACTCCGTGGCGATCAATTTTCTGAATATCGTGCTCTTTTTTTTGATCGGCACGGCGCTCGGCATCTTCCTTGATTTTCGCGATTGCCTGATTCTGCTTCCACCAGTGTTTTTCGTAGCGATGCTGCCGATATCGGTATCTGGCTGGGGGATCAGGGAGGGCGTTGCGATCCTGGCCCTGGGCCTCGCCGGCGTGCCTGCCGCCCAGGCGTTAGCGATCTCGGTGGGCTATGGCCTCGGCCTGATCCTGATCAGTCTTCCGGGAGGGATTCTGTGGCTGTTCGTACGCAAGAAGCGAAATCCAACCGAGGAATCTCGTGATGCGGAAGATCAAGTTCAGCGACCCGACCGTCACGCATAGCAATCCCTTCATGGAAATCCGGCATACGCATGCCGATTTCGGCCCATTCAGCAAGGACTATTACGTCGTGCACTTCGGGCCACGCGTGGGCGTGGTTGCTCTCAACGACAACAAGTTGCTACTGGCGCGACAGTACCGCTTCCTCGTGGACGGCATGTCCTGGGAAATTCCCGGTGGCAAAATCGAGCTGGACGAGACCCCCGAAGACGCCGGCGCGCGCGAGTGTCTCGAGGAAACCGGGGTGATATGCAGGAAGCTGCAAAAGCTCGTTGCGTACTACCCCGGACTGGATAACGTAGAAAACCGCACTACGCTCCTGTACACGGAGCATGTTGAAGTACCAGCGCAACATGTCAGCAACGCCGCAGAAGTCGAAGAAGTCTCCTGGATTGATCTCGACGAGTGCCTAGAGATGGTCTATTCGGGGAAGATCCTGGACGCGCTAACGGTCGTGGGAATACTGTCCTATGCAGTGAAGCGAGCGAGCCTGCCCCGCTAGGTCTTCTTGCCGCAGCAGAGCGCGAACAGATAGTGAGCCATCTTGTGATATCCGGTATGAACCACTTCGTCGTTCATGCTGAACATAAACACGTTGTGGAAATGGCGCTGCATCAAGGCTTTTAAGTCAGGCATTGACTTGCAGTTCACGTGCCCTTCCTTGCTTACAGGCGAGGCATATGGCTGCGATTCCAGAGATGGCATGCCTATGATTGCCACCCCAGTCGCTGTGAGAGGCGCAACCATGTTGTGCAAGAAACGATTCTCCTCTTCTTCAACGACGTGCTCAAGAACGTCCAGAGAATAGGCCCCGTCGAACTGCCCGGGAACTGGCCCCGCGAGCATATCGTGCAACCTGCACTCGAACCTCCAGCGATCGCTCATTCGCGAATTCGTGTCCTCCACGAATAGAGAGTCGAAATCGACAGCGGTAAGCTTCTTGACCTCCTGCACTACGACTCTAGTGGCGAACGCGTCCGCACAGCCGACCTCGAGCACATGCTCGGCACCGGCAAGCATCTTCGCGACAAACTTATAGCGAGCAAGAGTGAATGCAAGGCGTTTCGGGTCGTCATACCAAGCCTGACTGGTCATCAACCCCATGCTCTCTAGACCGCGCGCGCGCCGGTACTCCAGCATGAACTGGTATTGCTTTTCCTTTGTGTGATCGTGATTCACATCAGGCCCTATTTGCTTCGCTGCCGCGCCTAGGACAGCTTCGTCTCGTATATTTACAAGTATAAGCGAGCCACACGCCTCTGTCTGGCCCCAAACCTATTCCGCTTTATACTGCACCGCGCAGCGTAACCCCTTACAAGAAAAGCTCGCCTAGATCGCTATGCTTAGTTTAAAGGGCGTACACATGGGAATCCCGCGCCGGGCTAGCTGCATTGCCTTCCTTTGCTGCGCCATCGTTGTCTTCGCATACGGTGCGAGTTTGCAGCGGGCTAAAACATTCGGAATGCGGACGCAAGTAGCCCCTTTGGTCTTCCAATCAATTCCCGCGGTCCTTTCCGCGCAGGTTTTTGGCCACGACAAACCCTTTACCAGCCTGGAAAGCGTAAGCGCGATGTACTACGCCGAGCTGAGTGACTACGCCACGGATGCCGGCTTGATAAACTCGGCGATTCAGAAAATCCGAAACAGCAATATATCGAGATCGGAGGACCCCCGATATCGTCTGCTATTTCCGGACGACAAAGGGATCGTCGACTTTGTATCCATTGCCTTTCGAATTTTTGGCCTGAAAGCCCAAAGCCCGTTCGATTTGTACTTCTTGTTGCTTCTGCTCTCATCCGCTTGCTTTGTCGCAGCGTTCAGAAACCATCCGTCGCATTTACTCTTGTTAGCGTCCTTCCTAGCGACGTATTACTTGGTACTGCCGATGATTGCACTCAATCCCCAGCTCTACTCTATTTTACATAGCAGGGCGAATCCCCTTCTGTCTATGGTTGCATGTCTTCACTGTTTGCTCTTCGCCATTCGCGGTCGCGTTAGCGGCGCCCAAGTGTTGCTATTGGGAGTGCAGATCGTATTGATCATCTTCGTTCTTCACCTCCGCACGACGACGATATGGCAACTCGTCTCTATCGCGGCACTTTCTATTGTCGCTGCAATCTATTTTTACTTGCGCCCGATTGACCAGGAAAGCGTCAGGAGAAGGAATATTCTGGCGGCTTCCCTGCCAGTGATTCTCCTGATCACAGCCTTATTCGGCTTGAACGTGTACCGATCCCATGCATACCCGATCGAGTATCACCGTGGGGAGCAAATTCTCACTCGAACTTTTTGGCACAATATCTTTTCTGGATTCGCTTTTCATCCGCGGTTTTCTGAACGCTACGCACTACGCGTCGATGATGTCAGCATCATGCTGGCCACGGTCGCCTATCTTCACGAGAAAAACCGTGCTCAGGAATGGCAATCCATGGGAGTTGGGCCGCCCGGCATAACAATCAAGAACTGGACGGCCTATGATCGCGTAGTCAAGGAAATGCTCGTTGAGAGGTGCAGTGCATATCTGGGCGAGTGCATTGCTGCCTTTGCCTATTACAAGCCAGTATCCTTGGCCTCCAATCTGGCCTGGCTTTATGGTCTGCGTTCTATTCCGCCAGACCTTGATCTATTCGTGTCACGAGACTGGGGCGATGCAGTCAAGACTCAAATGCTGGATCTGAGTGCCGGTCTGGACAAACGTGGTTTCCGTGCATTTCTTTGGGCTCCCGTCGCTTTACTCCTGGTGTTGCCGTTTGTGGTGCTAATGATGGCCGAAGGAATCCTAGACCTGTCGATAGCCTTCATTGCTTGTGCAGTGCTGTTCATCGGCAGCACGGTACCAACACTGATTGGATACCCTATTCCGTTTACTTTATCTGATCCGGGTATCGCACTTGGGATGTTGTTGTATTTCAGCTTTTGCGCCGCTGCGACGATCTTGCTCAAGGCCGCGATACAGAGCCCGAAGCAGCCACAGACTGCCGACTGAACCTACACACCAATGTCCGCCTCAAGTAAAGCAGGAGCTGGGCTTCGATTCGACACCACATTGGGTACGCTTGCGTTCTCGTGGCTCGCGATTGTTCTGCTTGTAGTTTCATATCTTTGGCTTTTTTCGAGCGCTGGATGGCTGCACGTAGAACTGATAACCGCGCCCGAGTACATCTGGACCCCGCCAAGAGACCTATCCTTCCTATCGCAGCTTCGGACGCTGTTCGACTGGGCGGCGTTCGATAGTAGTCCGTACAGACTGCGGTTGCTCAGCGATTTCCTCGAAGTGCTGGACTCTATCTCGCGTCCGAAGTTTGTGTGGCTACTCGGCCTTCATCCAAGCGCAACTCCGGCCAGCCTCCTACTCGCAGCGTTGACAGTGATATGCGTCTATAAAGCCCTTCGATATTTCGGACTGACCGCCGTCGAAGCCGCGTTCCTTACAGCGATATTCGCCACCACCGTCGGTTTTTTGTCTTGCTTCGTTTCTTACATCCGGCCGGCAAAAAAGGTGGCTTTGTTCTGCATGGCGCTGTCGTTGTTCCTCATTTTTCGATTCATAAAGCAGGGTGATAGCAGGGGTTTCAAGTTTGCCCTGTCGGCGGTTCTGGCGACGCTCTTTACCGATGAAGCTGGTTACGCGTTTTACGGTATAGCTGGGTTTTTCCTGGTCCCAGCGCTGGCTCAAAAACGGCTGTGGAAGCATGTTGCCGCATTTGCCGCCGTCCTGCCCGTATTCCTCATTTTGGCGAAGGGAATCCTGCCCACTGTCTACAGCACCCTGGGTACTTCCGGACCCAGAAGTCAGGTCGTCCCCTCTCGCCTGATCTTGGATCTCCTCGAATATCTTGTTGAGCCTAGATTTTATGCGGTTTCAATTGAGGAACTCTCCAGAGCAGCTTTCGGTGCCCTGGGGCTGGCTCGCTTGAAACCAGACCTTTCCGCCGGCTTTGTCGTTGTTTTCGCGGGTAGTGCGTTCGTAGCCTTGTATCTGCTCCTGCGTAGCCGAGGATCTGACTCAGGAAAGACTAGCCATTGGCAATTGATCGCCGCCACGGCATCGGTCTTTGCCATGGGATTCTTCCTAACGCTAATCAACTGGTTCAGCGCACCGTTTGGATACAACTACTACGGTTCGATGAGTTACTACTATTACAGTCCTGTGGCGCTTCTCGCTGTCGTGTGGTTGGCAGCCACTGTGAAGTTGGTGAGAGAGAGGATCGTCGATCTTCAAAAGAAAACTGCATTCACTGTCCTAGTTGCACTACTTGCCATATCGGCATCTATTCAGAACTACCGGAATTTTGTTGATCTGAATGCATTGATCCAGACTATTCACATTTTCCCGCTAGACCCGGCAGCCCTGCGCTCTGCAGTCAGAACGCTGCCTGCGGTTGTCGCGAATCTTCCTCCTAAAGCGCCAATACCAATTGAACTTATCGCGGACCGAGAGGGCCTGGAGGAAGCATTTTATCCTCTCAGCAGGTCCGTGTTGGGACGTCGGGCAGGGGATGCAGACAAGAATCTTGCTCACTTCCTAAAGCATCCATTGGGAACGGAAGCATACGTACGCGCGTATGTCAGGGCTTTCTATCCGCGACGGGAAGTTGCAGTACGAATCGTCGACAAGAAGTAGTTTTCAGCATCGCACAAAAATAAATGAATGC
>SXGR01071720.1_pt1 | contig 19739 bp, 24 predicted proteins | sample 3174711 | NCBI WGS metagenome assembly SXGR01 (sample SAMN11356860, study PRJNA531348) | freshwater metagenome | isolation source: freshwater sample F1-60 | place: China: Fuxian Lake, Yuxi | collected 2017-12-25
TCAGACTTCCATGATTTCGTGTTCTTTTTTCTTGACCACGTCGTCGACTTTTTGAATGTACAGATCGGTCAGCTTCTGGGTGTCGATTTCCGCTTTTCGCAGATCGTCTTCGGTGAGCTTGCCATCCTTTTGCAGTTTCTTTAACTCTTCGTTGCCATCTCGACGAACCCCCCGCACGACCACTTTTGTCTCTTCGCCGTGCTTTTTGCAGATCTTGCCGAGATCTTTGCGGCGCTCTTCGGTGAGGGGCGGGAGGGGAATGCGAATAATCTTTCCGTCGTTGGACGGGGTCACGCCGAGGTTTGATCCTGCCAGGGCCTTTTCAATTTCCTTGATGAGGGCCGGCTCCCAGGGTTGGATCGTAATGAGGCGCGCCTCCGGAGTCGAAATATTGGCCACCTGCTTGAGCGGGGTCATCGTGCCGTAGTAGTCCACCCGCACGCCGTCGAAGAGGGCCACAGAGGCTCGCCCTGTTCGCAGCCCGGCTAAATCGCGCTTGAGATGTTCCAGCGCGGACTCCATCTTTTCCGTGATTTTCTGGTGTATGGCGGCAGGATTGGACATGCGAGACTCCCGGGAAAATTAACGACGATCCGGCGTGACGACGGTGCCGATCGCTTCGCCTGTGGCGACGCGTTTGAAGTTGCCCTGTTCTTTGAGGTTAAACACGATGAGCGGCAGATTGTTATCCATGCAGAGGCTGATGGCCGTGGCATCCATCACCTTCAAGTTCTGATTCAAGATCGCCAGGAAGGAAATGGTCTGATACTTCGTCGCGGTGGGATTTTTCACTGGGTCGGCGTCGTAGATACCGTCGACCTTAGTCCCCTTCATGATGACCTGGGCGCCGATTTCCATCGCCCGGAGCGCCGCGGCGGTATCGGTCGAAAAATAGGGATTCCCCGTGCCGCCGGCGAAGATGACGACGCGCTTCTTTTCAAGATGACGAATGGCCCGGCGGCGGATATAGCCTTCGGCCAGCTGGCGCATTTCGATCGCGGATTGGACGCGTGTCATCACGCCGATGCGCTCAAGCGCGTTTTGCAGGGCCAGGGCATTGAGGACCGTGGCGAGCATCCCCATGTAGTCGGCGGAGGCTCGTTCCATGCCGGAGGCGCTGGCGGCAATGCCGCGGAAGATATTGCCGCCGCCGATAACCACGGCGACTTCCATGTCGAGGGCCACGACGGAGGCGATCTCCGTCGCGAGGCCCTCGAGAATGGAAGGCTGGATGCCGTAGCCCTGCTCACCGGCCAGCATCTCTCCGCTCACTTTGAGGAGGATGCGCCGATAGTTCGCAGAGCTCATGCTTCGCCTAATTGATACCGGGTGAAGCGGCGGATGTTCATGTTCTCGCCGATTTTGGAAATCTTCAACGCGAGAAGGTCTTTGATCGTGACAGCGGGGTCCTTGACGAAGGACTGCTCGATCAGACAGTTCTCCTGGAAGAATTTTTCCAGTTTGCCTTCGACGATCTTCGGCCAGGCGGCCGGGGGCTTGCCCATTTCCTTGGCCTGTCCTTCGTAAATCGCGCGTTCTTTCGCGATGAAGTCTGCGGGGATCTCTTCCCGTTTGACATAGGAGGGCTTCCCAGCTGCCACCTGGAGGGCCAGGTCGTTGACGAAGGCTTTAAACTCTTCGTTCCGCGCGACGAAGTCGGTTTCGCAATTGACTTCGATCAGCACGCCGATTTTTCCGCCCATGTGGATATAGGCATGGATGAGGCCCTGGTTGGTCTCGCGGCCAGACTTTTTGAGCGCCGCAGCCAAGCCTTTTTGGCGCAAATAATCGATGGCTTTTTCGACATCGTCGCCGTTTTCGGTGAGCGCTTTCTGGCAATCGAGGAAGCCGGCGCCGGTTTTCTCTCTCAGTTCTTTGACAAGCTGACTTGATCCAGCCATACGTGACGGTCCTTTTCAGTAAACAGTGAGTGCTTTCGTTGACGCGTGTCGTGCCGTCCCTTATGAAGCCGGCGTGCTCGCGAGGCTCATGGCTGCGGGTTTGCCGCCTGCCACAGGCGCCGGTTTGAAATCCGCTTCTTCGCGCTGGGTCCGCAAATTGGCGCCTTCGATGCAGGCGTTGGCAATGAGGGACGTGATGAGCTTGATGGAGCGAATGGCGTCGTCGTTTCCAGGGATCGGGTAGGTGATGTGGTCCGGATCGCAGTTTGAGTCCAGGATCGCGATTATCGGAATCTCCAGCCGCTTTGCTTCCTGCACGGCCAGGTGCTCGATGCGCGTGTCGAGCACGAAGATCGCTCTGGGAACGCCGCGCATGTCCTTGATGCCGCTCAGATACTTCTGCAGTTTGACGATCTCTTTCTGCATCTTCATGATTTCTTTTTTCTTCAAGCCGTACTGGCTGGGGTCCGCCAGCTTGGCTTCCATCTTCTTCATCTTGTCGATGCTCTTCCGGATGGTCTGGAAGTTCGTGAGCATGCCGCCTAGCCAACGCTGGTTGACGAAGAACATGTTGGCGCGCAGCGCCTCTTCTTGAAGGATTTCGGCAGCCTGACGCTTGGTCCCGACAAACAGGACCGTCTGGCCGGCGGCGACGGTGTCGCGGACGAAGGCATAGGCCTGCTCCATCCGGTTCAGGGTCTGCTGAAGGTCGATGATGTAGATGCCGTTGCGTTCGCCAAAGAGGAATTTCTTCATCTTCGGGTTCCAGCGATTCGTCTGGTGTCCGAAATGGACGCCTGCTTCCAGTAATTCCTTGATCGAAACCACTCCCATGCCTTCACCTCCCCTCAAGACTTGCAGAGCGCCTGCTGACGCAGGCGAGGGGGACTGGCCCCCTTATTCTCAAGTCAAGCGACGTCCAGAGACGCCGATTCGAATTTGATACGGTTCCTCAACGCACGAAATTATGCGAGGAGGAGACAGTCTCCTGACTACTAAAGCCTTGGAAGGTTAGCATAATGCCGCGTAGATTTACAAGCAGGAGGATGGAATTGTGCCCTAGGATCGGTAGCTTGCGTTAATACGGACATAGTCGAACGATAGGTCCGTCGTCCATATATGGGCCTGCTGTTTGCCCTGCCCAAGCCCCACGGCAATCGTAAACTCTTTCTGGTGAAAGACCTTCGCAATGCGGCTCTCCGCACCGAGTCCGAGTCCCATCCCATGCTGCACCATCGGGACCCCGCCAAACGAGACAGTCAGCTTGGATGGGGTGATCGGGACCCCGGATCTACCGATGGCGGCCATGACGCGGCCCCAATTGGCATCCTCGCCAAAGAGGGCGGTCTTGACCAGGTTTGAGGTGGCAATAGTTTGGGCGACCTGCCTGGCCTGCGCCACGGTGGTGGCTCCGCTCACCTCAATCTTCACCACCTTGGTGACCCCTTCGCCGTCGCGGCAGATTGCCAGCGCGAGGGCTTGGCAGGCTTCGGTCAGGAGCAGCAAAAATCGGCTGAAGGCGGCTGTGCCTTCTGTGATCGTGCGATTCTCTGCCATGCCGTTTGCCAAGCAGAGGACCGTATCGTTGGTGCTGGTATCCCCATCGACCGAGATGCAATTGAAGGACTCGTTGGCCGCCAGGCTGAGGGCCCGCTGGAGGGCGCGCTTCGTGATGGCAGCGTCCGTCGTGAAATAGCCCAGCATCGTGGCCATGTTGGGATGGATCATGCCGGAGCCCTTGGCCATTCCGCCGATGGTAATCAAGCGGCCGCCGATGGTGTCTTGCAGGACAATGGATTTCGGGCGGAGGTCGGTCGTCATGATCGCCTTGGCCGCATCCGGGCCTCCATGCTCGCTGAGCTGCCTGAGCAGTTGCGGGATGCCCGTGACGATGCGATCGACCGGCAAGACCCGTCCGATTACCCCGGTGGAGCCGATGAAGATTTGATTAGTGTTAACACCTAGTTTCTTCGCAATCAATGTGACAGTTTTTTTCGCGGCAGCTAATCCCTTGGCGCCTGTGCAGGCATTGGCATTGCCGCTGTTGACGAGAATGGCTCGTCCGATTCCCTTGCGCAGATGTAAGCGGTCGACGATGACCGGAGCAGCAACCACCTGGTTTTTGGTGAAGACGCCGGCGATGGGACCGCTCTGTTCAGAGACGACGAGCGCCAGATCTAGCAGGCCGAGTTTCTTGATGCCGCAGTGGATGCCGGCGGCGCGAAACCCCATTGGGGCGGTGATGCCACGGCGAGGAGCGGTGGTGACGGTCTTCTTCGTCTTCTTCATGACAGAGACATCCTGTTCGAGAGGATTAGGGATAGGCTGCAGGAGCCGTCAGGCCGGTCTCTTCCGGGAGACCCAGCCTGAGGTTCATGGCTTGAATGGCTTGGCCTGCCGCGCCTTTGACCAGATTGTCCAGTGCGGCCACCGTAATGACGGAGCCTGAGCGGGAGTCCAGGTAGATCCCGATGTCGCAATAGTTGGAGCTTTTGATGTAGCGAGGGTTTGGCATGATGTCGTCCTGGATCCTGACGAATCGCTCGCCCTTGTAAAAGGTGCGATAGAGCTGGCGGAGGTTGGCCAGCGCCATCGGACTTTTCAGTTTGCAGTAGGCCGTGCTCAAGATGCCGCGGTTCATCGGGACGAGGTGCGGCGTGAAGGTGATGATCGGCTGTGCCGTATCCGTTCCTGCCGACTTCGAGGCGCGTCTCAGCAGCCTGCCCAGTTCCTGTTCAATCTCAGGAATGTGGCGGTGTTGCCCGATTTTGTAGGGCTCCAAGGATTCATGGGCTTCCGGAAAATGGTAGGGGAGAGCCGGGCTGCGCCCCGCGCCTGAAATGCCGGATTTCGCATCGATGACCACGCTGTGCGGTTGCGCCAGATCCTGGGCGAAGAGGGGCGCCAATTGCAGAATGGCGGCAGTCGGGTAACAGCCTGGCGAGGCAATCAACTTGGCCTTGGCGATGGCGGCTCGATGTAGTTCCGGCAGTCCATAGACCGCGTCTTTCAGTAGGTCCGCATGGGTATGGGGAGTCTGATACCATTGTTCATAGACGGCGGCATCTGTGAGCCGATAATCGGCGCTGAGGTCCACCACGAGTTTGCCGGTCTTGAGACAGGCGGAGACCGGCGCCAATGATCTGGTGTGGGGGAGGGCCAGAAAAACCGCGTCGACCTGGTCCGCCAAAGCTTCCGGTGAGAGGGCTTGAAACGAGAGCGATACCAGGCCTGCCAGGCTGGGGAAGACCGCTGCCACAGGCGTGCCGGCGGATTTCTCCGACGTGACGGCATGGAGTTCGAAATGGGGGTGGAGCGCTGCCAGGCGGACGAGTTCCGCTCCGGCATAGCCGCTGGCTCCTGCGATGGCGACGCGTATCTTCTTCATCTGTTTCACCCGTTGTGCACCCCACAGGCACAAAAAAAGGGAAGGCATGGAGCCTTCCCTTTTTCTGACTGTGGCTCCGACGTTTATCGCTTCGAGTACTGGAACTTCTTTCTGGCACCCTTCTGTCCGTACTTCTTTCGCTCTTTGCCGCGCGAGTCGCGTGTCAGCAAGCCTTCCTTCTTTAGAGGGGTGCGGAGGGGCTGGTTCAGTTCCACTAACGCGCGCGCGATCGCATGACGCAGGGCGCCGGCTTGTCCGACCAAGCCGCCGCCATGGACCGTGGCCTTGATTGAGTACTGCCCGACGACGCCGCCGATTTCAAGCGGGAACTGGATGATCTGCCGCAAGGTCAGGCGTGGGAAGGCCTGCTCGATGGGCTGATCGTTGATCGTGATGTCGCCCGCCTTCCCGGTGACCCAGGCTCTGGCGATTGCGCACTTGCGCCGTCCGGTCGCATATTGAGTTGCTGCTGCCATGCTACAACGTCTCCTTCTTCGCTCTCGGTGATGATTTACAGAGTAATGGGTTCCGGTCCTTGGGCCTGATGCGGATGAGTGGACCCGACATAGACGCGGAGTTTCTTGGCCATTCCATTTCCCAAGGGGGTCTTGGGGAGCATGCCTTCGATCGCTTTCGTCAAAATGATCGTGGGATCCTTTTTGAAGACATGCTGCGCCGTCGCGGTCTTGAGTCCGCCCGGGAAGCCGGTATGGTGGCGATAGAGCTTGGTGGTCATCTTATCGCCAGTCATATGGATCTTTTCGGCATTCACGATCACGATGTGATCGCCCATGTCGACATGCGGGGTAAAGGTCGGCCGGTGTTTGCCGCGCAACATGCCGGCTACGCGGGCTGCCAGGCGGCCCAGTGTTTTCCCTTCCGCATCCACGAGATACCACTTCTCTTGCACGTCTAAAGGCTTTTGTTGATAAGTCGACATTGTTCTTTCGCGCTCCTTCGCTAACGAGTGAATCAGGTTTTTTGTACTGCCGGTGTGCCGATATTCTTCGACTCGAGCTTTGACAGCCAGGCGTCGAGGTTCGTCGTGCTCCGCCGCGTCAGCACGTCCTGCGTGATGTAGATCGGGCAATGAGCCCGGAGCGCCAGCGAGATCGCATCGCTGGGCCTGGCGTCGATCGTGCGCTCCACGCTTTTGTTGGCGACATAGACCGTCGCATAATAGGTGCTGCTCTTCACGTCTGCAATGACGACCCGTTGGATCGTGACGTTTAAGTGTTCGGCAAAGCTCTTGATCAGGTCATGGCTCATGGGGCGCGGTGTGATCATGGCATCGAGCGCGAGCTTAATGGCATTGCCTTCCGCCGCGCCGACCCAGATCGGGAACGTGTCGAGGGCGTCATCCCGTTTCGCCAAGACGACAATTCGCGTGTCGGTGTTGGCCTCTTCGAGGATGCGGTCGACCCGGTATTCAACCAGGCCTTGTTCTTTGGGTGGATTGGCGGTGCTCATGCTCAATTAGGAGTCCAGCTTGCCGAAATCTTCCGGCTTAAGATTTTCCAACCACTGTTCCAGCTCTTCGGAGCTTTGTTTTGTAATCACGGTATCGTTGGCGAACACCGGCGCATTGGACCGAAGCGCAAGGGCGATGGCATCGCTGGGCCTGGCGTCGACGGTATATTCGGAATCCTCGTACATCAAATGAATCTTTGCGAAGTATGTGTGTTCCGAGAGATCCGTGATTACCACGCTGATGACCTTCGCATTATACGCATCCAGGAACGCCTTCATGAAGTCATGGGTCATCGGCCTGGGCGGTGTGACGTTTTCCATCGCCATGCTGATGGATCCGGCTTCTGATTTTCCAACCCAGATGGGGAGCATGTCGGAATGCTCTTCGTCGCGTAGCACCACAATGTACGCGTTGTTATAAGGGTCGAACATCAACCCCTTTATATGCATCTGTGTAATCACGACAAATCGATTCCTTTTCCTCGCCTTTGTAGTCGTGAGGAGATGCTGATCGTCCAGGTGGAAGGATCAAGAAGGAAGCAACTTAACATTTTTGAAGTCAGCCTGTCAACGAAGCCTGCGAGATCGCTGGAGAAATTGATGAGGCTCGTGCCGCGCAGGCCTGGCGTGGAGCTCTGTCGCTCAGCGAGGGGCTGCGGGCTCAGGCTTGCGGGCGAAAGTTTTGCTCGATTTTTTCGGTGTCGGCCTGTTCGCCGAGCTTCAGAAACGCTTTCATCTGCTTCTTGACGAGTTCCCTGCCGCTTTCTTCGCCCAGGTTGACCTGGTACTCGTTGATGACCATGACTCGCATGCCTTCCCACTTTTTCCAGCAGGGCTTGCAGACTTTGGATTTGACCTCGGCTTCGAGTTTCCCCATGAAGAGGGGGTCGGTAATGGCTTCTCCTGCTTGTCCGCACGTCACGCACTGAACGTCTGCCATGGTCTGAGGATCCTCCTGCGCATAGAATAGGGTAAGTGGAGCAGGATTGTAGCATTGCGTTCATGCGTAAGAAAAGAGGGGAGATCGATTGCGCCTGCCTATGGCTTCGTGTTAAGAAGGTGCGGCTTTTTATGTTGGTATGTGCTGTGCCCGGATGGCGGAACTGGCAGACGCGCCGGACTCAAAATCCGGTTCTCGTAAGAGAGTGGGAGTTCGACCCTCCCTCTGGGCACCAACCGTCGAGACATGGAGAGCTTCGGTTTTTCGCGGTTCGTTCAGTTGGCGGTTGTGTGTGAATCGCCAGCGAATTCATCGCAATTATGCCTCTTGACATGACGGAATGGGTGGCCTATAGTCCGCACCCTAGAGTAGTGATGAGCAAATTCTAACCTGATCATGTTGGTTCTATATTTTGTTGTCCGTCATTTCATTCTCTAATCTCACCAAGGAGGCAGCACATGCGTAAAGTGTTGGCACTAGGAACGGCAATTCTTTTTGTCGGTTCCGTGGGTGTGTCAATCGCTCAGGAGCGTTTGCAGACTAACCAATCAGGGTTGGGCGTGGGCGAAGGAGTTGGCGACATATCGGGGTCAAGTACCCGGGTGAACACGTTTGATCGAAGCAATTTTCTTGACCGGTTGTCGCAGGCAGAAACAATGTATGGCCGCGTGATCGGCATAGATCTGCCGGGTAAGAAGATGCATCTTGAGGGCGGCGGCAGCTCTCACGATGAGGGTCGTGCAGGTGGTGGTGCTATGAACTATCGCACCGTGTATTTTGATGACAGGACCAATTTCGAGCAGGTTCGTATTTTGGAGTCTGGTGACGACGTGACCATCCAGGCGTATGAGGAAACAAGCGCGGCGCAGCCCTTCGGCACAGGCCGAAAGATCGTTCGTGAGATTACCGTCATTCGTGGGAATGAAAAGCTTGCTGGTAACGGCGGACTCGGACAGCGTCCGAACCCGGCAACTGAGCGTGGAATTACCACGAACAGCGGCTCTACCACTGGTGGAATTGGCGGTGCGGTGCTCCCAGGCAAGATTGATTCCGGTATCACCAGCCCGGTTGGTGAATATACCGGCGCCGCTCCTTGCTGGCAGTGCGAGCCGCAGCCAGGCTGGGGCAATGCAGTCGGCAACAAGTCAGACTACGGGACGGACTACACCAAGCCGAACTTGGTCAAGGGCCTGAACTAAGTCGAACTACCTTCCGTAAGGATGTGAGAAGGGGCAGCGCTTTCGCTGCCCCTTTTTTTTGTGCGCAGCAGGTCGCTACAATGCAAGCACATGCGAGAGGGAGCGCGACAATGATGGGTCAGCCGGATGCCGAGTTGGACTTGCGGGGAGTGATTTGCCCCTACAATTTCGTCAAGACGAAGTTGAAGCTGGAAGCGATGGAAGGGGGGCAGGTTCTTTCCGTGCTCTTGGATGAGGGCGATCCGATCAAGAATGTTCCCCGCAGCGTGAGCAATGAGGGTCACACCATTCTTTCGCAAGATCTTGTCGAAGGATCCTATCGTGTACTCATCCGCCGTCGTGAAGAGGAGTAGCGCGAGGGGTTTTTCTCTTTTGTCGTTTGATGTGGTTTTCCGCCCCACTTCCTTCAATCACGACCGTTACAGCTGAGTTTTTCGGTACTCGCGTAATCTTCTCGAGCAGGGCATCAGGCGTTCCGCGTAAGAGCGCTTCTTGGTTCGTGGTGAGATTCATGGCGATGGCCACTTGTCTGGTTGGGAGTATCTGCGTCAGGGTTTTCATCAGCCTGGTGAGGGCTCCTGGATCCACGTAGAAAACGAGAGTTCTTCGTTCGCTGCGGAATTGAGCGAAATGTTTTGCGAGACGAGCGCTGGTTGATGGAATAGTTCCCTCGAAGATGATCGCGTCACCGGAGAACCCTGAGGTCGCGGTCGCGGCTGTCATGGCAGAGGGGCCTGGGATGATTTTGACTGGGATTCCCGCTTGATGAGCCGCAGCGACTAACTGACCGCCTGGATCGTAGATCACGGGGCTGCCGTTGTCTGAAACGAGTGCGACATCCTGCCCCTGGACGAGCCTGTGCAGCAGGAGCGGCACTTTCTCCTGGCGATTGAGCGGGCCATAGCTCGTGACGGTAGCGGTAATGCCATGGTGGGTGAGGAGCCGTTGGGTCTCTCGGGGGTCCTCGGATGCAATAATCGACACGCGGCGCAGGAGCGCAAGCGCCCGTAGCGTGATGTCGTCAGGGTGGCCAATCGGTGTGCCAACGATGTAGAGTGTGCCGGATAAGCGGGACGCGGCGGTCTTGTCGTTCAGATTACGATCGTTTTGTTGACTCCCATCTCGCGCCATCGATATAATTCCTTGCTTAACGCCCGTCTGTTTGTCCTGAAAAGTTGAGAGGATAGACCTCTATGGCCGCCATGTTTTTCGTGGTGACGATGGCCCTCTATTTTGCGGCCACCGTTTCCTTTCTTGCCTACTTGCTCTGGCCTTCGGAAGCCCTGTCGAAAGTTTCGCTTGGTATGACGGCAGTCGGATTTGCCGCCCATACGATTGCGCTTGTGGCGCGGATGGTTGGCGCGACAGATGTTTCACCGCCGGGCTTCCATGAAGCCCTGTCGTTTTTCTCCTGGATGCTGACCCTGGTTTTCCTTGCCGTGGAATTTCGCCATCGGCTGCATGTGTTGGGGTCGTTCATCGTTCCGTTGGCGCTGGTCTCGCTCGTCTCTGCCGCGGCCTTGCCGGACACGGCTCCGACATTGACCCCGGTGTTTCGAACTCTCTGGGTCCATGTCACCTTGAGCATGCTCGGCACCGTGGGATTTGCCGTGGCCTTTGTAGCTGGTGTCATGTATCTGATTCAGGACGGACTTCTCAAGTCCAAACGGTTTAATACCCTCTATTCGAAATTGCCCGCCTTGGATTTTCTCGATCATCTGAGTCAGCAGTCGATTGTGATGGGTTTTCCTCTTTTGACGCTCGGCATCATTACCGGCGCGTTGTCCGCCGAGTTTTCACGCGGGTCCTATCTGAATTGGAATCCCGAGCAAACCTGGGCGTTGGTGACGTGGGTATTCTACTTCGCCGTGCTGATGGGACGATTGACCATGGGCTGGAGAGCCAAGCGGGCGGCCTACTTAACGATCATCGGGTTCGCCGGGGTAATTTTGACCCTCATTGGCGTGGTTCTGAAGAGTCACGGACCGGTGTCGTAACATGCACATTGTCGTTGTCGGCTTAAGCCATAAGACCGCCCCGGTGGAAATCCGCGAGAAGCTCGCGGTGCCTGAAAGCCGGATGTGCGAAGCCCTGACCCGTCTCTGCTCGTATCAAGGGGTGCGGGAGGGGATCTTATTGTCGACCTGTAATCGCGTCGAGGTCTATGCCGTCGTCGATGAGATCGAGGCCGGCTACGGGCGCATCCAGGAATTTCTGGCCGATGCCCACCTGTCGCTCTCCTCGGAACAACTGACACCCCATCTCTACTGGCACCAGGGGGATCGCGCGATCAGCCACTTGTTTCGCGTGGCCTCCAGTCTCGATTCTATGATCGTGGGCGAGTCGCAGATTCTGGGGCAGATTAAAGATGCCTTCGAGGCCGGGCTTACGCATAAATCGACCGGCATCATTTTGAACAAGGTCGTGAAGAAGGCGATCTCCGTCGCCAAACGTGTGCGGACGGAGACGAAGATTTCCGAGATGGCGGTGTCGGTCAGTTATGCGGCGGTCGAACTGGCCAAGAAGATTTTTTCTGATTTGAGCGAGAAGACGGTCTTGCTGGTGGGTGCGGGGGAGATGGCCAAGCTGGCAGCCAGGCATTTTATCGCCAGCGGTGTCCGCCATGTGCGGGTGACGACCAGGAATCCGCAACATGGGCTGGAGTTGGCCGAACGGTTCGGTGGCACCGCAGTTCCCTTCGAGCAGTGTCGGGAGGACATGGCTTCGGCCGATATCGTGTTGGTGTCGACCGGCGCAGCCCATTATCTCGTAAGCGAGGACGACGTGCAGCGCTCGGTCCGGCAACGGAAGAATCGTCCGATGTTCTTGATCGATATTTCCGTCCCGCGCAATATCGATCCGGCCGTGCGCCATGTGGATAATGCTTTCCTCTTCGACATCGACGATTTGAAGGCGCGGGTCGAGCAAAATCGCGGGGGGCGCCTGCAGGAGGCCGAGAAGGCCGAGCGGATGGTGGTGGATGAAGTCGGGGTTGTCCGGCAATGGCTCCAGTCGCTTGAAGTGACCCCCACTATCATGGCGCTTCGCACCAAAGCCGATGACATCAAGCGCGTGGAGGTCGAGAAGACTTTGGGGCGATTGGCGAATCTGTCCGCGCCGGAGCGGGAGTTGGTCGAAGCGATGGCCTCGTCGATCGTGAACAAGCTGATTCATAGTACGATGGTGACGTTGAAGGCGGAGGTGAATTCTTCGGACGGTGCGGCGTTCGTCGAGGCGGCTCGACGGTTTTTCAGTCTGGGGGACCCGGCCCTCTCTCCCGCCAATGAGAATGCTTCTTCCGCGTCGGAGACCTGTGCTTCTCCACAAGAAGAGAACAAGGATGCTGAAGCGATGATTCCGCGAGCCGGTTCGAAGAGGCCGGATCATTGAGCGGCTAGGGGCATGGGAAACACCAGCAAGGGGCCGAAACTCTTTGTCTGTCCCAAGTGCCGAAAGGCGTACCTGGGACATGACCCCTTGCCCGATTGCCCGGCCTGCGGGTTCGACTATCGGGAGCGCGAGGGGGTGCGATGGGATGTGCTCGTGTATCTCCTGTCGATTCTCGGATTGATTAGCTTTTTATTGGTTTCGTCGTCCTATCGGAGTTTTATCAGCGGAGCCTTCTCCAGCGAACCCTCACGGTCGGACCGCGAGGGTGCTGAAAAACTTCCTGGGCGCGAAGGATCTGCGACGTTTCATACCCCGTATCATGATGTGAGCCGGTGAAAGGGAGCCATGTCGAAAGTCAGTCATGAACGATCGTCCGTCGTGCTGGGAACTAGGGGTAGTAAGTTGGCGGTGCATCAGAGCGAATGGGTGCAGGCGCAGTTGCATGCGTTGGCCCCCCATGTCACGGTGACGTTGCGTCGCATCCAGACCTCGGGGGACAAGATTCTCGACGTCCCGCTGGCGCAAATCGGCGGGAAGGGTCTGTTCGTCAAGGAGATCGAGGAAGCGCTCTTGAGCGGCGAGATCGATCTGGCGGTGCACAGTATGAAAGATGTGCCGACGGAGCTGCCGGAAGGATTGGCCATTCTCTGCGTGCCGCCGCGCGAGGACCCCCGGGACGCCTTAATCAGCCTGGAGGGGCGGTCGTTTGCGGATCTTCCTGTGGGCGCCAGAATCGGGACCAGCAGTCTCCGCCGCCAATCGCAACTCCTGCATGCCAGGCCCGATCTCACCATTGTCATGTTGCGGGGGAACCTGGACACCCGGCTGAAGAAGTTACGCGAGGGCCAGTTCGACGCGATCGTGCTCGCCGCGGCCGGGCTTCGTCGATTGGATTGGGGGCATGAGATCACGGAGTACATTGCGCCGGAGATCAGTTTGCCCGCCATCGGCCAGGGGGCGCTGGGCATCGAGGGCCGGAGCGACGATCTCTTTATTCGTTCGTTGTTGAGCGGGTTGAACCACGCGCCCAGTCAGACCGCCGTGCTGGCTGAACGGGCCTTGCTCCATCGGCTCCAAGGGGGCTGCCAAGTTCCGATCGCGGCCCATGCCACCTTGGCCGGGACCAAGGTGATCTTAGAGGGGCTGGTGGCCAGCGTGGACGGCAAGGAGCTCATTCGTGATCGGGCGGAAGGAAGTCTCCAAGATCCTGCGTCGATCGGCATTCAGCTCGCGGAGCAGTTGATCGATCGCGGCGCCGATAAAATTCTTCGCGCCATCTACGGGACGGCATGACGGGACAGAACAAGCCTGGGAAAGTCTATTTAGTCGGAGCGGGGCCTGGCGACCCCGGTCTCTTGACGCTGAAAGGCAAGGAATGTCTGGAGCAGGCGGATGTCGTGCTCTACGATTATTTGGCCAATCCGGTGTTGCTTCAGTATGCTCCGGCCACAGCGCAGCGCCTGTATATCGGCCGGCGGGGACGCGGGCAATATCAAGATCAAGCCGATATCAATCGACTGCTCATCGAACGAGCTCAAGAGGGGAAGGTGGTGGTCCGTCTCACGGGCGGCGATCCCTTTGTGTTCGGGCGCGGGGGAGAAGAGGCGGAGGCGATGGCCGCGGCAGGGGTCGAGTTCGAGATTGTGTCCGGTGTGACGGCGGCCGTTGCCGTGCCGGCCTATGCCGGCATTCCTGTGACCCATCGCACCTTGGCCTCCACTGTGACATTTGTGACTGGCCATGAAGACCTGACTAAACCGGCGACGCTCTTGGAGTGGCCGAAGTTGGCCAATGTGTCAGGAACCCTCGTGTTCATGATGGGCATGAAGAACCTCCCGTCGATCGTGGCCCACTTGCGGACGGAAGGGCGTGCCTCCGATACGCCGGTGGCGGCGATCCGCTGGGGGACCAAAGCCGATCAGCAGGCCATCGTGGGGACCCTGGCCGACATTGTCGAGAAAACCGAAGCCGCGCAGCTTGAGCCGCCGACGGTGATCGTGGTGGGCGAGGTCGTGCGATTGCGAGGGCAGCTGAATTGGTTTGAGCTCAAGCCGCTCTTCGGCAAGCGGATCGTGCTGACCAGGGCGCAGGAACAGGCGCAGGAATTTTTCCGGTTGCTTGCCGCCTATGGAGCGGAGCCGGTCGAAGTGCCGACAATTCAGATCGTGCCGCCGGCCAGTTGGCAGGCGCTCGACGAGGCGATTACTCGTCTTGGGGCCTATCAGTGGCTGATCTTTACCAGCGTGAACGGGGTGGGGCCCTTCATGGATCGGCTCCAGGCGGCAGGGAAAGATGCGCGGGCTTTGGCGAACCTTCGCCTCTGCGCCATCGGGCCGCGCACCGCGCAGGAATTGAAGACCTATGGGTTGACGGCGGATCTCGTGCCAGCCGAATTCCAAGCGGAAGGGGTGATCGCGGCCTTGGCCCAGGTGGGAATTCGAGGGCATCGCATTCTGATTCCCCGTGCGGAAGTGGCGCGTGAAGTCTTGCCGGAGCAGTTGCGCGAGCTGGGGGCGACCGTCGATGTGATTCCGGTCTATCGCACGATCGTGCCCACCGTCGATGTCGCGTCGCTGACGCAGCAGCTTCAGGATGGGTCAGTGGCGGCGCTTACCTTTACGAGTTCTTCCACCGTGCGCAATTTTGTGGAGCTCTTCGGCGGGCAGGAGCCAGTTCGACGACTTGTGGCGCAGGTGGCGATTGCGTGCATCGGACCGATTACGGCTCGCACGGCAGAGGAATATGGGTTGACGGTCACGATCATGCCGACAGAAAATACCGTACCGGCATTGGCCGAAGCTATTGTGAAGTATTTCAGTGAGAGGGCGCGCGTGGCCGTTCCGACTCATGGATAGGCAAGAGTAGACGGTGGTGATGGACGGATTAGTAAGGAGGACATCTCATGGTTGCAGTTAGGTCGTTCATGGTTCCGAGAGAGAAATTCATTACGGTTGAGCGGGATACGGATGCCCAGACGGCGGCGCGGATCATGCGGGATCGCGGGATCGGTAGCCTCTTCGTGACGAATGGGAAGGACGTCGTCGGCATTCTGACGGACACCGATATGGTCCGGCGGGTGGTGGCGGCCGGAGCAGATACGCACAAGACGACGGTCGAGCAGATTATGTCGGCGCCGATTTTGACGATCGAGGAGAGTAAGACTCTCTTGGATGCCAACGATTTGATGGCCCAGACCCATCTCCGCCATCTCGGAGTGACGAAGGACGGTAAGCTGGTTGGCATGATTTCCGTTCGCGATCTGGTGGTGTTTCTCACGAATCTTCCGAGGAAATAATCCGATGGCCTTTCCAATTCAGCGGCTCAGACGGTTGCGGCAGCACGAGGGCTTTCGTCGCATGGTGCGGGAGACGAGCCTGTCTCCCGCCGATTTCATCTATCCGCTGTTCGTCGTGGAAGGGCGGAACAGGCGGGAGGAGATCGTGTCGATGCCGGGCCAGTTCCGGCTCTCGGTCGATCTCTTGGTGAAGGAGGCGGGCGAGATTGCGGCCTTGGGGATTCCCGGCATCATCCTGTTCGGGATTCCGGATCGGAAGGATGCGAAGGGGAGTGCCGGCTACGATCCGAACGGCATCGTGCAGCGGGCCGTCAAGGCGGTGAAGGACCATGTGCCGGGCCTGATGGTCGTGACCGATGTTTGCATCGACGAATATACCGACCATGGCCATTGCGGGGTCGTGAAGGACGGGCGCATTCTCAATGATGAAACCTTGGACTGCCTTCGCGCCATGGCCCTGACTCATGCGCAGGCCGGGGCCGATATGGTCGCCCCGTCCGATATGATGGATGGGCGGGTGGCGGCGATCCGGACGGAATTGGATCGGGCGGGGTTTATCGAGTTGCCGATCATGGCCTATGCCGCCAAGTTCGCCTCCTGTTTTTATGCTCCCTTCCGGGATGCGGCCTTTTCCAGCCCGCAATTCGGCGATCGCCAATCCTATCAAATGGATCCGGCCAACCGCCGGGAAGCGTTGCGCGAGATCGCCCTCGATGTCGAAGAGGGGGCCGATATCATCATGGTGAAGCCGGCGTTGCCCTACCTCGATATCATCGCCGCGGCCAGAGAGCAGATCCTGTTGCCGGTGGCGGCCTATCAGGTGAGCGGGGAGTACAGCATGATCAAAGCCGCCGCTCAGGCCGGCTGGCTCGACGAGTCGCGGGCCATGATGGAATCCTTGCTGTCGATCAAGCGGGCCGGCGCGGATCTCATTCTGACCTACTTTGCCAAAGACGCCGCGCGTCTTCTCCACTGACGACTATGTTGAAAGTTACGCGCGGGCTGTCCGGTGAACGTGCTCTTCGGGCCTATCCGGTCGCCACGATCGGCAATTTCGATGGCCACCATCTGGGCCATCGAGCCCTGCTACAGACGGTGGTCGAGACGGCCAGAAAGGCGCAGGGGGCCGCGCTGGTGCTGACCTTCGAGCCTCATCCGGTGAAAATTCTTGCGCCCCACGTCGATCTGCGTTTTCTCACCAGTCCGGAAGAAAAGCTGGCGTACCTCGAAGCGGCTGGGATCGATGAAGTGGTCTTCCTGGACTTTACTCCCACCTTCGCGGCGATGAGCCCGGATCAGTTCGCCTCGGAGATTCTGCATCGGTCTCTCACGCTGGCTGAACTGTTCGTGGGTAATCACTTTGCCTTCGGGAAGGGGCGGGCCGGCCATATTGATGACCTGGTGCGTCTTGGCGGCCAATACGATTTTCTCGTGCATCCTGTGATGCCAGTGATGATCGAGGGGGATGTGGTGAGTTCGACCAGGATTCGTCAGCTCATTCAGGCCGGACATGTCGATCGGGCTGCCACGCTGCTCGGACGAACCTATGGCATCAAGGGTCTCGTGGTGCATGGGATGCAACAAGGCCAGGCGCTGGGCTGGCCTACGGCCAATCTGCATATTCCGGCCGGGCGTGTCGTGCCGCCCGATGGAGTCTATGCCGCGCGGGCAGTGCATGGGGCGGAGGTCTATGACGCCATCGCCTATATCGGGACCAGACCGACCTTTGGCGCGGGCGAGCGGCTGATCGAGGTGAACCTTCTGGATCACTCCTGCGATCTCTACGGCCAGGAGATTACGGTGCAGTTTGTCTCGCGGGTGCGGGGCGACCATACCTTTGCCTCTGCCGATGAGTTGTCGAAGCAAATTGTCCGGGATGTGGAGCAGGCTCGCATCAGCTTGCGCAATATTCCGCAGGGAGTTCCGTAACTATGCCAGTTGAGACGCCCATGGCGAGGCCATCATCCAGATCGACCGCAGGTCCGGCTCTGTTGACCCAGCTCGTTCGAACGGTGCGGCAGCATGAACTGTTCGTTCCGGGCCAGCATCTGCTCGTGGCAGTATCAGGCGGACCAGACTCAATGGCCCTGCTGTCGCTTCTTCATCGCCTGGTCCAGTCCTGGCGCCTCGCCCTGACGGTCGTCCATTGTAACTATGGATTGCGGGGAGCGGAGTCAGACGGAGACGAGTCCTTTGTTCGAGATTTTTGCCGGGAACGGCATCTGTCCCTGGTCATCCATCGGCCTCTGCTCGTCAAACGGAGGCAGCGGTCGTCGCTTCAAGCCATGGCCCGCGAGGCGCGTTATGCCTTTATGAGGCAACTGGCTCATGAAGTGGAGGCAGACCGTATTGTGGTCGGTCACACCACCAATGACCAGGTGGAAACGGTGCTCATGTGGATGTTGCGAGGGGCCGGCATGACCGGGTTGGCCGGGATGCCCTATGTTCGAGAGGACCGGGTCATTCGTCCGCTCCTGGCCTCCACCCGCGAGGAGGTGCTGGCCTATTTGGATCAGGAAGGGGTGAGCTATCGCCGGGATTCGAGCAACGAGAAGCCGCTGTATCATCGTAATCGGATTAGGCAGGAACTGTTGCCTGTTGTCACGAAGTTGGCGCCGGCTGCCGTTCGTCTGTTGCAGCGGCAGGCGGATGTCTTGCGCGAGGACGAACGATATCTGGAGCAGGTGACGAGGGAGCTGGTGCGCAGGCTCGTGAGTCAGGAGCCCGGAGGTGCGCAACGAGTCGAGCGCCAGGCCTTCATGGAATTGCCGGTCTCCCTGCAACGGCGTCTCGTTCGGGCCGTCTTACGGACCTACGATGAAGAGGGCCGAGCCAGCAGTCTTCGTGTGGTGGAGTCGGTCCGGCAGGTCTTCCTCAAGGGCAAGGGCGGAGCCCAGCTTTCGTTGAAGCAGGTCGTCGTGATTCTGGCGCAGGAGTCGGTGCGATTTTGTCCCCTGAATGGGGCGCGCAAGGCGGCAACTGGTTCCTGGTCGGGACAGGGCGAGAGCCTGCGTCTTTCCGTGCCGTCAACGGTCTATTGGGCTGGAACGAATCAACAAATTCATGTACAACGTATAGCTCGCTGCGAGGCGGAGCAGGGAGGCGCGACTCCGACTTCGTGTCGCGCTGTATTCGATGCCGACCGCTGTTCGGAGCCCTTGGTGGTTCGGTCCTGGCGAGCCGGCGATCGATTTGTTCCTCAGGGAATGCAGGGGAAGAGTAAAAAGCTGCAAGATTTCTTTACCGACCGGAAGATCCCTCGCTCCCGACGCGAGGCGCTTCCCTTGTTGGTGGCCCCAGAAGGGATTCTGTGGGTGGTGGGCATGAGGCAGGATGAGCGATTTGCTGTCCGCAGTGGGACGGCCACCTGCCTAGTGGTTTCGGTGAATCACCGGGGTTCAGAGAAGGAGTAGGGGAGCATGGAGCGAATTTTCGGTCGACCGATCGTGACGCAGGAAGAAATGCGCGCGCGCATTCGAGAGCTGGGCAAACAGATCACGACCGATTACATGGGGAAGGATCTCGTATTGGTCGGGGTGCTGAAGGGGGCCTATGCCTTCTATGCCGATCTGGCCCGCGCGATCAGGATCCCCATCCGGGTGGATTTTCTCATGGTGACGAGTTACGGATCCCGGGCTAAAACATCCGGCAAGGTCAAGATGGTGACCGAGTTGACCGAGGAGATCAAAGGCAAAGATGTATTGCTGGTGGAAGATATCGTCGACTCCGGCCTGACGGTCCAATACCTCCTCAAGACATTGGGGAAAAAGAAGCCTCGCTCGATTAAAGTCTGCACCCTCTTGAGCAAGCCGGAGCGGCGGACCATCGATGTCGCTATCGATTACGAGGGGTTCAGAATTCCCAACAAGTACGTGGTTGGGTATGGATTAGACTATCAGCAGAAGTATCGCAACCTGCCCTATCTGGCCGTCCTGGATGTGGCAGAGGATCAAGAATAGGTTCGTGCCCCTACGGTTGTCAGTATGAATGGGCCTGTGGTAGCATTACGGAACTGCGTGGTTTTCCTCATTTAAGCGCTAATCCACAAGGAGATCTGGATGAATTCCAGGGCAAAGAATCTGCTTTTCTGGGTCGTCGTCGGCCTCTTCATGATTTTACTGTTCAACCTGTTCAGTGTGCCGACCCATGCGCCTGA
>SXGR01238729.1_pt1 | contig 19737 bp, 17 predicted proteins | sample 3174711 | NCBI WGS metagenome assembly SXGR01 (sample SAMN11356860, study PRJNA531348) | freshwater metagenome | isolation source: freshwater sample F1-60 | place: China: Fuxian Lake, Yuxi | collected 2017-12-25
AAATCGGCGTGGCCAGGCGTGTCGATGATGTTCAGCTTCACGCCTTCGTAAGGAATTGAGGCGTTCTTGGCGAGAATCGTGATTCCCTTTTCGCGCTCAAGATCCATCGAATCCATCACGCGATCGGTTACGGCGGCACCCTTGCGGAAGGCGCCGGACTGTTGCAGCATCGCGTCAACGAGCGTCGTTTTGCCGTGGTCGACGTGCGCTATGATCGCGACGTTTCGGATGTCATTGCGTTCAGCCATGGCTAATTGACCTTGCCTTCGGGACGTCCCGAACGGAAAGGCCGTGTAGTGAGGGTAGTAGGGCCTCAATCGCGCCGCTCTCGCGATAACCAAACCGTCACCTTCGCGCAACCGCGACAGAGCTAGCCTTCGCGCCTTATGGTTATTCAGATGTTGACCAAGAGAACGCTCCTCGCGATTGCTTTGATCAGCGCGCTTGCCGCACTGCCAGCCGCCAGCGCCAGCGCCGCCAAGGCCCCTGCGCCAATCCACATCCTCGTCTCTAACGACGACGGCGTGAAGGGTGAAGGGATGAGCGCGCTCGTAACTGCGCTGCGCAAGGAGAAGGGGGTCAGCTTGACGGTCGTCGCTCCGCTCACTAACCAGTCCGGGACCGGCGGAAAGACGACGCCCGGTGTTCTTACAACGTCGAAGACGAGCACGCTCGCGGGTTTCCCGGCGATTGCCGTCACCGGCTACCCGGCCGACAGTGTCAACTACGCGCTTGACAAACTCCTGACCGGCAAGAAGAAGCCCAACCTTGTGATTGCCGGCATCAACTTCGGCGCCAACATCGGCCCATTTGTGCCGATCTCAGGGACCGTTGGCGCTGCTCGCGCTGGCGCCGCTCACGGAATCGCCGCGCTGGCCACAAGCCAAGGGCTTGCGACGCCGATCGGCTGGGCGGCCGGCGTCAAAGAGACGATCGCCTGGCTGCGCGCCAATCGTTCATCGCTGAAGAAGGGTTCGGTTTGGAACCTCAACATTCCGTCATGCAGCACCGGCAAGGTGCGCGGCTCGGTCAAGGTCAAGTCGAGCTCGTCAACGTTCTACGACTTCGACCCCTTTGGCACAGTTGATTGCAGCGTCAAGACGAGGCCGCTGACGAACGACGTCACGGCCTACTACGCCGGCTTCGCGCCGCTCGTCAACATCGGCCGCTGAGCACCGCCACGAAGCTCGATTTTACCCCTCGGCGCTGGCTGCAAAGCGGCGGGTGGCCGCCTCTAAGCAGTTACACTTCTCGCTTGATTTACGCCTCAAGTGCTGATCGTGAGACCCTGTAGCTGACGCCTGTGACCGATGATTCAATAAGCCCGGACGCCGCTACTGAAGCGAAAGAGCAGCGCCTGCTGCGACCCGAGATTCAGGCGCTGCGCGCAATCGCCGTCGCGACCGTCGTCATCTTTCACTATTGGCCCGAGCTGATCAGTGGCGGCTACATCGGTGTTGACGTCTTCTTTGCCATCTCTGGCTTCCTGATTACCGCCCATCTGGTGCGCGAAGTGGACCGCAGTGGCCACGTTTCGTTGCCCGGATTCTGGGCTCGGCGGGCGCGGCGAATTTTGCCCGCCGCGCTGCTGGTGCTGCTCTTCTGCGCCGTCGCGACCTACCTGGTCGTGCCACAGAATCTCTGGGAAAACTTCTTCCGCGAGATTCAGGCCAGCACGCTTTACGTCGAGAACTGGTACCTCGCAGGCGAAGCGGTTGACTATCTCGGCGCAGAGAACCGCCCTTCGCCGGTGCAGCATTACTGGTCACTCTCGGTCGAGGAGCAGTTCTACATCGTTTGGCCGGTGCTGATCCTGATTGCGATGCTCGTCGCCCGCAAGGGGTCGGCGCTGCTGCGCCGCCGCTCGATCACGGCGATGCTCGTGCTGTTGACGGCCGTCAGTCTCGCCTACTCGATCTGGGCGACCGCCAACAACCCTGTTGAAGCTTTCTTCATCACGCCAACGCGAGTCTGGGAGTTTGGCGCTGGGGGCGTGCTGGCGATGCTGGCTGCGACCAAGGCGCGGCCGGCGCTGCGCGCGGCTGTCTCCTGGGCTGGAATAGCGATGATCCTCGTCGCCGCCTTCGCCTACAACTCGAAGACTCCCTTCCCTGGCATCGCAGCCGCTCTGCCGATCGCGGGAACGCTGGCCGTGATCTGGGCCGGCAGCCCGGAACTACGCTGGTCGCCGACCGGTTGGATGAGCTTGCGCCCGGCGCAGTGGCTCGGCGACGTTTCGTACTCCGTCTACCTGTGGCATTGGCCGCTGCTGATTCTTGCCCCCTTCCTACTACTTGAGGATTTAAGTACGCCAGTCAAGATTGCGCTCGTAGCGCTTACGTTGGTGCTTGCAGCGCTGTCAAAGCGTTACGTCGAAGACCCTCTGAGGTCCGGTCCATTGCTCGCCGGCCGCAGGCCGCGGCGCAGCTTCGCCTTCGTACTGGCCGGAATGGGGACGGTGCTGCTGGCCAGTTTCGCTGCATTGGCGGTGCTCAGCGACAAGCAAAGCTCCGATTCGCTGGCGACCGCGCAGCTGCTGGCGAGCGGCGAGCCCTGCCTTGGCGCGGCGGCCCGTGACCCGGAAAACCAGCCCTGCATCAACCCGCGCCTACGGCTGACCGTGGCGCCGTCACCGCTTGATCTCGAAAAGCTCGCCGAGACGACGCTGAAACGGAGACGCTGCCCACGGCCGGTTTCTGTGTACCCGTCGATTTCACGGATCTGTGATTTCGGCGTGCCCAGCGCTCGCGCGAAGGATCACTTGGCAATCGTTGGCGACAGTCACTCGCTGCACTGGCGATCGGCACTGAGGGCGGCTGCGAACAAGCGCCGCTGGAACATCGTCTCAACAAGCCTGCTGGGCTGCCCGTTCAACGCAAAGATACAGCGGCGGCGCGGGCTTGATCCAGAGGAGTGCGTCGCCTGGAAACGCGCCATCCCCGGTTGGCTTGCAGGGCAGCCAAAGGTCGACACGCTGATCGTCGCCCAGCTTTCACAGCCCTACAAAGGGAAGTCGATCTTTGAGCGGGATGTAGCCGGGTATCAGCAGGCGTGGCGCACTCTGCCGCCGTCGATCAAAACGATCATCGTGATCCGCGACAACCCGCGGGCCAGCAAGGAGACGGTCGACTGCATCGAGCGGGCGATCGCCGACCGGCGCCCGGCGGGGGAGGCCTGCGCGCTACCGCGCAAGCGCGTGCTGGACGGCTACCCGGACGCTGCTGCGGTTGCCGCGCGCCGATTGAACGACCCAAATGTCGGCGTCGTTGATCTGACTCCCTTCTTCTGCGGTCGCGATCTGTGTTACCCGGTCATCGGTGGGCTGCTCGTTACCTACGACAAGAGCCACTTCACACCGAGCTTCAATGGCACGCTGACGCCATACCTGCTGCGCGCGCTGGATCGCGGCGGCTGGCTGACGCGCTGAACGCGAGCGGGCCGCTATCTGGTGGGCTTATTGGCTTAAAGCTGACTGGTCATCGTTAACCTTCAGTACCGATGTCCGTCTTTCGCTCCCGACCTCGTTGCCGCTCTTCAAGCGGGGGCGGCGAGGCAAAACGCAATCTCGTGCGCATAGCCGCCGCCGCGCTGCTGACAGCGCTTGTTACTGCATCCCCTTTGGTTGCCGGCGGCGCTGATTTTGGCGCGAGCGCCGCGCAGGCGGCAGTCGTCGCCGATCCCCCTGCTTCGGCGCCGCAGCACGTGATCTCTACAGCCCGCCGTGCAGTAATCCCGAGCTGCGTCTGCAGGTCTCACCGACTCCGTTGGAGCTGCGCACCGACTATGCGGGCGCGCTGAAGGCCGATGGGTGCGCGAGGAAAGATCGCAGCAGCGAGGGCGTCTATCAAAGCTGCACATTTGGCCCCCCGGCCGTCTCTGCGGCCCGCGCCGTTGCATTGATCGGCGACAGCCACGCCGGCCGGTGGCGGCGGGCACTGCGTAAGATTGCCCCGAAGCAGAAGTGGAGCGTTGTGTCGACTACGCGCGTCGGTTGCCCGTTCAACACGGTGATGCGTCCGAAGAAGGGCTGGAGCACCGCCGAATGCCTTGCCTGGAAGCGCGCGATCCCGGCTTGGTTGGCAAGCAAGCCTGAGGTTGACACTCTCTTCGTATCGCAGTTGACGCGCCCGTTTACGACAAAGGCCAGCTTCGAGAAGGAGGTCGCCGGCTACCAGCGGCAATGGAAGCTGCTTGGGCCAACGATCAAACAGATCATCGTTCTGCGCGACAATCCGAAGACCGTCAGAGGAACGCTTGATTGCATTGAGCGGGCGATTGCAGACAAGCGTAATCCGGGCCTCACTTGCGCTGCACCGCGCTCGCGCGTTCTCGACGCTTACCCGGACGCCGCAGCGACCGCTGCCCTGCGGATGCGCAGGGCGAACATCGGTGTTGTTGATCTAACGAGTGTCTATTGCGGCCAGAAGCTCTGCTTTCCGGTTATCGGCGGCGTGCTCGTCAACTCCGACAACAACCATCTGACACCGCTTTTCGTCGGCACGCTCGCGCCGCTGCTGCTGCGCGCTCTCGAGCGCGGCAAGTGGCTTGAGCGCTAGGCGCCTGCTCACTGTCAGATCGCTCGCGGCGGTGATGGCGAGACCGGGACTCGAACCCGGGACACCACGATTTTCAGTCGTGTGCTCTACCAGCTGAGCTATCTCGCCGCGAATGGCAGGGTATCGTGGCCTGCGCCCAAGCGTCACCGGGGCGGATGGCTTGCAGCTAGTCGCCGAGCCGTGGGCCGCGCTGGTCGCGCGTTAGCTCGTGCGCGCCGCTGCGCTGATCGAGCTCAAGATCGAGCCCTGCCATTACTGCCGCGAGGCCTGAGTAGATCGCCACGACGAGCTGAAGCTCGATCACTTCACGGTCGCTGAGCACCGCGCGCACTGCCGCCAGCTGATCGTCGGAGGGGCGGCCGCGCTCGAGTGTGATTTGCGCAAGCCAAAGTATTGCCTGCTCATCATCGCTGAAGCTCGCCACCTCAAGCGCATCGATCGCAGCAATCTCGTCCTCGCTGATCTCGCATATCTTCGCGACCTCGACGTGCTGAAACCACTCGTATTCGCAGTTCAGCGACCGTGCGACGAGAAGAATCACCAGCTCTCGCCGGCGTGGCGAGAGCTCCGCGTCGGTCCAAAGCCCGCCGGTCAGCGCGATCAACTTCGGGAATGCGTCGTCGGCTAGCGAGAGCAGCCGGAAGATGCCGAGGTCGGGCAGCGCGGAGAGTGCGCGCTGGGTTTCCGGCGAGAGCGATTCGCGCTCTGGGAATGGAATCCGGGCCATCGGTGCTAACGGTATTGCCTTTGGGTTAGCTAGGACTTGCGAGAACGAAGGCGAGCTATCGCGACCACTCCCCACCACAGCGCCAAACCGACCGCCATTCCAACCGCGAGGTTGAGGAAGAAACCAATCAGCCCAACGAGCAGCGCCAGCGCCCACGCCCAGCCGCCCTCGAGATCGCGCAGCAGCCCGATGTGGAGGAGGCCCGCGGCGGCCAGCATCCCGGCCAGAATCGGCAGCGGGAAGGCGCTGAGGACCACTGCCATTCCGGCCCCAAAGACCAGCGCGAGGACTACGAGCGCGCCGCCCATCATCAGCGGCGCGCCGCCGCTGCGGGCACCGAAGGCGCGGTGTGCCGTGAGCCCGCCGGCGCCATGGCAGACCGGCATTCCCGCGACTGCGCCGGCGAAGAGATTTACGCTGCCGAGCGTCATTGCCAGTCGGCCTGGCTTGACGCGCTGGGCGGCAGGCCCGAAGTAAACCTTCGCTGCGTCAGCAGTGGCTAGGCAGGAATTAGCGAAAGTTAGTGGCAGCTGGGGGATCACCAGCACGACTAGCGCGCTGGCGAATGCCGCGCCGCTTAGATCGGGCAGCGGCAGTCCTGACGGGCCAAGTTTCATTTCGGCTCCGGAACGGATCAGGGCGATAGCGAGTCCGAGCAAAACGAGCAGCAGCGCAATCAAGTGTTTGCGCAGCGCGACTGCGGCGGCCAGAACGATGAGCGCTAGCGCGAGCAGTAGCCAAGGGTCGCCAGCGGCGTCATTAAACGACTTCGGCGCCGTCCAGACGAGCCCCCAAGCAATCTTGAGGAAGAGTAGGCCGACGGTTAGTTGGACGCCGCGGATTAGCGGTTTGGGGAAAGCCCTCCCGGCCCAGTCGATCAGCCCAACGCCGCCGAGCGTGAAGAAGATCGCCCCCATCATCAGCGAGCCAGCGGCGATCTCACTTGCTCCGAGCCCTTCAGCTATCGCGATCGCACCGAACGCCTTCAGCGGCTGAACTGGGATCGGTAGGCGGAAGATGTAGGCGACGACGAGGTAGAGAATTCCCGCGGGCAGCAGCACGGCGGTTGCCGTAAGCCCGTTCTTGATAATCAGCGCTGCGGCGATTGGCACCAGCACGCCAACGTCTGCGACTGCCCCTGCGAGCTCCTGCCGGTCGAAGCGCATCGCAAGCTGCGATCGGGCCAGCACGGGCGCCTGTGAGCTCACGGCAGGCACCACTGCGGCTCACTTCGATCAACCATTCGTGAAGGATGCCACGGAGCCGCGCTGCGCTAGTTGGCGGCCCACTTCTTCAGCTGCGGCAGTGGGTCGATCGGCTTCGTGCCAGGGCTGTCGCGCCAGCCGTCGGGCCAGAGTTCAAAGTGGAGGTGGGGGCCGCTCGATGCTCCTGTTGAGCCGAGCAGGCAGAGCCGGTCGCCGGCTCTGACCCGCTCCCCTGGTTTGACCGCAGCCGAGGCGTACTGGCAGTGGGCGAACATCATGTCCCAGCCGTTGTTGGCGCGCAGGATGATGTAGCGGCCAGCGCCATCGCCTTGGTAGGCGACGTAGCGAACCTCACCGGCCAGCGGCGCGACGATCGGCAGGCCGGAGCTGCCAATCATGTCCTGACCTTGATGGATGTGGCCGGGGCGCCCGGCGCCAAAGCGCGCTCCTGCACCGCCAAAGCTGTAGGCGCCGCGAATTGGGAAGACGCCTGAGCTTGGCGCTGGGGGCGACGGCGTGGTTGGTTTCGGCTTGGAACCGCTCTTTGGCTTGACCGTCAGCTTCAACACGCCGCCGCGAATCGTCTCCTGCGCGGAGGCGCCGAAGATGCTGACCGTTACGCGATAGCTTCCGGCGGTGAGCTTGGGCAGGCGGATCACCTGCGAGCGGTTGGTCGTGATCCGCCCCGGCGAATAGTTGATCGTCTTGCCGCCGCTGCGTGCGATCGCGATCTTGACCTGCACGCTGGTTCCCTTCGAACGGTTGATCCTCACAACCAGCGATGCGCGGCTCCCAACCTTGACCGTGCTGCTCGAAAGTTTCTGCGCGCTCAGCCGCGGTTTGCCTGGCAGCGTCACCAGTGGCGCTCCATAGCCGGCGCCGCCGCTCCCTTCGCCCGGGTCGGCCGGCTGATTGGGGTCGGCGCCGCCGGTGCTTGCGAACGCGCTGGCAGAGGTGAGCAGCAGCGCAGCGGCAGCCGCGGTCGATGAGAGGAGAAGTCGGTTCATGTTCGTTAGAACGTCTAGAGGCACCCTTTCGACGCGGCGTGCGAAAAAATGAACGTTCGCTTGCAGAGCCGCTCAAGGCTGGCTACTTCCCGGCGGTGAGCATCAGTTCAAGCAGCTCAAGCGCCCCGGCTTTGTGCAGCGGTTCGTTGAGGTTGCCGCACTTGGGCGACTGTACGCAGGAGGGGCAGCCCTCGGCGCACGGGCACTCGGCGATCAGGCGCTGCGCATCACTGGCTAGCTGCTCGAAGTTGAGGAAGCCTTGGCGCGTGATGCCAACGCCGCCGGGGTGGCCGTCGTAGATGAAGATCGTCGGCCCGCCGGTCTGCACGTGGGCGTTGGTCGAGAGACCGCCGATATCCCAGCGGTCGCACATCGCCAGCAGCGGCAGCACGGCAATCTGCGCGTGCTCGGTTGCGTGCAGTGCGCCGAGCAGCACGTCGAGCGGAAGCTGCTCGTTGAGCTGGCCTGTCTCAAACCAAAGCGCCTGAGTTGCGAACTGCGTCTTCGGCAAGGCCAGCCCATTCAGATCGATCACCTCGTTGCTCGGAAGCCGCTTGCGCTGGTAGGCGAGCACCTGCTCGCTAACGATCACGCGGCCGAAGCTGAGCTGAACGCCGAGCGTTTCGCGACGGTCGAGCAGGGTTTCTATCACCGTCTCCGTCTCTTTCTTCGGCTGCGTAAACCAGTCGCCGGTGAACGGCTCGACGAGCGCCTCGCGCCGCTCCAGATCGAGCGCGCTGACCGAGTAGGAGCGACCCATGTGGAGGTAAACGGCGCCGTCGTGAATCGTCGAGCAGGCGCGCGCCGCCTCAACGGTGCCGATCAGCTCGCCCTGTTTTACGTCGATCACGCTGATCGAATCGGGCGAGGCGGAGCGGAGCGAAACGCGCGCCGCCGGGAAATCCTCAGGCGCCCGCAGCGTAAAGCTGCCGCTGCGCTCGATCATCACGCCGCCGGCAACCAGCGCCTCGCAGTGAGCGCGCAGGCGTGGGCCGAGGATCTCCGCATCATCCTCCGGTTTGATCGGCCCTTCGTGTGCGGCGCAGGTGAGGTGGCTGAGGTGGATCTGCCCGTTTTCGTATTCGAGGATCGCCGCTTCAACCGGCCGCTCCAAGAACTCGTCGGGGTGGCGGCAGAAGAACTGGTCGAGCGCGTCGTCGCCGGCAACGTAGACCGCGAGCCCGCGGCCGCGGCGCCCGGCCCGTCCCCACATCTGCCGCAGCGACGCGACCGTGCCGGGGAAGGTTACGGCGAGCGCTGCGTCGAGCTGGCCGATGTCGATCCCGAGCTCCAGCGCGTCGGTTGTGACGACCGCCAGCAGCTCGCCGCTAACGAGTTTCTGTTCCAGCTCGCGGCGCTGCTGGGGGGTGTAGCCGGCGCGGTAGGCGGCGACGCGCTCGGCGATCGCCCCGTCGCCGCGGCGTCGCAGCTCCTCGGCGGCCATCTTCGCAACCAGTTCAGCGCCCTTGCGCGACTTGATGAAGCAGATCGTCCGCGCGTCGGCGCGAACGAGCCCCGCAACGATCGACGCCGCTTCGCTCAAAGCGCTGCGCCTCGTCTGCAGAACTTCGTCCTCGATCGGTGGGTTCCAGATCGCGATTTGGCGCTGGGCGCCGGGCGCGCCGTCGTCATCGACCAGCGCAACGGGCGCGAGGCCGGTCAGCCGCTCGGCCAACTCAACCGGGTTGGCGATCGTCGCGCTGGCAAGCAGGAAGCGAGGCTCGGTGCCGTAGGCGCGAGCGACCCGCCGCAGGCGCCGCAGCACGTTGGCTACGTGCGAGCCGAAGACGCCGCGGTAGACGTGCGCCTCGTCGATCACAACAACGGCGAGGTTGGCGAAGAAGTTCCCCCACGCCTGATGGTTGGGGAGGATTCCAACGTGGAGCATGTCGGGGTTCGTGAGGATCAGGTTGGAGCGCTTGCGGATCGCCGAGCGCTGCTCGCGCGGCGTGTCGCCGTCGTAGATTGCGGGGCGGACCTCGTCAGTCAGCCCAAAGCGAGCGATTGAGCGGGCCTGGTCCTGTGCCAAGGCCTTCGTCGGGTAGAGGTAGAGAGCTCGAGCATGAGCGTCGCCGCAGAGCACCTCAAGCGTTGGCAGCTGAAAGCAGAGCGACTTGCCGGAGGCCGTTCCGGTCGTGACGATCGTCGTCCCCTGCCAGGCCGCTTCGAGCGCCTCGAGCTGATGGCTATAGAGCTGCTCGATCGCCGCCGTTTTAAGTCCGGCAAGCAGCTTTGGCTGCAGATCGCTCGGGATTGGAACGGTCTTCGCAGCGCGCGAAGCTTCGAATGCTTCACGCACCAAGCGGCCGTCGGCGCGCCCTGCGTCAAGCATCGCGCTCCAAGGCTCAGTAGTGCGAACAGTGCTCACGACGGTGATGGTATGCGCGATGGCTACCCTCGATCAGGTGCGCTGCGCATACGTTGACATGGATGGCACCCTGCTCGGCCCCGGCGGCGGACTTTTCGCCGGCCCAGACGGTGAGGTCGCGCCGCTCGGCGCGAAGGCGATCGAGGCCTGCCTGCGCTCCGAGATTGAGGTTGTTGTGATGTCCGGCCGTCGCCGCTCAACGGCGATTGAGGACGCCCGCCTGTTCGGCCAAGGCTGCTGCATCTTCGAAACCGGCGCCGGCGTTGTGATGGAAGGCGAGACCTACTGGCTTACGGGCACCTGGCAGCCTGACGAGCGCACGATCCACCAGCAGATCGAAGACAGCGGCGCCCCTGCGCTGCTGCTCGAGGAGTATTCCGGCTGCCTTGAGGTTCACGACCCGTGGCATAGGGATCGCGAGGTTTCACACCTGCTGCGCGGCCTGATCGACACCAACGTCGCCGATCATTTCCTCGCCGATAACGGCCACGAGGAGCTTGAGCTAACCGACAACGGAGCCGTTCACCGCCGCTCGCCGGCGCTCGCCGAGCTCTCAGAAGTGCACGCCTACCACCTGCGTCCGCGTGGCGTTTCGAAGGCTCACGCCGTCGCCGCCCATCAGCGAATGCGCGGCTACAAGCCGGAGGAGTGCGTCGCGGTCGGTGATTCGCGCGAGGATCTGCGCGTCGCGACGATGGTCGGCAGCTTCTGGTTCGTCGCCAACGCCTTGGAGCGTGACCCGCAGCTAGTTGAAGCGATGGCTGGTCACGCCAATGCCCGCGTAGCCGAAGAGGCTCACGGGGCCGGCGTTTACGAAGCGATCTTGACGACGCTGCGCGGCGGCTGAAGAGAGAGCCGCGCGCGGACTGCGCGCGCAGCGAGTGCCTCTTAGCGCTGGCCACTTAGCCGGGCGCGCAGGCGCGCCCAGAAGCCGGGTCGCGGCCGCCTGCGCCAGAGCGCCGGCGGCGGTACCGAGGTGCGGACAAGCTCAGTCCAGCTGTCGACGCTTAGCTGGCCGGAGATCAGCGCGCCAAGCCCTGCCGTTACCGGCGCGTCGATGCCAGCGTCGGCGAGTGCCTTGGCCAGCATCGGCACCGACTCCAGCGCCTCCACTGCTTGGCCAATGCGCTCCGGGATCTCTACCGCTGGCACACCAGCGCCGAGCAGCTCGCCGGCGCGGCGGTTGCGGCTGCCGGGGGCCAACGCGGTCGCGACGAGGTCGCCCGTTCCGGCTAGGCCGATCATCGATTCCGGCCTGCCGCCCTGGCTCTCCGCTAGGCGCCAAATCTCTTGGAAGATGTGGCCTGCCGCGGCGCCTGCGGCATTAAGCCCTTGCGCTTCGGTCGCGCCGGAAGCGAGCGCCGCCGCGTTCTTCGCCGCGCCTGCGTATTCAACGCCGAGCGGATCGTTTGAGATTTCGCAGATCACGCCGCCGCGCGTGAAGATGTGCGCGAGCATTCCAGCTAGTTGCTCGTCGGTCGAGGCAGCGACCAGCGCGCCGCCATCGTGAACCAGCTCGTCGGCGTGGGCTGGGCCACCGATTACCGCCACGCGCTCAGCGCCGTAAAGCGCGCTGCTGACCGACGTTGTGACGGCTCCGCTCGGCGCGACGAGCCCCTTCGCCAGCGAGACGATCGGCGTGCGTGGGCGCAGGCCACGCTGCCCCAGCTCGGCGATAACGTTGGCGATTGCGATTGACGGGACGGCGAGCAGAACAAGCTCGGCGCGCTCCAGCGAATCGGCCGACGTTTCAATTCGTAGCTCGCGAGGCAGCGGAACGCCCGGAAGGTAGGCGTGGTTCTCGCCGTCGCGCTGAAGTTCCGCCGCTTGAGCGGCGGTGCGAGCCTGCAGCGTCGTGCGGACGCCGGCGCGAACCAGCAGCATCGCGACCGCAGTGCCGAACGAGCCGGCGCCGACAACGGTCGCGCGGCGCGGCGTGGAACCACGAAAAGTCGATCGTGAAAGGTTGGCCATCGGCTCTTAGTTACCCCAAACCGCGCTCACAGGTACGCGGCAATTTCGCGCCCTGCTTGTTCGATCTCTTCGAGCGTCGTCGCTTCGATTACAGCCTGAAGGTCGAGGATCCGCTGATCGATCGGCTCAAGCCCGTTGCTGCCGACGACTGCGTAGCAAGGAACGCCGAGCTGGCGCGCGCGGACCGCGATTTCGGCCGCGATCTTTCCTTCCAGCGTTGTTCGGTCAAGTCGCCCTTCGCCGACGATCACGGCGCGCGCCGCCTTAATCCGCTCGTCGGCTTCTAGCGCGCTGAGGACAAAGCGCGCGCCCGGTTCAAGCGCGGCGCCGTACCGGGCCCAAAGCGCGCCTGAGAGTCCTCCTGCGCAGCCACTCATCTCGACGCCGCGCGGATCGCGCGGGAACGCGGCGGCGAGTTCGTTCAGGCGCGCCGTTAGCCGTTCGATAGCCGCCGGATCGGCGCCCTTCTGCGGCCCAAAAAGCTCGGCCGCCTTTTCAAACGGCGTGTTGACGTCGCAGCAAACGACTAGTTTCGCCTCGCCGATGCCGCCGGCCTGCTCAATCGCCTCGAGCGCGCCGGCGCCGCCGTCGCTGCTGGCGCTGCCGCCGACGGCGACAACCACGCTGCCCGCGCCGCTCTGCGCTGCTGCCGCGATCAACTGGCCGGCGCCGAACGAGCTGGCCGCCTCGGCGTCGCGTTCGCTCTGCTTGATCTGCGGCAGGCCGATTGCGTGCGCCGTCTCAACGATCGCGACCGAGCCGTCCTCAACGAGCCCAAAGCCGGCTTTGACCGGCCGCATCAGCGCGTCGCTTGCCTGCGCGCCCACGGTCTCGCCACCGAGCGCCAGCAGCAGCACCTCGAGCGTCCCCTCGCCGCCGTCGGCGACCGGCATCAGGTCGGGAGCCGCGGCGACAACCGCTTCAAGGCCGCGGCTGATCGCTGCAGCGACCTCGCTGGCGCGAAAGGTTCCTTTGAATGAATCGGGAGCCACGAGCACCGCTCGCGCATCGTCCGGCATCGCTGCAGCCTACCTGCAAGCTGCGCTGTCACTATCGGCCATCTTGCCGCCCGTCTGGATTAACTTCCGGCTGTAGCCGCGCGATTAACGATTGAGCTGGAGCACACCAAAGTTGAGTCAGTGAGCGGCGCCCATGCTCGCGTCAGCGGCAATACGCGGTGCCGTTATCTGTCGAGCCGCCACTGGTGGGGTAGTAGCGCCAGGTGTAGCCCTTCGAATAAAGGTTCAGCCTCAGCACACCAAAGCTGAGGCTGTAGCCGGTGCTGTTGGGGCGGGAGTGGGCGATCGGGTAGAGCGACTTGCCGCCGCCACCGACGACCCAGCTTGCGATCGCTTTGCTACCGCCGCCGGTTCCGTCGCTGTTCATCGGCAGGAAGCGCTCGTAGCCATGGTCATGGCCGGAGAGCACGATCTCAGCGTCGTAGTCCTGCAGCGTCTTCCAGAGGTCGGCCATCTCGGGGTTATCGCCGTGCTGACCGGAAGAGAAGCGGGGGTGATGCCAGAGTGCAATCGTGCACTTCTTTGAACGGTACGTGTAGAGTTTGCTGCGCAGCCACTTCTCCTGCGCAGAGCCGGTTTGGCAGCCGCCGATCGAAGCGCAGTTGGAGTTGAGCCCGATCACGCGCCAGCCGCTGAAGGTCGATGAATGCCACCCTTGTGTGCGACCTCCGGCGGCCGAGCCGAAGTAGTCGAAGTAGCCGGCCGCTCCAGCCGTGTCGTACTCGTGGTTGCCGGGAACGGGGAAGGTCTTGCTCTTCAGCTTGCCCCAGGTTGTCGCGTAGGCGGCTTGGTAGTCGGCCAGCGTGCCGCTGTTGTATTGGGTGTCGCCGAGCACCAGCACATGGTCGGGTTTGAGGCTGGCTGCGAGCGAGTAGGTAGCCGCTTGCTGGCATGTTGTCGCAGTAACTGCGGCGCCAGGCGGGCAAGCAATGTCACCAACGGCGACGATCCGCAACTTGTAGCTGCCCAGAGAAGATGCCGCGGCGCTCGATGCGCTGGTCGCGGCAACAAAGAAGATCATGAGCGTTGCCGCTAGACGAACCGTTCCCATGGTTTTTTAGAACACAACTCCGACGCCGAGGTTGCGGTGCCGCCTAACGTCAATCGCGGCGCGGCGCTGCTGTGCCGCCGCGCAGGCGTCGCAGCAGCGCGTCGCCTGCGCGTGGGCTGACGTTGTGGAAGAGCCGCAGCAGGCGGACGATCGGCGGGAAGTAGACGGCGCGCTGGTCGCCCTCGACGGCTTCGATGATCTTCGCGGCTAGCTGCGCCGGGTCGGCCGCGTCGCTGCCGCGGTACCAATCAGGCATTCGGTCACGCTCGTGAGCGTGGAGCGTCGTTTCGATTTCACCGGGGTAGACGGTCGTCAGCGAAACGCCGCTGCCGCTCAGCTCGTGCCGCAGCGCCTCGGCGAAGAGTCGCTGCGCTGCCTTCGTGCCGCCGTAAACCGCGGCCCACGGGAACGAGCGCAGCGCCGCGCCAGAGCTGATCACAACAACCTGCCCGCGCGCGCGGTCAAGCATGTAGGGGAGGCCGTAGTGGACTGTGCGCAGCGTGCCGTGCCAGTTGACCTCGCTCATCTCGAGTGCGTTCTCTAGCGGTTCGTCGCGGAACGGGCCGTAGTGGGTGATGCCGGCGTTGGCGACCAGTAGTTCGATTCCTCCCGCATCAGCTGCGAAGCGGTCGACCGCCGCTTTGACCGATTCGCTGGAGCGAACGTCGCATTTGTATTCGAAGTGATCGCCGGGCAGTGCGGTTGAAACAGCTTCGAGTTGATCGATCGAGCGCGCCGCGAGGCCAACGGTCGCGCCGCGCTGAGCCAGCGCCAAGGCCAACGAGGCGCCGATCCCGCGTGAGGCGCCGGTGATGAACGCTCTTGTGCCGGATCCTATTTCCATCACGCGAGCCTATCTGCTGCGCGATAGGATCAAAAAGATGTCGAAAGCCGAGGCCAGCGAGGCGGAAGAGGAGTACCTGCAGTCGATTTTCTGGCTGCGCGAGGCGGGGCTGCCGATGACAGGCGCCAACGTCGCCCGCGCAATGCAGCTGTCGCCACCGACGGTGCACGAGATGATTGGTCGCCTTGAGGCCGACGGTTACATTCAGCGGGCCGAAGACAAGACGATCTCTTTCACTGATAGCGGCGATAGGACGGCGCACGAGATCGTTCGCCGCCACCGCCTGATCGAGCGCTTCCTAACCGACGTTCTTGGGATTCCTTGGGATGAGGTTCATGAGGAGGCCGAGCGGCTCGAGCACGCGATGAGCCCGGTGCTTGAGCAGCGGATGCTGGCCGCTATCGGCGACGCCACAACCTGCCCGCACGGCCACCCGATTGAGGGTGGGTCGCGCGACCAGGGCGTGCCGCTGGCCGATGTTGCGACTGGCGCCAAGGTTGAGATCATGCGCTTTGAGAACGAGGCTGAGGACCTGCTCCAGTACCTCAAGGCCGCTGGTTTGGCTCCCGGGCTAAACGGAACGCTCGAAAGCTCTGACGACGAGCAGGTCGTGATGCTCAGCGAATCCGGTGAGCAGTGCGCCGTTACTCGCAGCGTCGCTGAAACAGTCGCCGTTATCGCCGACCCTTCGCCGCCGCCGCGAACCGCTCTGCCGGAGCATCTCGTGATGTCGAGCGAGCGCTACGGACGCTAATCAAAGCGAGCGGTAAGCATCGGCGAGCCGTTCGATGCCTTCGCTGATCTGCTCGGGCGTCACGCCCGAGTAGGCGAGGCGCAGCTGGTTGGTCGCGCCTTCGATCACGAAGTCCTCGCCCTTGACGAAGACGACGTCGCGCTCAGCGGCGGCCTGCTCAAGCGCCGCCACGTCGGTCCCCTCGGGCAGCTCAACCCACATGAAATAGCCGCCCTCAGGCGCGTTGTACTTCGCCTCGGGCAGGTGCTCGTCGAGCGCCGTGGTGAGCGCTGCGACGCGCTCAGCCAGCGCCGCACTTACGGTCTTGACCGACGCTTCGATTCTCCCGGAGACGCAGAATTGGTAGACGATCCCCTGCGCGACCATGTCGGGCGAGATGTAGGTGTTGGTCGCCGCCGCCGTGATCTCTTTGATCAGCGGAGCCGGGCCAACGAGGTAGCCGACGCGGATTCCTGGGCAGACTGTCTTCGAGAACGACGAGGCGTAGACGACGTGGCCACCGTCTGCGCCGTCGAGAGAGAGCATCGTCGGTAGCGGCTCACCTGTGAAGCGAATCTCGATGTAGGGGTCGTCTTCGAAGATCAGGAAGTCGTACTGCGCCGCCAGCGCCAGCAGCTCTTCGCGCTTTGCTTGGCTGAGCGTGTACCCCGCCGGGTTCTGGAAGTTGGGGATGATGTGCGCAAAGCGTGGTCGCAGCCCGGCCTCGAGTTCGGCGCGCAGCGCGGCCGTGTCGATCCCGTCGGGCTCGAGTTCGATCATCTTTACGTCCGCGCCGCGCTCCAGCAGGCCGAGCAGCGTGCGGTCGTAGGTCGGCCGCTCGACGACTACCGAATCACCGGTCTGGACTAGTTCGTCGAAGAGGAAGGCATCAGCCTGCATCGAGCCGTTGGTGACGATCACTTGCTCTACTCCAACGCCGTGGCGCTCGGCGATCAACTTGCGCAGCGGCGCGTAGCCGCCAGCCGTGCCGTAGCCGGTCACGCCGCCCGCGTCTTCGCTAAACGATTCGCCAGCCGAAGCCTTTAGGCCTTCGATGTCGATGATGTCCAGTGATGGCGCGCCGCGCGCGAATGAGATTGAGTCAGCCATAAGCTGGAATCTACGCTAGCGGACTGTTTCCAGCGCGCCAGCCTCAGTCGCCCGTGAGCACGCCACGGCTGCGCAGCAGCGCCAGTACCCGTTCAAGTTGCTCCTGATCCGATGGCCGGATTACAAGCTCGGCCTGCTCCGGAGCTTCATACGGCGCATCAATTTCAGTTATTTCCTTCAGCTCGCCGCTAGGCGCTCGAGCGTAAAGCCCTTTTGGATCGCGCTGTTCGCAGGTTTCTAGCGGCGTGTCGACGAACACCTCGATGAACTCGATTCCTTGCTGTTCGTGAAGCTCGCGCGCAGCCGCACGGTCGGCGGCGTAGGGGCTGACCAGCGATACGAGTGCAATCACACCAGCGTCGGCCAACAAAGCAGCAACGCTGGCGGTGCGCCGGACGTTCTCGGCTCGATCCTTGGCGCTGAACCTAAGGTCGCCGGTCAAGCCGTGACGCAGGTTGTCGCCGTCGAGTCGGTAGGCAGAGCGGCCGCTCTCTACGAGGCTTTGCTCGGTCGCTGCAGCGAGGCTCGACTTCCCCGACGCGGGTAGGCCGGTGAACCAGATTGTTGCCCCGCGCGTGCCAAGCGCACGCCTGCGACGCTCGCGCGTGATCTCGCCCGAATCCCAGCTAACACCGACGAAGCCATTACTTGCTTTCGTCGCGCTCCACCAGAGCGCCGTCCTGAATTGCGTCAAACTGATCCAAGTCTTCTTCCGAAATGACGGAAGGAATTGGTAGGGGTTTAGGCCACTCCCCGTTTTCCATACGCTTCGCGTTGCGGGCAATGGCTTCTTTGAGTCCGGGGGTGTCTTCGGGAAGGATCCCCCCTCAATCATCGGGGATAGGGAACTCGGTACGCAAGTGGATAAGGCGTTACTTGCGAAGTTCGACCAGCGCGGCTTCTATGCCTTCCAGCGACACTTCACCTGCCGCTACGGGCGCGACACCCTCCAAGGCCATCACCCAGGGACACGACGTTGCGCTTCCCCGTTCGCCATCGGTTTCACGTCCGACAATCTCGGTAAGCACTTGCAGTTGGTCGTCAGTAAGAGCCACGGGGTTATTGTGTCGGGGAAGAGCTTGTTGGGCTTGTTCCGTAACCACGACATTACCCCACAGGAAATTGCGGCTGTAAGCAGTTGCGGTAGCCCTCCTTTTTTCGGTCTTCCATCGCAGCCTCTGACGCGCGGTCGTCGGCGCGCGTCTCCCCGCGCTCGGTGATTCGCGTGGCAGCAATCTCTTCGACGACCTGCTCGAGTGTCGAGGCCGAGGAGCGCACAGCGCCGGTACACGACATGTCGCCGACAGTGCGATAACGAACCGAGTCGGTGAACGGTGCCTCGCCTGGGAGCAGCTCACTTGCTTCGCTGGTGGCGTAGAGCATTCCATCGCGCTCAAACAGTTTGCGCTCATGGGCGAAGTAGATCGAGGGAGTTTCGAGATGCTCCTCGGCGAGGTGCAAGAGGACAATCGAGTCCTTTCCGCCTGATAAGAGCAATACCGGGCGTTCGAACTCGGCGGCCACCTCACGCATGATCTGGATCGCCTCTGATTCGAGGACCCGAGGTTTATGAGTTCGTAGTCGCTCATCAGGCCATTATTCCCCGTTCGGTTGCGCCAAGTGCGTTGGCACCGCGCTGCGATCGACCATGCACGGCCCTACCGCTTCACAGCCGCCTCAACCGGAACTGCCCCTGAGAGTGCTTTGCGCAGCGTTGCTTCGGCCTCGGTGATGTTGGCGTTCGATGCGCTGTCGGGGCGCGCGAGCAGGGCTACGCGGACGCTCAGCGGGTAGGCGCCGGAGCGCAGCGTGGCGGCGGTCGGGGCGACGCACTTGCCGCTGGGGCCGCGCACCTTCGTCAAGCTGAGGCGATTGGCGGCGTCGAAGTTGCTGCCTGCCGTCGCGGCGGCGCGGCGCTGGGCGTTGATGATGGCCGCCCCGGAAGTGCCACTTGCTTTGGCTTTCGCGCCGGCGGCACGCCGCGCTTTCAGCACGCGCGCCGCGCGTTGGCGCGTGAGGCCGCGCGCCGGGCGGCGCAGCTGCGCTGCCACTTGGCTTGCGCGCAGGCAGCGCTTAGCGCCACCGCGCTGGGCCACGGCGGTTGCCGAAAGGCTCATCGTGACGAGCTCCTTCAGGCCGTCGCAGCCGACCGTTTTTGATGCTGGCTGAACAATCACTAGCGCCGCCCCGGCCGTACCTGCGCAAGCCTCGGCTGCTGCGTTACCGCGCGCCGCGCGGACGCCGCTGAGCTTCGCTGGTCCCGCCACTTCGCCGCTGCCAGAGAGCCCTGCGCCAAGCACAATCTCGCCCGAGCCAGCGCTGGAGCTTCGCGTGCTGCTGTCAGCGCTGGCGAGCACGACGATTCCAACGACGATCAAGAGCGCTGCCGCGCCGAGGCCGGCGATCAGAAAAGCTGAAGGCCGCCGGGTATCGCCGCCGCCGCTGCCCGGATCGTCCTTACCCGAGCCAGCTGCCGCGGCCTTTTCAACGCCAGGCTCGGCCGCGCCGCTGCGCAGCTCGCCTTCGATCTCGCGCAGCCGCCGCTCAAGCCCGCTGAGGGTGTCGCGTACGTCGCCTGGCTGCTCGTCGCTCATTGCCCGGCTGACGCTACCTGCTGGCGAATAATTCAGCCGCCAAGAATCTCGACGGCGATCTCAGCAACCTGCGTCGGTGTGCGCCCAACGCGCACGCCCTTTGCTTCGAGCGCCTCGGCCTTGGCTGCTGCAGTTCCCTTTGAGCCGGAGACGATTGCGCCGGCGTGGCCCATCGTCTTCCCGGGAGGGGCAGTGAAACCGGCTATGTAGCCAACGACCGGCTTCGTTACGTGCTCGCCGATGTATTCGGCGGCCAGCTCTTCGGCGTCGCCGCCGATCTCGCCGCTCATCACGATCAGCTCAGTCTGGTCGTCGTTCTCAAACATCTCGAGCACGTCGATGAAGCTCGTTCCTGGGATTGGATCGCCGCCAAGCCCAACGATCGAAGAGTTGCCAAAACCCTTCTGTGCCAGCTCGTTGCCGATCTGGTAGGTCAGCGTGCCGGAGCGCGACATCACGCCGACGTTGCCTTCCTTGAAGAACGAGGCCGGAATAATTCCCACGTTGGCCTTTCCGGGGGAAAGCACGCCAGGGCAGTTCGGCCCGATC
>SXGR01008414.1_pt1 | contig 19735 bp, 16 predicted proteins | sample 3174711 | NCBI WGS metagenome assembly SXGR01 (sample SAMN11356860, study PRJNA531348) | freshwater metagenome | isolation source: freshwater sample F1-60 | place: China: Fuxian Lake, Yuxi | collected 2017-12-25
ACTGTGGAACTGGCCCGCTGGATTCTTCGCTGTCTCGACATGGATGGCGCGATCCGCGGCGGGGCTCGAACTGCGGTTCGTTGATGTGGCCGGTGACGCGACACCCACGCTCGTTGGAGGAGGGCTCGTCGACGGCGTCGATGCGAATCCGCCCGTGCTCCTCATTCACGGTTGGGGGACGAGCAAGGAGGCCATGCTCGGTCAGGCGGCGTGGCTCTCGAGAACCCGACGGGTGTTTGCGCCGGACTTGCCTGGGTTCGGCGAGCATCCACTGCGGACCGATCAGGCGGCACTCACGGCCGACGAGTATGTTGCGTGGTTGGACTCGTTCATCGCGGCGATCGGCCTCGAGCGCGTCGATGTGATTGGCGAGTCGATGGGAGGCGCGCTCGCGGCCGCCTACGCCGCCGCGCACCCAGGCAAGGTGAGGCGGGTCGTCTTGGAGGCTCCAGCCGGGGTTCGTCCGCCGCACACGAACGACTTCATGCGCGAGGCTGAGTCGGGCGGCAATCCTCTACGGATTGCGAGCGAGGCGGACTTCGATCGCGTCGTCGGCCTTGTCTTCGCGAGTCCACCGCCCATTCCGACGCCGATTCGGCGCTACCTCGTCGATCGAGCATTGAGGGACCTTCCCCGGCAAGACGAGATGGTTCAGGCGATCCGGTCATTCTTGGTGTCGGGGAATGAATCGCGTCTTGCGCTCATCTCGGCGCCGACCCTCGTCATCTACGGCTCGGCCGATCGCGTCACCGATGCATCGATGCTCGATGTCTACTGCGAGGGCATTCGCAATGCTCGTCGGGTCCTCATCCCTGGGGCGGGGCATGTCGTCTTTCACGACGCGCCTCTCGCGGTGGCGCGGGAGATTCGCGCGTTTCTCGATCCGTAATCGCGACGACACTCATCGCGCGTGGCGCCGCTCGAGATCGAACGGCGAGCTACAGCCGATCGATCACAGCTTTCGCGAACGCGCTGGTGGAGAGTGCGCCCCCGAGGTCGCGCGTCTTGCAGCCGTCAACAAGGGCGCGGTCGTAGGCCTCTCGGATGCGCGTCGCGGTGGCGGCGAGGGCCGCGTCCGAGTGCGCTTCCGCGATGGCATTGAGCATCATCACGGCGCTCATCGTGATCGCGAGCGGATTGGCGATCCCCTTGCCGGCGATGTCGGGGGCGCTGCCATGCACGGCCTCGAAGACCGCCGCGTGCTCGCCAAGGTTCGCGCCGGGAACGACGCCGAGTCCGCCGACAAGACCCGCGCAGAGGTCGCTCAGGACATCCCCGTAGAGATTCTCCATGAGAAGCACATCGAAACGGGTCGGATCCTGCACCAACCGCATGCACGCCGCGTCGATAATGAGCTCTTCGTACTCGATCTGTGGAAACTTGGCGTCGCGCACCTCGCGCGCGCAGCGGATGAACAAGCCGTCCGAGAGCTTCATGATGTTCGCCTTGTGGAAGACGGACACCTTGCGGCGTTTGCGGTGCACGGCATAGCGAAACGCGAAGTCGGCGATGCGCAGACATGCGTCGCGCGTGGCCACCTTCATGCTGGTCACCACGCCGCGCGTGATTTCATTCTCAATTCCGGCGTAGAGACCCTCGGTGTTCTCGCGGATGACGACGAGGTCGACGCCCGAAAACCGAGTGGCCACGCCGTCGAGGGATCGCACCGGCCGCACGGCACCATAGAGGTCGAGCCGCTTCCGGAGGGCCACATTGACCGACGAGAATCCGCCGCCCACGGGCGTTGTGCACGGACCCTTGAGCGCAACGCGGTGTTTCTGGATCGCCTCGACGGTCGCTGCCGGAAGGAGTTCTGACTCGCCCGCTTCCAGGGCGGCCACGCCTGCCTTTGCTTCGACCCACTCAATCGGGGCCTTCGCCGCAGCCAGAATCTCGCACGCCGCGTGTGCCACTTCAGGGCCAATGCCATCTCCAGGAATGAGGACTGCGGTGTACGGCATAGGGAGGAGCAACGATAGCAAGGGGGAAAGAAAAAGGCTCCCACGGCACGCGCCGCAAGGAGCCTTGGAGAACCCGTCAGTTTGGAAGGGTTAGTTCTTGGTGGGGATCGTCAACTTCATGCCGACCTTCAAGGCGCTCGGGTTGGCTCCGATGACGGCCTTGTTCGCGTCGTAGATCCGCTTCCAGCTCGAGCGATTCCCGTAGGCCTTGTCGGCGATCGACGCGAGTGTCTCACCCTTGGCGACGGTGTGCTGCGACGAGTTTCCGACTGCGGTCGGGGCCGAACGACTTGCCGCTGGTGACGAGGCAGTGAGTGTCGAGCTCGACTTTGCCGGAAGGTTGATCTTCTGTCCAACCTTGAGCGTTGACGCGTTCATGCCAGGATTCGCCTTGACAATCGCCGGCCAAGCATTCACATCGTGGAACCAGTTGCCCGCGATGCCGCTGAGGGTGTCGCCCGACTTGACGACATAGGTCGTCATCGACTCGGTTGAGGTGGCAGGCGGCGTCTTGGCCGTGACAATCGGAGCGGGAGCGGTGAACACTGGCTCAGCGCTAGGGGGTGCGACAATCGGCGTCGGTGTGACGGGTCCGAATGCGGTTGTTGCAGGCGTTGAACTCGGCGTGCCGACGGGGGTTGTTGGCGCGGCGAAGGCGGTGCTGTCCATGCCCGAGGCAGTGACAGGCGCGGCTCCAGACATTCCGGTGACCACGGGTGTCGTTGGCGAGAGGGTCAGCGACGGTGTGTCCGCCGACATCCCCTCTTCACCCCCTGCGATCGGGTCCGTCGTCACCGTCTCGGGTGATGTGGGTGTGGATGGGGCGAGGAAGCCGAAATAGATGCCGGCCACAAGAAACAGGCCGACAACCGAAAAGATGACGATCTTTGCTCCGCGAGTCATTGGTGGACCTCCATGTCCATTGAGATTGTGCGAACGAGTGGAAGAAGAGAGTCAGACAGGAGTCGCGGACGCGACTCCAACGGTGGCTGTGCGGACCTGAGCAGAATCCGTGCGGTCGCCGTGACGAACAAAAGTCATGGGTGCGGCAATGATGACGGAACTGATCGTGCCTGCAACGAGGCCGATGATGAATGTGAATGCGAACGGCGAAATGGCCGGACCGCCCCAGACATAGAGCACGATTGCGCTGGCGAGGGTTGTGCCTCCGGTCAAGAGCGTTCGGCTAAAGGTTTGATTGATGGCATCGTTGATGTTCGTCCACGATGCATGCGGCAACTTCCCCTTGTTCTCTCGGATGCGGTCGAGGATGACGATGGTGTCGTTCAAGGAGTATCCAATGATCGTCAAAAGAGCCGCAATAACATTGAGATCAATGCGGAACTCTTCAAGAAGCGTGGCCCGCCCAAACTCGGTGCCGGCGATCGAGTGGGTCAGGGCAAGGACACCAAGGCACACCACGACATTGAAGACAACGGCTGTAATGGTCGCGAGCGAGTAGCGGAAGCTCGAGAACCGGAGCCAGATGTACAGGACCATCCCAACGAGGCTGACAATGATGGCCACGATGGCGCTCGCGGCGAGGTTTTCCGCCACCCGTGGACTGAACGAGTTGACCTGATCGAGGCTCAGTTTGGAGGTAAATGCGGCCTGAATGAGCTGCCATTCAGGCCGTGCAACCACCCGCTCCCATGTCGCGGCGTCAACCTTGGTCAGGAGCGCGGTTGGCTCGGTCACCATCACGGCGACCGCTGTCCAACCCTTGGACGGATTGGCCGGATCGGCGGGGGTGACCCCCACCACTTGGGTTGGTCGACTGCTTTGCGCGGAGAAGTCTGGCTGCTTCCGCATCCGGGCGATCCTGGACTCCGCTTCCTCAAGCGTGACAGGAGGTTGCAGGTCCTTGAGGAGGATCGCCACGCCACCGACGAAGTCCCGAGACGAGTCCTTCAGGGTTGGCTGGCCGATGGATGCGCCCAGAGTGTCCGACGAGATTGCGTTGGTGTACGCGACCCCATCAGGATCATCGGCGCCGGCGAAGCGGACGGGCTTGGCAACATCGAGGGAGTCGAGGAAGGAACCCGCGACGGCTTGAACAAGGGGTTCGGTAACTGTCTGGTTACTTGTCAGAGTGGCGGGGTTCGCCACCCGGACCTGGAATCCCGTCGCATGGCCGTCCGGTGTGGCCTCACCGACCGTGAGGACATTCGCGTTCCGAAGTTCTCGGATGACCGGATCGGTCGAGTCATCGCCAAGCTTATGAATCCGTTGTTCGACCTCTTCACGCTGAAGGTAGAGACGGCCGCTCGGAGACGCCGCCTCCCCGGTCGTGGCCTTGCGGGTCATGAGTGTCATCGTGACGCCGCCTCGGAACTCGGTTTCGAGGAGTTCCCGGCCTGCGCCCCAGGTCAGGACAAGGCACACCGCTCCAACCGCCGCCGCGCCGGTCCAGAGGACATGGCGGATCCGCAGCCAGTCGAAGTGCGGTCGCAGCACCTTCATCATGGAGGGGAAGATGGTCGGCATCATCGGGAGCCGGCGCAATCCGCACCAGTTGATGAGCACGGCGTACATGATTCGCGTGCAGAAGAGCGCGGTGAAGAGCGTCGTCAGAACGCCGATCATCATGGTGAGGGCGAAGCCCTTCACTTCAGTTGCCGCGGTCTTGTAGAGGACGACACAAACAATCAGATTGGTGACATTGCCGTCGACGATCGCGTTGAACGCCCGGGCGAACCCGAGGTCCATCGCATTCTTCAGTGGCTCCTTGTTGTCGATGAGTTCCTCACGGACGCGCTCGTAGACGAGCACATTCGCATCGACCGCCATGCCCACCACGAGCGCGATGCCCGCCAGGCCAGGCAGCGTGAAGGACCCGTCGATCCCAGCCATGATCCCGAAGATCATGGCGATGTTGATGGCGATGGCGATGACCGCGATGAGGCCCGCGCCGAGGTAGTAGACCGAAATGAGCGCGCTCGTGGTGATCGCCGCCACGACGACCGCCCACAGCCCGCGCTCGAGGTTCTCGCGACCAAGGGCAGGGCCGAGGATGCTGACGGAGATCGGCTCGCTCTGGAGTTTGGCCTCGAGTTCGCCGCCTTGGAGCACACGAATGAGGTACTGCACTTCGTCGTTCGAGAAGGACCCCTTGATGATGCCGCTCGTTGAGATCTGCCCGTCGAGCGTGGGCGCTGAGAAGAGTTGGCCGTCAAGGACGATGGCCATGGGGCGGCCGAGGTTCGCACCAGTGAGGCGGCCGAGATACTGGCCACCTGAGGCATCGAGTTGGAAGGCGACGGCGACTCGGCCGAGTTCGTCCTGCGACTGGAACACATTCCGCATCGCCCACTGACGACCGCCCAAGTGGTCGAGGCTCATCGCGTCGGTCACATAGAGGAGCACATACGGGGTTCCGTCGTAACTGGCGCCCACGAGGTCGCGCGGTTTGAGGTAGTCGACCGGATTCGCCATGAGGCTCTGGATCGCCTCAGGCGAGTCCCCCCACTGCTTCGCGTCGTTGATCGGGAACCAGCGTGCCACCGGCGAATCTGTGCCACCCGGACCGCGCTCGGCGAGTTGCTTGCGCATCTCGTCGGGATTGACCCCCTCGGGTGCGGCGGCGCTCACGGCGATGTGGAACTCGAGCACACCCGCGCCGCGCAGGAGGCGCTTCAAGTCCTCGGGGTCGTCGTAACCGGTGACTTTCGATGCGTAGTCGGCCTGGAGCGCGGCAAGTTCGTCGATCGCACCCGCGTAGTCGGGCTGGATCGCCTTCAGTCGCGCGATTTCGAGTTCGCGCGGGCTCGCTGTCGTTTCGCGCACGCCATCGGCATCGAGTTTGGCCTTGCCCTTCTCGTCACGCGCAAACGGCCGAGCGTCAGAAAGCGACAGCGCACGCTTCAAACGGGCTTCGTCAAGGTTCGTCTCAGCGATGCGGGTGCGCATCGTCCGTTCCTTCACTTCGGCCGAAGCGATGCGGTCCTCGATCGAACCGAGTTCGTCCGCGGGGGCGTTTCGGGCGATGGCGGCCTGATAGTCGGCGCGACCGGCAATGGCGTCGTTGGACGCGCGCTGGAGTTCCTCGAGCGTGGCGCGGCGCGACGAGGGCAGCGGCGCTTTGTCCTTCTCGGGTGCGGGCGCAAGCGTGGGTGCGCTCGCCAAGGCGAGCGCTTGGTCGAGTTCGCGCGGCGTCAGCGTCAACTTTCGGCCCAGATCCGCGACCTTCGCGCGGTAGGCGTCTCCCATGTCCCGGACTTCGGGCGACGGCAGTGGCATCACGACTTCGATGCGGTCGAGGCCCTGCGGTTGGAGCGACACATCGAGGACGCCCTGCGGATTGACACGCCGCTTGAGCGAATCGACGACCTGCGCCAACACCCGCTGAGGATCCCCCTGCGCTGGCATCGAGACCGCGTAGACCATGCTGACGCCACCTCGGAGGTCTTTCCCAAGGCGGATGCTCGTGTCGAGCGGGAACGCCTGCCAGACACAGACCGCAATCAGGATGAGCGCGACAATGAGCCTCGGGAGAATCTTGATGTTCATGCCTTGATGCCTTGCGCGTCGCGGGCTGGCGAGACGATCTGCACGATCGCACTCTTCGTAAATGTCATCCGAACATTGGAGTTCTCGTCGACCTTGAGGACGACCGTGTCATCCTTGATTTCGACCACCGAGCCCAAAATGCCGCCAGCGGTCTGCACCTCGTCGTGCTTCTTCATGGACGACATGAGTGCAGCGCGCTTCTTCTTCTCGCGGCGGCCCCCCATGACCGAGATGAAGATCATGATCGCAAGGACCGGCAAGAACATCCAGATCACTCCACCCATGTCGCCGCCAGAACGCGGAGCCGCAGCGGGATCCGCGGTGCCCGGCAAAGCTGTCGTCGCGGGTGCGGGCTGGCCTGCCAGAGGTGGCGCATCTTGGAAGGACGCGAGCAGAGAAGTTGTCATTGTGAAGTCAATCATCTGGTTGTTCAGTGGGATCGTTGGAGGGGTCGGCTCGGTGCGTTGTGCGAGCCCATCGGCCGCGCAGGTCAAGCCACGCATCTTCGTCGATTGCGCGCCTGATGTCCAGTAGCAGGCGCTGGTAGAGCCTGAGGTTGTGCCACGAGACCAGGGTGGGCCCAAGCATTTCGCCTGCCAGCAGGAGATGCCTCAGATACGCCCGCGAAAACCCGCCCCCGCAGGTGGGGCAGTCGCATCCCTCTTCGATCGGCCTCGGATCGTCGGCATGGATGGCGTTCCGGAGCCTCAGCGACCCATGGAGCGTGAACGCGAACCCATTTCGCCCGTTCCGCGTCGGAAGCACGCAGTCGAACATGTCGACGCCACTCTCGACGGCCATGATGATGTCGGCTGGGTAGCCCACCCCCATGAGGTAGCGCGGCTTGTCGGAGGGCAGAAGCGGCGCGGTGAAGCGCACCACTTCCTCAATGGCGCGCGGCCCCTCGCCCACGGCCACACCCCCAATGGCGAACCCCGGAAGGTCATGCGCGCATGTGGCGTCGACGCTCGCGCGCCGGAGCGCGAGGTCCGTGCCGCCTTGCACGATGCCAAAGAGCGCCTGATCTTCTCGCGTGTGCGCCGCGATGCAACGGGTGAGCCAGCGGAGCGAGCGGTCTTTTGCTTCGACGAGCCGGGCGTGGTGATCCGCCGAGTCGCTCTCGGAAACTCCCTGCGGACAGTCATCGAAGGCCATCGCGATGTCGGCGCCGAGGGACTGCTGCACCTCCATGCTCGACTCGGGGCCCAGGTGCACAACGCTCCCGTCGATGAACGATCGGAAACTCACTCCGTCTTCGTTGAGGCGATTGATCGCCGACATTGAGAACGCCTGGAATCCACCTGAGTCGGTCAGGATCGGGCCGTCCCACCGCATGAAACGGTGCACGCCTCCGAGGGCTTCCACCCGACGATGGCCGGGCCTCAGCATGAGGTGGAAGGCGTTGTTCAAGATGCACTGTGTCCCCGTCGCGCGCACTTGTTCGGGGGTGAGCCCTTTCATTGCCGCCGCAGTGGCCACGGGCATGAATGCCGGCGTGTCGAACGAACCGTGCGGTGTCACGATGCGGCCGCGTCGCGGGCCGTCTGGGCGCGGTGCGCCGAGAAGTTCGAGGCGGACCGGCGCGGCGGTCATGGACCTTCGTTGCGCTGTCGCGTGGCTTCGCGAAGCGCCTCGCGTTCGCGCTCGGAGAGCGACTGGATCCCGCGCTCTCGCACCTTATCGAGGATCCGGTCGACCTCGGACTGCCCAACAGCGCGACCGCTCGCGGGTGCCCCGTGCTGCGCCCTGCCCGCGAAGTGCTGGCTACTGGGATCAACCTTGCCGAGGAAGTCGAAGAAACCCTGCAGCTTTCCAGGATTCCGAATCAGGTACCAGCCCGCGATGGCGCCGCCAATGTGCGCGGCCTCGCCTCCGGCGTTGGACCAGCGCAGGAGCACCGCGGCGATCGCGACCGCCACGAGGCCGTATGCAAGCGTGATGAGACGCATCGGGATGACAAAGAACAAGAGCACCTGCGCGTTCGGCATGAGCCGCGCCGCTGCGACAATCACGCCGAACACACCCGCGCTCGCCCCGATCAGCGGCATGTCCGGGTCGTTCACAAGAAGCCCCGGGATCGTCACGCGCCCGTTGCTGACCTCCTGCATGACGAACCCGCCGAAATTGAGGACGAGATAGAACAGCGCACCGGCCACTCCGCAGAGCAGGTAGAAGGCGACGAAGCGCTTGGCACCGAGATATCGCTCGACGATGGGCCCAAAGAAGAACAGGCCGATCATGTTGAAGACAATGTGATTGATATCCGCGTGGCAGAACTGGAAGCCAATCGCCCGCCAGAGCTGCAGCGCGCTTGTCCCAACACCGGGAATCGATGAGTACAGCGCCGTCGAGGTCGAGAAGTAGAGCCACTTCTGCAAGAATGGCATGGACTGCACGGTGTTGACCGCGATCAACTGCGGCGGGCTGTTCTGGCGCAGCGCAAACACCCCCTGCTCTTCGAGGAGCGATCGCGCCGGATCGCCGGCGACTTCCTGAAGTTGCGTGACGATCGTCCCGTTCAGGACCATCCGCTGCACCTCGGGGGGCACGCCCGGCTGCCACGCCGACCCAACGACAACCCACTGCCGCGGCAGGAAGCCGTCGATCACGAAGACGGCGACACAGATCGCGATGAGCCATGTCGCCGCTGACCAGGCGAAGCCGCTTCGTGCGGGCGCCGCCGCGCCGGTCGACCCCCTCCAGTACTCGCGATCGTGCGATCCCATCGAGTCGAGGCTACCCGCCACTCGTGCGCTGTGCTCGGTGCAGTCGCCAGAGGAGGAATGCCGCGATCGATTTGCCGTCGGCAACGGCACCACCGTGAATCATCCGCTCGAACTCGCACGGATCGCGGATGACAACCTCGATTCGCTCGTCGGGCTGGAGGCGCGCTGGACAGGGTGTGAGTCCGCGCGCGACAAAGGCGTGCATTCGTTCGTCGGTGAATCCCGGCGAGGTGTAGAAGATTCCGAGCGATTCGATCGAAGCCGCCGAATAGCCGGTTTCCTCCTCAAGTTCGCGGAGCGCGGCCTGGGCGGGCGGCTCCCCCAGCTCGAGTTTTCCGGCGCAGAACTCCACCATCCACTGATTCGTGGCCACTCGGAAGTTCCTGATCGTGACAAGTCTGCCATCGTCAAATTCACCGATGACGCACACGGCACCCGGATGGCGAACGATCTCGCGCGCCGCTGTCGCGCCCCCGGCGAGCGGGACGAGGAGCCGTTCGACGGCAAACACGCTTCCGCGGAGGATGATCTCTGGCGCGGTGGAGCCCACGCACCCGATCATAGGATGACCCAATGGGTGAACTCGCCGACATGCGCGTCGTGAACCTCCGGAAGCGCTTCGCGCGCAACGAGGTGCTCCGCGGCGTGTCGCTCGAGTTCCGCAAGGGGCAGATCACTGTCGTCATGGGCGCCTCTGGGTGTGGCAAGAGTGTGCTGCTCAAACACCTCGTCGGGCTCCTCCGGCCCGATCGTGGCGAGGTGTGGTTTGGTTCCACGCGCATCGACGCCATGCCGGAGCGCGAACTCGGGATCGTCAGGCGGCAGATCGGCTTCCTGTTCCAGCAGAGCGCACTGTTCGACTCGCTGACGGTCCGGGAGAACATCGCTTTTCCGCTTCGGGAACATGGACTCGAGGCGGAGCCCCTGATCGAAGAGCGGGTCATGCGCGTGCTCAGCCTCGTTGGGCTTGAGGAAACCCGCGATCAGATGCCCGCGGAACTTTCTGGCGGCCAGCGCAAGCGCGTGGCCTTGGCGCGCGCCGTCGTCCTTGAGCCGCGCGTGGTCCTCTACGACGAACCCACCACCGGACTCGATCCCATCCGTGCAGAGGTCATCAACGAACTCATCCTGAAACTGGCGGATGCCCTCGGTGTCACGAGCATCGTGGTGACGCACGACCTCGTGAGCGCGTTTCGCATTGCCGACAGGATGGTGCTTCTGCACGAGGGCGCGGTGGTCCTCGAGGGCACACCGGAAGAGTTCAAGGCCACCACGGACCCGGTAGCCGGACAGTTCCTTCGCGGAGAAGTGAGTGCGGCGGAACTGGAAAAAATCCGTGGACATGGGGATCATGTCAGGAGCACACCACCATGAAGGAATCCACCCGCAACTTCGCGACCGGCATCGCCGCAATCGTCGCGTTCACAGGACTCGCGAGCCTGCTCTTGCTCTTCGGAGACCTTGACGCGTTCAGTCACGGCACCTACCGCATGGTCGTCGAGGCCAATGACGCGATCGGCCTTCGCGCCGGAAGCCGGGTCACAATGGCTGGGGTTCCCATCGGCGAAGTCGATGGCGTTGTCGTTCGGCTCGACCCGAGTCGCCCGGTCCGCATCATGGTCGGTATTGACAACGGCATCGACATCCCTGTGGGTGCACAGGCGTCCGTGTCGACGAGTCTGCTGGGCGGGACTTCGCGGCTTGACCTCGTGATGCCACGCGACTATGCCGAGGGCGGTCCCACGCTTCCGCACGATGGCAGCGCAGTGATCTTCGCGAACCTTGAGGGACTCGAGGCCAAGGTCGCGCGCATCCTGGCCGACAAGCTCGGCGGCATGGACGCGGCGATGAAGGCCGTTGAAGAGGCGGCGCAGGACGCACGCAAGTGGCTCGGCGACGAGCAACTCCTCGCCGACACGCGCACCGCGGTCTGGAAGGCCAACACGCTGATCGAACAAGCCACAACTGCGGTCGTGTCCTTCACACAGAGCGCCGACGCGTTCCAGGCGGATTCAAAGCAGGTCGTCGCATCGGCACGAGCCGTTTCCGACCAACTCTCGAAGACCCTTGAACAAGTGGAACTCCTGACGCGCGAGGCGCGCGCGGGCAAGGGAACGGTTGGACAACTCGTCAGCAATCCCGACCTCTACAACGCGCTCGTCGACAGTGCGAAACGGCTCAAGGCCACGCTGGGCGAAGTCGAACTTCTCATCCAGAAGGTGAAGGCCGAAGGCCTCGGCGTCAAGTTCTGACGCCCTCACGAAACAAAGCCACGGCGCTGCGGTCCGCAACGCCGTGGCAGGATTGAACCACGAAACTGTTGGTGAGCGTCAGTCAGTGACCACAATGACTTCGACGCGGCGACTCTTCGCCTTCGAGTCCAGCGGCACATTGGGGCCGTAACTCGACAGCGACACTTGCTTCCCGTCCACCCCCTTGGAAAGGAGGTACTCGCGCACCGCATAGGCGCGATCGAAACCGAGGTAGTAGTTGTCCTTGAACTTCGAGTACTTGATCGGGTCGGTGTCCGTGAAGCCCGCGACGCGAACTTCGCGACCGCCGTAGTTGTCCTTCAGGATCGCTGCCACCTTGTCGAGCGACTTCTTCGAGCCGTTCTTGATCGTCTCCTTGCCCGAGTCGAAGAGCACATCGCCTTCGATCGAAACATGGATCTCGTTTCCCTCCGCGGAGACGGTGACGCCATCAATGTTGGCGAATGCCGCAGTGTCCACCACGGGGTTCGCCGAGGCGCTCGTCTGCTCTGCCTTCGCTTCGGCGGCGGTGGCGCGCGCGAGGGCCGCCGACTTGTCGTGGTCAGCCTGAGCGAGAGCGGCCTGCGCCTGCGCGAGTTGCATCTTGAGCGTTTCGTTCTCGCTCAGGAGTGTCCCGTTTTGCTTCTGTGCCCCACTGTCGCAGCCCATCGAGAGTGTTGCGGCGAGAACGCATCCAACGACGATCCATGTCTTCTTCATTCGAGAATCCTTTCTCCGAAGTGTGTTGTCCTTCCGGACGCTCCGAAAGTGCGCCCATTTCACCCGATCGAGGTGGTGTTTGTAAAGCCCTCACCGCAGGAATCACCCCAGGAAAGACAAGCCGCCCGACATCGACGAACGCCCCTCGGCACAGCACGAGCGCGACGACGGCCACGGCGAGGTGTGGGCCGTAGGGCAGTTCGCGCCGCAGGGGCTTCCCGCTGGCGAGTTTCACCACCCCTGCTGCGCCGACCCATGCGAGCCCCGAAAAAGGTGCGATGAAGAACGCCGCAAGCGGGTCGATCCAACCCAGACACGCGCCGGCCGCCCCAAGGAGGTGAACATCACCCATCCCCATCGCCTCGACTCCCTTGATCCAGGTGGCAACGATCCGAACCACCCAGACCGTCCCCGCCCCAATCATGTATCCAAACACGGGGGCGCAAAGGCCTTGCATGACCGGGGGGGGGATTCCCTGAACTCCCCCTAGCGAGAGTGCCCCCACCAGCGCGGCGACGATGATCCCACCGAGAAGGAGCACTTCGTGCTTCATTTCGCGCCGAGCGTGCGGGTACTCGGCGAGCGTTTCGCCATCCTTCACGAACTCGCCATAGTCGGCGAAGGACCGAGTCAGGGACCCAGTGTGGAGGAGCGCGTTTGCCCCAAGGACGGCGACCCCGCCGCCCAACGAAGCTCCTGCCACCCACCACGACACCGAAGGAAGCGGCCATGTGGCGGCCATCACCTCAGTCGCAAGCGCCCCCTGAAGGGCCCACGCGGCGACGCCGGTCACGGTGGCCGTCAGCGTGACGCCGAGCGGGATGGTGAAGGTGCGGACATCCGTGAGGGTCGAGGCCACAAGGCACGACAGAAGCGTAAGGACCGCGACAAGACCAGGCAATGTTGCCACGAGGCCGTAGTGCTGGAACCACTGCGCCCAACTGCGGCCCCACCACCCCGAAGGCTCCGCGACAAAAGACATCCAGTAGGTCGCCGCGAACATCAGGGCGACGAGGAGTTCGATGCCTGGGTACTGAAGGGAGATCGAGACTCGACAGGTTGAGCAGCGGCCCCTTGCGAACGCCCAACCGAGAATGGGGATGTTCTCGTGGAGCCGGAGTCTGCGGCCGCAGGTCGGGCACCGACTCGGAGGGTTGATGACGCTCATTCCCAGCGGCATCCTGTACGCCACCACATTGATGAAACTCCCCACGCAAGCCCCGAGAGCGAAGGCAAAGCCCAACCCCGTCAAGTGCGGCATCCACAGTGCAAGCCGGTCATCCATCGGTGCGCTTGGCGAGATCCTGCGCTGCGATCCGTTCGACTTCCACGCGCGCGGCCTCGAGGACATCACGACATCGACGCACGAGCGCGGCACCGCGCCGGTACTGCCGGACACACTCTTCGAGCGGTGCGTTTCCCGACTCGATCACCGCCACCAACTTCTCGAGTTCGCCGATCGCTGCTTCGTACGAGAGCGACGACGCGTCCTCGGGTTCCTTCGCACTCGCAGTGATGTGTGGCGAAGCCATCGACGGAGTCTAGTCGTGCGAAATGGACTGATCCGGACGAATGGCCTCAACGCGGCTTCCGAGTTCGCCGTGGGCGAGGAGCGTTCGAATGCTGTCCCCGTGGGCCAGTCCGGTGGCGTCCTTGATGGCTCGGCCACTCTCGTCAAGTGTGATCGAGTACCCGCGCTCGAGGACAGCCAGAGGCGAGATCGCAGTAAGCGTCCGAGCCAGCACTTGCGCGCGGGCCGACTCCGCCTCGATGCGGCGCTGGGATGCTGCGTGCAGCCGGAGCACCCACGGCGCCACGAACGCGTGACGAACCTCGATCCCCCTCGTGGGATCTGAGAGCGCGCGGCTGCGCGCGGCGAGATCGACGCGTCCCACGCGCCGCTCGTGCGTCAGAGTCCACGCGCGCGCGAGGCGATGTTCGAACGATCCGACCTCTTCATGAAGCGCCGCGCGGTCGGGAAGCGTCTCCGTCACGGCGCGCGACGGCGTCGGCGCGCGAAGATCGGCAACGAGGTCCGCGATGGTCGTGTCGCTCTCGTGGCCGATCCCGGTGACCACCGGCGTCCTCATGCCCAGGATCGCGTCAGCGACCACGCGCTCGTTGAATGCCCAAAGGTCCTCGAGGCTTCCTCCGCCGCGCACGAGCAACACAACGGCGATACGGTGCGCCTTCGCCGACGCATCCACCGCGCGAAGTGCGGCGGCGATTCCGGGCGCCGCCTGCTGCCCCTGCACACGGATATCGACAAGGATGACCCGCGCCGCCGGGAAGCGCTCGCGCACGGCATTGAGGCAGTCCGCCTCGGCCGCGCTGCCCGCGCTCGTAAGGATCGCGATACACATGGGAACCGTCGGGATCGGCTTCTTTCGCGAGGCATCGAAACTTCCGGCGCTGCGCAGTTCGTCGCACAACGCGCGGAACCTCGCGGCGAGATCCCCCTCCCCGACGGCGTCGATGCCCGAACACTGGAGTTGCGTGCGTCCCTGAGGCCCGTAGTGGGTGACCTGCGCGGACACGACGACAGCGGCCCCGTCAGACGGCGTGACGCGGCTGCGCGCGGCATCGCTTCGGAACAATACGCAGTCGATCCGTGCTTCCTCGTCCTTGAGGGAGAAGTACCAGTGGCCGCTGACGCACCGCGCATTGGAGACTTCTCCGCCAACCTTGACGCGACCGATGCCGCCTTCGAGCGCTGACCGGATGAGCCTAGAGAGTGCGGCTACCCCGAGCACAGCGACTTCGGGTGCCGGTGCGGGCGTGGCGGGCACTGCGGGCGACGGATTTTGGAAGAGCCCGCCAATGGCTCCGAGCGGATCAATGGGGCGACGCGCCACGCGGACTATCGTAGGAGCGTGGACGGGGCTCCTGAACACCCGCGCTTGGACCTTCGCACTCGACTGGCTGATCTTGACGGCGTGACAGCACCGGTCGCACGGCGGCTCGCGGTGCTCGAACTGCGAACCGTGGGCGACCTCTTCAAGCACCTGCCCATCCGTTACGAGACCGAGGCGGCCGAGGAAGGAGTCTCTGATGCGCTCGTGGCTTCGGCCGCGGCCGCGCCCGAAGTCACCCGATCGCTGCGCGGCGAGATCGTCAAACTGCGAATGATCCCGGGACGGCGACCTCGCATTGAGGCACTCCTCGGAGAAGGCCAGACGGTCGTCCGCCTCGTGTGGTTCAACGCCTCATGGATGGCCAAGAAACTCCACCCGGGCATGCGCGGGATCGCCCGCGGGCGCGCGAAGGTGCGTCAGGGCTACCTCGAAATGGTGAATCCGAAGTGGGAGACGATCGGCGGTGAGGACGAACCGACCCCGGACGCCGGACGGCTTCGGCCGATCTACGGCGCGACCGAGGAACTTCCCTCTTCGCGAATCGAAGCGGTCGTGCGTTCCGCGCTTCCGCGTGTCATCGGACTGATTGTCGATCCGCTGCACGAGGCACTCCGTGCGCGGCGCGGGCTGCCACTGTTGGCAGAGGCCTACCGCATGGTGCACGACCCCTCGACGCTTGTCGAGGCCGAGCGCGGGCGCACGCGGCTCGCGTACGACGAACTGCTTTCGTTGCAGCTGGCGATGGCGATGCGCCGCTGGCAGGTGCGACACCTTGTCAAGGCGCATCCCATCGAGGTCACGCCGGCGATCGACGCACGGATCCGGAGCCGACTCCCGTTTGACCTCACACGCGCTCAGTCGGGGGCGTGCTCTGAGATTGCCGCCGACCTCGCGCGCACGATGCCGATGAACCGACTCCTGCAGGGTGATGTGGGATCTGGCAAGACCGCCGTCTGCGTCTACGCCATGCTCGCTGCCGTCGCGCATGGTCATCAAGGGGTTCTGGTCGCCCCAACGGAGATCCTTGCTCAACAGCATCTCAAGACGGTGGAGTCGATTCTTCACGGAAGCAAGGTGCGCGTCGCGCTCTACACCGGCACACTCCGTGCCGCCGACCGTGCCACGGTGCTGGCCGGCATGGAGTCGGGCGGCTTCGACATCGTGGTCGGCACGCATGCTGTCCTCACCAAGGAAGTTCGCTTCAAGAGCCTTGCGATCGCGGTCATTGATGAGCAGCACCGGTTCGGCGTCGAGCAGCGGGCGGCGATTCGGGCAAAGGGAACCGGCGGCGCGACGGTCCCGCACACGCTCGTCATGGCCGCCACCCCGATTCCCCGCACGCTCGCGCTGTCATTCTTCGGCGATCTCGACGTGACATCGCTCAAGGGTCGTCTGCCCGGTCGCACCGCGCCAACAACGCGCGTGGTTCCCTCCGAGAAGGCGCGCGATGTGTACTCGTGGGTCAGCATGAAGGTGCGCAACGGCGAGCAAGCCTTCGTCGTCGTTCCAGCCATCGAAACCAGCGTGCGCGGGCTCGCGGATGTGGCGTCGCACGCGGATGCGCTTGGGCACGGTCCCTTGGCCGGAGCGCGGATTGGTCGTCTGCACGGGCAACTCTCGTCGCAGGAGCGCGAACAGGTGATGGAGTCTTTCCGGGAGGGATCGCTTGATGTCCTTGTCGCCACGGTGATGGTCGAAGTTGGCGTCGATGTGCCCAACGCCACAGTGATGGTCGTCGAGCATGCCGAGCAGTTTGGCCTCGCGCAATTGCACCAACTTCGCGGGCGCGTTGGTCGTGGCGGGAAGCCTGGGACATGCATCTTCATCACCGAACCCACGACGGCACTTGCGCAGAAGCGGCTCGACGCACTCGCGACGAGCGATGACGGCTTCGCCATTGCCGAGTTGGACCTTTCACTGCGCGGACCCGGCGAGTTCTTCGGCCAGCGCCAGTCAGGGCTTCCCGATCTCAAGGTGGCGGACCTCGCGCGCGACTTCGCGCTCCTCATGGAAGCGCGCGCGGATGCCGAAGCGTGGGTGGGTACCACCGGAGATCTCACCGATCCTCGCGATGCGCTCCTCCGGCGCAAGGTGCTCGCGCTCTACGCCGACACGCTTGGGCTCGGCGACATCGGCTAGGCTCGCCAAGATGCTCCCCACCCCGACGAGAGAAAGCCGAGCGGTCGACGGTCTGTTCATCGACGGGCTCCGGTTTTCGTACGGCCGAGAGTTCTCGCTGCATGTCGGATCGCTGCGGCTTGCCGCGGGAGAACAGGTCCTCTTGGCCGGGCCTTCCGGGAGCGGGAAGTCGACGCTGCTGCATCTCGTGGCTGGCCTCGACGAACCCGAGGCAGGCTCCATCACGATCGGAGGGAGAGACATCATTGCGGTTCATGGCGCGCGGCGCGACCGCCTTCGCGGACAGCAAATCGGCATGATCTTCCAGACCTTCAACCTGCTGCACGGTTTCACCGCGGTCGAGAATGTGATGATGCCGCTCATGATGCTCGGCGTCGCGCAGGATGCGATGCGCCAACGAGCGCATGATGCGCTGCGTCGGCTCGGCATTGAGCGACCCCATGCGGATGTGGACACGCTCAGCGTCGGCCAGCAGCAGCGCGTGGCGGTGGCGCGCGCGACCGTGACGGGTCCCGCCCTCGTGCTCGCCGATGAACCGACCGCAAGCCTCGATCCCGAGGCATCGGCTGCGGCCATCGCGGTGATTCGCGAGGCCTGCGTGACCGCCGGTGCCTCGCTCTTGGTCACGAGTCATGACCCCACGCTCCGCGGCGAGTTTGAACGCGTGATCGATGTCCGCGAGTTCGTGACCGTCGGAGTCCACGCATGACCGACATGACGATCGTGCTCCGCAGTCTCCGCGCACGCTCGCTCGCGAGCGTCGTGACAGTCGCGATGGTCGCGGTCGCTGTGGCACTTCTCCTTGTGCTGCTCTCCATGCGGGCGGCAGCGTCAGAGGCGTTTCGGCGCGGCACAGGGAATGTCCATCTCCTCGTGAGCGCCGACGCGAGTCCACTCGTGGCCGTGCTCAACGGCATGTTCTACGCCAATGCGCCCGCGAATCCGCTTTCGGCCGCCAAAGTGAAGGAGATTGCCGAGGGGTTCCCTTGGCAGTGGACGCTCCCGACCCAACTCGGCGACTCGTTCCGGGGCAGTCCTGTGGTGGCGGCACCGAAGAAGTTCCTTACGACTTTCGAACCCATCGTCGGGCAGGGCTTCTCGTTGGCGCAGGGCCGTCACCTTGAAAACGATTTTGAGGTCGTCGTCGGAAGCGAGGCCGCGCGGACGCATGGCCTTCGCGTGGGAGCGAAGATCGCGATGACGCATGGCGTTTCGGTTGCGGGTTCGGAGCATGTTGGCCACGAACACACGGACCATCCCTACGCGGTCGTCGGCGTCCTCAATCCGACGGGGTCAGCGCATGACCGCGCGCTCTTCACGACACTCGAGAGTTCTTGGATCATCCATGCTGAAGAGCGCCGCGAGCGGGAGCACGAGTCCGAACCCGAGGCTGAGTCCCACGCCCATGAACACGACCACGCCCACGATCACATCGACGCGGCGGATCTGACCGACGCTGACCGCCTCGTGACTGGCATTCTCTTGCGGCTCCCGACGCGCCCGGGAAGTGATGCCTCGGCGTCGATCGCTGCGCAGTTCGATCGACTGCGGCGCGACACCTCGATCACCGTGGCGCAGCCGGCGCAGCAGATTGGACGGCTCATGGCGATCGTTGGCGATATCGATTGGCTCTTCGTGGCGATGGGGGTCGTCGTCCTCGTGTCGAGCGCGATCAGCATTCTGCTGGCCACTGCATCGAGCATGGAACTCCGGCGACGGCAAGTCGCCATTCTCCGAGTCCTCGGGGCGAGCGCGTGGCGCGTCTTCGTGCTCGGGCTCACCGAGAGCACGCTCATCGGCCTCGCCGGAGCGGTGCTCGGATGCGCCATCGCGGTGGTGGGCTGCTTCGCGGCGAGCGCACTCTTGGCGCAGCGCGTGGGTCTGACATTCGGAACGGGCGTGGATCCACGCAGCGCCGCCATGGTTGTCATCGGTGCGGTGGCGCTCTCCGCGCTTGCGGGAGTCATCCCAGCGGCCAAGGCGTATCGCACGACCGTCGCGAGTCACCTGCGCCCGATCGCATAGGCTCGACCTCTCGCGTGCGCGCATTCTGGATCACACTCCTCCTCCTGAGCGCGCTCAGCGCGGCGGTGATTCTCTCCAGCGGCAATGGGGAGCCCGTGACCGATCACGCTCCCGTAGTCCAACCACCTGCACCGAGTGCGCCAAGTGCTCCCCCCGCTCCAACGCCAGCCGCACCCGCGAGCGACCGCGCACCCCATCCAGTGGCGACCGTCCCACCCAGTGGGGGCGGCGACACACTCCCGATCGGGCTTGACCAGAAGATCCCGGGCGCATCGGTTCGCCCAGGCCGCCTCGTGATGAAGGACGGCGCCATCGTGGCGGACGGCAAGTTCACGATTCACGGAGACGGCACTCCCGAGAGTCCCTACGACATTTCGTGGGAGCTCCTCATGAGCGCGTCGGATACCTTCGTGCCGCGCCTCGGGGAGACGCAGATTCCGCAGCGCATCGCGCTCCTCCACGGCGCCCATGTCCGCGTATCGGGCTACATCGCCTTCCCGCTGGTGACAAGTGAGGCGAGCGAGTGCCTCGTCATGCTCAACCAGTGG
>SXGR01492393.1_pt1 | contig 19719 bp, 13 predicted proteins | sample 3174711 | NCBI WGS metagenome assembly SXGR01 (sample SAMN11356860, study PRJNA531348) | freshwater metagenome | isolation source: freshwater sample F1-60 | place: China: Fuxian Lake, Yuxi | collected 2017-12-25
GATTGAGGAGCATGCTGTCATGGCCAGCTACTGGGATGACCTGCATGCGGGTGACGATCGGGGTACGCGTCATGGGGAGGGTAGGATTGGGGGTTGAGTCAAACGCAACTGCCGGCATTGTGCCTTGCCGGCGCGTATCGCTGAAAGGAGCACGCATCATGAACCGTCGTCAGCTGATCGCGGTTGGCGCTGCACTCGCCTGCAGCCCGGTGGCTTCGCCCGTATTGGCGCAGAGCGCCTGGCCCGCGCGGCCGCTGCGAATGGTGATTCCTTTTCCCCCTGGCGGGCCCACCGACGCGTTCGCCAGGCTCTATGCCAGCGCCCTGGGCCAGCAGCTTGGCCAGCCTGTGGTGCTCGAGAACAAGGCCGGCGCATCGGGTGCGGTTGGGGCGTTGGACGTTCGCCGCAGCGCGCCAGACGGCTACACACTTCTCTTTGGAACCGCGTCCACGCATGTGCTCTACAACCTGATTCAACCAAAGCCGCAATTCGATGCGCTGGCCGACTTCGCGTGGGTGGGCGTCCTGGGCGGCGCGCCGCTGGTGTTTGCGGTGCATCCGCAGATGCCTGCCACGCTCAAGGAGCTGGTGGCACGCTCGCGCGCGCAGCCGGGAAGCCTGAGCTACGGCTCGCCGGGCAGCGGCACCATGATGCACATCGCCGCCGAGCGGTTGAAGCAACTCACCGGCGCGCAAATCGCGCATGTGCCTTACAAGGGCAGTGCACCGGCGAGGCAGGATCTTCTGGGGGGCACGCTGCAGATGGCGATCGATACGCTTGGGCCGATGCTGCCGCAGCATCAGGCGGGCAAGGCGCGCATCGTCGGCCTTGCAGGTGCTCGTCGTGCAGCCGCGGCACCTGATATCCCCACAGTGGCTGAATCGGCTAGTCTCTCCGAGCCCTTCGAGGCCATGCTCTGGAATGTGGTGACCGTGCCGCGCGAAACACCGCCCGACCTGGTTCGCACGCTCGCCGAGGCGAGTCGTCGTGTGATGACCGACCCGGCGCTCCGCTCTCAGCTCGAAGCGCAGTCGATGTTTGCCGATATTCATCTTGGTGCGGAGGCTGAGCGCTTTGCCCGCGCAGAGGTGGCCAAATGGAAACCGATCGTTGATCAACTGGGTGACCAGGCCCGAGGCTGAAACCATGGCTGAACATCTGATCCCGATTCGGTCAACGCTTGCGCTCGAGATCGCCGATCGGATCTGTATCGAAGCGCTCAAACTGCGGCGGGCCAACGGGCTATTGCCGCTCACCGTAGCGTTGCTTGATGCGGGCGGCAATCTGGTGAGTTTCAGACGCGAAGACGGTTGCGGGGTATTACGCGCCGACATTGCCATGGGCAAGGCCTGGGGCGCGCTTGGCATGGGCATGTCAAGCCGGCAGATTCGCGACCGGCTTGCCAATCGGCCCACCTTCCAGTCGGCGCTCGCTGCGGCCTCCGGCGGACGCTTCATCCCGACGCCCGGGGGCGTGCTGATCATCGATGCGGACGGCCAGGCGATCGGCTCGGTGGGTATCAGTGGTGATGCCTCGGACAAGGACGAGTTCTGCGCGATCGGCGCCATTCGGGCGGTGGGCCTCGCTGCCGAGCCGCCCGAGCCGCAGACCGACTGGAATGATGCGAAGCTCTGACCCGATCGCGGGCCGTTAACGAACGCGCGGTTCACCACCCATCAAGGAGAGACTACCGATGAGCCTCAACGGAATCGTAGCGCGCATGCGCCGGCTGCTCTGCATGATCATGATCGCGCCCTGGGCTGCGGCAGGAGCGGTGGGGGCGAGTGGGTTCACAGGTGGGCTGGGTGTCGCGCTTGCGGGCAGCGCGCTTGGCCTCGGCCTCGCCCCTATCGCCGTCGCACAGCCAGCTGCGCCACCCCCGCCAGCCGCCCGCGACGAATTTCGTGTCACGCTGCTCGGCACCGGCAGCCCTGCCCCCAACATGCGTCGCTTCGGCCCTGGCGTGCTGGTGCAGGCGGGTGGCAAGGTGCTGCTGATTGACTGCGGGCGCGGCGTCACCCAGCGGCTGCGCCAGGCCGGATTGAAGCTTGGGCAGGTCGATGCGCTGTTCATCACACATCTTCATTCCGATCATATCGTCGGCATCCCCGACCTCTGGCTCACCGGCTGGCTCGAAGCCGAGTATGCGCAGCGTCCCGGCCCGTTTGTGGTCTACGGACCGGTCGGTACGCGTCAGCTCATGGATGGGCTCACCCGCGCGTTCGACTGGGACATCAAGGCCCGGATCGCCGATCAGAATCTCAAGCCCGATGTGATCCGGGCTGACGTCACGGAATTTCAGCAAGGTGTGATCTACGATCGCGATGGGGTCAAGGTCACCGCCATCACGGTTGATCACGGCGAGCTTCTGAATCCGGCGTTTGGCTTCCGGGTTGATTACGGCGGCCGTTCGGTCACGGTATCGGGCGACACCCGCTTCAGTGAAAACCTCATCTCACAGGCCTCGGGCAGCGATCTGCTCATTCATCAGGTTGCAGCGGTGCGGCCCGAGCTTCTGAAGAACCCGGTCATCAAGGTTATTCTTGCGCACCATACCAAACCCGATGAAGCCGGCGTGGTGTTCAGCCGTGTAAAACCCCGGCTCGCGGTGTTCTACCACTTCGTGCTGCTGGGCATGCCCGGCACGCCGCCAGTCAACGAGAAAGATGTGTTCGAGCAGGCGCGGCAGACCTACGACGGCCCGCTTCTGATCGGCGAAGACCTGATGGCCTTCCGGCTTGATGCCGGCAGCGTGGTGCAGATCGCGCCTCGCGCACCCTGATAAAGGATCAGATCTTGAACGCGAGCCCGCTCGATGGAATCTGGCGCCTGGTCAGGGCCCGCGCCAGCGATCAGCATGGCAGGGCTCTGCCGCCGCCCTACGGGCTTGAGCCGATGGGTATGGTGCAGATCCAGAACGGCCGGATGCTCGCGGCGCTTTGCAATGGCGATTCGTCGCTCGCGTCCGACCAGGCCCGGGAATTCGTATCGTATGGCGGGCCCTGCGCGTTTGACGGCAAGTGGCTGAGGACCGATGTCGAACTGTCCGCTCGCCCCGACTGGCTCGGTACACCGCAGGTTCGAGAAGCTGATCTCGAGGGTGATCGGTTGGTGCTCAAGCCCCCGCTACGCGAGTACGGCGGCGTGCTGCAGCAGCGTGAACTGATCTGGGAGCGAGTCTGGCAGCCTCAGGTCTGAGCTCACAGACCGCTCAAACCGCTTTCGCGCCGGGTCATGCGGGTCAGGCCCTGTTCCAAAAGCCCCGGCTGCTCCGAGATCAGTGTGAACGCCTGCCGCGCGCGCGTGATGCCGGTGTAGAGCAGTTCACGGGTGAGCACAGAGCCGCTGTGTGCTGCGAGCACTAGCGCAGTGTGCTCGAACTCGGAGCCCTGGCTCTTGTGAACCGTTGTGGCAAAGGCGGTCTCCACTTGCGCGAGCCGGCCGGGCGATACGGCGCGCACGCCTTCGGGGTGCGGGAAGTACACGCGCAAGCGGTCGGCTGCATGCGCACCGGGCAATGCGATGCCGACATCGCCATTGAAGATGCTGATGGCTGGCGCGTTACGGGTCACCATGACCGGACGCCCCGCGTACCAGACACCGACCGGGCTGAGTAATCCTGCCGAAGCGAGTGCGTTTTCGATGGCGCGGTTGAGGCCGCTCACCCCCCAATCGCCTTCGCGGACTGCGCACAGTACCCGAAACCGGTCGAAGGCCTCGAGGATGCTGCGTACCCATCGCTGATGGGCCTCGATATCACCGTCGGCGGGACACGCGCGAAGCTGTGCGAGGTAGTCGCGATACGAGTCGCGCGCGCCCGGCCTGCCGTTCACCGCCAGCGCCAACACCTGTGCCAGGCTGCCGCGGCTCGCGGCAAACACCGGCGCAGTGTCGTCCGCACCGATGTGCGCAGCCATGCGCTCGGGATCGACGGCGGCATTGACCGCGCGGGCGAGCGCAGCGATCGGGCCTGAAAAGCGATGGCTATGCTCAAGTACGATGGTCTGTCCCGCTAGGGCGGTGGGTGCTCGCTCGTCGGGGAAGAGGCTCAGGCTCGCCTGTGCGCTCGATGATTCGGCCGGCTGGAAGGTGGACTCGGATGGCAATGTCTCACCGGTTGCGGCCTCGATGAACCGGGCCGTATCGCGGTCATAGCGCGCCGCGAGCAGCGGGCCGCAGAGATCGCCCAACACTGCGCCAGCCTCCACGGAGGCGAGTTGATCCTTGTCGCCGATCAGGACCAGGCGCGCGGTCGGGGGCAGCGCCTGCAGCAGGGCCGCCATCATTTCGAGGTGAACCATCGAGGCCTCGTCAACGATCACCAGGTCGGCTGCGACGGGATGCGCGGCGTGGTGGCGAAATCGTCGCGTGTGCGGGGAGGCGCCGAGCAGGGCATGGAGCGTACTAGCCGGACCTATCTGATGGTTGAGCGCAACGATATCGAGCGCTGGTCCCAACACACCGGACAGCGTCTGGAGCGAGTGATCGATCGACTGGCGCAGCCGCGCGGCCGCCTTGCCAGTGGGGGCGGCCAGGGCGATGCGAAGCGGCGCAGGCCCCGGGTGCAACGCGGCGAGCAACGCGATGATCCGGGCAGCAGTATGCGTCTTGCCAGTGCCAGGTCCGCCGGTGAGGAGGGTCAGTCGCCCGCGGGCAGCGATTGCGCACGCGACCCGTTGCCAGTCAGGCGCGCGGTGCGACCCGCCGGCAGTCGTTACGGTCGTCCTCGGGACAGGAGGCGCCGTCGTCGCAACTTGCGTCCGTGGCCCGGGCGCAGCCTGCCCGAACAGGAGCGTGATCCAGCGTCGCAGTGCGGGTGCATCCACCGGATCGCGTACGCTGCTCCGCTCGCGGATCGCGCCCGCCACGGCTTTCTCGTAGTGCCAGTAGCGGCGCAGATAGAGCCGGGGCACCGGGCCTGAGCAATCGAGGACAAGCGGCTCGCCCTGGTCGTTCGCAGCCGTGGCCTCCCAGACCGTGCGGCTCGCGCGCAGTACCTCGAGCCAGGCCGCAGGATCGGCGGGCAGGCTACGCCAGAGTTGCAGCGCGCTCGGCTTTGCCTCCGGAGGCCAGTCAAACAGTGGAGCCTCTGCCTCGCAGAGCGCACTGATGGGCAGGCAACTGTGGCCCATCGCCTCCACCCGAGCGAGAAGCGCTGCGGCAGTCGCAAGCGCGGGTCCTGCTCGCGGGTCAAGGGATGCAATGAACGCGGCAAAGGCGCGATCGAGCTGGCGCAACCCCCCGGTACGCATCAGCTCGCCGAGCGCATCCCGCGTCATGACGAGACCTCGGTCTGCAGCAGCTTGTCGAGCGCGTCGAGAAGCGCCAGGACATGAGCATCGGCTGGCATGGCATATTCGCCCTGCACCGGGCCGTCGATGCCGCGCACGAACCAGTAGAGTGCCCCGCCCAGCTGGCGAGCGGGCTGGTAGGCTTTGCCCAGTCGCGATCGGAGCAGCCGGTGGAGCGCGAGTAGATAGAGCGCGGCCTGAACATCGTAGCGGTGGCGCGCCATCTCCGATTCGAGCGCCGCGCGGTCATAAGCGTGGCCATCGCGCCCCACCTGATTGGTCTTGTAGTCAAGCACCCAGAATCGACCCTGATGTTCGAAGACCAGATCGGCAAAGCCCATCAGCATGCCGTTCAGCTGACGGCTGGCGAGTGCCGGGCGTGGCTGATCACCCAACACGTGACGCCGGCACAGCGCGTCAACCGCGCCCGCCTGCAGATGCGCAGCCGGCATCCAGAACTCCATTTCTGGCAGGCGCTCGCGCAGATCGGTGAGCGAGGCACCGAGGCTGGGCAGGCGGGTCTCAAACAGCGCGCCGAGCCAGCGCTCGACCGCTTCACGCCAGTCGCCGCGGTTTGCGCGCTCGCAACGGGCGGCGAGCTGCGCTTGAAGCGCGGGGCGGTTGGCGAGCGCGAAGCCCTCGCAGTCGAGCCACTCGAGCAGGCCGTGAAAGAAGTCGCCCGATGCCCGTCCACCCGGGAACCTGTGCCAGGGCGCCGGATCGCCGCGAAGCGGGCGAACCGGTCCGATCGCGGGGGCCGCATCGTCTTCGTCGGCCGCGCGGTCGCGGATCCAGGCAGGCGAGAACGCTGCATCGTCAAGATCGCGTGTGAGGAGCGAGTAGCTGGCTGGCGACCAGTGCCGCTCGAAGTTTGCGGTGTAAGCAGGGCGAGCGGCGAGTGGGGAGCGGGAAAGGCTCGCGTTGACCTGCGAGCAATCGCTTTGCACGGGCGCAGCTTCAAGCGCGATCCGTGTGTTGAAGCGCGCCCGGGCGTCGTGGGCAAGCGCCTGCAGTTGCGCGAGCCAATCGTCCGGTGCCCGTTCCATTTCTCCGCCAAGGAGCCGTCCAGCCGCACTCTGATGCGTGGCGGCGCGCGTGTTCCGGCCGACTCTCTGCAGTCCGAACCCCATCCAGATCGTATGCCGGGCGCGGGTCATCGCGACATAGAAGAGCCGCAACTCCTCGCGTAAGTGCTCGAGCTCAGCATAGACTCGGTCGTCCGCGTCGGGCTCGAGATGGAGCATTCGCTCGCCCTGCGTATCGATTCGGTTCACAAACGAGGCGACGCGCTGGCCTGTCGATTGAGTGCTACATGCGAAGGGCAGACACACCACCGGATATTCGAGGCCCTTGCTTTTATGGATCGTCACGATCTGTATCAGATCATCATCGCTTTCGAGGCGCAGCAGATGCTCCTCGGTGCGCGCGTCGTCGGCCTCTGCAATCCGGCTTGCGAGCCAACGGATGAGCGCCTGTTCGCCATCAAGCTCGACGCTTGCGTGCTGTAGCAGGTCCGCCAGGTGCAGCCAGTTGGTGAGCCGCCGTTCGCCATCGGCAAGCGGCCGCCAGCGCGCCGGGAGGCCGATCTCATGAAGGCTCCTGCGCATCATGGCGAGCACACCACGCTCGGCCCACACCGTTCGGAGCTGCCGCAGCCGGTCGCACTGTGCGTCGAAGGCCTCTTCATCAACCACAAGTCGCTCAAGCTCGGCAAGGCTGAGCCCCGCTGTGCGCGTGGCGAGCGCCGCCCGGACCAGCGCGAGATCGGCGGGGGCTGCAACCGCGCGCAGCCAGCGCAGCAGATCCCTGGACTCGTCGGTGGCGAACACCGAATCTCCCTCTGATAAATATACTGAGGCGATGTTGCGGCGCCTCAGTTCACGACGGACCGCCTCGGCCTCGCGGCCGGTTCGTACCAGCACCGCAATGTGGCGCGAGCGAAGGCGAGTCCATCCGCGGTCTGGATCCGGAAAACCTGCAGACGAATCGTTGAGCCAGTTGGCAATGCGCTCGGCACAGCGCCCGGCAAACAGACGACGACTCGATTCGTGCGAACGGACCGTGCAATCGTATTCGAGGGTGATGGCCGCTGCAGGGCCCGCGGCTGTGACAAAGGAGTCAGCGCGGCCGTGGGCGCCAGCGGGTTGAAACGGGACCGGCTGCTCGCCTTGGGAACCGAACAGGAATGCGCCTGACCAGGCATCGGTCGCGCTCACTCGGCGCTCCTCTGCGCGCTGGAACCAGCTGTTCACCGCGTCGACCAGCGCGCGCGTCGACCGGTAATTGGTGTCAAGCGAATAGTGCCGTCCGGCGGTGGCGGCGCGTGCGCGCAGATAACTGTGAATGTCGGCGCCGCGGAACTGGTATATCGACTGTTTCGGGTCTCCGATGAGCAATAGCGCATGCTGAGGGTCGTTGTCGGCGCAACGATAGAGCGCGTCAAAGAGCCGATATTGCGCGGGTGAGGTGTCCTGGAATTCATCGATCAGTGCGACCGGATAGCGCGCCAGAACGGCCTGCCGCAGGGCGCCTGCGTGGTCGCCCTCAAGGGCCTGCGCGAGGCGATCGACGATATCGCTAAAGCCGAAGGTTCGTGACTGGGCCTTGAGCGCTTTGAGGCGGCCGGCCACCGATGCTGCCGCATGGATGCGGATTGCTGTGTGTGGTTTGGAGAGCCTCTCGACTGCCTCCAGGAGTTGCGCCAGTGCCGCAAACTCACCAGGTAATTCGAGCGGGGGCGCTCCGGGGGCGCGTCGCGAGAGCAGATCGGCGGGGCTCAAGTGCGACCGCGCTGTCTCGCTTTTCAAAAGTTTTGCGCCGACCGGATCATACGCCCAGCTGCTGATGTCGTCGAACCAACGTCTGAAATCGGCTCGACGAAACGCCTTGGGTAGCCAGTGATTCGAATGCCGGTCGATCTGCAGATCGACCCAGTCGCGCATCGACTGCACGCGCACTGCCCAGCCCGCGCTCAGGGCAGCGAGCGCCTCCGCGTGCTCGCGGGTGGCGTGCGCGATGCACTCGCTGAGTGACGCGATGGGATGCGGCCAGTCCTGCCTTTCCGCGAGGAGACGCGACACATCGCCGAACATCGAATCAGGGGTCGGAAAGTGTGCGAGGAGGCTTTCAAGCGAAGGCCCTGCAAGCGGATAGCATTGCTGTCGCCAATAATCCTGTACGGCTTCGCGCACCAGCGCCTGCTCGTCTGCGATCAGCGTTTCATCAAAAGGATGCCCGGTATCGAAAGCGAATTCGCCCAGCATGCGCTGGCACCAGGCATCGATAGTGAATACCGCCGATTCATCCATGGCCTCGGCTGCGGTCGCGAGTCGCCAGGCGGCCAACGCCCGCGTATCCGGATCGCGATAGCCCGCCAGCAGATCCAGGAGAAAGGGGTCGTGGGGCGCGGGCTGCGCCAGCCCCCGGAAGCAGCGTGCCGCCTCGATCAGTCGACCGCGGATCCGGTCCGATAAGTCGCGGGTGGCCGCCCGGGTGAAGGTCATCACCAGGATTTCGGCGGGCATCAGCGGTTTTCTGAAGCCCGTAGGTTCCGGGCTGGTCTCGCCATGACCCAGGACCAGCCGCAGGTAGAGTGCCGCAATGGTCCAGGTCTTACCCGTACCGGCACTCGCTTCGATCAGGCGGCTGCCAAAGAGCGGCAGGCGATAGGCGTTGAGTACCTGGGTCATTCGCCGGACCGCCCCGATTGTGGTTCCGTCGCGCCCTGGGCCTCGGTCTCGGCATGGGGCAGGGCCGTGACATGGGTACCGATCCAGCGGACCAGTTCGGCATAACATCCGTTGGCAAGGCCTGCGAATCGGCCATCGTCTGCGAGGGCCTGGAAATCGGGGAAAAGTCGCGCGAGGACTGGGTCGGCGACTTCACCGCGGACATGCTCGCTTCCTTCATAGACTGCGGCGGCGTTGTCTTCGCTTTGCGTATCGCAGTATTCGATGGCGGTTTTGGCGGCGACCGGCAACGGTTCGACGCATGCCTTACGATACAAGGCAAGCAGTTCAAGCAGGCGCTCGCGTGCGTGATCAGGAGCCGGCGGGCGGGCCCAAAGGGTTGCATCGCGCCCAACGAGGACCAACTGATCGGACAGGCCCAACGCTCCGAGCAGCAGGGCTTGAACCCAGGTCTCTAAAAGACGATGCGGGATCGGCCTGCGCTTGCCAGAGGATTCGAGCAGCGTATTCGCACTCACATGAAGCTGAATCGCCGGCTGCGCCGTGTCAGAGGTAGAAAACCGGCTGGGCGTGAATGCTTCGACCAGAGTGCCGGCCAGCTCGATTCGCAGCGGCAGTCGCTCAAGCGAATGCGGGTGCCGGTCGCGCTCAGCCATCCAGGCGCGCACGGGCTGCGCAGCAAGCCCCGCCATGGCCTTCCTCTGGGCCACGCCGGGACCGCCCAACGGCAGCCGACCCTCGCGTTCGAGACGCAGAAGGCGACCCGTGATCAGGTGCTCAGGATCGGTGCGATGGCTGTTGCCCGCAGGTCCGTCACGTAGATCGGTGAGCACCCCCTGGGTGATCGAATCAAGCAGCTGGTAGGCGTCAAGTGAATCAAGCGTGAACGGCTCGTTGTCGGCCGATACGGACTCGTCCTCGCTCAAAAAAATACCCAGCGTAGATTCGAAATAGGTGCGGGGCGGATTTCGCAGGAGCCTTACGAGTACGGGAGGGCTGAGCCGTGGCGGAGCGGGCGTGGGCGCACGCGCGGGCGTGGGCGGAGGAGCGGGCGGCTGCGTCGGATCGGCGGCGGGATTGGCGGCGGGATTGGCGGCGGGATTGGCGGCGGGATTGGCGGCGGTTGATGACGCGGAGCGCGCTGACAGGTCGCCCGCCTTGCCTGGCGCAGGCTCGCGCGGGTCGCCGGAGGGGTCCGGATCCTCATCAATGGCTGTGCGCCACTCATGGGCGTGAGTGAAGAGCTCACTTCCCACCTCGAAATACCGGCGACTGAATGGCTGTAAGGGGTGGGTGGTCGTTCGATTGTCCAAGGTCTGGGCGGACCAGCGCGCACTCAGGTAATCGCGCAGTTGCGCGACCAGCACCGAGGGCGGCTGCTCGCTGTCGTCCCGGGCGCTTCTTCCGGTCCAGCTCAGATAGAGCACACGCCGGGCAGACAGAAGCGCCTCCAGCATCATCTGACGATCATCGTCACGCCGGGAGCGATCGCCTGGTCTGCGCTGGCCGGCGAGTGCGATCAGATCGAAGTCGGGGCGCGCGGCGCGGCGCGGATAGTCGCCATCATTCATGCCGATGAGGCACACGATGTCGAACGGAATTGCGCGCATCGGGGTGAAGGTGCAGAAAGTGATACCCCGACCGCGGAAGGCTCGGCCGAGTGTGGGCGCATCGAGCGCAGCGAGCCAGGCCTCGCCGGCGACTGCAAGCGGAATCGTCTCGTCGAAACCCGCTGCCTCGCAGTCGGCGCTCCAGCGCTCGAGGGCAGTTTCAAGCGCTTTCAGGACACCGAGATCGGCAGAGCTGTTAGCGCGAACCAGATCGGAGAGCAGGCGCTGAAACCGATTCGCCCAAGGCGCTGGGGCGGTCGGGACGGCACATGTGTGAAGCCACGCGCCGAGCACCTCCAGCAGACCCGCGAGCGCGCCCACGAGCTCGGCCTCGAGCCCGCCGACCTCGTCAAACGGTTCGATGCCATCAAAGGGCTCACCGGATGCGGCGCGGGCCTCCCCCACTGCCCAGCCGAGCAGCATTCGCCGCAGGCCAAATGCGGCGGTGTTGACCTCGCCCGCTTCGCCCAGGCCGAGGAGGCTACGCTGCTCGTGATCGAGGCCCCACCGGATACCCGCCTTTCGCATCCAGCGCATGAGACGGGGGATGCCGTCGGGCTCCACGCCAAAGCGTGCAGCGATCGCCGGTACTTCAAAGAGCGCGCAGAGCGCCGAGAGCGTGCAGCGCTCATCGCGAATACGCAGTACCCACTGCAGGGCTACCAGAAGCGGGCTACTGCCGCGTGCTGCGAGGTCAGCGATATCAAAAGGAATATGACGGCGATCGCTGTCGGCGTACTGCCCGAACACTGCACGGATCGCGGGTGCGAAGCGGTTGATGTCGGGCACCATCACAATGATGTCGCGGGGCCGCAGCGCGCGCTTGCCAGACGGCCCTGCAGGAGGCTGGGCGAGTAGCTCGAGCAGTTGGTCGTGCAGCACCTCAAGCTCGCGCACAGGCCCGTGAGCAATGTGAAACACGATCGATTTGTCGCACTCGGGAACGGGCGGGCGCGCCTTGCCGTCAAGGGGCTCCAGATCCCGAATGTCCTGCTGCACCTGCGACAGGAGTGATCCGCCGGACGGCTCCTCGTCGTCGAACAGGTCGATACGATTGAGGCCAAAGCGCGATTTTGCCTGCTCGGCATCATCAAATTCGTCAAGCAGCCGCACAAAATCCCGGGACTGCCGCCCCCAGGCTGTGAGCAGCGGGTTGCCAAAGCGATGCATCTGATCGAACCCGACTTTCCCAAGATCCCGGCCATCACGAAGCCGGTGACGCCGCTGCGCGGCGCGCAGAAGCTCGCGTCCCTCGAGGATGTCAGCCCAGTGAAAGCGGCATGGGTTGGGAACGGCGAGCAGCACCTGCGCGTATCGGGCGAGTGCGGCGAGGAGGCGAAGCGTTGGGTACGGAAGGCTGGACAGCCCGAAGACCACAACCCGGCGTGGTAGCCCAATCGTTCCGGCATCGCCCGGCGCGCGCCGGGCAAGTGCGTCGACGACCCGATCGTGAACGTGTGGCCGGATCAGTGCACGCTCATCGGGTGCGAGGTCTGCAAGCAGGCGTTGCCACACCAGCGCCTGCCAGCGCTGCGCGGGCTGCAGTCGCTCACGGGTGCCTCGTACGGTGATGAGCACGTCCTCGCCGGCCGTCCAGCAGTCCAGCCAGTCCGGGCGGTGGACCTGGTACTGGTCGAAGAGGTCGGCGATCTGGAGCGCGAGCTGATGGCGGCGGCGCGGCTCGCCCTCGCCCAGGTAGTTGGCAAGCGGTGCGGTCACCGCTGCGGGGTCGGTGCGGCGGCCGAGATCGGTCAGCACCCGCATCAGCCGCCAGGCGAGTGTGGCGCGGTCAAGCGGAGACCGCTCGGGCACACTGTCCGCACCCAGCACCTGTCGGTAGAGCCGCCACTGGAATTGCCCTGGCAGTTGCAGACCAAGGGCTGCACACACACCGCGACGCTGCGCAAGCGCCATCTTCAGCCACTCCCCGGTGCCATTGCTCTGTACCAGAACGATTTCGGATTCGAGCGGTGCGAGCGGGTAGCGGCTCATGAACTCACCCACGGCATCGAGCAGTATCTCGGTCCGGTTACCGTGAAACGCTACAAAACCAGGAAGAAGCGCAGGCGTGTGCAAGGCGGGCAAAAACTTTCGGAAAGTGCGTAGCGGGTAGCGGTGTGGCGCGCTGTCCGGGCACAATCGACCTAGGTCAGTCCCCGCACAATAACCCCGTGAACCACCCGTCATCAAACCTGTCGCGAACCCGCCCCGGAGAATGCTACCAGCCCGGCTCGCGCACGTCATGATTGCCCGCCGGGTTCTTGTGCTCGGAGCAAGCGGAACCATCGGCCGGGCGGTGGTTCGAAGCCTCCTTGACCGCGGCCATGATGCAGTGTGCCTGGTGAGGCCTCGCGCGGCACCCCCGCGCGAGTCGCGCCCCGTCCCCGACGCCGCCCGCGCGCCCGTGCTGAGCGATATTGCTGATGCCGCACTCGCGGGGGCCGAGATTCGCTACGGTCTTGCCACCGACCCAGCGAGCCTGCGCGAACAGGGGCTTCGCGGTGAACGCTTTGACGCGCTTATTTCATGCCTTGCCTCGCGCACCGGTGCGCCTGCGGACGCGTGGCGAATCGACTTCCAGGCCCATGTCGATGCACTATCCGCAGCGCGCGAGGCCGGCATTGGTCAGATGGTGCTGCTGTCTGCGATCTGTGTGCAAAAGCCGCTTCTTGCGTTTCAGCAGGCCAAGCTCGCCTTTGAGAGGAAGCTGGCCGACTCAGGGCTTTGCTACAGCATCGTCCGCCCCACCGCATTCTTCAAGTCGCTATCCGGACAGATCGAACGCGTACGGGCGGGTAAGCCCTTCCTGATGTTCGGTAACGGCGAACTCACGCGCTGTAAGCCGGTGAGCGATTCTGATCTGGCCGACTATCTGGTGCGCTGCCTCACTGACCCGACTCTTCACAACCAGGTGCTGCCGATTGGCGGTCCCGGCCCTGCGCTCACCCCGCGTGAGCAGGGCGAAATCCTGTTTCGGCTCCTGGGTCTTGAGCCCCGATTTCGCTCGGTTCCGGTGGCCATGCTCGATGCAATCTGCACGGGCCTGGGTGCGGCCGGGTGGTTGATCCCGGCGCTTCGTCAAAAGGCAGAGCTTGCGAAGATCGGGCGCTACTACGCGACCGAATCCATGCTGGTACTCGATCCGGTCAGCGGTTGCTACGACGCCGAGGCCACGCCCTCGACCGGGAGCGACACGCTGGCGGCCTACTACGAGGCGGTACTGGACGGGCGTGCGGCAGCGCCCAACCTGCGCGAACACGCGGTGTTCTGAATCAGAACCTCGCCTTGACCGCTTCTTCGTGTGCGAGCAAGGCCTTCACGCTCGGGCGTGACTCCACGCGGCTTCGATGTGCCATGCAGTTGGCAAAGCGCGAGAGATCGGCGCCAAAGGCGCCGCCCCGGCGGAAGGTCCAGTAGAAGTAGGCGTCGGCGCAGCCGAAGCGCTCGCCAAAGAACCAGGCCTTGCCTGCGAGCATCTGCTCGGCGAGTTCGAATTGTTCGACCATGCCCTGATGGCCCAGGGCCTTCACACGCGCAGCCGCACCGGAGTCGTCACAGTAGCGCTCGGGCCGGGCCTGCTGGGTAAGTTTGGGATGAATGCCCGATCCGCACCAGCCAAGTACCGACAGGGCCTGGATGTACTGCATAGGGTCAGACGGCATCAGCCCAGCCTGCGGAAACTGCCGGTCGATCCAGCTCTGGATCGCGACGTTTTCGGTGATGACCGTGCCGTCGACGATGAGGGCAGGAACTTTGCCCTTGGGGTTGATCTTCAGGTACTCCGGTTTATGGTGTTCGCCTGCACCCAGATTGAGATCGAGGGTGTCGAACGAAGCACCGGCTTCCTTCAGTAAGATATAGGGAGCGATCGCGCAGGCACCAGGCGCAAAGGCAAGGGTGATGTTCATGGCTGTCTGTCCTTTCGGGATGGGTCTGAAATTTAGCGCCGAACACCCTATGACCAGCCGGTTACCTTGGGCAGCCAGGTGCAGAGCGCCGGAAACAGGGTGATCACCGCGAGCCTCGCAACATCGGCGAGCACGAAGGGTGTGATGCCGCGATAGATGCTCATGAGCGGAATGTGAGTGGCCATTGACTGCACCACGAACACATTGATTCCGATGGGCGGAATGATCATACCCATGCTGATGAGCACCACATTCACCACGCCCCACCACAGGGGGTCATAGCCCAGTCCGATAATGAGCGGATAGACAAAGGGAAGTGTGATCACCATGGCGGCGATTTCATCAAAGATCGCGCCAGCGATCAGATACATGATCTGCAGCATCACGATCACGAGGAGCGCGGAGACGCCCAGCTTTTCAATGCCTTCAACCACAGCCTGGGGCATGCCCGAAAGCGTGACGAAATAGCTAAATACCGACGCCCCGATGATGATCACGAAAATGAGCGCGGTGGAGGTGACCGTATCACGGATCGATTCGATGAAGCGCACCATGGTGAGCCGCTTTCTTGCCAGCGCAATGGCAAACGCAAAGGTGGCGCCCACCGATGCGGCCTCATTCACGGTGAACATGCCGGAATAGATACCTACTCCCACCGCGATGGCAAGCAGCACCACCGCCCAGCATTCGCGAACCGTGGCCATTCGAGCGACCCAGTCGCTCCGTGGACCGGCCGGAGCTTCGTCTGGTGCGAATCGCGCGTAGACGGATACAGCTACCATGTAAAAAACCACGGTCAGAAGCCCGGGGATAACTGAAGCAACGAACAGAGCGGTGATTGAATTTTCAGTGAGTACGCCGTAAAGCACGAGGATCACAGAGGGCGGAATGATGATGCCAAGCGTGCCACCGGTGGCAATCGTGGCGGCGGCAAAGCCCTGCCCGTATCGGTGAGAGAGCATCTCCGGCAGCGCAATGCGCGACATCGTGGCCGCGGTAGCGACCGACGATCCGCAGACCGCGCCAAAGCCCGCGCAGCCGAGCACGGTGGAAATCGCAAGTCCGCCAGGACGATGACCGAAAAACGCGCCGGCAACCCGATAGAGTTCGGTTGACAGGCCACCCGCATGCGCGAAGTTGCCCATCAGAAGAAAGAGCGGAATGACTGCGAGCGCGAGGCTGCTGAGCGCGCTCGAGGGCTCGGTGGAAAGAAGCGAGAGCGCGGGCTCCCAGCCGATGATGAAACTGCAGCCGACGAGTCCCGCGACGCCCATGGCGACACCGATCGGCACATGAAGCGCGATCAGCGCAAACATGAAGCCGAGACCGAGCAGTCCGGTGAAAAGTGAATCCATGCGGTGATTCAGTGTTCGGGTTCGTCGGTGTGGCCGCCCAGCGCGCGGATCCATCGGTGGATGACCAGCATCTGGGCGGGAATTGCCACTGCGATGACGATTGTGGCAAGCAGCCACGCCGGCGCCACCGGTACCTCGATGGTGCGTGTGGTGGCGCCTCGTCCATATTGATCAAGGACGAACAAGAAAAACTGCCAGGTGACGAGTGCAAAGAACACCAGGGTGACCGAACAACCGAAGATCTCCAGCATGCGATAGCCGCGCCGTGGCAGCGCTTTGCCAAGAAACCGGATGGTGACATTCGATTGGCTGAGGAGCCCAGCCGGGAAGGCTGTTGCGATGATCACCGCCATCACCAGGCTCAGGATATCGGTGAGGCCAGGCAGGCGAGACCAGCCCAGATAACGTGCGGCGCCCTCGTAGGTGGTGAGCGCCGCCGCTACGCAGAGGCCGGTAAAGCCAAGAAGCGCGAGCTGGTCGGTGAGTCGCGCGAACCGGACCGCAAAGGATTCCGCCACGGCGGATCCTTCAGCCGCGGATTTTTTTCAACTGCGCGACCGCCTCGGCATAGATCTTTTCGCCGTTGGGCGATTTCTGGATCCACCATTTGTGCACCGCCTGCGCCTGCTGGGCGTAGCGCGCCTTGTCGGAGGGTGCGAGTTCGGCGAGCTGGATCTTGGCGTCTTTCTCGACGGTGGCCCGGATTTCCTGGCCCACGCCCTCGTAGGCCTCACCCGCCCCGCGCGCAAGCGTGGTGCCGCCGTGCTTCATGACAGCGTCTTGGACGTCCTTGGGCAGGCTATCAAAGGTTTTACGATTCATGAGCAGAAGAAAGGGGATGACGCCGATCGGTGCCAGCTGATTTTGGCGAACCAGGGGCAAGGTCTTGAAAGTCCGCATACCGGACCAGCTCTGGATCACGCCGTCGAGTGTGCGGCGCTGCAAACCCTCGTTCATTTCCGGGCTGTCCATGGTCTCAGCGCTTGCGCCCATCACCTTCAGCCACTCTGCATGAACCGCACCCACCGACCGGATCTTCTTTCCCTTCAATTCGTCAAGAGACTTGATCGGGTTGGTCATCCAGAGGTTTGAGACCTCCGTTGCGAAAAAGCCGACCAGATGAACATCTTCGATGCCACGGAGCATCTTCTTCTCGCAAAGATGCCAGCCCACCAGGGCCGCTTCAGTGGCGCTCTCGAAAAGAAACGGCAGTTCGAAAATCTGCATGTCCTCGAACTGCTTGCCGTGATAACCGGGCAGCACCCAGGCGGCATCGGCGACCCCGGTTCGCACCAGATCGAACTGCTTGAAAGCGTCCTTGCCCAGCGAGCCACCCCAGAAACCCTGAAACCGGGCGCGGGTACCAACCTCCTGCTGGGTAGCAAGCATCCAGGGCTTGATGACCTTTGCGACGCCGACCGACTGCTCGGGCACAAACGTGGCGACCTTGACTAGCGGGCTGGATTGGGCGCGCGAGGGTGAAACCAGAGAGCCGGTAGCCAAGGCGCCGGCGGCGCTCAGGAGGTGTCGACGAGTCGGGATCATGGGTGTCTCCGGGTTTGTTTCAGGCGCCATGTCTGGCGGGCGGGTACGCCGTAAGGCTGGTGAGTGTAATTCGGCCCGATGATTTTGTGCGCGGCCCAGTGAGCCGTTGCCGAAAAAATCATCGCCGCAGGCGTGTCTGTCGTGGTCACTGAGGCGGGACGTGCCCCAGGACCTGTTTAATGAGCGGCTGGACTGATTCGGGTAGCGTATCGCCACGCCATGCGACATGACCGTCGGGTCTCACCAGGACCCAGCGCCGCTCGTAGAGCCGGTCCTGCGCAGGGCTGGGGAGCGTGCGGTGGCGGAGTTCAACGCCGTGAGCACGGCAGGCCGTATCGATTACGGCTCGCGCAGGGGCCACCGTGTCCGCGGTCGTGTCCGATGTGCCCACCAGCACCCAATCGCGGCCGAACCAGTCAAGCGTGCTGGCGCCGCGCAGGCTCTGATCCGCCGTCAGCCAGGCATGCGGTGCGCGCGATCCGGGCCAGGTGCTCGGCACGACCTGTGCCGGATCGTCGGGCGGCTCGGGGCTGCCATCGGCCGCCACTACTGGCGAGTCGATGTAGCGGTAGCCGAGGTGCAGGCCTGCCGAATTGAACTGCCGGCTCATCCACCGGATGCGCGGAATGAGCCGCGCGCGCGCTGCCTCACCCGCAGGGCTGTCCTCGTCGATCTCGGGCGGCACCTCGTCCATCACCATGTCGATCTTGTCCGAGTTGTTGGCCGAGACCACACTGTTACGCACAGCGATGGGCTTACGCTCTATTTCGTAACTGTCGAGCAGGCGCTCGCCGGCCTGGCCAGCTTCAAAGGCTGCGAGCTTCCAGCCCAGATCCATTGCATCGCCGATACCGGTGTTCATGCCCACGCCACCCGTGGGCACAAACAGGTGGGCGCTATCGCCTGCAAGGAAGACGCGCCCGCCCTCGGAGCGCCATTGCCGCGCCACTGACTGGTGGTGATGCCACTGCGTGCTCGCGCAGAGCTCGAATGAGAACGGCCGGCCGACCGCGCGCGTGAGAACCTCACGGGCGTCGATCGTCTCGGTGTTCCTTGCGTGATCCAGAAAATAATATTGAAAGCTCCACAGCTCGACACCGTCGATTGCGGTGAAAACGCCGAAGCTGTCGGGGGCAAACACGAAATAGAGATTCCCCAGCCCCTTGCCGTGAATCGCAAGGAACTCTTTCGACCGAAAATAGAAACTGACATTGGCGCGCATCTTCCCGCGGCCGTTGTAGCGGATGCCGAGCGTTCGCCGGATTGAACTGGTCCCCCCATCGCAGGCCACCAGCCAGCGACTGCGAATCCGGTGTGAAGTACCGCTTGCCAGATCGGTGGCGACCGAGGTGATGCCGCTGTCATCCTCCTCAAATGACTCAAACCGCCAGCCGTGGCGAAGGCTCACGCCCGTTTGTGACTGCGCAAAGCGCCACAGCACGGGTTCAAGCGCCTGCTGACCAATCTGTGTCTTGTAGAACGGAGACCACTGTAGCTCCCGCCAGCGCGCCATGACTTCTGGCGGACGTTCGATGGTCTGGCGGATCGAGGGCGAGGTGATCCGGTAGAGCTCGTGTCCGGCAAGCCGGCTCGAAAAAGTGATGAAGTAGTTCACCTCGGGCGGGAGCGCGGCACGGTAGATGTCATCGGTGATGCCCCAGCGTCGGAAATATTCCATGGACCGGGCGCCGAGGAGTGTGGCCTTCGGATGCTCGGTGGGTGCCGTGCGGGTTTCAAGCAGCGTGCAGGGCAGGCCGCGCCAGCCGAGTTCGCCGGCAAGCGACAGACCGACCGGCCCGCCGCCCACGATCAGCACCGGGGTTTCGATCACAGATGACTCCAGACTTGGGTTGCTTGTGCTGATTCTAGAACGTCAAAGGCGGATAGCGGGCGCCCGTGTCTCAGGCTGAGGTTGGCGGGCGAGGCATGCTTCGCGACCGGCGCCCCCCGGGCTAAGACGCCAAGGCGTCCGCCTACCCGCGCCTTCGCCGCCTCCCTTAAGTCGAAACCCGCCGTGAGTGATGTCGTCGTCATCGGCGCCGGTGTAGCCGGCGCGTGTACAGCGCTTGCCCTGCTCGCTGATGGCCACTGTGTGACGGTTGTTGATCCCCGCGCTGCTGGCGGCGATCATGCGGCCAGTTACGGTAACGGGCGCTGGCTTAGCACCGCGTCGGTGGTGCCAATGTCGTTGCCCGGGCTCTGGAAAAATATTCCGCGTTATCTGCTCGATGCCGACGGTCCGCTGGTCATTCGCGCGGGCTCACTGCCGCGGCTTGCACCCTGGCTCGTCCGCTTTTTGGCGGCGGGGCACCGTCTCGAGC
>SXGR01476448.1_pt1 | contig 19707 bp, 19 predicted proteins | sample 3174711 | NCBI WGS metagenome assembly SXGR01 (sample SAMN11356860, study PRJNA531348) | freshwater metagenome | isolation source: freshwater sample F1-60 | place: China: Fuxian Lake, Yuxi | collected 2017-12-25
AAGGATTTCTGGAAGGCAGCCACGCCATCCGCTTCAAGTTGTTCGGTTACGCGCTGCAGGTCAATGCCGGCAGCGGCCAGCTGTTGCAGCAGCTGCTGGCTGTCCCCGGCTTGCGGGTGCAGGGTGACGGCGGCGCTGCCGTGGTCCTTGAAAGCCTGCAGGGTTGCGGGCGGCAGTGTGTTCACGGTTTGCGGGCCAATCAGCTGCTCCACATAAAGCACATCGCGGTAGGCGGGGTCTGTGGTGCTTGTGCTTGCCCACAGCGGGCGCTGTGGCTGGGCGCCGCGCGCGGCGAGTGCGCGCCAGCGCGGCGTTTTCATTGTTTCGCTGAAGAGCTGGTAGGATCTGACCCGGCGTGGCGTACACGAGGCAAATGTCCGGCGGGTCCAGGCGCCCGGAAACCAGCGGCGAAACAGCCATCGCCTTGTACTTGCCGTACGGCACGACCGACAAGGCCTCCTGCCGGGCGCCCGCGTCCTTCAGCGTCGCGTGCCAGACACCGACGTAGTTCTTGCCACTCTTCCACTCCGCGTCCTGCGCTGTGAGGCCAATGACCGCGCGGCACTGGTTGCCGACAAGATCCTCCGCCGTGATGCCCACCGTCCAGCCCAGGCGAGAGGCCATGCTCACGATCTGGTCCGTCGTATGGATGGTCTTGGGGCGGCGGATTTTATCGATCGCCTCCATGTCCGCCTTGTTCTCGAACAGCTTCATGCCGATGACCGTGGTCTTCAGGCGCAGCAGCGCGTTCAGGTCCGCGGTGAGGGCCTGCCAGTCGGTGGTCGCGGCGTTCATGCGGGGTTACTGCTTGGTCCGGACCAAAATCGCCTCGACCGTCTCCAGCAGCACCGCGGCGTCGAAGAACTCGCGGCCCGTGTGCGCGCCCAGCATGACCAGCTTCGCCGTGGCCTCGCGAACGACGCCGGTCAGTTCCTGGCCGCCGGTGAGGCGGACGGTGACTTGCTTGCCTTTATGCGCCTGCAACACCGGCTGCACGGTGTCGGCGGCGCCGACACTGAGGTTCTGCGCGTGGGCGGAGAGTGCGGGCAGGGCGAGTAAGAGGGCGGCGGCGAGGGCGGTGGCGAAGTGGCGCATGGCGGGCTCCTGATGTGTTGTCTGGCGTGGCTGCACTGGATTGTAGACGGCGCCGAGGCCTGGGGGCCGGTTGGCGTTATCCTCCGCGTCACCATGATCCAGCTCCACTATTTTCCCGGCAACGCCAGCTTCATTCCCCACCTCCTGCTGGAGGAACTCGGGGTCCCGTTCGAGCTGTGCTGCGTCGACCGCGCGAAGTCGGCGCACAAGTCTCCGGAGTACCGGAAGCTCAATCCGAACGGGCAGATTCCGGTGCTGGTGAATGGCGATCTCGTCCTGTACGAGACCGCCGCCATTTGCCTCTACCTGGTCGATCAGCTTCCCCAGGCCGGGCTGGCGCCTGCGCAGGGTTCCGTGGAGCGGGCGCATTTCAACAAGTGGCTGATGTGGTTCACCAATTCCGTACAGGCGACCTTGATGCTGTATTTCTATCCGGAGCGGTGGGTGGACGAGGGAAATTCAGTTGGTGCCGTGCAGGTGAAGGCGCATGCGGAGGCGAAGGTGGGATTGATGCTGAACCAGATCGAGGGCCAGCTGGCTTCGCATGGGAAGGCGTGGTTCCTGGGCGACGGTTACGGCGCGCTGGATGCGTGGGCGTTCCTGATGGGACGCTGGTCGAGATTCTTCGCCCGGCCGGCGCGAAGCCTGCCGCGTACGGGGCCTACCTGGAGCGGATGCTCGCGCGTCCAGCCATGCAGCGGGTAGTTTCGAAAGAGAAACTGGTAGCCCCACTGGTCTGACCTAGAATCCGGTTCGCATGATGAGCGCTGCCGACAACGAGACGCTGGTCCGCACCCACGCGGGCACCCCCATGGGCGAGTACTTCCGGCGCTTCTGGCTGCCGGTGGCGCTTTCGCGCGAACTGCACGAGCCCGACGGTCCGCCAATCCGCGTCAAGGTGATGGGAGAGGAACTGGTCGCCTTCCGCGATACCAAGGGGCGGGTCGGTCTGCTCGAGCCTGTGTGCGCGCATCGGGGCTCGAATCTGTTTTTCGGCCGCAACGAGGACTGCGGCCTGCGCTGCATCCACCACGGCTGGAAGTACGACGTCGAAGGCAGGTGCGTCGAGATGCCCAATGTGCCGCCCGGGGCGAGCATGCAGGGTAAGGTTTCCATCAAGGCCTACCCAACACGCGAGTACGGCGAGATGGTGTGGGCGTATATGGGTCCGAAGCAGGGACCGAAGGACCGCCTGCCGGAGCTGCCGCAGCTGGAGCACGGCCTGCTGCCCGCTTCGCATCGCTACGTCACCAAACGCCTGCAGCATTGCAACTGGGCGCAGTCGATGGACGGCACCGTGGACACGGCGCACTTCTCCTTCCTGCACATGCCGGCGCCGGGCTTCAAGTCCAATGCCGCCGACAACATCGCTGCCGACGAAAAGCGCATCGGCTGGCTGCGCAACGACCCGCTGCCGCAGTTCACCATCATCGACCACGAGGTGGGCTTCGTCATTGGCGGCGCGCGCAAGGCCGACGGCCAGGACCTCTACTGGCGCATCACGCAGTTCATGCTTCCGTCGCACTCCATCACGCCCTCGACCATGCCTGGGGAGACCTACTATGGCTACACCTGGGTGCCGGTGGACGACGAGTCGGTCTGGATCTACATTTATGCTTGGCTCCCCGATCAGCCAATCTCGGCCTCGGAGCGGGCGAAGTATGAGAAGGGCGGCTACGGCCAGTTCGCCGAGCTGGGGCCGGGTTACGTCCCACTGCGCAATCGCGCCAATGACTACCTGATCGACCGCGAGTTGCAGAAGAAGGTGTCCTTTACCGGCATCCGCGGCGTCTCCGAGCAGGACATGATGGCGCAGGAGAGCCAGGGGGTGATCGCCGACCGCACGCGCGAGAACCTGACCGCCACGGATATCGGCGTGGTGCATTTCCGGCGCCTGATGCTGCGCGAGGCGCGGGCGCTGCGCGACGGCAAGGAACCCGCCGCAGCGGGGCAGCCCGAGGCCTACTGCCTGCGGGCCGGCGGCGCGGTCCTGCCGGGCAGCCTGTCGTTCGAGGAAACCATGAAACAGCGCTTCGGCACCATCACTGGAAAGGTACCCGCATGACCCTCACCCCTCGCGTTACCATCGCTGCCCTGATGTGCGCCGGCGCTTCCGCGTTTGCGCAGGACTATCCGACCAAGCCCATCACGGCCATCGTGCCGTTCTCCACCGGCAGCGCGAGCGACGTCATTGCGCGCATCGTGCTCGACAGGATGTCGGGTCCCCTCGGCCAGCGCTTCGTGGTGGACAACCGGCCCGCGGCCGGCGGTGTCGCGGGCACCGCGGCGGCAGCCAAGGCGCCCAACGACGGCTACACCATCGTCATGGGCGCTGCGGGGCCCACGGTGGTGAACAAAATCCTGAATCCGAAGCTGGCCTACGATCCGGAGAAGGACTTCGAGCCGATCTCGCTCTACGCCGCTCTGCCCAACGTCGTCGCCGTCAGCGCCAAGCTCAACCTCAACACGCTGGCGGAATTCATCGCCTATGTGAAGAAGAACCCGAAGACGCCGTACAGCTCGGTCGGTAACGGCTCCTCGCAGCACCTGGCCGGCGCGCTGTTCGAGCAGCTGGTCGGGGCGCAGATGCAGCACGTGCCTTACCGCGTCACCACCCAGCTGCAGGCGGACTTCATCAGCGGCACGGTGCCAACGAGCTTCCAGCTGCTGCCCAATGTCATCGGACCGATCAAGTCCGGGCAGGGCAAAGCGCTAGCGGTGGCGAGCAAGCGGCGTTTGGCGGCATTGCCGGATGTGCCCACGGCCGAGGAAACCGGCGTGAAGGGGTTCGAGTCGGCAGCCTGGTTCGGGTTCCTCGCGCCTAAGGGGACGCCGCGTGCGATGGTGGACCGGCTGGCGAAGGAGGTTGCGGCGGCGACTTCTGATGCGACGGTTAAACAGCGTTTTTCGGATTTTGGCGCGGAGGCGCTTGCTTCTTCGCCAGAGGAGTTCGCGCGCTACATCTCCTCCGAGGTGCTGCGCTGGCGGGAGATTATTGCCAAGGGTGGGATTACGGCGGAGTAGGGGCGGCACGATGTAACCGAACGGTTACATCGTGACTGCCTACTGCCAGGCGTCCCGCAGCGTCACCGTGCGGCTGAAGCCGCTTCGATCCGGCGCGAAGTAGCCGTGTCGTTCAAACTGCACCACAACCGCTTCCGGCGCGGCTAGGCCGGGTTCCAGTTGCGCGCGAATCCTGCCGAGCGAGCCGGGGTTCAGATCATCCTGGCCCTGGGGCTTCTCGCCTTTGAAGAGCCGGTCGTAGATGCGGATCTCGGCTTGATGAGCGTGCTTGACGCTCACCCAATGGATGTTGCCCTTCACCTTCACCGAATCGGCTCCAGGCGTGCCTGACCGGGTCTCCGGCAGGTACTTGGCCCGAACGGTGTTGGTGGCCTTGTCGTAGCCGATGCACTCGATAACATAGCCGAAGCGCAATCGCACCTTGTTGCCGGGAAAGAGCCGGAAGTACTTGGGCTCAGGCGTTTCCTTGAAGTCCTCCCGCTCAATCCACAACTCCCGCGAAAACGGCATCGTGCGCTTGCCCATCTCCGGCTTCTTGGGATGGTTCGGCGCCTCCATCATCTCTTCCTGCCCCTCCGGGTAGTTCTCGATAACCAGCTTGAGTGGATCCAGCACGGCGAAGCGCCGCGGAGCGACTTCATCGAGATGCTGGCGCATGCAGTCCTCAAGCACCGAGTAATTGATCCAGGAGTTTTCCTTCGACACACCAACCCGCTCGGCGAATTTCCGAAAACCTTCAGGCGTATGCCCACGCCGGCGCGCGCCGGAGAGCGTGGGCATGCGCGGATCGTCCCAGCCCTCCACAACTTTGTCCTCCACCAGCTTGATGAGCAACCGCTTCGATAACAACACATACGTCAACTGCAACCGCGCAAACTCAATTTGCTGCGGCAACGGCTGCTGCAAGAGCCCCCCATCTGCCAGCTTTCTAAGCAACCAGTCATAAAACGGCCGCTGATCCTCAAACTCCAACGTACACAAAGAATGGGTAATCCCCTCAACCGCATCCTCAATAGGGTGCGCATAGGTGTACATCGGGTAGATGCACCACTTGTCACCGGTGCGGTGGTGCGTGGCGCGCTTGATCCGATACAGCGCTGGATCCCGCATATTGATGTTGGGCGAGGTCATGCTGATTTTCGCCCGCAGCACATGCGCCCCGTCGGCATGCTTGCCGTCGCGCATTTCACGCAGCAACATTAAATTCTCTTCAGCCGAGCGCGAGCGAAAGGGCGAATCCGTGCCCGGATAGGTAAAGTCGCCCCGGCTGCGCTTCATCTCGTCAGCCGACTGCGAGTCGACGTAGGCGTTACCCGAGCTCACCAGGTACTCGGCGCACCGGTACATGAAGTCGAAGTAGTCGGAGGCAAACAGGGCCTTGCCGTCGAACTCCGGTACCAGCCACTTCACCGACTCAATGATGGAATCAACGTACTCCTGCTCTTCCTTCTCCGGATTGGTGTCGTCGAACCGCAGGTTGCAGGACCCCCCGTACTCCCTCGCCAAGCCGAAATTGAGCAGGATGGACTTGGCATGCCCCAGGTGCAGGTAGCCGTTGGGTTCCGGGGGAAAGCGGGTCTTGACGGCCTTCACCTTGCCCGAGGCCAGGTCGGCCTCGATCCGCTGCCGGATGAAGTTGGACTGGGAGGGGGCGGGCTTGGGAGCAGGGTTGGACATGGGAAACCGATTGATTTAATGGGGGATTCTACCTTGTGTCATCCAAATCCTGGCTCATGCGTTTAAATACATGCATTAACCTACATAACCTAAGGGAACCAAACACATCATGAAAAACATCATTGCCCTCGCAGTCGCCCTGGCCTTCAGCGGCGCCGCGCTCGCCCAAGCCCCGAAAGCCGCCGAACCCGCGAAAGCCACTCCGGCCGCTCCGGCGATGCCTGCCAAGGCAGCCGACGGCAAAGGCGCGGACAAGAAGGCCGCCGCGGAGAAGAAGGCCGCCGCGGAGAAGAAGGCCGCGGAGAAGAAGGAAACGCAGGCGAAAGCTGCCGCCGACAAAAAGGCGAAGCAGGATAAAGCCGCCGCCGAGAAGAAGGCGAAAGCCGAAGCCAAGGCAGCCAAGAAGGCTGCTGCCCCGGCGCCCAAGGCCGAAGACAAGAAGGCTGCTGCCCCGGCGCCCAAGGCCGAAGCCAAGAAGTAAGCCTTTCGCAACGAAGTACGGAAAAAGCCCGGCGCTGCCGGGCTTTTTCTTTTTCCGCTACACTCGTGTATCTCTTTTGTGATACAAAAGAACGCGATGGCCGTTTCCCTAAGAATTCCGCCGGAGGTGAAGAAGAAGGTCGAGCGCCTGGCCGAGGCGCAGGACACGACGGCGCACGCCTACATGCTCAAGGCCATCCGCGAAAAGGTCGAGGCCGAGGAGGCGCGGGCGGCATTCCACGCCGAGGCGCGCAAGCGGCTGGCGAGGATGAAGCAGACCGGCATGGGCATTCCCGCGGAGGAAGTGCGCGCTTATTTGCATGAACTGGCCGCAGGCGCAAATCCGCCGCCGCCCAAGCCGCGCAAGATTGCGTGATCCACTACGATGAGGGCGCCCAGGCCGACCTGCGGCGCATCCTCGAGTTCAATCGTGAGCGCGACCCGGCGAGCGCGCTGGCGCATGTCGAGACGATCCAGGACGCGGTGGACATCCTCGCCCGTCATCCCGAGATCGGGCGACTGGTAGAGGGCAGTCCCGGGATGAGGGAGCTGGTGGTCTCGCACGGCGGCAGGGGCTACATCGCGCTCTACGAGTATTCCCCGCTGGAGGGACTGGTTCGCATCGCTGCCATCCGCCATCAGCGCGAGGCGGGATACCCGGAGCGCTGACCGGCGCGCGAACCGGGTCTTGTGGGGACCCGCCCCTCCCGCTAAGGTCCGACCATGCTCGATCTCCTGATCCAGGGCGCCACCATTCTCGACGGCACCGGCGCGCCGCGTTTCACCGGCGACGTCGCGGTGAAGGACGGATGCATCACCCAGGTCGGCAAGGTCGGCGATCCGGCCAGGCAAACCGTGGACGCAGCAGGCTTGGCACTCATGCCCGGCATCGTGGACGTGCACACGCACTACGACGCCCAGGTGACCTGGGACCGCAGGCTGTCGCCATCCCCCGCGCTGGGCGTCACCACCGCGGTGCTGGGCAATTGCGGCTTCGGTATCGCGCCGTGCCCGGTGCCGCAGCGCCAGACGGTGCTGCGCAATCTGTCGGTGGTGGAGGGCATGGACCTCGCCGCGCTGGAGAACGGCGTCAACTGGGAGGCCGAGTCCTTCGCCGGGTACCTGGAGCAGCTGCGCCGCATCGGCCCCTGTGCCAATGTGGCGGTGCTGGCGCAGCATTCCACCATCCGCAGCGCGGTGATGGGCGAGGAGGCCTCCACGCGTGCCGAGCCGACACCAGCGGAAATGGCGGCGATGCAGTCGCAGGTGCGCGAGGCGATGCAGGCCGGTGCGATCGGCTTTGCGTCGTCCTTCTCGCCCAACCACGCCGGTTGGGCCGGGCGGCCCATGCCTTCGACCATCGCGAAAGACGCGGAACTGTTCGCGATGCTCGCGCCATTGAAGGAGGCCGGGCGCGGCATCTTCGTCATGGCCACCGGCCCCAGGGGCACCACCGAGTACATGGAGAAGGTGGCCGCTGAAACCGGCCGCCCGGCGTTCATGGTGACGGTGCTCACCATGTTCAACGACGCCGATCCGCAGAAAGCGATGACGTACTACGAGCGCTGCGCCGCGGCGCGCTCGCGCGGCAACGAGGTCTATATCCATACCAGCTGCCAGCCGCTGTCGTTCGACTTCACGCTGGCCGAACCCTACCTGCTGTATTCGCACGACGCCTTTGACCGCATCAAGGCGGCGAAGCCGGAGGACCGCAGCGCGATTTATCGCGATCCCGCGTTCCGCGCCCGCTTCCGCGACAACCTGGCGAATCCGAAGCAGGGGATCCTGTTCTATGGCGACTGGAACAAAATCGAACGCGATGGCAAGAGCATCGCGGTACTGGCACAGCAGGACGGCAGGGACCCGCTGGACTATTTCTTCGACCTGCCTCTGGACCAGCAGTTGATCGGCAAGCTATTCCAGAACAACGACGCCGGTGTTGCGCCGCTCCTGAAGCACGACCAGGGCGTGGTGGCGCTGTCGGACGCTGGCGCACATCTCATCTACTTCTGCGATGCCGGTTTTGGCTTGCACTTCCTGCAGCACTGGGTGCGCGAGACCGGGGCGTTCACGCTGGAGGAGGGCGTGCGGCGGTTAACCAGCGACCCCGCCGCCAAGTACCGCATCCCCGGGCGCGGCCGGATCGCCGCGGGCGCCGCAGCCGACCTGCTCCTGTTCGACTCGGCAACGGTGGGTGTTTCGACCCTGCGCCGGGCGCCGGACCTGCCCGGCGGCGGCACCCGGATGCTGCGTGATCCGGCCGGCGTGCACGGGGTCTGGGTGAATGGCGTGCAGGTGCATGACGGAAAAAACTATCTTGCCCTCCGGGATCGTGGCCCGGGGCGGGTGTTGACGGATTTCTCCCGGTAAGATGGCCGCGTTGAGCAGCATTCGAGAAGTGTAAGGAGGCGAGCAGCCATGATCCAGGCAAGGAAGATTTCCGGCGCCCTGGGCGCCGAACTTACGGGGGTGGACCTGTCGCAGCCGCTGTCGAAGGACGCGGCCGCCGGGATTCGCGCCCTGTTCCTCGAGCACCAGGTGATCTTCCTCCGCGACCAGCCGCTCACGCCGGTGCAGTACATGGCCTTCGCCCAGGCCTTCGGCGAGCCGGTGGAGTACCCGCTAGTGAAGGGCCTGGCGGGCTTTCCGAAAATCATCGAGGTAAAGAAGCTCGAGCACGAGCGTACCGCCTTCGGCGCTATCTGGCACACCGACACCGCCTACTTGGAGCGCCCGCCGATGGGCTCGATGCTGCTTGCGCTCGAGATCCCGCCCTTCGGCGGCGACACGCTGTTCGCGAGCATGACGGCGGCCTATGAAGCGCTGTCGGCGGGCATGAAGCGCATGCTGGATGGATTGAAGGGCGTGAACAGCTCGGCCAAGGCCGATGCCTCCAAGACACGCGAGGACCTCATCAAGGCGGGAGGCACCGACGAAGTGCGCAAGGTGTTCTCCGCCGAGCCTCCGGTGGTGCGCACGCACCCGGAGACCGGGCGCAAGGGGCTGTACGTCAACCGCGGCCATACGGTCCGCTTTGCCGGCATGACCGAGGACGAGAGCCGGCCGATCCTGGAGTTCCTGTACCAGCACCAGATCAGCCCGGAGTTCACCTGCCGCTTCTCTTGGCAGGTGGGCTCGATCGCGTTCTGGGACAACCGCTGCGCACAGCACAACCCGGTGAACGACTACCACGGCCACCGGCGCGTGATGCACCGGATCACGCTGGCGGGGGATGTTCCGGCTTAGCCTGCTCCTCGCGCGCCGCTTCAGCGCCGGTTCCATGGGCCGCGTCATCCTGTCGCTGGCCGGCATTGCGCTCGGCGTCGCGCTCGGTTTCGCCGTCCAGCTGGTCAACCAAGCCGCGGTGAACGAACTGGCCGCCGGCGTGCGCGCCCTGTCGGGAGACGCTGACCTGGAAGTGCGCGGCGGACGCGCCGGATTCCCAGAAACGCTGTACGCCGAGCTCGCGCGCCTTCCCGGAGTCGCGGTGGCCAGTCCGATCCTGGAACTGGAGGCGGGGCTGGCCGGCGGCGGCACCCTGCGGCTGGTCGGGCTCGACCCATTGCGTGCAGCGCTGGTCCAACCCGCGCTGTTCGGCGACGAGCCTGGCCGGCGACTGGAGCTGCTGCAACCCGACACTGTCTACCTGTCCGCAGCCGCGGCGCATCTGGCGAAGGACGGCAAGCTGCGCATCGTCGCCGGATTGCAGGCCGTGGAGCTGCGCGTCGCGGGCGTGCTGCCGGCCTCGTCCCTGCGCGGCGCGGCGGCGCTGGCGGATGTCTCCACGGCGCAGTGGCGCCTGGGAAGGCCGGGGCAGCTGAATCGGATCGACCTGCGCCTCGCACCGGGCGCGGACAGGGACCCGCTGCGCGCCACGATCCAGGGGCGATTGCCGGCAGGGGTCCATGTCGCCACGGTGGACGCGGTGGAGGAGTCCGGCGCCAACCTGTCGCGCGCCTACCGCGTGAACCTTAACGTGCTCGCGCTGGTGGCCCTGTTCACTGGTGGCTTCCTGGTGTTCTCTGCGCAGGCGCTGGAAATGGCGCGACGGCGTGGCGAACACGCGCTGCTGCGGGTCCTGGGGCTGCAGGGCCACGGCGTGTTCCGCCTGGTGCTCGCCGAGGCGGCGCTCATCGGCGCCGCGGGCGGCGCGCTTGGCATCGCGCTGGGCTGGGGCATCGCGCTGGCCGCGGTGCAGCTGGGCGGCGCGGATCTCGGCTCGGGCCTGTTCCGCGGCGTGCAGCCGGAGCTGATGTTACCGATCGGTTACATCGTGGCCTACTGGGCGGCCGGCATCGCGGTGGCGGTGGCCGGCGCCTGGCTGCCGGCGCTGGACGCGGCGCGCGTGCCGCCCGCCCAGGCGCTCAAGGCGGGCCACGGCGAGCGCCTGTTCGAGCGCGCGGCCACCGTCGCGCCGGGCTTGGCGCTGCTCGCCACGGGAGCAGGGCTCGCGCTGCTGCCCGCAGTAGGCGAGCTGCCGTTGCCCGGCTACTTCGCCATCGGCTGCCTGCTGGTCGGCGGCATCCTGCTCATGCCCTGGCTCGCGCGCCTCGCGTTCGAGCGTCTGCCGCGGCCGCGCCAGCCGCCGTTAGCGCTGGCCCTCGCGCAGTTGCGCGGCGCCCCCGGGCAGGCGATGGTGAGCCTGGCGGCCATCGTCGCAAGCTTCGCGCTCATGTGCGCCATGGCGATCATGGTGGCCTCGTTCCGGGAGTCGGTGGACCGCTGGCTGAGCGCGGTGCTGCCGGCAGATCTGTACTTCCGCACCACGCATGCGGGGGAATCCGGCTGGATCGAGCCCGGGTTCGAAGACCAGGTGCGCAAGCTCCCGCAGGTCTCGAAGGTCGAGTTCCTGCGCAGCCAGCGCGTGCTGCTCGATCCGGGGCGTCCGGCGGTGGCGCTGCTCGCGCGCGATGGCGTGGAGGGGTCCGGTGCGTCGCGCTTCCCCCTCGCTGGCCGGCTCTACGAGCGCCGGGACGGCGATCCGCCAGCGGCCTGGATCTCGGAGGCTGTGGCGGACCACACCGGTAGGAAGCCCGGCGAGCGCATCGAGTTGCCGCTTGCCGGGAAACGGCAGCCTTTCGTCGTCGCTGGCGTCTGGCGCGACTACGCGCGCCAGCACGGCGCCATCGTTATCGATCGCGATAGCTACGTTGCGCTCACCGGCGACCGCCGTGCCAACGATGCGGCCCTGTGGCTGGCGCCGGACGTGACGCCGGACCAGGCCTCGCGTGCGCTGCGTGCGTTGCCCGGCGGCGAGCAGCTGGAGATCGCCGGGCCGGGCGAGATCCGTACCGTGTCTCTGCGCCTGTTCGATCGCACCTTCGCGGTGACCTATGCGCTGGAAGCGGTGGCGGTGCTGGTGGGCCTGTTCGGCCTCGCCTCCAGCGTCGGCGCTATCGTGCTTGCGCGCCGGCGCGAGTTCGGCATGCTGCGCCACGTTGGTATGACGCGCCGGCAGGTGGGCGGCATGCTCGCGGCCGAGGGGGGATTACTCGCCGCCCTAAGCGTGGGCGCCGGGCTGGTGCTTGGCGCCGCGATTAGCCTGGTGCTGGTGTACGTGGTGAACCGGCAATCCTTCGGCTGGAGCATGGACCTGCATCCGCCGTGGCTGCTGCTCGCCGCGCTGTCGGGCGCGCTGGTGTCGCTCGCCGCGGTAGTGGCGTGGTTTTCCGGCCGCGAGGCGATGGGCATGGCGCCGGTACGCGCGGTCCGGGAGGATTGGTAATGCGGGAGCATCGGTGAGACGGCGCTCGTTTCTTGCCCTACCGCTTGCGCTACTGCCGGGGCAGGCGCGCCCGGCCGCCATCGCCTATCCGGCGGTGACACCGGACTTCCGGCCGGATTTTCCGCGTGACCACGGTGCCCATCCGGATTTCCGCCAGGAGTGGTGGTACGTCACCGGCACGCTTGCCACGCCGCGCGGCGAGACGCTGGGCTTCCAGGTGACGTTCTTCCGCGCCCGGCCCGACATCACCACCGACAATCCCGGCGCCCTAGTCCCGCGCCAGGTCATCGTCGCGCATGCGGCGCTGGCCGATACGCGCCACGGCCGTCTGCGCCACGACGAGCGTGCCGGCCGCGCGAGCCTGGGACTCGCCGGCGCTGAAACCGGCAGCACGCGCGTGTGGGTGGACGACTGGCGTCTCGATCTGGATCGCAACGCCTGGCGCGCAAAGCTCGCGGCGCGCGACTTCGCCATCGACCTTGAATTGCGCATGACGCGCCTGCCGGTGGCCAACGGCCGCGAAGGCTATTCCCAGAAGGGACCGGCACCGGAGGAGGCGAGCTACTACTACAGCGTCCCGCACCTCGCGGCCACTGGCGGCATCGAGAGCGCCGGCCGGAAGGAGGCGGTAACCGGACTGGCCTGGCTGGACCACGAGTGGTCCAGCCAGATCCTGCCCCCGGGCGCGGTGGGCTGGGACTGGATCGGCATCCACCTGGAGGGCGGCGGCGCGCTGATGGCCTTCCGCATGCGTGACGCGGCGGGCCAGACGCTGTACGCGGGCGGCACGCTGCTCTCCCCAAAGGACATTACGCGCGCGCTCGCGCCGGACCAGGTCGCATTCGAGCCGCTGCGGCGCTGGCGCTCGCCGCGCACCGGCGCCGAGTACCCGGTGGCGATGAAGGTCGTGGTGCTGGGCCGCGAATGGCTGATCGAGCCGATGATGGACGATCAGGAACTGGATGCGCGCAGTAGTACTGGTACGATTTACTGGGAGGGCGCGGTGCGGATCAGTCTAAATGGCGCAGTGGTCGGACGCGGCTACCTAGAGCTCACCGGCTATTGGCGGCCACTGCGGCTCTGAGGCCGGAACGTGGACAGACCCACCCCCGCCAGCACAAGGGCGGAGCCTGCAAAGTGGAACCACTGCGGGTACTCGCCCAGGAACAGCGCCGCGAGGCCGACGGCGATGGCGGGCATGAGGTGCATGGTCGCCCCGGCGCGCGCCGCACCCAGGCGCTTCACGACGTAGTTCCAGCCGGCATAGGCGAGCAGGAGTGAGCCGATCGCGGAGTAAAGCACGGCGAGGCCCCCGGGCACGGAGAGCGCGACCTTCTTCCCGGCCCACAGCTCCCACAGCACCCAGGGCGCCATCCACGCGAGGCCCATCAGGCAGACGAGGGTGATGAACTCCGGCGTGTCCAGCTCGTCCCTTCGCATGCGCAGGAACACGGTGTAGCTGCCCCACATCGCCATCGAGGCAAGCGCGAGCGCGTCGCCGACATTGAACGAGACCAGCGAGAAATTTCCCTGGGTGCCAATGAGCGCCACGCCGCCAAACGAGATCAGCACGCCGGCCCACTGACGAGCCGCAATTCGCTCGCCCAGCAGCGGTCGCACCAACAGCAGGATAAAGACGGGCGCGATGGACAGGTACAGCGTGGCGCTGGTGGCAGTGGTGTAGTGCAGTCCGAGCCACTGCAGCGCGAGGTGCAGGCCGCCGCCCGCCCAGCCCAGCAAGAGGAGCGGCTTCCACTCGCGCCAGCCGTAAGCCCCGAGCTTGTGCGCCATGCCGCGCGAGCAGAACGGTGCGAGCAGCAGGATCACCACCACGAGGCGTCCTGCAGTGGCGAAACCCGGCGCAATCTCGTCTCGTACCGCGCGTGCCACGATCCAGTTGCCGGACCACAGCAGCAGCGTGCCGGCGAGGACGATCCAGGCGGTGAGCTTCACCGACGCATGCTAATCTGGATTCATGCCAGTGATTGCGGTTGCGGGACGCAAGCTGAACTATGAATGGACGGGCGAGGGCGCGAGCACGCTCGTGTTCCTGCATGAGGGCTTGGGCTCGATCCCGCAATGGCGGGATTTCCCGGCACAGGTGGCGCGCGCCACCGGCCGGCGCGCCCTGGTCTACGAGCGCTACGGCTACGGGCAGTCGGAGGTGCTCGCCGAGGAGCGCGTCGGCCCGGATTTCATGCACCGCGAGGCGCTGGAGGTGCTGCCGGCGCTGCTGCGCGCGCTGCAACTGGAGAACCCGGTGCTGGTGGGCCATTCCGACGGCGCGACCATCGCGCTGATCCACGCCGGCGCAGGCCATGCGGTACAGGGCGTGGTCGCCATAGCCCCCCATGTATTCGTGGAAGACATTTCCGTTCGCTCCATTGCCGATGCGACGCGCGCCTTTGAAACAACGGACTTGCCGCAGCGCCTGGGCAAGTACCACCGGGATCCGCGCAAGACCTTCTACCTGTGGAGCGACGCCTGGCTGGATCCCGCCTTCCGGAACTGGAACATCGAGGCCTCGCTGCCCGGGATCCGCCGCCCGCTGCTCGCGATCCAAGGCGAGGACGACCAGTACGGCACCATGGCCCAGGTGGACGCGATTGCGCGCCAGGCGGGCGATCGCTGCGAGCTGCTCAAGCTGCCCGCTTGCGGCCATTCGCCGCACAAGGACCAGCCGGAACGGGTGTTGCGCACGATCGTGGATTTCGTGTCCGGACTGGATTGAAGTGAACAGCGCTGCGACGCAGTCCCTGGGCCAGAGTGCCCGGATCATTGGTCTCGTGGCGCTCGCGCACGGACTGTCGCACTTCTTCCAGATCGCCACCGCAGCGGTGTTTCCCCTGATCAAGGACGACCTGCAGGTCTCCTATGCCCTGCTCGGGGCGACCGTGGCGCTGTACTACACGGTCTCTGGCGTCTTCCAGACCCTGGCCGGTTTCGCCGCGGACCGGTTCGGTGCGCGGCGCGTGCTGTTCGCTGGGCTTGCGCTGTCCACGGCGGGCGCGGCGCTGGCGGGCTTCGCGCACAGCTACGGCATGCTGCTGGTGGCGGCGGTGGTGGGCGGCATCGGTAACAGCGTGTTCCATCCCTGCAATTTCTCGATCCTGAACGCGCGCGTAGACAAGGCGCGACTGGGCTACGCCTTCTCCTGGCACGGCATTGCCGGGTACCTCGGCTACGCCGTTGCGCCGGTATACAGCGTGGCGATGACGGCAGCTTTCGACTGGCGTGGCGCGCTGCTGGGCGCGGCGGCGGTCGGGGCGCTGGTGATCCTGTTTCTCGCCCTCAACGCCGCCTGGATTGACGTCGAGCCCGCCGACCGCCGGCGCGAGTCGGGCCACGGCGGCCTGGCGACGGATCTGAAGGTGCTGGCCTCGGCGCCGGTGCTGATGTGCTTTGGCTACTTCGTGCTCATCGCGGTGGCTTTCGTCGCGATGCAGAACTTCGGCATGGTGAGCATGGGGATGCTCTACGGCGCTTCGCCGGCGCTGGCCTCGACCGCGCTCACCGCCTACCTGCTGGGCGGCGCCGCGGGCATATTCGCCGGGGGCTTTGTCGCGGTGCGCGCCACGCGCCACGACCTGGTCGCGGTCAGCGGGATGGCGTTGAGCGCGGGCTTCATGTTCGTGATGGCGCTCGCCTGGATCCCGGCGGCCATGCTGCCGGTGTTCCTGGCCGCCGCAGGCTTCGCCACTGGCGTCACCAATCCGTCGCGGGACTTCATCGTGCGCGAGGCGACGCCGGCCGGCGCCGCCGGCAAGGTCTACGGTTTCGTGTACTCCGGATTGGACGTGGGCTCGATCGCGACGCCGGTGTTCTTCGGCTGGCTGCTCGATCGCGGGCAGGCCGACGCGGTGTTTTACACCGTGGTGGTAGCGTTCGTCTTGTCCATCGGCATGGTCCTCAACCTGCCGACCCGCAAGCCGGCAGCAGGCTGATCAATCGATGTAGTTCACCTTCTTGCGTTCCAGCAGCCGCAGCAGCGCCGGCCAATCCTTCTTCGTGGACGAGCGGTCGGGGCGGTTGAACTGCGCCGCGGCGTTGTCGCCGGCTTCCTTGGTCATCTGCAGCACGTTTTCCATGCCCCCGGCCATGGCGTCGACCTGGATCTGGCAGGCGCAGTCCAGGAAGTACATCAAGTCGAAGGCGTCGCGCACCGAATCCCCCAGCGTGAGCAGGCCGTGGTTGCGCAGGATCATGACCTTGGACTTCGGCCCCAGGTCCTTCGCCAGGCTCACGCGTTCTTCCATGTCCAGCGCGATCCCCTCGTAGCCGTGGTAGGTGACCTCGCGCTGCACGCGCATGGCGTGCTGGCTGATCGGCAGCAGGCCGCACTTCATCGCCGACACCGCGACGCCGACGCGGGTGTGGGTGTGGAGCACGCACACCGCCTCAGGGCGCGCCTCGTGGATGCAGCCGTGGATGACAAAGCCGGCCTCGTTGTAGCCCAGGTCCAGCGGGTCGTCGATGATGTTGCCGTCGTGGTCGATCTTGATCAGGTTTGAGGCCGTGATCTCGTCGAACATCAGGCCATAGGGATTGATCAGGAACTCGTCGCTCCCGGGCAGGCGCGCCGAGAAGTGGGTGTAGATGAGGTCGGTCCATCTGAAATGCGCCGCCAGCTGGTAGGCGGCGGCGAGGTCCACGCGCAGCTGCCACTCCTCCTTGCTGACGCGGTCACGGACGGGCTTGGATCGCTTGCTCTTGAGGACGGCGCTCATCGGGCATCTCCTGTGATCTAGGCGATTCTACTGCGTCGAGCGCCTCCCTCAGGAGGGCTGGGTCGTTCTGCGAAAGGCAGGTGGAATCCGACAGAATCTGGCGCCAGCGCCGCGCCCTAGGATGGCCGTGGTACAGGCCCAGCATGTGGCGAGCGACATGGCGCAGCGAGGCCTGGTCGCGCGCATAGCCGACCATCGCCTGCACCACTTCGGCACGAGTGATCCCCTTGCCCGCGATCAGCCAGGGGTTGTGGTAAACGGCGCGCCCCAGCATGACCCCGTCCACCAGGCCCTCCTGCGCGTCGATGGCGGCCCGGCTGGCGAGGCCGCCGTTGATCACGATCTCCAGTTGCGGGAACTCGCGCTTGAGGCGGTACACCTCCTCGTAGCGCAGCCGCGGCACCTCGCGGGTCTCCTTGGGCGAGAGGCCCTTCAACACCGCGTTGCGGGCGTGGACGAAGAAAGTGCGGCAGCCGGCCTCGGCGACCGCGCCCACGAAATCACGCACGAAGCCGTAGTCCTCGACGCGGTCGATGCCAAGACGGTGCTTCACGGTCACCGGGATCGCGACCGCGTCGCGCATCGCCTTGACGCAGTCGGCCACCAGGCTGGGCTCCCGCATCAGGCAGGCGCCGAAGGCGCCGCGCTGCACCCGCTCGCTGGGGCAGACGACGGTCAGGTTGACCTCGTCGTAGCCATAGCGCTCGACCAGCTTTGCGCAATGCGCAAGATCGCCGGGTTCGCTGCCGCCCAGCTGAGCCGCCACCGGGTGCTCTTCGGTCGAGAAGGCGAGGTGGCGCTCGACGTTGCCATGGATCAGCGCGCCAGTGGTCACCATCTCGGTGTAGAGGAAGGCCTGCGGCGAAACTAGGCGCAGGAAGAAGCGGCAGTGGCGGTCGGTCCAGTCCATCATCGGCGCCACGCAGAGCCGATGAGGCACGTTCATCTCAGGTCCAGTCCCCGCCGGCGGGTCAGGTCCACCATGCAGCCCTTGTGCGAGTCGCTGCCGGCCGCATCCCGGCGCGCGCACTCGGCGGCGCGGTAGGCGAGGAACGCCTCCGAGCTGCGGCGGAAGGCATTCGCCATGTTTTCATTGCCGGACTTCGCGTCCGCTTCGCGTGCATTCACGAACAGGATGGAGTAGCGCTGGGTGAGCTCCTGCTCGGCGACGACGAGCAGCGTGTCCAGGCAGGAGGCGACTTCCTTGGTGCGCCGGCACAGGCCGATCGCCACCGCCTCGATGCGGGGAATCCAGTAGAAGAACACCGGGCGCTTCTCTTCAGCGAGCAGGCAGACGAAGCTGAACTCCACCGGCACGCCCTGCGCGTAGACGATCGCGCCACCGCCGGCGAGCAGCAAACTCACGAACTGGCTGCCCGCCTTGCGGGTGTAGCGCTGCAGGTCGAGGCTGGCGGTGTCAAGCTGCACCGTCGGCTTGCCGGCGCCACCCTGGCGCACCTCGGCCTCGGCGTAGGCGCGGCAGGCCTGCACCGCGGGCCCGGAGTACTGCGCGAGCGCCGGCGCGGCGGCGGCGAGGAGGGCTAGCAGCGAAAGCAGCTTTTTCAGGGTCATTGTGGGTGCTGTCCGGTGGATTGCGCCCGCAGCCGCGCCAGGCCGAGCAGGCTTTCGGTGAATGGCGCGGCCACGCCCGTCTTGGCGGCGATCTCCAGCGTACCGCTGAGCAGGCCGTCGATTTCCAGCGGCTTGCCCGCTTCGAGATCCTGCAGCATGGAGGTCTTGAATACGCCGAGGTGGCGCGCCATGTCCATGCGCGCTTCCGGGTCGATGTCCGCATCCACGCCCGCGGCGCGGCCGATGGCGAGCACCTCGCGCATGATTGCGATTATGTAGGACTTGACCTGCGCATCCGCCAGTAGCCGGTTGGCGGTCGCGAGCGTCAGGGCGGAGACCGGGTTGAAGCTGACATTGCCCAGCAGCTTGACCCAGAAGTCCTTCTCGATGAACGGGCTCTGTACCGTCTCGAAGCCGGCGCCGGCCAGCGCCCCGGCAAGCTTCGTGGTGCGCTCCGTGTTCCTGCCGCCGGGTTCGCCCAGGATCAGGCGCTTGCCCATGCTGTGCTGGATGACGCCGGGCTCCGGCGTCGAGGCGGCGAGGTGAATCACGCAGCCCACGATGCGCTCAGTGGGCATAGCGCGCGTTAGGGCGCCCCCGGGATCCAGCGATTCCAGTCGCAGCTTGCCTTGGCCCTTGCCGGCCGCGAACGGCAGGCGGTCGAAGAACCACCATGGCACGCCGTTCATCGCGGTGACGATGCTGGTGTGCGCGCCCAGCAGCGGGGCGATGTTCGCCGCCACCTGCGGCAGGCTCTGGCCCTTGACCGCGACGAAGACGTAATCCTGCTCGCCCAGCTTGGAGGGGTCCACGTTGGCGCGGATGCGCGCGGTGAAATCGCCTTCGGCGGACCGTACGCGCAGGCCCTGGGCGAGGATTTCCGTCAGGTGCGCGCCCCGGGCGACGACCGAGACCTCATGGTCAGCCCGTGCCAGCCGCGCGGCGACCAGGCCGCCAACCGCGCCGGCGCCGTAAATGCATATTTTCACGGTGCTATTCTATCGTTCGCCAAGGAGAAACTATGTTCGCGTTCACGAACAAGACGAAGTCCCTGCTGCCCTCGGACAGCACGCTCCCCGGGCGCAGCGCGAAGATGCCGGTGCCTGAGAACCACTTCGTCAACGGCAACCGCATCGTGCCGCCGTTCGCGGATGGCCTGGAGCAGGCGGTGTTCGGCATGGGCTGCTTCTGGGGCGCCGAGCGGCTGTTCTGGCAGATACCTGGCGTCTACAGCACCGCGGTGGGCTATGCCGGTGGCGAGACGCTGAACCCGACCTACGAGGAAGTCTGCTCCGGAAGCACTAACCACACCGAGGCGGTGCTGGCGGTGTTCGACCCGAAGCGGGTGGCCTACGGGGAACTGCTCAGGGCGTTCTGGGAAGGGCACGACCCGACGCAGGGCATGCG
>SXGR01101527.1_pt1 | contig 19706 bp, 18 predicted proteins | sample 3174711 | NCBI WGS metagenome assembly SXGR01 (sample SAMN11356860, study PRJNA531348) | freshwater metagenome | isolation source: freshwater sample F1-60 | place: China: Fuxian Lake, Yuxi | collected 2017-12-25
ACCACTCTGCCACCCTTCCAAACGGGAGATCCTTGGTTATTGTCTGGAAAGTGGGGGGGAAAGCCAAGATCGTTCGTTGATTCCCAAAGAATGGGCCCTTTGTTGGCTCAATGGATGGAAAACCTGGACCAAAAGGGGTTTTATGGCCAAAAAGGAGTGGACAATACAGCCGGAATCGTAGATAATTGTTTGAACAATTATCTGGACCCTTTTGCCATGACCTCACTCTTTGCCTCGGGCGCAGAACAGATCCTTTTTCCCATTTTGGTCCAATTAGTAGTCATCCTTATTTCCGCCCGGATCATGGGTTATCTGGTCCGCTTTCTTGGCCAACCCGAGGTTGTTGGCGAAATAGCTGCTGGCCTTTTGCTTGGCCCCTCGTTTTTGGGATGGTGGTTTCCTGCCTTTCAGGCCGAACTATTCCCCAACATTGTCGAAGGGGTCATGCCTGGAGTACTTCCGGCCATTTTAACCATTATTGCTCAACTTGGACTCCTGTTGCTCCTTTTCCAGGTGGGCCTTGAATTTGATTTTCGCCACCTAAAGTGGTCAGGTAGGGCCACTTTTTCCATTTCGGCAACAGGCATTGTCCTTCCCTTTGGGCTAGGGCTTCTCCTGGCCTGGTTCATTCATGATCGGGTCGGCGTTCGGCAGGATGGTACTGTGGTGGATTTTTTGCCTTTTGCTTTGTTCATGGGCACCGCCATGTGCATCACCGCCCTACCGATCCTAGGTCGCTTGATGATCGAATGGGGCATCACCCGGACACGCCTTGCCACCATTACCATCTCGGCAGCTGCCCTTGATGATGCCGCAGGATGGATCATCCTGGCGACAGTTGCCGCCATTGCTTCCTCGGCCTTTGAGCCGTTTCGTTTGATTGGCATGATCCTAGCTTCGGTTGGTTTTTTCTTTTTGATGTTGTTCGTGGTGGGACCTGTTATCCGGAATTGGCTGGGACGATTGCTGGCCCAATCAGGGGGTGAGGTGTCGATGGTTGCCCTGGCAATCTGCCTGGTAATGGTATTTTCGTCCGCAATCATCACAAGCAAGATAGGCATATTCGCCATTTTTGGGGCTTTCATTGCCGGAGCAGTCTTAAGCCCCCTTCCAGGACTAAGGGAAGCGGTTTCCCGAAGGCTCCGGGATTTCACGACGGCCTTCTTTCTGCCGGTTTTTTTCGCCTACACGGGGCTTCGCACCAATATCGGATCGCTCAACGATTGGCACCTATGGGGAATCTGTGCTTTGGTCCTGGTTTGTGCCATTGGAGGCAAATTGTTGGGTTGTTTGTTGGCCGCAAAATTCTCAGGATATTCCTGGCAAGAAGCTACTCTTATTGGTGTCCTCATGAACACCCGGGCCCTGATGGAATTGATTGTCATCAATGCGGGTAGGGACCTTGGGGTCCTTCCCGATGCCCTTTTTACCATGTTCGTTTTGATGGCGCTGATTACGACCGTGATGACCACCCCCCTGTTTTTTCTTTTAAACAAGGGGACCGAAGTAGAAGGGGCAAGACGGGTCTAGCCGGTGACTCTGGAAATATGCCATAATTTCCATTTCCGGGAAACGGTTCCGTTCGGCAAGGGACTATTTCGAGGCTTCTTCGATGTCTTTATCAAAAGCTTCAAGGCCTGCGATAAACCTTTTCACTGCACTCAAATCATTGTTGAGGTTGCCTTTGAAGGTTTCTCGCAAGTTTGCACTTTGAAAATTTAACCTCCCGTTATTGCCCGGTCCATTCCGAAGGGTGGGATTCAAGGTAGCGCGTCCGGCCTCCACAGATATCGCTTCGAGCTCGGCGAGGGAATTTTTTGCCTGAATGAGACCCACTTCCTTTTTTTCCGTTTCGGTAAAGGCTCGACCGCGAGGATTATTTTGGGAATTCGTACTGGAAGCAGGCGATTTGATTACTCCGTTGGTAAATACAGGAAATTTCCCTGCAAATGCGGATCTTTCACTTTGCAATTCCCGTATCCGCTCCTGTTGTTCCCTCAATTTCATTTGGCGCATTTTTTCTGCAGCAGCTACTTTCTCTAGGCGCAATTTTTCTGCTGCAGCAGCAGCCTCCCTCATGGGCCGGTCCTTTTCCATTTGAGCATCCAACTCCCTTTTACGGGCCTCGGCTTTGGTCCTTTCAAGGTCAGCTTTTGCTAAATCCGCAATGGCATCCGCACTTGCCTTATCGGCAGCCGCCGCTTCGGCTTTCGCCATATTTTCCATTATTACAATTTTTGCTTTTCGAACCTTTTCGGCTTCCAATTTCTCGTTTAATTGCATTTCAGCAAGTTGTTCTCCCGCCGATTTTCCTCCACAACCCATTGTTGTGGCCATAAAAAAGGCGGAAACGACAATCCATGAGTTACGCATATTGAGTCCCCCCATTGGGTGATTTAGGTGACGCAGGGTTCAAAAATCCAATGATACAATAGGGGGGGGGGGGTAGGTTGCAATGACTATTTAAGAATTTCCTATATTTTCCTCCCGATTCTTGCCAATTTGGGTTACCAACCCAAAAACATGGCTTGAAATGGCCACTTTTTACATGAGCATTACTTTTTCAGGACAGACAAAAGATCTGAAAAAAGGAATCATCCTCCCGGGAAGGATTTCTTTTTTTCTACTTCAATCAGGTCACTATCGTTCCAGCTAGCGGGTTGTTCAATAGGTTCCAGGTGAAAAGAGACCTCGGCTGGGCCAATCGTTTCATGGATTTTTCGGACCAGCCCCTCTCCCAAATCGTGGGCCTCCAAAACCCGCATTCTGCCAGGCACCAAAAGATGAAAATCGACAAAGCGGCGACTGCCGGCCCGTCTGGTCCTTAGTGCATGAAAAACCGGTTTTGGGGGCTCCCCGGAGGAACTCACAGGCATTATGGAAAGGCCAGAATGGATCGCATCCCGGATTTGCCTGACTTCATGATCCGGAAGGGACTGATCCATTAGCCCCTGAAAGGATCGGTAAAGGATCCGGAATCCGGTCACCAAAATCAGGGAACCCACGGCAAGGGCAAGGGCGGGGTCGAGCCAAAGGATGCCGGTTGACCATTGCAGGCCAAGTCCAAGCAAAACCCCAAGACTGGTGACAACATCACTCAAGAGGTGTTGGGCATCCGCTTCGAGGGCAATCGACCCCTCGCTTTTTCCCCGGGCCAAAAGGATCCTGGCCACTCCCAGGTTAATCACCGAGGCGACCACACTCAAGCCTAGGCCCCAATCGAGCCTGGCAAGTTCACGAAGGTGAAAAAAACGATTGGAAGCGGCTACAATGGCAGCCAAGCCCGCCACCAAAATGAGCCCCCCCTCCAGTCCACTGGAAAAGTATTCGATTTTTTCGTGACCATAGGGGTGGTCACTATCGACCGGTTGGCCCGCATACCAGAGTGCAATCCAGGCGACGGTGGCGGCGGCAAAATTGACCAGGGATTCGGCGGCATCGCTTAGCAATCCAACCGACCCGGTCAATTGCCAGGAGGCGGTTTTCAGGCCAGCAGTAAGGACTGCCGCACCCATGGATAAAAGGGCCAACCTTCGAAGGGAGGAATTGCTCATTGGGTCAGCTTGGGAAACAAGGGGACAAATTCAACACGAAAGAATCCCAAATCCAGGGCAAAATCAGGCGGCATTTGCAAACGGTTTTCGTTTTCCGGCGAGATATTGGGCCCTCTCAAGGAAGCGTTTTCCCGCAGCCTCCAGGGAAAGGACCGTTTGAATGTACAGCCTTCCCCTGGCAGCCATTGCCGCTGTTTCAAACGGGTTTTCCAGGATAGAACTCATTGCCTTTGCTGCATGAACAATGCTTGGATTTGCCCAACGCATCCCTTTTTGGTAAACCAGCCTTGTTTCGTCAATATCGACCATTTCATAGGGAATCAGGTGGGCAGTGTCCTCTTTCATGAAATCCATGTTGCCTGAATATCCGGTGGCGATGACCGGTTTGTTCATGAGCATGGCTTCCGCCATGGTAAGCCCAAATCCTTCGGACCGATGCAGCGATACATAGGCATCCGCACATTGGATCAGGGCGTAGGCATCGTTACGGGTGTAGGTTCCATCCAGAAGGATTCCTCCCACCCGATCAAGACCCTTTTTCAGGAGAGCCATACCTGGTTGGTTGAAAGATCCCCGGTTGACCTTGATGACCAATCGTGGCTGTTTTGGCCCATTTACCTGTTTGGGAAAGGCCAAGTCAAAGGCATCAATGATTGCCATGGGATTTTTTCGCTCGAAAATGGAACACATATCGAACATGAAGAGAAATACAAACTCGCCTTCCTTGATGCCAAATCGGGACCTTGGAACCGGGGTGACAGGCTCAAGTTCCACTCCGGGAAGCAGATCGATGACGGGGACATCGAGAGCTTTCCGCATGGCATCGCCAATGAATTTTGTAGGTGCCCAGAGTTCAGTAAATTCCCTTGCCCGGGATTTCCATGTCGCGGGCACCTCCTCCAATTCCCAATACCAGACCGCCACCCGATCGCGCCCTGGGGGCATATGGAGCCCAGACCACCAGGAAATTTCCTCAAGGGTTTGATCCGGGGAAAGAACCATGGCGGTTACGGGCCATTTTTCGGTACCCATGTATTGGTCCCGAACCGCAAGATCTGCTTCCAGGGATGCCGGGAAATCCCGGAGGCTGATCCCACCCCCTGAGCGGACCACGGCCCGGCCCATTTGAACCGCCGCCTCACGAAGGCCAGAAGGATAGCAAAAATGGCCCACAATGTTGATTCCGGGACCTTTGCCATCGGCAGGAGCGTTCCCTTCCAAAGAACGAATGGCATCCCGTTTGAAAAACCCGGCTTGGGGGTCCAGGTTCCACAGTTTTTGAATTTTTTGAAACCCCTTTTCCAACAAAGGGAGTTCCCGATTCATTTTTGGGCAGCCGCCTGGTTTCATGGCATCAGGCCATCGTTCCTGCAAACTGCGGGATCGAAGCCAGGTGTCCAGAATTCCAAGGGCCGGATCCTCGGCAGCCTCCAGCAAAAACCAAATCACATCCTCGATGGAAAGGCTATGGGTGGGTATCCCAGAACGGATCATCCACTCTGCCAAAGGGGCCCAATAGGGTTTGGAAAAAGCAAAAGGTATCCGTTCCCTCAAGCCGTTATGATGGTCGTAGAGTTTTCGGGCATGGGCTCCGGGATGCCGAAGGAATGCAGAATTCAAATGTTGAATGGCGCTTTGGGTAAGGCCTAATTCTGTGGCCCCCTCGTTCCTTAGCCAAAGGGCAAAATCCCCCTCCGGACCTTGGGTAAGGGCCAAGGGAAATTGTTTCCGAAGGTCCAACCGATCAAGCAAAAGCGAAAGAATCAACCGTTCTGCCATAACCGGGTCGGATTCGGCCCTTGGAATCAGGGCTTTTGCACTTTCAAGCGGAAACTGCCCAAAGGCGGTAAGGAGTGCGTCCATTTCTTTCCGGGAATAGGGATCAAGCGCCTTTTCCCGGCTGGATTTCCACCAGACCTTAACCCGGCCCAATCGCTCCCGCATGGGGGTGACAAACCGGTTTCTCACATAAAGCATGGTCTTGAACAGGGGAGAGTTGGCCCGGATCCCAATCCATTGGGCAACGAGGCGAACTTTTTTGTCAAGCTGCAACATTGGGTAGCTCCGTTGCAGGATGGGACAAATCGAGGGCATTGGGGGGGGCTTGTGTGCCCATTGATGCAATTGGGGGTTTTCCTAAAGTAGGTATCCCCGGTTTTAGCCAAAGGCTGTTGAACATGCTTGTCAGGTAAGGGCTATGAAAAGGATCCAATTCGACCAATTTGCCCCATTTGCGACGAAAATATTCCAATTCACAATTCATGCGTGCCCTTTTTGCCGGGGTTAGGTCTTGCCCACGGGTTACGCATTCATGATGAATTAGCTTGGCCCTTGCCAGATAGATGTTTCTTAGGCCAGCCCGGGTCAGTTTCAGGCAAAGATCAATATCGTTAAAGGTGAGGCCGAGGTATTCGTCCATCTCTCCCACTTCGAAATAGGCTTTTTTCGTAAGCATAAGGCACGCCCCAGTGACTGCACTGATCTGCCTGGTCACGGCGAGAAAATCCCCATAACCTCTTGTATTGGAATCTGCAAATCGGAGCCGGTGCCCCACAGAATCTTCGACTCCAAAGACACACCCGGCATGTTGGGTTCGACCATCAGGGTATACAAGCGTAGGGCCCACGGCCCCAATCCCAGGTTCAAGCGTTTGCTCCACCATGCGTTCCAACCAATCAGGAACGATGGCGGTAATATCATTGTTAAGCAATAGCAACAATTCCCCCGTGGCATGTCGGGCCGCATGATTGTTGACCGCAGAATAATTGAAGGGTTTATCCCAGGAAAGGAGGCGAACCATACCGGTTTGGACCAGTTTTTGGTAAAGTTCGCGGATTGCTGTCCCACGGCTCCCATTTTCGATGATGAGGATCTCAAGATCGGGATATTTGGTGGCAAAAAGAGAGTCCGTACAGGACTTGAGCATATCGGGTTGATCGCAATTGGGGATAAGCACACTTATCCGGGGGCGTTTGTCCTGTACCGGTCGAACCTCACAAGTTCCTGGAAAAAGACCCGCCGTGACCACGGCATTTCGGCCGCTTCGCTTCAGGGCCTTTCGGGCGGAGAGAACCATCGGTTCCGACAGGTGGTATTCGATTGGCCCGCCCCTATGCAGGAGGACCTGATGGATGTGTTCGACCATGTGCCCATCGTTAACCAAGCTCCATAAAAGATCTTGTTCAGGTTCGGAACCAGATGGGTCAAGTTGCCAACCACCGGTTTTCTGAACCAGTTCGGTTCGCATGAGCCAGGAGGAGCCCAAGGCTTGGGTTTCCAAAAAGGATTCCGGGTCAAAGTCAGGTTTGAACCAGGGATTTACCCGCTGGCCCCTTCGATGTTCCAATTCGTCCTCGTCGGCAAACAGGATGCCCGCTTTGGGGGATTGGCCAGCCCGCAGCAGGAATTGCTCCATTGCTTGGCAATGAAGTCGATTTCCCGGATGAATCAAACCAAACCAATGGTGCTGGTGAACCTTGTTTGAGATGGTCCGCCACGCCAAAAGGCGCCAATCCTCGCCGGGTTCCACCCGGAGCATTTGAATCCGCGGGTCGCGGCAATGGGCCCCCCATTCCACTTTTTTGGTGGATTCCACGACAACCAATGCGGACCACTTTGAAAAGGATTGTTCTTCGAGACTTTGCAGGGTTCCCAAAAGGTCACTTGTGGTTTGGTTGCCACATTTCTCCTGACCGGGGGCTACCACCATGGTAACGGAACCGATTGGCCCCGTATCATGATGATCGGTTTTTGCCCTTGCCATGACTTGGGTTTCCACCTCGCGAATCCAGGCGGGATAGCCATATTTCATGGTCCTTCTGGAGAGCTGGCGATCGCGATGGATCTGGGTCAACCGATCATAAAGGCCAGTCAGGACATCCCGGATAGTGTCGAGGAACCTTCGGCGGACCGAACCTGCGGGAAAGAGTTTTTCACGAACATTATAAAAGCGAAGGAAGAGGTCACGATCTGCCCCGGAGAGGTGCTCTTCCCAACGCAATTGGCATTGGAGATGAAGTTGACCAAGCGTGTCTCTTTGCCAAGCCTTGAAATCGGCAGGAGTCATGGGTGCGGATTGGCTCAATTCCCTTGATAAAGAGGAGCCGGATTGCCTCCAGGGGGAAAATCTCCCATCGATTTCATTCATACCCTTGTTCCTACCCTAAGGTTGTATTGTTTGGAGGGGAGGCTACCGGCCAAAACGGCCCGATAGGCAACCATCGTTTTTTGGGCACATGCTTCCCAAGTGAAGGGTGCGGCGATTTTCAGGGAATTTTTTCTGAGCTTTGCAAAAAAAGAATCGTCTGTGGCCACTTGGGCCAATGCCTTTCGCCAATCCGAAACCTCCCCCCCCCGGATTAAATGAACTCCTTCCCCAGCGATACCCTCGACCGCTCCCGCTGGGGCCGAAACTACCGCCCCTCCGCAAGCAAGCATTTCCACCACAGGCATCCCGAAGCCCTCCTCATGCGAGGGAAACGCCAAGGCCCTGGCCCCACCGTAAAGGGCAGCCAAGTCCCTTTCGGGAACATACCCCAAATGGATCAACCCTTGGCGTTTCAGTTTGTGCATCAAGTCGAATTCCAGTCGGTCCTTCCACCCTACCGCCCCAGCAAGGACCAAGGGATGCCTGGTGCGAAGCGAGGAGGGCAAATCCGCCCATGCCTGCATTAGGAGAGGGAGGTTTTTTCTGGGTTCAATCGTTCCCACATGGAGGAAATAACCCGGTTTCAAACCCAGGCGATGCAAACCCGAAGCTAACGCCTGGGGGGAAAGTGGTTCCAGGTTTTTTCGCACACCGTTTGGGCTGACATGAATTCGATTGGAGGCGATTCCCAGGTATTTTTCCAACTGGTTCCTGACATACTCCGAGACGGTCAGGAAATGAACCTTGGAGGGAATCAGCCGGTCAAATAGTTCTTCATGCATCTTGCAGCGCTCTTTCGTATGCCATTGGGGTTGAAGCAAGGCCGAAAGATCATGGACCGTCACTAATGTAGGCAGGTCACAGGGAATGGGATAATAGTTGGTTTCGTGGTAGATATCGAATTGGGATGGGTTAAATGTGGCCCGAAGTTGAGTGCTGTAAAAATCCTTGGCCCAGCGGGCCACCTGGCGAAAAAGCCATGGGGCACGCTGTTGGCGGGTTTTATCCTCGATTTCGTCTGGTCTCCCGGGGGTTTCGCCTGAAAGTCCCTGGGATACTGAGGCTTGGTCCGGACGCTTGACCAAGGCACAAATCGATCGCTTGAACGCCGGGGCATATTCAAACCAGGCCCGTACCCCTTGGAGCAAAAAAGGCCCTGGAAAAGTCCCCACTTTCGGGCCCTGGTTTAACGCCTTGAGTGCCGCTACCAATTCCGTGGTGTAATGGCCTATCCCCGCTTTGGAATGTTTGAGGCACCGCACGCCGACGAGGACCCTCATGCGGCCTCCTGCCTGGCATGGTGATTTTGAAATGGGGTAAACCCACTTTAATACCTGATTTTGGCCAAGGGGGTCAAGTACCTGCCAAAGAAAAGGAGGGGAACCTTGCAAGTAGGGATGACCATCGGAAAAAGCGAAATCAGGAAATTGTGATCAAGGGAATTGCCCGCAGGGGGCAAAACCAATCGTGGATCCTTTTAAAAAGGTAAAATGGATAACTTGGGATGACTGAGAAAACAAATCAAAGCCCCAACCCCTAGGATGGGGTTGAAGGAACTTTGGCAACCGAAGAGGTGATTTACTGGTAGGACCTGGCAAAATGACCGGATGTGGCCATGGCACCCACCGGGAAATTACTGGTATGCCGGGGTGTTTCTTGGGTGGGAGCAGCTGCAATATCCATCCAAAGCTCCTCCCCGTCTTGAATATCGGTTAGGCCGATCCAGTTACAGACCTTCGCTTCATCATGCCCAAGTTTGAGGACAATAGTCGTTGCTGTTCCGTCCAGAAAGTGCATCCGGCCGGAGGTCCCGGTTCGACGAATACTGAACCGGCGAATGCGAAAACCCGGGATACGGGTCAGGTTAGCTTCGCGGTGGGTGAGAGGAAAACAGTGAAGGTCGATAAGGCGTTCTTCCCTACCGGCAAGGGCTTTTCCCAAGCCTAATAGACGCTGTCCATGCTTGCAAAATGCGTCGAGCCCGGTTTGAACAGGCCGGAAATCCGGCCACATGGGTTTATAGCCTTCGAAGGGGATGTCGTTTTCAACACGATCCGCAGACGAATCACGCCGAAACAACAAAGTCAATTTTCGGGACATCATAGGTGCAATCTCAGCGCGGATAAGCGGGATCTTCCATGCTCCCTAGTGACCCTCCCCCCATCCTTGGTGGAACAATCGGGATACCAGATGCGACACCGCAGCCGCACCTGGCATTTTTCTCAGGATAAGAAGATTGGCTAAAGGTTCCACAAGAAAGGTGATTATTTATCCAAGTCGAACAATCCCATTTGCGAACTATTCCTTGGAGACAGGTCCTGAGGATTACGACCAAAGAGGGCAAATGCCCGGGTTGTGGCTACCCTGCCCCTTGGGGTCCGAATGATGAATTGTTCCCGCAAAAGGTAAGGCTCAATTTCTTCGGAAAGTGTATCTGAGGCAAGGTTTAAGGTTGCTGCCATGGCCTCCACTCCGGTCGGTCCACCCCCGAAAACTTCGATGATCGTTTCCAAATAACGCCGGTCTTGACGATCCAATCCATCCTTATCTACTTCGGCCATATCCAAAGCAGCCTTTGCCATAGCCATAGTTATAATACCTTCCCCTTCAGAATGGGCGTAATGTCTTGCCCACCATAGCCTTGAGTTGGCAATGCGGGGGGTACCGCGGCTTCGTTGGGCCAATTCCAATGCCGCCTCCGGATCCAAAACGGTGGTCAGTTTCCTGGCGTTCAAGGTAACGATCCGGGAAAGCTCCTCTGTCGTGTAATACTCGAGGTGTTCCTGCATCTTGAATCGGTCCCTCATGGGACCTGAAAGCATACCCGACCGGGTCGTGGCCCCGATCAAGGTAAATCGTTTGAGCCGCATGGTTATCGTTCGCGCATGCACCCCTTCCCCCAGGACAATATCAACCCGAAAGTCTTCCATGGCAGGGTAAATAAACTCTTCCACCAAGCGGGGCATCCGGTGAATTTCATCAATAAAAAGGACGGAACCTTCTTCCAGATTGGTTAAAAAAGGGAGCAAATCGGCAGGTTTGGTAAGTGCCGGCCCCGAGGTCATTTGGAGATTGACCCCAAGTTCAGTCGGCAAAACGGTTGAAAAAGTCGTCTTACCCAGTCCTGGAGGACCGTCAAAAAGGATATGGGGGAGCGGTTCTTTGAGCTTGCGGCAGGCATTCAAGGCAATCTGGAGGCGTTTCACCACCGCTTTCTGACCGATTACTTCTTTGAGATATTTTGGGCGAAGAGCCGCTTCCCGATCACGGTCGGTTACAACCCCGGAACCCGCGGACATGGAAATTGGTCCCTCCTTGGCCACGGGACCCTGTGGGGTCTGACCCCCTTGGTTAACAATTGCCTCTCTTGCCATGCTGGCCTACTTTCTTTAATAGCTGGCAGTTTCGGTGCGAGTTGCCTGGCAAACTTAACCCGGTTACCGGACTTTGGCCCTTACCCCCCGGTTTTAGGTCCTATAGACCTCACGAAGGATTTCCTCGGTTGGAGCATTTGGACCAAGGGCGGCGTTGGCCTTGTCCAGTCTGGCCCTGGCGTCGGAGGGATTATGGCCCAAAGTAAAAAGGGCTTGTAGGGCTTCCTCGTAACCCTTTCCCACCATAGGAGCCGTAGCCTGTTTGTCCCCTACACCGCTTGTGGAAAGGGCCATGGCAAAGCGTACCACTTTGGTTTTAAGGGCCGCAATTATCTTGTCGGCGCTGGCTTTGCCTATCCCCGGCAGGGTGGAAAGCCATTTTCCATCCTCTTGCTGGATGGCCCTTGCGACTTCATGGGGTGGGCGGGCCAAGGCCTTGATCGCTTTGCGTGTTCCCACCCCATCTGCTGTGCAAAAAAGTTCAAAAAACTCCAATTCTGCTTCGTTCAGAAATCCAATGAGGCGGGGAACCACCTTACCCTGCATGGGGTTACCCTCAAAATAGTGTATCGTCAAAAGTTCTACCTCCTCACCCACCCGACTTTGAAGTTGCCTATGGACAAACTCGGGCACCAAAACCTGGTAATCAAAGTGGCCCAACTCCAATCGAGCTTCTTCATCGAGTAATTTACGCAGTTTACCACGAATGGCGGTAATCATGGGGAGAGGTTCCTTCCGGGTTTCTTTCCATGGATTTCGATTTCAAGGCCGGATTTTTTGCGTTTGAGGTGAAACAGGTGGCACATAGCCACCGCCAAGGCATCCGCCACATCAGGAGGATCAGGGAGGCGATCCAGGCCCAATTCCCGCATCATCGAATATTGCATCTGTTCCTTGGTGGCCCTGCCGGCATTGGTCACGGTTTTTTTGATGTTGGTGGGTAGGTAATTTACCAAGGGACAGTTTGCCAATTGCAGTTCACGGACAAACACCCCCCTTGCATGGCCCATCAGAATGGCGGTCCGGGGATGTTGATAATGGGCAAAGAGTTGTTCCATGGCGGAATGATCCGGTTGGAAATCAACCAACACTTCCCGCAATCCTTTGGCCAGGCTAACCAGCCGGGCACCAAGCTCCTTGTCGGTTTTTTCGGGACGAATAACCCCGGCTTCAAGGACAATCACCCTGCCTTGGGAAGATTCCAAAACGCCATAGCCGGTAATTTGCAACCCGGGGTCAATGCCAATGACGCGGACCCTTTCCGGGACCTTACCCCGGGTATCCATCAATGGTTCGTCAGGAAATGCCTTATTCACCGGGCTCCTGTCCTAGGATTGACGCCAGATCGTCCCACCCGGTCGATCCTCCAAAACAATATCAAGACTTGTTAACCCCTTGCGAATGTGGTCCGCCATGGCAAAATTTTTGGCCTGTCGCGATTGGGCACGAAGCTCGATCAGAAGAGTCATCAGCGCATCCACCAGCTCCGTTTTTTCACCCGGGTCCTTTTGGACACTTTCCTCAAACAGCCCCAAAAGCAAGGCACACTCCCGAAAAAGGGTAGCTCCTTCGATAAGTTGGGTAATATTACCAGAGTCCGCGGTTTCCTCAACCCGTGACTCGGCAACAAAGCGGTTCAGCCTGGTCAGCATCTCATGCAAGGAACCAATGGCCCCCCCGGTATTAAAATCATCCGCCAAGCATTCCACAAGCCCCGCAGCCAAGGATACCATATCCCTGGAAAAGCCATCCTCTAGCGAGGAGGGGTTGAAACGGTCAGGATCGCGGTGGCCCATGGTTTTTAGCTCATGGAACGACGCTTTGGTAACCCGTTTAAAGAGCTCAAAGAAGCGTTGAAACCCTTCAAGGGTTCGTCCAATTTCCAGAAGTCTTGCCTCGCTGAATTCGATGGGGCTGCGATAATGGCTACTTAGGAGAAGGTACCGAATTGCCTCACTTTGAAACCGTTTGAGCAAAGCGGAAACGACAACCTCGTTCCCTTCGCTTTTGGACATTTTCTTATCGCCTGTTTTCATCAAGCCATTGTGCATCCAATATTTGGTGAAGGGATGACCAAGGTGACATTCGGATTGGGCCAATTCGTTTTCGTGGTGGGGAAATTGTAGGTCGAGTCCCCCTCCATGAATGTCAATGGGAGCACCTAGCCATTTGAACGACATGGCAGAACACTCGATATGCCAACCCGGCCTTCCAGCCCCCCATGGGCTTGGCCAGCTTGGTTCACCAGGTTTGGCCCCTTTCCAAAGGGCGAAATCTCCGGGGTTTTTCTTCCGCTCGGATACCTCGACCCGTATCCCCGCTTCCATTTGTTCCGGATCCCGGTTGCAAAGTTTGCCATAGTCCGCATCCGAGGAAACATCAAAATAGACATCTCCACAAGAAGGATAGGCGTGCCCTTTGCCAATGAGGGATTCAATCATGGCACGGATTTCAGGGATATGATCGGTTGCCTTTGGAAAAAGGTCGATACTATGTACCCCAAGGGCCTTCAGGCAAGCCAAATAATCTGTTGTAACCCGTTCCGCAATTTCGGGGACGGTGCAGTTTTGTTTGGTGGCCTCAATGATCAATTTGTCATCAATATCCGTGATATTTACGACAAACTTAACCTCAAAACCCACCCAGGCAAGGAAGCGTTTGACGGTATCAAAAATAACCGGGCCAACCATGTGGCCCACATGGCTGGGTTTGTAAACAGTGGGCCCGCAAACATACATTCCCACCCGACCTGGATGGACGGGGACGAATGGTTCCTTGCGACGGGTCAGGGTGTTGTACACCGAAATCGCCAAATCCGAGCCCACTTCAGGCGCCATGATCCCTCCCAACAAAATCCTTTTGCAAGAGCACAACTGCCTGGCAGGCCATGGCCTCCATGCGACCAATATGCCCCACTTTTTCCCCCGTTTTCGCTTTGATGTTTACCCGTTCGGGGGCCACCCCCAAAACCCGTGCGACCTGATTTCGGATGAGGTCCTTGCTTGGGCCCAATTTGGGATTTTGAGCGTGAATGATAATGTCGGCATTGACCACCGCAAAACCCAACCCTTGCATCCTTGCCATGGCTCCTTCGATAAAAATGCGACTGTTCGCACCTTGCCAGAGGACATCCGTGTCGGGGTATAGGTCACCAATATCGCCGGCCCCCAAAGCCCCCAGGATGGCATCGGTAAGGGCATGAAGGACAATATCACCATCGGAATGACCGGCCAACCCATGGCTGTGGGCAATTGTTAAACCACCCAGAATAAGGGGTCTACCCTCTTCAAGGCGGTGTGTATCGTGCCCTAATCCCACCCGAATGTCCATCATGGTCACCCATCGAAAGGCGTCATTAGCGAATGGTTTTCAAAACGGGCGATCTCTTTGATGAAACTTAGGGTTACCTGTCCCACTGGACCATTCCTTTGTTTGGAAATGATGACATCGACCTCACCCTCCCGTTCGCCTGGATTATTCCTTTCAGGACGGTGAAGCATCATTACCGTATCAGAGTCCTGTTCCAAACTACCCGATTCACGGAGGTCCGCCATCCTTGGGACATTGCCTTCACGATCTTCGGAGGTCCGGTTGACCTGTGCCAAAGCTACTACCGGAACCCCAACCTCCCTGGCAAGCATTTTGGTTCTGCGGCTGATTTGAGCCACCTGTTCCTGGCGGGGATCCCGACGATTTTCCGGCTCAATGAGCTGAAGGTAATCAATGAAGACGGCTCTCAAACCACAGGTTTGCTTCATGCGCCTTGCATTGGCGGCGATACGGAGCATGCTTTGACCTGGACTGTCATCAATATAAAGGGGAGCCTTGCGCATTTCATCCCCGGCAGCAAGGATCAGGCTCATATCTTCACTGGTCAGGTTGCCACTTCGAAGTTTTTTCAAATCCACCCTGGCGTGGGACGCAATGAGGCGCTCTGCCAATTCGATACGGGATTGTTCCAGGCTGCAAAAGAGCACAGGAACCTGAAGGTCCACCGCCATGTTTCGGGCAAGGTTTAGGGCAAAAGCGGTTTTCCCGATGGAGGGACGGGCGGCGATAATGATCATTTCGCCGTTTTGAAACCCTGCGGTAAGGTTATCAAGGTCGGTGTAGCCTGTGGCCACACCGCTAATGGCCAGGCCAGACCCACTGGTCCGGACATCGATCCGATCATAGGTTTCCTTGAGAACATTGTCGAATCGGTGATAGTTGCCACTTACCCCAGAATCCGCCACTGTAAGCATTTTTCCAACGGATCGATGCAGGATTTGTTCGGCCTCGTCGGCTGCGGCATAGGCTTCCCGGAGGATTTCATTACCCGTGGTTATGAGGTTCCGAAGCAGGCCTTTGTCCCGAACAATTCTTGAATAGTATTCGGAATTTGCAGCCGTAGCGGTTGCATCCCACAATTCGGCCAGGTAGGCATAACCACCGATGTCCTCAATATGTCCCTTTTGTTTGAGATCTTCGGCAACAACCACGACATCAACAGGCCTGCCACTGTCAAAAAGCCGGACGATGGAATCGTAGATAAGGCGGTTGGCCGAGTCATAAAAATGCTCGGATTTGACGATGACTACACAATCGCTGATGAAGGTATTGTCGCGCAGAAGCGATCCAAGCAGGGAACGCTCCGCTTCTGGATTTTGAGGAGGAGTGCGATCTAAATTGGGTGAATCCTTCGTTTGGCGGGAAGACTCTGGAGGCCGGCGAGCCATAACTTGATTGATCTCCCCCGCAAGCATTCACCAACATCAAGGCACCCCCATGCAGGGGGTGCTTTAGGCGGTGGAAACGGCGGGAAGGCCTTAGCGGCGCTCCATTACCGGAACCACGGCTACCTTAAGTTCGGTCTCGATTTCGTAACCGAGGTTGATCTTTACCGCAAACAACCCGGTTTCCTTGATAGGAACCTCGAGCTTGACCATGGCTTCTTCGACGACCATTCCCTTGGCGCGTAGGCCCGCCACCACTTCCACCGAGCCTACCGAGCCATAAAGGTGACCTTCCGGAGTTGCCTTGGCTTCAATCGCAATACCGGACAACCGATTGATTTGATCTGCCAGTGAACGAAGGTCGGCCTTCTTTGCCTCAAGGGCCTGGACGAGCCGTTGCCTATATTGTTCCAGAAGGCGCAGGTTGTGGGCGGTTGGGGCAGCACCCAAACCACGAGGAATGAGGTAGTTTCGGGCATAGCCTGGTTTTACCTCGACTTGCTCGCCCCGTTGTCCCAAATGGAGGACATCTTCGGTCAGGACCAGCTTGATGTTGCCATTCCTGCCTTTTACCAAATGCTTGTGCGTCTTGACGCTCATAACCTTTATCCTTTTCTCTCTCAAAAAACCAACATTAAACCGGGGCCCAACTTTTGGAAGATTGGGTGGGCCATTTTTCACCTAGAACGGCAAGTCACTTTCCGGAGCAAAATCCCCTCTGGGAGAACTGCTTTGCGAAAGGGAGGGGGGCATGTCTTCATCATAGGCCGGGGGATTACCCGACTCATACCGCTTTGCCCCCCCCGGAGAACCGCCTTCCTCACCATCATGGCGAGAATCAAGCAGCTGTAAATTGTCCACCACCATCTTTAATTGCTGGCGCTTTTCGCCCTGTTGGGTTGTCCATTGATCCAATTGGAGATGGCATTCAAGATAGAGCTGGGTGCCTTTGCGGCAATTCCGCTCGATCCGGTCCGCCATCGTTCCCGCTTCACCCCGGTTAAATGCCTCACAATTGAGCCACACCGGTTCGTCTTCCCATTGGCCAGTCTGTTGGTTTCGCTTTCTATTATTGACCGCAAAACCAAATTTCGCAACTTTGCCTCCATTGCTGAAGGTGCGCATTTCGGGATCGCGGGTTAGACGACCAATCAGGAACACCCGGTTGAGATTTGCCATGGAAAACCTTCCTTTGACGAGGGGGGACATTTGTAGTGGTATTTGTCACTACTTACCTTTTCCCGGTACCCGCCCAAGAATTTCAACAATTCTAGCCTTCAGAGCGAGCCGTTTCGGGTGCGGGACGGCGACGGCGATTGCGATCACGGTCCCGATCACGATCATTGTCAAAAAGATCCTCTTCAGGGGGTTCAGTCACCGATTGGAAGCAGAATGCATTGGAATCACGGCCTACGGCCAGGATAGCTTCCGAAAGCTTGGGGGTAATTTTGGTAACCATGTGCCTCAGGATGAATTCATTGATTCTAAAGTCGCCTTCCAAACCAACAATTCCTGAAGTAGGCATGCTAAAATAGAAAAGGTAGTAGATGCCTTTTTTTTGTTTGCGAATGGGAAAGGTAAACTTCCTTTCATCCCAAACACGATGCGTAATTACTTCGCCGTGATTTCGCTTAATAAGGCCCAAAATGGACTCAACCGTCTTGGCCAAATCTCCGCCGATTTTCCCGGAATCGAGAATTACCATACACTCGTAAAGACTTTTCACTATTGCCACCGTCAATTTCTCCCAAATCTGTGTCGTACTTCCAATTAAACTAAGCCCCATTTTCCTTTTTAGAGGGGCTATTTTCTTTTTTGGACTTTGCGACCACCGTGGTGTTAAACCGATTCATACAGGTTTGAATTCCCTGTTGCAACCAGCATTCCACAGCATCCGCCGCCCGTTCAACCGCATCCCGGATGGTTTCCCGTTCATGGGGTTTAAACCTCCCCAGAACATGGTTCACCAAATCCTTTTCGCCTGCGGCATCAACCCCCACCCTTAGGCGGGGATATTCTGTTGTTTGAGCCACATCCTGAATGTTTCTCAAACCATTGTGGCCTCCGTGGGTCCCTTGTGCCCGAATGCGCAGCTTTCCCAAGGGAATGCTCACATCATCCGCCACCACAAGGACATCCGGCCAAATCACCCGGTAGAACCTGGCAATTTCCCGGACACATTGGCCGCTGAGGTTCATAAAGGTTTGCGGCTTGACCAACAAAACCTTGTTATTTCCCAGCATGATCTCCCGGACAATCCCCTTGGACTGGACTTTTTCCTGACCAGCCAACAGGCGGATTGCCAGCAAATCCAACACCGTAAAACCAATGTTATGCCTGGTACCTTCGTAGGTTTTTCCGGGGTTTCCCAAGCCGAAAATCAGCTTCATGGGGCCTCAATCCGGCAGGCCAAACAAGGTTGTCATTGGTCCAACCGCCAAAAACAATCGGGAGGTTAGTCTTCCTTCTTGTCCTCAACAGGTTTCTTCTTCGCAACCATTTCAGGCTCTGCTGTCCCACCCTCGGCTGGAACTGCAACCACGGCCGCCTTGGGTTCAATAATGTGGACCACAACAGCCTCGGAATCATTAACCACCCGAACGCCCTCAGGGAGCTTCAGATCCTTGACCTTGATCGATTGGCCCTTTTGGAGTTCATCCACCCGGAGGCGAATCCTTTCGGGCACCGCCGAAGCCAGGCATTCGACATGGAGGGAGTGAAGGAGGTGTTCCAGAATCCCGCCGCTGGTTACGCCTGGGGAAATGCCCCGAACATCCACGGGAACATCGACCGTAATGCGTTCGTCGGCCGAAACCCGGGCAAAATCAACATGCAATATTTCCATTCCAAGATGGTCAAATTGAACATCCCGAATGACTGCTTTTTCAACCTCATTCCCGCGGGCAAGGTCAACCACCCTGGTCCCCCCCATGAGAAGGGTTGAAAACTCTTTTTTGTCAAAAACAAGGCTTAGGGGATCCTGTCCATGCCCATAAAGCACACCGGGGACTTTACCACCCTTGCGAAGTCGGGAAACCCGCTTTTTGCCAAGTTCCGTCCGAGCGTCAACTTTCAAAATTGTGTTTACCAACATTGTTTTCAGGCCCTTCGGCCAATCCGCCTATTTAGTGCATTAAATACATATTCCGCCCAAACCCAAAGGAGCGGCTCGACCCTTCTTCAGTCGGATTCCGTAATTATCCGATAAAAACCCAATATGGCAAGGGCAGCCAAGAAAGGGAAGCCGTTTTCTCAAAAATCCTGGGTAAAGTTTCGCTTATTTGCTATGTTTTGCTATCAAAGAGGTCCGATTGAGTCCTTACCACTGGTTCCTTTTGTTTGTGGGATGCGGCCTGGGCGGAATTGCCCGGGTCGGCTTGATTCATTGGGCCCCATCCTTGACCACCTCGGGCTTTCCCTGGGCAACCTTTTTAGCAAACCTCCTTGGTTCCCTGCTGGTCGGTTTTTTGGCGGGAATGGGACTCCCTCAAATTGGAGGGATAAGCACCCCTTGGCTCTTTTGGGGAATTGGTTTTTGCGGTGGGCTTACTACTTTCTCCACGCTTCAATGGGAAATGTTTCAGCTTTTGCGTATGGGCCGGATGGACACAATGTTTGAATATATCTTGGGAAGTCTCTTTATCGGTTTTTTGGCCCTTTTTTTGGGCTTCCGTTTGGGGAATTATTTTCAACATTTTGTTTATTAACCCAATACGAACGAATTTTGGTTTTACAAAATTCCCCCTTTTTTGAACTTTAATAGGAGCCAATCATTTTAACCCAAGTTACGCAGTTGGAGTGATTTTTTACGATTTTTTGGTCTTTTTGGGGACCCTGATTGATGTTTTTCCCGGGAATTTGGAGTATGTCGAGTTCAAAACGGCATGTAGTCCCGACCAAGTTACTTGATATTTCC
>SXGR01547894.1_pt1 | contig 19701 bp, 19 predicted proteins | sample 3174711 | NCBI WGS metagenome assembly SXGR01 (sample SAMN11356860, study PRJNA531348) | freshwater metagenome | isolation source: freshwater sample F1-60 | place: China: Fuxian Lake, Yuxi | collected 2017-12-25
CATTGGGCTACGTCGGCTTGCGTATGCCTTGGGTCGTAAGAGTAGTGCTTGATATCGGTTCTTTGACATAATGTAAACCTTGACTTCAATAACGACGGCACATCAAAGCCCAAAGCGTCAGTTGGATGCTTCGGCACTGGCAGGGCAATTGGGTCTCGCCGACAAAATCGTCGATTCGCAGGCGCTTGAAAATAGCGTTGCGCTTTGCGCAAAAAACAAAGTTGTATTGCCTACATTTGCTCAGTTAGCCGACCCTTCAAAAATTGATGCTGACTATGCGAAAGGCGTCGATAAAAATGCTCCTGATGCGCGCAACTTGTTTCGTGTTCATTGGTACAACAACATGCGCGGTGACCGCGTTTCGGTGCCTGACCATGTGGTGCTACCAACCAGTTTGACTGGCGTCGCAAGCCCGATAATCGTGATGTTTGGTGATCGGTTTCCGATGATTACCGCGCACAAAGTATTGGCAGCGTATTCGTGTCTTGCGCCGAGAATTATCACCGGGCAATTTGATCCAAGTCGACATCGTGCAGTTTGGCCGTCGACTGGCAATTATGCGCGCGGTGGCGTGGCGATTAGTCGCATCATGGGGTCGCGTGGAGTTGCGGTGCTGCCGGCAGGAATGTCGCAAGAGCGATTTGATTGGCTCGACAGATGGGTGAGTGACCCGAGTGACATCGTGCGTACACCTGGCACCGAGAGCAATGTCAAAGAAATTTATGATGCTTGCAATGAGATGGAACTCGACCCGAAGAATTTTATTTTTAACCAATTTTGTGAATTTGGCAACCATGTTGGTCACTACGAAGTGACTGGCCGTGCCTTGGCGAGTGTCTTTGAACATGTCAATAAATCAACTGGCGGCAAGTTGCGACTTGCGGCGTTCACTTCGGCGACTGGTTCGGCTGGCACAATTGGTGCCGGAGACAGACTGAAAGACGATTACGGTGCAAAGATTGTCGCAGTCGAGGCGCTTGAGTGTCCGACGATGCTCGAAAATGGTTTTGGTGAACACAACATTCAAGGCATCGGCGACAAACACATACCACTGATTCATAACGTCATGAATACTGACGTCGTTGTCGGTGTTTCAGATCGAGCCACAGACGAACTTGACGTGATGTTTAATACTGACGCTGGATGCCGTTATCTGGCTGAACGAAAAAGTGTGCCTGTAGAAATTGTCGAGACGCTAAAACACTTTGGTTTTTCGGCAATTTGCAACGTGATTGCGGCGATCAAGACGGCAAAGTTGCTCGGGCTTGGTGAAAACGATGCGTTGATCACGATCGCCACAGATGGCGCAGATTTGTATCCAAGCGAGCGAGTCAAAACTTTGAGCCGCAGATTTAATGATTCGTTCACCGAGATTGACGCCGCTGAAGTTTTCGCTGAGCATTTGGCGACTGTCAACACCGATGCGATGATCGACTGCACCGAGCGAGATCGTACGCGCATTTTCAATCTTGGCTATTACACGTGGGTAGAACAACAAGACACGCCACTCGAAGTTTTTGAAGCACGGCGATCACAGTCGTTCTGGCGTGATTTGCGAAAGTATTTGCCAGTTTGGGACGACCTCATCGGCGAGTTCAATCGTCGCGTCGCCACAAAAAAATAGTTGTCGATAGCGGTATCACGACCGTGAATGCCCTAAAACCAGTTGTGACTGGTTGGAGATGTGCGGCCTGTGGCGCGCGCGTGCCGATTAGTGAGGTTTTTTCGTGGAGATGCCCTAATTCGAACGACATAGATCGACATCATGTGCTTGAAATCGAAAATACAATTGCGCCACTGCGTAGTAATGGCGATTCGAATCCATTTATCGGGTTTCAAAGATATTTGGCGTGGGATGCATTTGCTGCGGCTTTGGGCCTCGAGTTTGAATCACGAACGAAAATCATTCGTGACCTAGATGATTCAGTTGCAAGAGTTGCAGGCACCGGTTTTAGAACCACTCCGTTTTTGCGCAACGACTCGTTGAGTGACGCTTTGGGTTTTGCCGAGCAGGGCGGGGTATGGATCAAAGACGAGACGCACAATGTTGCCGGCTCACAAAAAGCCAGACATTTGTTTACACAGTTGTTGCATTTGATTGCTGTTGAAAATGTTGGTCGGGCACCTTGGCGAAATCAGAGTGAGCGACCACAATTAGCGATTGCCTCATGTGGCAATGCAGCGATTGCTGCCAGCACTTTGGCACGTGCGGTGAACTGGCCAATTCAAGTGTTTGTGCCTGAGCATGCAGATGTGCCGACACTGAAAATTTTAAGTGCGCTAGATGCGAACGTTGTACGGTGCGCGAGGCTCGCGACCGACGCACCTGGTGATCCGTGTGTGTTTAGATTTCGTGAAGCAATCGTCGCTGGTGCAATACCTTTTGGTGTGCAAGGGCCGGAGAACGCGTGGTGTCTTGATGGCGGTCGCACCATTGGTTGGGAGATGGCAGTCGTCGCTGAAAGCCTTGCGGGTGCGTTGTTTAGTCGAATGTTCGTGCAAGCAGGCGGAGGCGCATTTGTGACGTGCGCTGCCAATGGTTTTTTTGCGGGCGCGACAAAGCCAAAAGTGCATGCCGTGCAAACCGAAGGGTGCGCACCGTTAGCTCGCGCTTTTGAGATTGCACGCAAGACTGGTGGTGCACGAAACGCTGGTTCGCGATGGTCGCAGTGCATGTGGCCGTGGGAGACCACGCCGGTTTCACTTGCGGACGGAATTTTGGACGACGAAACATACGACTGGGTAGGTGCGTGTAATGCGATGGCCGATAGCGATGGTTGTCCCGTTGTCGCTAGCGAAGATCAAGTTCGGCAAAGTTTTGAATTGGCGCATCGTGTGACAAATATTGACGTCAGCCCGACAGGCGCTGCTGGGCTTGCGGGGTTGTTGGAAATGCGCGAAGAAATCGCCGACGACGAACGTGTGATTGTTATTTTCAGTGGCGTCCGTCGGCAATAGTTGCGCGCGCACTAGCCTGCAAGGCATGTCAAATATTCTTCCTGTAGCCCTTGAGGGCGGATTCGATGCTCGCAGCGATATCTTCGTTCGACTGCTCAAGAGTCGAGTGATCATGCTCGGCACTGACGTCAATGATGAGATTGCCAATCAAGTTTGCGCCCAGTTGCTGTTTCTTGAAGGCGAAGACCCTAAAGCAGATATTTGGCTGTATATAAATAGTCCTGGTGGTTCGGTGACCGCAGGTATGGCGATCTACGACACGATGCAGTTTGTTTCATGTGATGTCGCCACAGTGTGTTTGGGTCTTGCTGCATCGATGGGTCAGTTTTTGTTGACCGCCGGTGCTGCTGGCAAACGTTACACATTGCCGAATGCGCGGATCATGATGCACCAACCGCTTGCGGGTCTGCGAGGTCAAGCGTCTGACATTGCGATTCAAGCCGAACAACTTGCTTACACAAAGTTGAGCATGGCAAAACTTACGGCCCACCATTCGGGTCGAAAGCTTGAAGAGATTCAGGCTGACTCAGAACGAGATCGCTGGTTTACGGCCGAGCAAGCCCGCGATTACGGTTTGGTCGACAAAGTTATTGTCAAGCGCGGAGAAATTCGCTAGCTCAAATAATTTGTTACGGGGTTGGGCCGACGCTTAGCCCGGTTGAAATATCGACACCGCAAGTTTCGCGAATCCATTTTGCTGAAGTATCTGCAGCTTTTTGTGTTGAATACGACATATCGATAACTGTTTGCACGCTTTCGGCATCATTCGGGTTGACACGAGATGCCACAGTCAGTAGCTCGGTGAGTGACTTCCAGTCTTCTTCGATTGCCAATGGCGCCACTTTGGCCAGTCGTTTGTAGCGATCAAGCATCTGCGAAACTTCGGCTGGCGTCGCAGTCGGCTGAGTTATCGCGGGCACTTCGAGAGCCAACTGTCTGCAAAAGTTTGTCGCTGTTCGGGGTGTTTCGGCGCACGCATTGGTGAGCAAGGAAAGGGTAAAGACTGTTGCGCCGACTCGGGCTGCCACACGGGTTTGATTGCGCACACAATGACGAAACGAATTAGTGCCAGCGATTTTAAAAAAAGTCATTGCGCTCAAGTATCTCAGGTTGATCAATGGGTTTGGCGTCATGTCACTGGTTGGTCGCAGCATTGAAATTTGAAGCCGAATTACAAGTCGAAAATATAAAAGGAAGTAAAAGTGTTTGCATCAGTAAGGTCGGCCACTTTGTTAGGTGTTCGTGGTTCGCGTGTTGATGTCGAAGTGCATGCAGGCATCGGCTTGCCGGGTTTTACGGTTGTTGGACAACCAGACGAAGTGTGTCGAGAGAGTCGCGATCGAGTGCGGGCCGCCCTGCTATCAGCAGGCTTACCTTGGCCGACGCGACGTGTGACGGTGAATCTTGCGCCTACTGGCGATCGAAAGTCTGGGGCGTGTTTAGATTTGGCGATCGCAATTGGTTTGTTGGCTGCACAAGAAATAGTCAGCGTTGATGTCTTGTCTAAGTTTGCTTTTATCGCCGAGTTGGGTCTAGATGGTTCGTTGCGGCCGTTGCGCGGAGCTACGCCCCTTGTTTTGGCATTGACTGATCGCACAACAATTGTCGCACCCGGCAACTTTGTCGAAGCAAGTTCGGCAACGCCGAGCAATGTGCTTTGTGCTCAGAATCTTTTTGACGTTGTCGAGTGCCTGGGCGGGCGTGCCGAATGGCAACGCGAAGTTCGTGATAGCAAATCACTCAACGCGACTAGTGGGCGTCGTGGCAATCAAAATCGCGATGCGGCAGCGAGTTCAAGTGTCGAGCGTGTAATCGGCTTAGATATGGCCGACGTGCAGGGGCAACCTGTGGCACGGCGCGCACTTGAAATTGCCGCGGCGGGGGCACATCATTTATTACTAGTTGGGCCACCTGGAGCAGGTAAAACAATGTTGGCCGAGCGTCTTGTCGGACTTTTGCCGCCGTTGACAGATGACGAAGCGATCGCAACAACGATGGTTCACTCTTCGGTTCATCTCGAATCGCCAAATGCAGGTCTAATTCGTCGTGCGCCATACCGGGCACCGCATCATTCGTCTTCTATGGTGTCGATGGTCGGTGGCGGCACGGCTTTGATGCGACCTGGTGAAATCTCACTCGCAAGCAACGGCGTTTTGTTTCTCGATGAACTCGGTGAGTTTGCGCCGTCGGTGCTTGATGCATTGCGCCAACCACTTGAACAGGGCACAGTTCGACTAGCGCGAGCACGAACAAGTGTGGTGATGCCCGCGAAGTTTTTACTGGTCGCGGCGACGAATCCGTGCCCGTGTGGTGAGGGTTCGCCGGGTGTCTGCACTTGCGACGACGCGGGGCGGGCCAGATATTTGCGCAGATTCTCTGGGCCGTTGCTCGACAGATTTGATTTGCGTGTCGCCGTGTCGCGTCCAAAAACTGATGAACTGGTTAGCCCACAACGTGGCGAGTCAACTGCAGATGTTGCTGAACGTGTTGCGGCGGCACGTGAACTCGCATTTTTCAGGTCGGGTTGCGCCAACTCGGCTTTGAGTCGCGAGCAATTAGATCTTGTCGCACCGCTTTCAAGAAGTGCAGAAAAACGATTGCGTCGAGAACTTGAGATTGGTCGTTTGACGGGTCGTGGCTATCACCGTGTGCGTCGTGTGGCACGAACTGTTGCTGATCTTGACGGAGCACCGGACGTTGTCAACGAAGAACATATGAATCTTGCATTGATGATGCGTGTTGACCTTGCGTCTGGTTTGCGTGCAAGAGAATTGATGTTCTAGAAGTGAGTGTCGTCGCACAGAGTTTCTTGAATGTCGATCATTTGATGGCGGCATCGTTGACGGCGTTGCCCAAAATTGGGCCAAAGCGATTATCTACTTTGCTCAAATATCACGACCCGCAAACTGCTTGGGCGGTTGTTCAAGGTCGAGCAAAACCGCACGAGGTTGTGGCTGCGCTTATGCAAGAAAATGGTCTTGGTGCAATGTGGCGGGCAAATGCGACGCGCGACTTACAAGAGCAGCTTCTGGCGCGATGCAAAAAAGCGGGCATTCATGTCGTGCTGTACGGCGAGTCGAGTTATCCATCTTGTTTAAAAAATGACTTGGCACCACCTGCTGTGTTGTTTTACCAAGGTGACTTACACGCACTCAAGGCTCGGCGCGTCGGCATGATCGGCACGCGCAGCGCAACTGCATCGGGCAGATATTTTGCTTCACATTTGGCATTTGAATTGACGCGAAGCGGAGTTTGTGTCATTTCGGGTTTGGCTCGAGGTATCGATGCATGGGCTCATCGTGGCGCACTTCGAGCACACGAAAAAAAGAGCAATACAGACACAGAAAAATCAAAATCTGCATTTGGTGACTTGGCGCCGCCTGTCGGTGTTGTTGCATCTGGGCTTGATTATGTGTACCCAAAAGAGCACGGCGATTTGTGGCGAGAGGTTGCTCAGACCGGTGCGCTCTTGAGTGAGTCATCACCTGGGGCGCCGCCTGAGGCTTTTCGGTTTCCGTTGCGCAACAGAATTTTGGCGGCACTAAGCGAAGTGTTGGTTGTTGTCGAGAGTCGCGACAAAGGTGGGTCGATGATCACAGTTGACGAAGCGCAAAAGCGCGACATAACAGTGCTGGCAGTGCCCGGGTCGCCAAGAAACATTGCCTCGGTGGGCACAAATTTGCTGGTGCAACAAGGTTGTTTGCCGGTTGTTGGTGTTGACGACATTTTGGTCGCGCTCGGCCTAGATAATCGGCGCGCCAAGTCTGAAACTTTTGATCTGCGTCCGAGACTTTCTGAGCAAGACGCACATCTTGTGGCTGTAATGGTTGGTGCACCGTTTTCGTTAGACGAGTTTGTTATTCGCACGGGTGTGCCACTTTTAGAGGCCGCAATTTCGCTTGGTCGTTTAGAGGCTCTGGGTTGGGTTGTCAATAACTCTGGGTGGTGGGAAGTAATCGAATTCGGGTAGCAACACAGCCAAAGAGATACCGTTATGACTGTTATGGCGGCGGGGTGGAGTATTGACGACTTTATTGGCTCGATGACGGCTGCCTCTGCGCATACGACCAGCGCTTATGCCAGCGATGTTAAACAATTTGCCGAGTGGGTTTCACGACAGAAGGTCACTTCGCCAAAAAATGTGACGCGAGATATGGTGCGTCAATATCTGAGTTTCTTAACGACGAATCGTCAGGCCAAGCGCAGTGTCACTCGCAAACTCGCGGCGATTCGTAGATATTTTGCGTGGCAAGTGCGAAACAAGATGATCAAGTCAGACCCAACTGTTGGCGTTCGAACGCCGTCTGGCACAGGGCGACTGCCGAAAGTTTTGACCAAAGAGCAACTCAATGCTTTATTAACTTGCAAAGACCCCGAAGTGCCCGAGTGGAAGTCGACTCGCGATACGGCTGTGATCGAACTGCTTTATGGCAGTGGTCTTCGAGTGAGCGAACTTTGCTCGCTCGAAATCGACAGCATTGATGTTCGCAATAATACGGTGACGGTGATGGGTAAAGGTTCTAAAGAACGACGCATTCCGGTCAGCGAGCCAAGTATTGACGCAGTGAGAAGTTGGGTCAAATTACGCCGTGAAGTTGTCGACGAAGAGCGCGATTCAGTCGCGTTATTTTTGAACTCACGCGGCGGGCGATTGGCGCCGCGCGATGTTCGGCGAATAATTGACGAACGAGCGCTAACGCCAACTCATCCGCATGCGTTGCGCCACACTTTTGCCACGCATCTGCTTGACAACGGCGCAGATTTGCGCGCAGTGCAAGAGTTGCTCGGACATTCTGATGTGGCGACAACTCAGCGGTACACACAAGTCAGCAAAGAGCGCCTTAAATCTGCTTATGGCGCGTCGCACCCACGCGCATGAACGCTCTGCCTGTTCGCTTAACAATCGATCAAGCATGGGATAAGTGGCACGCGCAAAAAGATCCACTCGCGCGCGAGTGGCTCGTCGTGCACTACGCATCACTTGTCAAGTTCGTAGCTGGACGACTTGCAGCAGGTCTACCGAAGCGAGTTGAAATTGGTGACCTTGTTAGTTCTGGCGTGTTTGGTTTGATGAATGCGATTGATCGTTTTGACCCAGCGTTGGGTTTTAAATTTGAGACTTATGCGATCCCGAGAATTCGAGGCGCGATTTTAGATAGCTTGCGTTCACTCGATTGGGTGCCACGTAGTGTGCGCTCAAAGGCGAGAACAGTAGAGAACGCAATTTCCGACCTAGAACACGAGTTGAAGCGCGCTCCGACCGACGAAGAGTTGGCTGCGAAGTTAAAAATTAACAGCAGCGATCTCGAAACTTGGTTGACAGAAATCGCATCTAGCGCGGTTGGTCCACTTGATCACGTTGTTGCCGACAACACGCCTGCATCTACACATGGAGGAGCGTCGTATGTACCGAGCCCAGACTCGGTTGTCGAGGCCTCCGAGTTGCGAAAAATTATGCGAAGTGAGATTAAACGACTTCCTGAACGAGAGCGAACAGTATTAGTTCTGTATTACGAAGAAAATTTGACGCTGGGCGAGATTGGCGAAGTGCTGGGTGTGACCGAGAGTCGCGTCTCGCAGATTCACACCAAGGCAGTGTTGCAGTTGCGCTCGCGTCTTGCCGCTGCAGATGTTGCTTAGTCAACTTTTGCACAAAAGTTGCTTCAGGTTTTTCTGCGTCACTGATAACTACGGTTCTTCTAACAGCGATTCTCGTATCAGTGATTTTTGCAAAACCCGTTGGTGCTGGGGTTTGCTTTATGCGAAGCCCGATTGCGAATTTCAGCACCGATTTAATAGTCGATTATTTCCGGGCGCCTAAATGTGAACAATGCTCGGGCAATCGAGGCATTGAATTGCAATTACAACGCGGTCAGCCAGTTTTTGCAGTAGCCGATGGTGTAGTTAGTTTTCGCGGCGAAGTTAATCGCACAAAATATCTCGTGATTTTGACCAATAACAATCACCGAATCACATATGGCAAGATCGCAGTTAGCAATGTGCGCGCCGGCGACCGAGTATTTGCCGGGCAACAAATCGCTGAGTCGGGAGAAAATCTTTATTTTGGTATTCGCCAAGATGTCAATGGTGTCGCGCAATATCTAGACCCAATGATGTTTTTGGCCACGACTGCGAGTGGTGGCGGGAGAGCCGTTTTGATTAGTAACGTTTCGACTGGCGGCAAGGTCGGCCTGGTGGGCGCCAAAAATCCCTTGAATTTATTGTGCTGAACTAAGTGCTCGACCGCTAGGATTTCGGAGCTAGTTGAAGTAATAAAAGTTCATATCCCACTATTTAATTGCACGACTTTCATCATGTGGTCGCTTCGGCGCTGAAGGTCGTGTTTGTAACCACAGAGAGGAAGTCAGTTATGGCAATTATCAGCATGCGTCAGATGCTTGAGGCCGGAGTTCATTTCGGTCATCGCACAGCCCGTTGGGACCCACGAATGCAGCGCTTCATTCACAGTGAGCGCAACGGCATTTACATCATCGATCTTGAACAAACTCTTGTGCGAATTGAAGAGGCTTATCGCTTCGTTCGCGACCTTGTTGCCAACGGTGGCAACATCTTGTTTGTCGGCACAAAGAAGCAAGCACAAGACCCTGTTCGTTTGTTCGCGCAACATTGCGGCATGCCTTATGTCAACGAGCGTTGGCTGGGTGGCATGTTGACAAACTTCGACACGATTTCAAAGCGCGTCAGCAAGATGCAAGAGTACGAACGTCTTCGTGAGACGGGCGAATTCGAGTTGATGCCCAAGAAAGAAGCGTTGTTGATCAATCGCGAACTCGAGAAGTTGCAGCGCAACTTGTCGGGTATCAGCTCGATGGGTCGACGCCCGAACGCAATTTTCGTGCTTGATACTTTGAAAGAGCACATCGCCGTGACCGAGGCTCGCAAACTTGGTATTCCAGTTATTGCGGTCGTTGATACAAACGTCAACCCGGACATCATTGATTACCCAATTCCGGGTAACGACGATGCGATTCGTGCAAACGAACTGATGGCTCGCGTTATCGCCGAAGCTGTGATCGAAGGTCGCTATATCGCCGAAAAGATGACCCCGCGAGTTGCTCCGGCTGCTGCTGGTGCGACGATACCTGCGGCTCCAGTGAACACTCGCACACCGGCCGAACAAGCAATTTTCGAGGCACAGCAAGAAGCGGCAAAAGCGCAAGCCGCAGCCGAGATGACAAAGCGTGACGCAAAAGTCGCGCCGAAGTCAGAGTAAAAAATTTAGAAATCAACCCAAAAGAAAAAGAAGTACTGATCAAGATGGCATTTTCAGCAAAAGAAGTACAAGCACTTCGTCAGGCGACTGGCGCAGGAATGATGGACTGCAAGAAAGCACTCGAAGACGCGAATGGTGACATGGAGGCTGCAAAGCAGTGGCTTCGTGAAAAAGGTTTGTCGGCGAGTGCTAAGCGTGATGATCGCGATAACGCCCAAGGTGTTGTTGCGTTGTCGGTCAAGGGCAATGTTGGTGCGATGGTCAAGTTGAAGTGCGAGACCGACTTCGTCGCAAGTAGCGATGGCTTTAAGGCCGAGGCAGATGCGTTGGTTGCCCTGGTTCTTGAAAAAGGAGAAGCCGCAATTTCGCAACGATCGACACAACTCGAAGATCTCAAGATTTTGCTCAAAGAAAAAATTGAAATAGGTAACGTCATTCGCATTGAAGGCGCAGCGGGCAACATAATTGGCTCATATTCTCACCTTCAGGGCAATCGTGGTATCAACGGCGTGCTTGTCGAGATGAGTGGTGCAACCGATGAATTGGCACACGATGTTGCAGTTCACATTGCGTTTGCCCGACCAAAGTATTTGGCAAAAGCAGATGTACCCGAGTCAGTAGTTGCCGCTGAGCGCGCAACACTCGAAGTGGTTACTCGCAATGAAGGTAAGCCAGAACAAGCAATCGCCAAAATTGTCGACGGTCGTGTGACCGGATTCTTCAAAGATATTTGCTTGCTTGAACAGCCTTATGCCAAAGACGATAAGCAATCGGTTTCGGCAGTTATTGGCGCAGCCAAAATTCTTCGTTTTGCGCAGGTTGAAATAGGCTAGAGCCATGGCTGGTGCGTCGTCCGCGAATCCTCGTTGGAAGCGGGTGGTTTTGAAATTATCTGGTGAGGCTCTTGCCGAACCGTCTGGTTTTGGTCTCGATTCAGATGTATTGCATCAAATTGCAACCGAATTGCACGAAGCTCGTCGCGACCTGAACATCGACATTGCAGTTGTTGTTGGCGGCGGAAACTTCTGGCGTGGTCTCAAAGGTGCGGGTCAAGGCATGGACCAAGCGCAAGCCGACTATATGGGCATGATTGCAACGGTGATGAACGCTTTGGCTTTACAAGACGCGTTCGAACGGGTCGGTCAATTTTCACGAGTGATGACTGCAGTTGAAATGCCGAAAGTTGCTGAGCCATATATTCGTCGTCGCGCCGAGCGTCATCTCGAAAAGGGACGAATCGTAATTCTCGCCGGTGGCACTGGTAACCCATTCTTTACAACTGATACCGCGGCGGCATTGCGCGCCGCAGAGATTTCAGCACAAGCAATTTTAAAGGGCACCCACTCTGGGGTTGACGGCGTTTACACGGCCGACCCGAAGCATGATAAAACTGCGACTCGCTTTGACAAGATCACTTATTTGGATGTGATCAGCAAAGGTTTGAAAGTGATGGACTCAACTGCGATCACATTCTGCATGGATAACAAAATACCTATCGTCGTTTTTAATTTGCTTGAAAAAGGTAATGTTCGAAAAATTCTTGAAGGCCAGAAGATCGGAACCCTCGTCGAGTGATTGAAGAAACTCTGCTCGACGCGATGGAGAAAATGGGCAAAGCGGTAGAGCATGTCCAGGCACAATTTCTTGGTGTGCGAACCGGTCGCGCTAACGCATCTCTGGTTGAAAAACTGCAAGTCGAGTACTACGGCGCATTTGTGCCACTGCAACAACTCGCGTCATTTCAAGTACCAGAGGCTCGCATGCTCGTCGTAAAGCCACACGACCGAGGTTCGATCGCCGCAATCGAGCGCGCACTGCAGTCGAGCGATCTCGGTTTGTCGCCGAGTAATGATGGCGTCGTAATTCGACTCAGTTTTCCGGCACTTACCGAAGAGCGGCGCAAAGAGTTCGTAAAAGTTGTCAAGAATATGGCCGAAGAAGGACGAGTTACTGTGCGAAACATTCGTCGCGACGCACGCAAAGTTCTCGAGACGGCTCAAAAAGACGGCGACATTTCGCAAGACGATTTAGATCGAGCCGAAAAAGAACTTGAGCAGATCACTCACACGACGGTAGAAGCAGTCGATAAAGCATTTGCACGCAAAGAGCAAGAACTACTAGAGGTGTAAAGTTAAATCAACGAAGTTTTAGAGGAGAAGCCGCAAAATGAGCGACGACACAAATAACGAGAATCTTGACGACACGACCAACGCGACCGATCACACAGGCAACGACGCCACTGTTGACTTCGGCGACGAATTCGGAATCGTAAAGTTCGCCGACGACGATGACAGCGCCCCCGCAATTTCTTTTCCCGATAATCAGACTGATCAGTTGCCGCACTGGACCGAGCCGCCGACCGGTGAATTACCAAAATTTGTTATGGCGAGCGAAGATACGATTTCGCCAACTCCAAGTGCAGGTGCGAGCCGCCCGCCGGTAAATCTGACGGGGTCAACTCGTCGCGTCGAGCCTGCGTCTGCACCGCCACCGGTTGCTCGACCATCTCGCGAAGGTCGAATTTCAATTGGCTCAGACCCGACCAGCGAGAAAAATCGTCCAGACTCGTCGGGCTCATTGCCCCGACGCGATGCAAGTGGCTCGTTGCGCCGCGACGAAACAGGCAGTTCGCAGACTGTGCGCCCAACACAAGTGCGTCGTGCGCGCCCAAGTGATCGCAGCGATTCGGGCACAGGTCCGCGACCAAGACCGCGAACAGCAGCGGCACGCACAAACACGGGCTCGCGTATGCCCACGTCAGCAGCGAGAGATTTACCAACTGCGACCGCAGTCGGCGCTTTGTTGGCAGCCGTGTTTATTGCGGCAATTTTGGTTGGCCCAGTTGCCGTGATGGTTTTGTTGGTTTTGGTGCTCGGTCTGGCTGCAGTCGAGTTTTTTACTCAAGCGTCAACGACTGGTTATCAACCTGCACTCATAGTTGGCGTGGTTGGTTGTGTAGCCGCACCGCTTGCTGCTTATTGGATAGGCGACGCCGCGTTGCCATTGGTGTTCGTGTTCGCGTTTGTCGCCGGAGCGATCAGTTTCATTGGTGCAAACTCGGTTGAGAGTGGTCCGGTGCCGAACTTAGGTTTGACACTTCTTGGTCTGGTCTGGATTGGACTCTTCGGTTCATACGGTGCACTTATTTTGCGAATCTCAAACTCGGGGCCAGGTTTCGAAAATATTGGCACTGACACGTTGTTCATTTTGGTCATCGGCATCATCGCCAATGACACGGCGGCATATTTCGTTGGTGCAGCCACTGGGCGCACACCGCTTCGATCTTGGATTAGCCCGTCAAAAACAATGGAAGGTTTTGTTGGTGGTGCAATTGGCACATTTGTCGCTGTGATTGCAGTAGGTCTACAAAGCGGAACTTGGACAAAACTCAGCGAGTGGTTGGTAATTGCATTTGTAATTTCAATTGTCGGCCCGATTGGTGACCTTACTGAATCGATGTTCAAGCGCAATATGGATATCAAAGACTTCGGAACAGTGATTCGAGGTCACGGCGGGGCACTTGACCGCTTTGACAGCATGTTGTTTGCATTGCCGTTTATTTACTACATCACGTTGGTGCTAACTCCTTGGGCTAGTTGAGCCGTGGTGCGCGTTGCGATTGCCGGATCTACTGGGTCAATCGGCAAGCAAACTTTAGAAGTTGTTCGTGCCGCTGGTGATTCGGGCAAATATCAAGTTGTAGCACTTAGCGCTAATTCGTCGATCGCCGAAATTGTCGCTCAGTCACAAAGTTTTAATCCCGAAGTCGTAGTTGTTGGCGACCCGGTTGCGCGTGCGAAAGTTGCCGAACAACTAAAACCCACGAACCCAAAGATTGAAGTTATAGATGATGCGTCGCAACTCGCGATTCTCGCCGATGTTGTTGTCAACGGCGTAGTTGGTTTTGCTGGGCTGGGTGTGACGATGTCAACTTTGAAAAATGGCAAGCGACTGGCGTTGGCCAACAAAGAGAGTTTGATAGCAGCCGGGCCGGTAGTGGCACCGCTGCGCAAAATTGCCGGCGCAGAAATCATCCCTGTTGATAGCGAGCATTGTGCAGTACATCAATGCTTGCGAAGTTCGCAAAATAGTGTGCGTGATCTTTCGCGATTGTTGCTGACTGCAAGTGGCGGACCCTTTCGCGGTCGATCTGCAAAGTCGCTAGCTGACGTCTCAGTTCAAGATGCGTTGCAACACCCAACTTGGTCAATGGGGCCAAAAATTACGATCGACTCGTCTACTTTGATGAACAAAGGTCTCGAAGTAATCGAGGCACACGAACTATTTGGCGTGAGTTACGACGACATCAGCGTGGTGGTGCATCCTCAGTCGATTGTGCATTCGATGGTTGAGTTTTGTGACGGCGCAACGATCGCGCAACTTTCGATGCCTGATATGAAGTTGCCGATTGCATACGCGCTCGAATATCCGAATCGATCAGCCAGCAGTTTTGGTGCCATTGATTGGGCCGAACTTTCTCGGCTCGACTTTGAAAAACCTGACCGTGACACATTTCGCTGTCTTGACCTGGCCTACCAAGCGGGTCGAATTGGTGGTACGGCGCCTGCGTGGTTGAGTGCCGCCAACGAAGTCGCAGTCGAAACTTTTTTGGCCGGAAGCGTGAAATGGAATCAAATTGCCAGCATCATTGAATCAACCATGCAACACCATGATGGTCAAATACCAACAACGGTCGAGGATATTTTAGAAGCTGACCGTCTCGCACGCACGTGGGCCACAAAGATTTCAGCCAACATTAAGGAGACGCAAGTTTGAGTTCGAGTGACGGCAATTTTTATACGAAGTTTCGCAACGAGATCGCTGCGGGGGGCGCAACCGAAACTCAACAGAATCAGAACAACAAGTTAACTTCTGCCGTAACGGCATTAATTGTCTTTGGGTTGTTGGCGTGGTTGGGAGTGAAGAACCCTTGGTCGCTTGTTTTCGTAGCTGGTTTGATCGTCTCGGTGTTTCTGCACGAAGTTGGCCATTTTTGGACGGCGCGTCGCAGTGGCATGAAGGTAACCCAGTTCTATATGGGCATGGGGCCCCGAATATTTAGTTTTCAGCGCGGCGAAGTCGAATTTGGTTTGCGGGCACTGCCAGTCGGCGCGTTCGTGCGCATTGTGGGCATGAATAATTTAGATGAGTGCGCTCCTGAAGATGAGCCGCGTACATATCGTCACCAGTCCTACCCGAAGCGAATGCTCGTGATCACCGCAGGCAGTTTGATGCACATGATTATTGCCATTGTGTTGTTCGTCGGCGTTTATGCGACGGCGGGACGCTTTGGTGACACCGGCAAACTTTTAATCTATGGCGCACCAGCAGTTGATTCGCCCGCAGAGAAAATTGGTCTTCGTGATGGTGATCAGATTCTGGCAGTCGGCGAGTCAAAGATAACTTCTCGGCGCGAATTGATCTTGGCGATAGTGGCTAATAAACCAGGTGACACTGTTGAACTCAGATTTTTGCGTGATGGTCAACAGCAGATCGAACAAGTGGTGTTAGCAAGCAACCCGGCAAATTCTGAACTGGCGTTTTTGGGCGTATCTTCTGATTCTTATGCGTATGTTCAACACAGTGTTTTTAGCGCAGTCGGTTTCGGTTTGGTAGACGTTGTCACGACTGCGAGAGATTCAGTAGGTGGTTTGTTTGTTGTGCTTAACCCATCAAATATTTTTTCGAATGTCGTGGCTGACGAACCAGACATAATGACTCGACCAACAACAGTCCTTGGCGCAAGTCAATTTGGTGGTGAAATTGGCCGCAGTGAAGGCATCAAGGGCGTGCTGATGTTGTTGGCAAGCGTGAACATTTTTGTCGGCGTGTTCAACATGTTGCCATTGTTGCCATTTGACGGCGGGCATGCGGCGATTGCAACTTACGAGCGGCTTCGCTCGCGCCGTGGTCGTGTCTATCGCGCCGATGTCGGCAAGATGATTCCGGTGGCGACGACTGTGGTGGTTTTGCTCGTAATGTTGATGTTTGCGGGCCTCTACTTAGACATAACCAGCCCGCTCGGATAATTAGATTTAAACGACTGTGATGACATGGGCGCTGACATGACGAACAATACTTTGACAAATTTTCCTCGTAAAAAAACTCGCCAGATAAAAGTTGGCAAAGTTTTGGTCGGTGGTGACGCACCCATCAGCGTGCAGTCAATGACAATCACCAAAACATCTGACGTCGAGGGCACTTTGCAGCAGATTTATGCACTTGCTGCAGCGGGTTGCGACATTGTGCGTTGCACTTGCAACGATGCGGCTGCGGCCGAAGGCTTGGCCAAAATTGTGCCGAGGTCGCCCGTGCCGATCATTGCCGACATTCACCACCAATATCGCATGGCTTTGGCAGCCCTTGAAGCGGGCGTGCACGGGTTGCGGCTTAATCCAGGCAATATTCGAAAACCTGAGCACATCAAAGCTGTGGCGTCTGAAGCCCGCGATCGTGGTGTGTCAATTCGAATTGGCGTCAACGGTGGTTCATTAGATTCAGACCTTTACGAAAAACACGGTGGTCTGACCGCCCAAGCGATGGTCGAGTCGGCGCAACAAGAACTTAGATATTTCGAAGAAGTTGATTTCAATTTGGTAAAAATCTCCGTCAAAGCATCAAACGTGCCGCTGATGGTTGAGGCGTACCGCATGCTCAGCGAGATAACAGATTTTCCGCTTCATCTTGGTGTGACAGAAGCAGGGCCGCTACCTGGTGGTTTGATCAAGGCGACAGCGGGCATTTCGACGCTGCTTCTTGAAGGCATCGGCGACACTATTCGTTACAGTCTCACGGCCGACCCAATTGAAGAGGCGCGCGCCGGCCGGCAGTTGCTCGAATCTCTCGGTTTGCGCGAGCGCAAAAACGTCGACTTAATAGCTTGTCCGAGTTGTGGTAGAGCAGAAGTCGACGTGATCGAAATTGCCAATCGCGCGCAGGCTGCCTTCGCCGATAAAAAATTGCCGCTGCAAATTGCGGTCATGGGATGTGTCGTCAACGGCCCCGGTGAAGCGCGCGAAGCCGACCTCGGCATTGCAGCGGGCAACAAACGAGGTCACTTGTTTGTAAAAGGTCGCAACGTCGCCGTGGTGCCCGAAAACGAAATGGTTGACGCATTAGTAGAGTGGGCAACTTTTATTCACGAACACGGCACCGATGCTGCTCTAAAGCGGGTCGACACCACAATTGCCGAGCGCGAGGCAGCTAAAGATCGCAACGCAGCGTTAGCCGAAAAAGGCGACGACGCAAATCATGACCAAGAACGAATTGTTGAAATTCGTCGTGCAGTTTCAGAAAAATAACTATTAGTTAATTTAAATAGTTAACTAGTTGCGAACAACTGACTATGGCTATGTTGAAGCGCAGTAGGCAACCGCAGTAATTGGCGTTTTGTAATTGTCGGCACTTTTTTGCGCACGACAAGACATTGTGGTGTTTGGGCGATGAGACCAAATGTTGCACAACGCTCGATTGCTCGCTCGAGTGAGCCCGAACCATGGCGAAACGCAAGACCCAGAGCGGCGGCCGTATCGGTCAGGTCAATGCAGTAGCCATTAGGAAAGACCTCTAGCTCGCGCGACATATAGCGCAGCACCCATGTCGCACTCGGGCCGATAACGCCGAGCCAATATGTTTCGACATAGTCGCTGCACGCGTCAAACCCTGATGCTGCTAGAACTGGGTCGACCCACTCAGAGACGAAGATTTCTGGGTTTGTGAAGTCGCACGAGTTTGAAGTCATACCCAGTTGTGTGCAGAAACTTGAGATTTTGGCTCGCGATCGTGCGAGTTTTTATCTAAACAGACAGATTCGAGTATTCCAGATTTTCGTGGACCAAATGGCTTGTGGACCAAAAAACCCAGATGCGCAGCGGGCAGCGACTCTGCAGTTCTATCTTCAAGACGTCGGATTGCGTTAGCGCTCTTGGCAAAGTCGTATGGCGTCGTTAAATCCCGACAAAAACGGTAGGGTATTGATATGTCTAGTTTTCGCGAACTTCTAGCTGCGGCTAAGTCGAAAATCCAAGAAGTTGACACGCAAACAGCAAGCGAAAAAATTGCATCAAATCAAGTTGTCGTTTTGGACGTGCGCGAACCCGACGAGTTTGAGCAAGGCGCTTTAAAAAATGTTGTTCACATTCCGCGTGGGCATCTTGAAGCGCAAGTCGAGTCGAAGATCGTCGACAAGACTTCTCCAGTAATTGTTTATTGCGCTGGCGGAGTGCGAAGTGCATTTGCAGCCAAAACTTTGCAAGATCTTGGCTATGCAAATGTTTTGAGCATGGCTGGTGGCTTTGGCAAGTGGAAAGACGAGGGTCGCGAATGGTCGACCCCCGTGCAGCTTTCGGCAGAGCAGCGCAACCGCTATCAGCGTCACGTGCTGTTGCCAGAAGTTGGCGTTGAGGGCCAAGCCAAACTTTTGGCGAGCAAAGTTTTGCTGCTTGGTGCAGGTGGTTTGGGTTCGCCTGCCGCGATGTACTTAGCAGCAGCCGGAGTCGGCACGATCGGCATCGTCGATATGGATGTAGTTGATGCTTCTAATTTGCAACGCCAAATTTTGCACAATTTAGACCGAGTTGGTGATCGCAAAGTTGACTCGGCAAAAAAGACGTTGACGATGTTGAATCCAGATGTCAACGTGGTCACTTATGACACCAGGCTGAGTGCAGAAAATGTAATGGAGATTCTTGACGGCTACGACGTCATCGTCGACGGCGCAGATAACTTTCCGAGTCGTTACTTGCTGAACGATGCGAGTGTCAAACTTGGAATACCAGTTGTGCACGGTTCGATTTTTAGATTTGAAGGCATGGTCAGCGTGTTTCATCCGATACTTGGGCCGACATACCGAGACATGGTGCCCGAGCCGCCACCAGCAGAGTTAGCACCGAGTTGCGCCGAAGCGGGTGTGCTTGGGGTATTGCCTGGCATCGTTGGTTCGATTCAGGCACTTGAGGCATTGAAATTGATACTCAACTTGGGTGAATCGCTAATCGGAAAAATCTTGGCGATCGACACAACCGAGATGTCATTTCGCACGTTCAATTTGCAGCGCGATCCAAAAAACGCTGTGACGTATGACAATCGAGACAAGATTCAAATTCGTGATCTCGAAGGTGCGTGCGCACCGTGGCTAGCAAAATAAATTAATTGCCACCAACTACGACATCTAGTTGAACTCGGGCAGACTGCTCAAAGTCGTATGATTATCTAGTGCGATTTGCCATTGTCGGGGCTGGTTTTTCGGGTGCAGTAGTCGCCCGCGAACTAGTAGAAGCCGGACACACAGCCGACGTTTTTGACACCCGTGATCATGTCGCAGGTAATTGCCACACTGCACGCCATGAGACGGGTGTGATGGTTCATACGTATGGCCCACACATTTTTCATACCCAGCACGAGCATGTTTGGCAATACATCAATCGTTTTGGCGAGATGATGCCATATCGACACAAGGTCAAGGCAATCTCACAGGGCACGATGTATTCGTTGCCGGTCAACCTAAAGAC
>SXGR01378274.1_pt1 | contig 19698 bp, 18 predicted proteins | sample 3174711 | NCBI WGS metagenome assembly SXGR01 (sample SAMN11356860, study PRJNA531348) | freshwater metagenome | isolation source: freshwater sample F1-60 | place: China: Fuxian Lake, Yuxi | collected 2017-12-25
AAATATGCGGGAACGGTGATCACCGCTTGTGTGATCTTCTCCCCGAGACGCATTTCAGCGTCCGCCTTCAACTTGGCGAGGATCATCGCAGAGATCTCGGGGGGACTGAAGAGCTTCGGTTTGCCTTCGACGTCCACCTCGACCGCCGCGTCTCCATTAGGTGCCTTTACGACCTTGTAGGGGACCCTTTTCGCCTCCTCTTGGACCTCGTCAAACTTACGGCCCATGAAGCGTTTGATCGAGTAGATCGTGTTTCGGGAGTTGGTGATCGCCTGGCGCTTGGCGGATTCGCCCACCAGCCTCTCCCCGTTCCGCGCAAAAGCCACCACGGAGGGAGTGGTCCGCTTGCCCTCGGAGTTCTCAAGAACGAGCGGCTCGCCCCCCTCCATCACGGCCATGCACGAGTTCGTTGTTCCGAGGTCGATTCCGAGAATGTGTGCCATATGATTCCCTTTGGTCCCAATTTCATTGCAAGGTTGATGCCGACCCGGTCAAGTAGGCCGGAATCTTTGTTTCCCCCGCAAAACCCGTGCTGACAGGCGATTATGGGGAGAACGAATTAAGCCTGGCTCTGTGCCATAATAGTCCGTTCTGGCTCAATAGGTGGGCGCATTTGCGCCGCAGCATCCTGTCTTTTGGGGGAAGGGTCCCCGGACCGACGGCGGCGAGTTCGGTACGCCGGGTTTCAAAGAAACAGACGTGCAATGGCATGCACCCGACGATAGCCTCATTAAACAACAATCTAACCTATTATGAGCAAGCGAATTGGAGTGGTGGGAGTCGGCCGAATGGGTGCCAACATGGCACGACGGTTGAAGGACTGCGGATATACTGTCACGGCAGTCTATGATGCACGTCCCGAGTCGGCGGAGGCACTGGCGAAGGAGCTGGGCTGCGCCAACCCGCGGAAACTCGCTGATGTGACCGCTGTTTCCGACGTGATCCTGACCGTGGTGACCGATGACAAGGCGATGGACAAGATCTTCGCCAAGAAAGGGGACAGCCTACTGGTTGGGGCCAAGGGTAGATTTTTCATCAACTGTGCCACAGTATCCCCGGCCATCCATGTCGAGGTTGAGAAGCGGGCCAATCGCGTGAAGGCTAAGTCACTCGAGGCCTGCATGGCATCGTCGATCAACCAGGCCCGAAATGGCACGCTCTACCTGATGGTGGGGGGCAAGAAGGCCGTGTTCGAGGGAATCAAGCCGCTCTTGGTGAGTCTCTCCGACGACGGCAAGCTGCTCCGCTACATCGGTCGTTCCGGTCAGGCGGGTCAGGTCAAGGCGCTCGTGAACATGGTGATGAACATCAACACCGCTGGGCTCGCTGAAGGGCTGGGCCTCGGGTCCGCTTTGGGGCTCGATCTCAAGGTGCTCATGGAGGTGTTCTCCCAGACGGGTGCCAACAGCAGGGTCCTCGTGACCGATGGCGAGGACATGGTGAACCGTGATCACTCCTGTTTCTTCAGCGCAGCCCACGCAGCCAAGGACAGCGGCATCGCCTATGCCCTGGGCCAGAAGGCGAAGCTCACACTGCCCCTGGCGAAGGCGGCGCTGTCCCAGTACAAACGCATGGTCCAGGCGGGCCTCGGTGGGCTCGACAAGTCGGGAATCGCCGAGTTGACCTTCAAGGGACGTGGGCCGAAGAAACGGTCCAGCCGCTAGGGCAACATCCGTAGTTGGAGACGCGACAGCCCCGAACGAGCGGGGCTGTCCTGTTTTCCGGGATGTTTTTGGGGACGCTGGCCGGCAGGGGATCAGTAGGGCAGTGGAAATCGGGCAGTCAGCGCCTTGACCCGATCGCGGACCTGTCGCGCCTTTCCGATGTCGGCGATGTCCAGTAGGACCTCCGAGATCATATCACCGATCTCATCCATCTCCTTCTGGCACATCCCGCGGGTCGTGACAGCCGGAGTGCCAAGGCGTATGCCGGAGGCCTCGAACGGGGAGCGTGTCTCAAACGGGATCGTGTTCTTGTTCGTGGTGATCCCCGCCTCGTCGAGAGCCAGCTGGGACTGCTTGCCTGTGAGTCCGCGTGCCCCGACATCGACGAGCATCAGATGGTTCTCGGTTCCTCCTGAAACCAGCCGGAACCCATTGCGTTTCATCGCCTCCGCGAGGGCTAAGGCGTTGTCGACGATCTGCTGCTGATAGGCCTTGAAAGAAGGCTGAAGCGCTTCAAGGAAGCAGACGGCCTTGGCGGCGATGACGTGCATCCGTGGTCCTCCCTGGATCCCAGGAAAGACTTGGGAGTCGATCGCCTTGGCGTAGGAGGCCTTGCAAAGGATCAGGCCTCCCCGCGGACCCCGGAGGGTCTTGTGTGTTGTTGTTGTGACGAAGTCCGCGAAGGGCACGGGGCTCGGATGCACCCCGGCCGCCACCAGCCCGGCGATGTGTGCGATGTCGGCAAGGAGGAGGGCCCCGACCTCCTTCGCGATCTCTCCCATCCGCTCGAAATCGATCCGTCTCGGGTATGCGGAGGCGCCGACGGTGATCATCCTCGGTCGGTGCTCCCTCGCCATCGAGGCGAGCTGGTCGTAGTCGATCCGTTCGTCCTCCTTGCGGACACCATAGTGGACGATCTCGAAGAATTTCCCCGAGAAGTTCGCCTTGTTGCCGTGGGTCAGATGTCCGCCATGGGAAAGATCCATGGTCAGCAGCTTGTCTCCGGGTTTCAGCATGGCGAAGTAGACGGCCATGTTGGCTCCCGATCCGGAATGGGGCTGCACGTTGGCGTGCTCGGCACCGAACAGTTCCCGTGCCCGTTCGATCGCCAGCTTCTCGGCCTCGTCCACGTGCTCACAGCCGCCGTACCAACGCTTCCCGGGGTATCCCTCGGCGTATTTGTTGGTCAGGACGCTGCCCTGTGCGGCCATCACGGCTGGACTCGTGAAATTCTCGGAGGCGATGAGTTCGATGTGTTCCTGCTGGCGCTGACGCTCCTTCTGGACGATCTGCGCGATGCTGGGGTCCGTGGATTCTAGACTGGTATGGGTTTCGGGCATGTCTTCGATTTTATGGATTCGGCGTTCGTGGCGGCCGCCCTCGAATCGGGCGTCCAAAAACGCATGGAGAATCTTCCGGCATTCGTCGACGGAGTTGTTGCGGGCCCCGAGGCACAGGACATTCGCGTCGTTGTGCTGGCGCGTCAGACGTGCCATCTCCTCGCTCGTCACGAGTGCGGCACGGATGCCCTCGACCTTGTTCGCGGCCATGCTCATGCCGATGCCGGTCGAACAGCAGAGCAACCCCAGCGATGCCTGCCCCGAGGCGACGCGATGGGATACCTCGTGGGCGTAGTCTGGGTAGTCTGTGGACTCCTTTGAGTGGGTCCCCACATCCTCGTAGGAAAAACCGAGGCTCCGAAGCTCTCCCAGAAGTTCCTGCTTGAGCTCGAATCCGGCATGGTCGGATCCCACCGCGAACGCGGTCTGCGCCGTCGGACGCAGGGGTTGAAGCACCGGAGAGGCCAGAAGGGCCTCGATGCCGCTCTTGATCTGATCCCGGCACGAAAGATATTCGTCGATCGAGCCTCCGATCGGATCGGCGATATCCTGGTCCTTTGGACGGAGACGCGTGTCGAACTGTCCCAGGGTGAATGTCTTTGTTGATGCCTGCGGATAAAGATAGAGGAGATTGTCCACATGGCTGCGGGTCAGGCCCACGATCAACGTCGCTTCCTCCACCAGTCGGGCATTGACCATCTGGGAGCGGTGTCCGGAGATGTCGACACCCGACAGGCGCATCGCCTTGACGGCATTGGGGCTTGGGGGTTGGCCGTTGATGGCCCCCGTGCCGGCCGAGACGATCCTCCAATTCCCGTTGTCTGCGAGGACCTGGCGCGCGATGCCCTCTGCCATGGGACTGCGGCAGGTGTTTCCGGTGCACACGAACAGGAGGGTTTTCATCAGCGTCGCCCTCCAAAGGTGGGAGTGGTGCCCGAATGCGTCAACGCATCACTCAATGGGGGAGCCGAGCAGCGCGTTTTCGAATCCGGTGTCGCCTCATCCCTGGGACTTTCCAGGCGGTGCGAAGATCTCGATCCATCCGGGGGATCCAGGGATGTTTCCCTGTTTCTGGATCGCGGGAAACCAAAGCAAGTCCTCCTCCCGGGAGGATTCCTTCACTTGTCCGGGAGGCTCACGGTGCCACCGGCCTCGATGGTCATCTTGGGCATCTTGAGGCGCGAGGAGATGGTGGCGGTGGGCTGGGTACCCACGTTGTTGATGTTGTACGTCTCGCCCATCACCGAGGCCGGGAACTTGCCGTTGGAGAAATAGGCGGCTAGGTCGGTCTCGCTGGGAGTGTCGTTGTCGCCCTTCTTCTGGTCGGCCGCCCAGAGCTGCTTCTGGTTGTCGATCACCCGCAGGTTGTTGAGGATCGCGTTGTAGCGGCTGGTGGCCAGGGACCCATTGATGTTCGGGATCGCAATCATCGCCAGCAGGCCGATGATCAGGACCACGATCATGATCTCGATCAGGGTGAAGCCCGACTGGAGACGGACGGCTGGACGCAGGGCGGGATGGAGTTTCATAACGAGACGCTCGTGACGTTGTAGGGCAGGGTCAACACCCCGAACAAGAAAAGGTTCCGACTCGACTTGGTTCATGCTCGGACGATCTGACCCCCGCACCTTCAGGAGGCCCTGGAGTCCTCGACGCGAACCCGGGCGATCCGACGACGCTGGTACCAGCCGACCCCGATCAGGTCATGGATCCCTCGCCCCAGACGGTTCCAGACGCCGTACTTGGAGACTCCGGCGACCCGGGGCCGATGGTTGACCGGCACCTCCCGGCATCGGAAGCCGCCTCCGGCAACGAGGATCGGCAGGAACCGATGGAGTCCGTTGAACGGGAAGACGCCGTCGAGGCACTCCCGACGAAACGCCCTCAGGGCACAGCCGGTGTCGGCAAAGTCGGCACGAAGCGCGGCCTTGCGGGCTGCACGGGCAATGCGGGAGGAGATCTTGCGGACCAGCGAGTCCTGGCGGTTCACGCGGTGGCCGCAGACGAACTCAACCTCGCCCAGGAGGCCCAGCATCCGGGGCAGCTCAGCGGGATCGTTCTGGAGATCGCCATCAAGCGTGCAGAGCAGGGGAGCCGTGCTGCCTGAGATGCCGGTCCAGACCGCTGCGCTCTGGCCGCGGTTCTGGGTATGGCGCAGTCCCCGCACCCTCGGATCCGCCCGCTGCGCCGAGGCGATCCGAGCCCAGCTGTCGTCGGTGCTGGCATCGTCCACCAGCACGATCTCCCAGGGCCGCGTCTCGGCGGCGAAGACCCTGACCAGTTCGTCGACGAGCGGTTGGACGTTGTCGGACTCGTTGAAGAGCGGGACGACAATGGCGATTTCAGCGGACACCGGAGGGATTCTATGGGGTTTCAATGCCGAGGGTAAGAGGGATTTGGGAAGGGACTCGGAGGGGGAGGAGAAAAGAGGAATCCTCGGAAAGAGGGGATGATGCGGTGCCCTGGATCACCAGGGGTATCCCGTCGGTCGGAGGGCTGGGATGCACCCTTCCGCCCGGGACCGCACGTCCTTCATCCGTGCCACCCCGTGTTGCCGCTTGTTTCGACCCGTGGTTCCACCGGACACTCCGCGTCTCGTGAGGGGACGTCTCCAGGGACAATCCATCGTCGTGGTCGGGGGCACGGCCGGCCTCGGCCGGTCCGCCGTGTTGGCCTGCATCCGGGAGGGCGCCCGGGTGGTTGTGGTGGGACGTGATCCGGCGAAGGCCGCGGCCCTCGAGGCCGAACTGGGGGAGTCGGTCCGCGTCCTCTGCGGGGATGCCGCGGAGCCGTCCACGCCGGAGGCCGCGGTGGCGCTGGCCGTTTCGGCGTTCGGTCGACTCGACGGGCTGTACCACGTGGCCGGGGGCAGCGGTCGACGCCACGGTGACGGACCGCTCCATCTCCTGACCGACGAGGGCTGGGACTTCACGCTCCGGACCAACCTGTCCTCTGTGGTCTATTCCAACCGCGCCGCCACCCGGCAGTTCCTCGCCCAGGGCACACCGGGCAGCATCGTAAACTGTGGTTCAGTCCTCGCCTACTCCCCGTCGACACCCCATTTCTCGACCCATGCCTACGCCGCGGCGAAGGCGGGGCTGATCGGTCTGACCCGTTCGGCGGCGGCCGAGTACGCGGTCCGGGACATCCGGTTCAACGTCGTGGCACCCGGCCTTGTCGCCACACCGATGTCGCAACGCGCCCAGTCGGACGAGGCGATCCAGCGATTCATGCGGACCAAGCAGCCTCTCGACGGGGGACGGATGGGGGTTCCGGGCGACGTCGATGGCGCGGTCGTCTGGCTGTTGTCGGCGGAGAGTGCCTTCGTCACCGGACAGGTGATTGCGGTCGACGGAGGCTGGTCCCTGTCCGAAGGGCAACGACCGTGAGTCATGGTTCAATGAAGGGGGAATCGTACGCGTTGGGATTGGATCTGGGCGGCACGTCTGTGAAGGCGGTCGCCCTCGCTGGGGACGGTCTGGCTGGCCAGGACCACGAGCCGTTTGACCTGGCCGAGCCGATGGCGTTCGCCGGGGCCATGGAACGGGTGGTCGGACGGTTCACCGAGCGACTCGGTCGGCCCCTGTCCATCGGGGTCTCGGCACCTGGAATCCCAGCGCTCGACGATCGGAGCATCGCCCACATGCCCGGACGGTTCGAGGGACTGGAGGGGCTGGTGTGGGGCGATCGACTGGGGCGGTCCGAGGGGGTCCCGGTGGTGAACGATGCCAATGCCGCCCTGCTGGGCGAGGTGGGATTCGGAGCCGGTCGGGGCGCGCGCCACGCGGTCCTTCTCACGCTGGGCACCGGCGTGGGAGGGGCGGTGCTGTCGGACGGACGCCTACTGCGCGGTCACACCGGCAAGGCCGGACATCTCGGTCATGTGTCGCTCGATCCCGAGGGTGCCCCCGACATCTGCAACACGCCGGGCAGCCTCGAGGATGCCATGGGCAACCATAACATCGGGTCCCGGACGGCGGGGCGCTTCGCGACGACCCATGACCTGATCCGGGCGGTGGAGTCCAGTGATGAGGGGGCCCGCGGGACCTGGCTGTGCTCCGTCCGGGCCCTCGCCGCGGCGATCGCGTCGTTCGGGAACGTCCTCGATCCCGAGGTGGTGATCGTCGGAGGCGGCGTGGCCCGGGCGGGCGAGACGCTGTTCGGTCCTCTGCGGACCCTGCTGGCCGACATGGAGTGGCGTCCGGGCGGGAAGGGCCTGCGACTCGTCCCGGCCGAGCTCGGGGAACTGGCAGGGGCGCATGGGGCGGCTCTCTGGGGACGTCGGGGATTCCCTCCAATGGGCAGTTTCACAGGACCGTTCTGATCCAAGGGTCGAAATAGCTCTTGGCCCGGGCGGGTGCCGCGGGAGACGTTCATCCGGATCGATCACCATGGGACGGCATCTCAAGTGGACCCACGTCTACCGGCTCTACGAATGGGTGGAGCCGCTCCTGAACCAGACCGTCGCCAAGGAAGCGCTGCCTGCGGGCGACCGGATCGTGGTGCTGGCACCGCATATCGATGACGAGACCATCGGCTGCGGCGGCGTCCTGGTGAAGCATGTGCAGGCCGGGAAGCGGGTTGCGATCCTGACCTTTGCCGACTGCAACCCGGAACGCATCGTGGAGGGGCGTGCCGCCGGTGCGGTGCTGGGGGTCCAGCGTCAGGACTTCCTTCCGTTCCTGTCGAAGACCCTGTCGGGCAACCGCGACGCCTTTGCGGCGCTAGTGGCCTTCCTCCGCGAGGAGGCACCGGATCTGGTCTATGTGCCGAGCCTGCTGGACCGTCACACCGACCATGTGGTGCTCAACCAGATGCTGGCCCGGGCGACGCACGAGACAGGCCGGCGACCGATGGTCTACGGCTACGAGGTGTGGAGCACCCTCACGCCGAACGTGGCGGTCGACATCACCGTGGAGCAGCCGCTTAAGGCCCGGGCCCTGGACTGTTTCACGAGCCAGAACCTTTCCAACAACTGGGTGGATGCCGCGATGGGACTGAACCGGTACCGCGGCATCACGACCAGCGCCGGACTGTACGCGGAGGCCTTCCATCGTCTGACGGCGGCACGGCATCGGGAGCTGGTGGGACGCCTTTGGAAGGTCTAATCGGCATGCATATCGTCCAACTCCTGGCGGGAACGGGGCAGGGCGGGGCCGATCGGGTGGCCATCGCTCTGGGCCGCGGTCTCCAGGCCGCGGGGCATCGCGTGACCTTCGGGGCGGCTCCCTATTTCCTGGCGAACCGTCCGGGTGTCGGTCGCGAGCACGAGTGCTGGGAAATCCCCCGGTTCCGGGGATTCCCCTGGCGCTCGTTGCGCAAGTTCAACCGCAGGGCCGAGGAGGCCGATCTCGTGGTCACCCACGATTCCGGGGCCCGCCACTTCGCGATCTACGCCAAGCTCGCCGGGCTCCGTCCACCGGTGTGGTTCTACCGGCACTGCATCAGTGGCACGACCCGCTTCGGTGGGGTCCAGCTCCATCGACTGGTCGCGCGACACCATGTGGCGGTGAGCGACATCATCGCACAGAGCCTCATCGACAGCGGCTATCCACGCCGGCAGGTGACCCGCATCCATGGAGCGATCGACCTCGCCCCGTTCCTCGAGCCGTGTCGGGACCGGGTGGAGGCGCTGCGGGCCTCCCTGCTCCAGGGGCTGCCCGAGGGGACCGTCGTGGTGGGCATGGTGGGTCGACTCCATCTGGGCAAGGAGTGGCGACCCGATCGACCGGACTTCAAAGGGTATGATGTCCTGTTTGGAGCGCTCGCGAAGGCCCGGTTTCCCTGGAGGGTTCTCACACTGGGACCGACCCGTCCGGAGGAGCTGGATGCGGTCCGGCAGATCGCCCAACACCAGGGGGCCGACCCGGACCGGATCTGCTTCGCCGGCTTCGTGGATGATCCTGCGTCCCATGTCGCGCTGATGGACATCAACGTCCTGCCTTCCCGGAAGGAGGGGTTGGGCTTGACGGTGATCGAGAGCATGGCGGCGGGGGTGCCCACGCTGGGCAGCCGAAGCGGAGGCATCCGGGAGATCATCGAGGATGGGATCAGCGGACTGCTGTTCGACGAGGGCAACGCCGAGGCCCTCCATGCCGCGCTGGAACGGGTGGTGGGGTCACCGGACCTCCGCAGGACCCTCTCCGAGCGAGGGCGTGACCGGGCCAGGACGGTGTTCGACGCCCCGGTGATGGTGTCGGCCTTCGAGGCGTTGATGCGACGCGAGCTCCGGAGGCGCTGAGGGGCGAGGTGTCGGACAGGGTGAGGTGTGAGAAGGAGTGGGGTGCAGGTGACCGTGATGTGGGGTGCTGGGGTCTGGGAGCTGGGGACACCTGGGGTGGGTGGCCGCTCGGAAGCGGCCAGGTTCCGCAGAGCACTGCAGAGCCCACCGGTGCCGTCCTGTGGTGGGTGATGCAGTGCCCTGCATCACTGGGCGCGGGAGCGCTTACCCTGCGAGGCGCTGCCCACCTGTGGGGAAGGTCGGCTGGGGTATTGTGGCGGACTGGAGGCGTGGAGAGATTGGGCATGGGGTGGGTGGGTGCTCGGGAGGTACCCAGTGGCCGAGAGCGCGGACCCGCCGACCCTCGCAGGTGAATCCAAGTGCGACGGATCGAGATGGGTTAGCCAGAGACCGCAGTCCTACCACGCCAATGGGACGAATGCGGTCCGTCGGAACTGGCGATGCCACTGGAGGTCCCAGACCGCGTTGAGCTTCACGGCTCGAGCGGAGCCGTCGACGAAGGCCGCATTGATGTTGCGGTTGTGCCGGTCCATGACGAATCGCGCCATGTCCCAGTCCCACTGCTTGGCCTGGGTCTTGTTCCAGTCCCGCGTCCTCGGCGGCTTGCCTCCGTTGCCCGGATACTGGAGGTCGAACGGATTGCCCCCGTACCAGGCGCAGTCGGCGAACACCGGCACGATCGACGGCTCGGTGACTCCGCTGACGGTGGACCAGTGCCATGAGGGCTGACCTCGCCAGCCGTCCTTGAAGCTCGGAGGGAGCGAGTTGATCCAGTGGTTGATCCCGTAGCTGCCGTGGTCGCCCTTGCGGAAATACCCCTCCGATTTGTTCTCCTGGCTCCAGCCCCAGAACTCCCGGGTGTTCCCGTAGCCTTCCTTCGACGGCAGCTTTGCGGTCGGACACAGCCGGAACTGTCCGATGTTGCCGTAGAGGTTGCTGAGCGAGGCCATCCACGTCCCGTCGATGCTCGGGCCGTAGTCGGCCATGAACCGGTCGGCGTTGTCGGTCGTGTAGAGGGTGGTGATGAGGGACCACTGTCGGAGGTTGGACACGCACTGGACCGCCTGGGCCTTGGCCTTCGACTTGGCGAGTGCGGGCAGGAGCATGCCGGCGAGGATCGCGATGATGGCGATCACGACGAGCAGCTCGATCAGGGTGAATCCCGGATGGGAGTGTGGCCTTGGGCGCGCGGTGTGCATGGAACCGGAAGGGGGAGCTGACTTCATTGAGGACCCGGACCCCCCTCCCTTGGCAAGGCTGGGATCCGGGGTGTCGGCCCGCGCCCGGACAGTCCGGGTCCCGCGCTGATCTTCGATCGCGGCCTTGACGCCTCCATCATTGCCGGCGTGCAATCAATGGCATGTCCTCGTCATTACCCCGCAGGGAATTCCTCGTCTCGACCGTTCTCGGCTCCGCTGCCGTCCTCTCCGGATGCGCCACCTCGGGTGGTTCGTCCAAGGGCGTCGCCGCCGGCTGCTACGAGATGCGGATCTACCACATCGCCCCCGGCAAGCAGGAGGCGCTGCTCAACCGGTTCCGCAACCACACCCTGAAGCTCTTCGCCCGCCACGGCATCACGAGCGTCGGCTACTGGATGCCGATCGATCCCGCTGATCAGCGGCTCCACTTCCTGCTGTCCTACCCGAGCCGTGAGGCCCGCGAGGCCTCCTGGAAGGCGTTCGTGGCCGATCCCGACTGGCAGGCCGCCTACAAGGCATCCGAGGCCAACGGTCCCCTCGTCAGCAAGGCCGAGAATCCGTTCTATGTGCTGACCGACTACTCCCCGAAGCCGCGCACTGGCAACGTCTCCAAGGGCGGGGTCTGGGAATGGCGCACCTACACTGCGGCTCCTGGAAGGCTCGGGGCCCTGGATGCCCGGTTCCGCGACCACACCCAGGCGCTGTTCGCCAAGCACGGCATGAACAACTACGCCTACTGGCACAAGATGGCCGACCAGCCGGGTGCCGACGTCACGCTCGACTACTTCCTGACCCACGCCTCGGTGGACGCCTCCAAGAAGTCGTTCGCCGCCTTCGGGCAGGATCCGGCTTGGAAGGCGGCCCGCGAGGCCAGCGAGAAGGCGGCCGGCGGTTCCCTCACGGCCCCGGGTGGGGTGAAGTCGCTCTTCCTGAAGGCGACCGACTTTTCGCCCGCGCAGTAGTTCCGGGTACGGGCGATTCGACATCCCATGCTCCTCATCCCGGTCCGGGTTGGCCCCAGCTCCATCCATGGACTGGGGCTTTTCCCTGTCACCCCGCTGCGGGCCGGCACCCCGATCTGGCGGTTCGAGACCGGTTTCGACCAGCGGTTCTCGGATGCCGAGGCGTCGTGCTGGCCGGCACCCGCCCAGGCGCACCTGCGTTGGTTTGCGTGGCGGGAGCGGGATTCGGGACTCTGGGTCCTGAGCGGGGATCACGCCTGTTTCATGAACCACGCGGAATCCCCCACCACCGGCATGGCCCCCGGGGACGCGGACGGAGTGACCTGTGCGCTCCGGGACATCGCGGAGGGTGAGGAACTGACCTGCGACTACCGCGCCTTCGATGCCGAGGTGGAGGCCAAACTGCGCTTCTGAAGCCAAGCTGTCCTTGGATGGAGAATACTTCGGAACACCCGCTCAAGGTCCTGTTCGTCTGCAGCCGGAACCGGCTCCGGAGCCTCACTGCCGAGGAGATCTTCAGCGGCATCCCAGGAGTGAAGGTCCGTTCCGCAGGCACACAGCCTGAGGCCCGTGTCGTCGTCACTGAAGGCCACATCGGCTGGGCCGATCTCGTCTTCGTGATGGAAAAATCCCACCTGAACCGTCTGCAGCTCCGGTTTCCGGAGGCCCTGGAGGGCAAGCAGATCGTTGTCCTGCGGATCCCCGACGACTACGGCTTCATGGACCCGGATCTCATCGACGAGCTGAAGGCCAAGGTCCTGCCCGATCTGGAAGTGTCAGAGGCCTGAGCCGATCCAGCGCGTCGGAACTCAGGCGATCGCTTCGGTGATCAGTTCACCATGGACGTCGGTGAGCCGATGGTCCCGGCCGCCCGAGCGGAAGGTGAGTCGACGGTGATCCACCCCCAGCTGGTTCAGCATCGTCGCATGGAGATCGTGGATCTGGCATTTCCGGTCGACTGCCCGGTATCCGAAATCGTCGGTCGCACCGATGATCGTACCCCCGCGGATCCCGCCGCCCGCCATCCAGACGGTGAACGCGAACGGGTTGTGGTCGCGGCCATTGGAGCCCTGGGCGAACGGGGTCCGTCCAAACTCGCCCGCCCAGACGATCAGGGTCGATTCCAGCAGTCCCCTGCGCTTGAGGTCGAGGATCAGGGCCGCGATCGGTTGGTCGACCGCGCGGGCGTTGGCCTCGTGCCCGGCCTTCAGGTCGCTGTGCTGATCCCATCGGTCGCCGATGGTCCGGGGGCAGGTGACCTCGATGAACCGGACGCCACGTTCGACCAGTCGCCGGGCCAGGCAGCATTCCCGGGCGTAGATCCGGGTGGGTTCGAAGGGGCTGTCGAACCCATACAGTGCCTTCGTCTCGGCGCTCTCCCCGTCGAGGGCTGAGAGTTCCGGGACGGCCGACTGCATCCGATAGGCCAGCTCGTGGTTGGCGATGGCGCTCTCGATGGCGTCCGCGCCGGTCTCATGCGCGAAGGCCGAGTCCAGGCGGGCGATCAGCTGACGTTTCCGCGACTGGACCGAGTCCGGGTCGCGTGGTGTGGCGTCCGCGATCGCCTCGCCGAGGGGTCGCAGGATGGAGCCCTGATGACGCGCCGGGAGGAATCCCGCCGAGAAGCAGTCGAGTCCGCCTGGCGGGATCAATCCGCCCTCGACCACCACGAACCCGGGTAGGTTTTCGTTCTCGCTGCCGAGGCCATAGGACATCCAGGCCCCCATGGAAGGACGCCCCGGGATACCGAGCCCGGTGTGGAGAAAGTAGTTGGCGTTGGTGTGCTCGCTGAACTCGCTGGTCATCGAGCGGATCACACACAACTCGTCAGCCACTTGCCGGAGGTTGGGGAAGAGCTCGGAGATCGGGATGCCGGATTGGCCGCACTCCTTGAACGCCCAAGGGGAGGCGAGGGTATTGCCGTTGTTGTTGAACTGGGTCGGCGCCATCGGCAGCGGGAACGGCTTGCCGTGGTAGTCGGCCAGGCGCGGCTTCGGATCGAAGGTGTCCATCTGCGCCGGACCGCCATCCTGGTAGAGGAAGATCACGCTGCGGGCCTTGGCGCGGGAATGGGTTGAAAGCAGCGCCCGGTCGTCCCGTCCCGATCCCACCGCGGCCGCAAGCTGGGCGGTGGTGGTCCCGAACAGGCCGGCGAGGGCCCAAAGCCCGAGTCCGCTGCCCGACGCCGCCAGCATCTCACGACGAGTCAGCGGGGCGGGGCGGATCCGTCCGCAGGGCGGCATGTGGGGCGTGTTCATCGGAGGAAGACAAATTCCTTGGAGGCGAAGAGCGAGTGGGTGAGGGCCGCATAGGCGGCACGTTCGTGGGCGAGCGACGTTGGGGTGGTGATCGATGCCGAGGCCCGTTCGTCGTCGAGGAACTCCAGCGCGACCTGGACCTCCTCAGGACGCGGCCACCGGGCGAACGCCGAGAGCCAGAGCTGCTCGATCCGCGCCCGATCCCGGTCCGAAGAGGGTGCCGTCGAGGTGCCGTCCTCCGTGAGGAGTGATTCCGCCCAGCGGTTGGCGATCAGGTGGACGAGCTCGCCGTTCATGAGGGCGAGGGACTGGGCCGGGACGTTCGAGGCATGGCGTCGACCGCAGGCGGTTGCCGGAGCGGGTTGGTCGAACGCCTGGAGGAAGGGGTCGAGGAAGTTGCGCCGCGTCTCGAGATACAGGCTGCGACGGAGATCACCGTCCACCGGACCGGAGCTGCCGGGACGACCCCGCCCCTGCATGTGGTCGGTCAGCCGGGCACGCACACTGGTGCCACCGATCCGACGGTCGAGATGGCCCGAGGCCGACAGCAGTGCGTCCCGGATCTCCTCCGCATCGAGGCGTCGTACCGCCAACGGGGCCCAGACGTCGCCAGGGGTCTCACCGGGATCGGCCGCCGCCCGGTAGGCGTGGGACAGGACGATGTCGCGCACCAGCTGCTTGATCGTCTGTCCATGGGCGAGTCTGGAAGCCAGGTGGTCGAGAAGCTCCGGACTCCAAGGCGTGCCGCCCAGCTGGCCGAAGTCGTCGGGTGTCTCGACGATCCCGCGTCCGAACAGCTTGAGCCAGACGCGATTGGCGGTGGTGCGCCAGAAGAAGGGTCGGCCGGGGTCCGTGAGGGCGGCGAGCAGGGCCCGTCGGCCGCTGCCCTCAACCGGTGCGGGCTGGCTCTCGCCCAGCACGGACAGCCGGGCCAGCGGGGCGGGATCCCCATAGCGATGGGCGGCACCGCGGACGTGGATCCGCTCGTCGAGCGGGCCTCCTTCGTCGGCGATCAGCGCCCGGATCGGTGGCGCGCAGGCCAGCAGGGCGTCGCGGTTCTCGACCGCCTTGCTGCGTGCCTCGGCCAGCCCGGCGGCCGACGCGTTCATCCCGGTGGCGGGTCCGTCGTCATCCCACTGTTCGGCCGGCGGCGGGGTGGGATCGTCGGTGGCAAGAATCGTGTCGATCTCGATCCAGCCCGGTCCGTCGTCCTCGATCTCGAAGTGGATGCGTTCCCCCTGGTAGCGGCCGAAGTCGAAGGTCTCGATGCGCCATGGGATCTCGCGCGGGTCCTTGGCGGCCTGGGCGCCCTCGACCTTGGGAAGACGGCGGCGGAACCCCTCGAAGAGCAGGCCGACGTGCTTATCGAGCCAGTAGTTGTCGACCACCGCCCGGAATGGCGTATCGCTACCGCGGATTCGGAGATGGAAGTACCGACGTTTGAGGGTGTGGTCTCCCGAGCGAGCACTGCCGGTCAGCGCCGAGGAGAGTCGGGCACTGTCGAGGGTGCCGGTCTCGGCCGCGCGGAGTTCCCCGGTGGCATCGAGGGCCAGGAGCGATCCGGAGGCGTCGAAGGCCCGTCCGGACTGGGACCATCCGGCGCCGCCCCGCGCCACGTCGTCGAGCACGGTGACGGCCGATGACGTCGGGGTGGGGTAAGTCGTGGGGATCGCCCCGGAGATCCGGCTCGCGGCCTCGAGCGCCCGAGAGGCGACCTCGGACCGCTCCGCCATGCGGGGATCGGCGTCGACGAAGCCTTCGATCCGACGGGTATTTCGGGCGACACCGAACAGGGCGTAGAAGTCCCGTGTCGGAATCGGGTCGAACTTGTGGTCATGGCATCGTGCACACGCGATGGAGAGACCGAAGAGGCTCCGGCCGGCGACATCGACCGCCCCTGCGAGACGGTCGGCCTCGTCCTGACGGACATCGACCGGGGCATGGGTGGACGGACCGAGGAACCACCAGGCCGTGCCGATCGGTGCGGCGTTTGGGAGGCCGAGACCGGGGCGGGGAGGCATCAGGTCGCCGGCGATCTGTTCCGACACGAAGCGCGCCGGCGGCAGGTCGGAGTTGAAGGCCTCGACCACGTAGTCCCGGTAGCGCCAGGCGTAGGGGATCTCGAAGTCGAACTCATGGGCCATGGTCTCGGCGAACCGGGCGAGGTCGAGCCAGTGACGGCCCCAGCGTTCGCCGAATGCCGGGTCGGCCAGGAAACGGTCCACCCACTGGGCGTCCCGTCCTGGGTCCGGATCCGCCACGAACGCCCTGATCTCATCAGGGGTTGGGGGCAGGCCGCGGAGATCGAAGGAGAGCCGACGCAGCCAGGCGACCGGATCGACATCGCGCTTCGGTGCAGCCCGCTGGGCGGACTCGCGTTGTGCGAGCACGAAGGCGTCGACTGCTCCCCGGCACCATTCGGCATTCCGGACCGGGGGTGCGGGAGGATCCTGGAGGGGACGGAAGGCCCAGGGTTCGGCGTAGGCGGCGCCGGCGGCGATCCATTGTTCGAGGGTCTGCACCTCGCCGGGCGTCAGCGGCTCCCCCTGGGGCGGCATCCGCTCGTCGGGGTCCGCATGAACCACCCGCGAGAGCAGGGCACTGTCTGAAGGTTTGCCGGGGATGATGGCGGCGAGGTCGGATTTCAGTCGGGCGGTGGCCCCTTCGAAGGTGTCGAGCCGTAGTCCGGATTTGCGCGCGTCGGCGTCGGGCCCATGGCAGGCGTAGCACTTCGCGGCGAGGATCGGACGGACCGATCGGCTGAAGTCGGGTCCTGCCGCCGCGAGTCCTCCAGCACCGGTCAGCAGCGCGGCCATCAGCGCCACGGAGCGTAGAAGGCGTCTCGGGAAGGGAGTTTCGCAGAGCACGCCCAAACCTTTCCTCAAAGGGAGGGCTTCGCCAAGTGTCGGCCGGGCGCAATGTGCCCCGCCGCCGGGTTGCGTCCCTATCGGGAGAGGATCTGAATCGCCTGCAGCTCGCGGGGGTCGCGGACGTACACGACGCCGTCGGAGTAGGCCGGGTGGACGTAGGTCTTGCCGGTGACCTGGACCCGACCGAGTTCCTCGTAGCGGGCGGGGGAGGCGTTGAGGAGCAGCAGCTCCCCGAGGTCGGTCAGCACGAGGAGGCGCGAACCGGAAACGAGGGTTGCGGCGACGTCCCCGAAGCCGGGCTGGCTCCAGGTGACGGATCCGTCCTGGGTGTCGATGCAGACGAAGTCCTTCGAGGCTCCGAGACCGTAGAGATGCCGGTCGATAGCGACCGGTGTCGAGAGGTTGAGCCGGAGCCTTGGATTGAGCCACGCCTCCTCGGCCTGGAATCCATCGCCGTCGCGTCGGATCCGGACCGCCCGGAGTCCGGTGGAGTGGCTGGCGAAGTACACGGTGTCGCCCAGGACGATCGGGGTCAGGACGTTTCGGTTGGCGAGCGTGCGGAAGGGGACCCGCCAGAGGACGTGTCCGTCCTCCGGGGCGAGGGCGAGCAGGCCGTTGCAGGTGGCGGTGATGAACTGGGGGCGTCCCGCGACCTCGGCCAGCACCGGCGAGGTGTAGGCGGTCAGGTCGTCCTGGGATTTCCAGAGGACGCGTCCGGTACGGGGTTCGAAGGCAACGATGCTGGCGCCGTTGGTGCTGCCGACCTGGACCAGGACGCGATCGCGGGTCACGAGGGGCGATCCGGTGTTGCCCCGGCGGTTGGCGGCTCCGATGCCGGTGTTGCGCTCGGGGTTCCAGACCATCCCGAGGTCCTTGAAGTTCGTCCGCCAGAGGGTCTGTCCATCCGCGAGTCGAAGGCATCGGAACTCGCCGCGGGCGGTCTGGGCGTACAGGCGATCGTCGAAGATCACCGGGGTGCACCGCGGGCCGGGCTCGAATTCGTCGACGTAGGTCTCACCCAATGCGGCCGACCAGCGGCGGGCTCCGGTCCGGGGATCCAGCGCATGGGCGGTCTCCTGGCCACCGGTGTCGTCGAGGACCACGAGGGTTCCGGATCCGAGCACGGGTCCGGCATAGCCGTGTCCCAACGGGATGCGCCACAGGGGGGTGACGCTGGCCGGGAGCGAGCGGGGCAGGGGATCGGGGGTGTGGCCGGTCCGATCGGGTCCACGCCATTGGGGCCAGTCGGCGGCCGTGAGGGGAGAGGATGCCTGGAGGAGGAATCCCAGGGCGAGCGGGAGCAGGACCTGGGGGCGTGGGTTCACCAGCTTCCGTTGGCGATCGCGCTGATGAGGTTCCGCGCGAGGTTCTCGGCCGCCACGGGATTGTTCTCGCGCTCGGCGTTGTTGAGGTCGGAGTTGAAGACGACCTGGGCCGTGCCGGAGATGTCGCCTTCGTAGACGGTCTGCCCGCCTTGGACGGCTTTGACGTGGGCGGTGATCTTCACGTCGTAGTCGGTGGGGGTCAGAACGTCATCGCGTCTCGACCCCACGGGGAGGCGTCCGTAGCTGATGATGGTGCCGGTGACCACGATGTCGGCCCCGCCGCGGGTGCCGAGATGGAAGGTGCCGTCGCGCTGGACCTCACGGCGCAGAGCGGTGACGACGAGGTCGGTGAGCTGCGGTTCGGTGGTCTGGTTGGGGAAGGGGTCGATGGCGATCGACTGGGCGCCGGCGACGCGGGAGTTGGTGGGGCCGAGGCTATAGGCGCATCCGGCCCCGAACACTGCGGCCAGGAGGAGGGCGACGAGGACGAGGCGCGACCGGGAGATCATGGCGCTTTGGCCGGTGGGGTGTCGCCCTGCGGGGCCTTGGTGGACTGCGGCGCCGGCGGCGGCGGGAGCTTGGGCGACATCGGCGGCGCGTTGGTGGCGCGGGTCCGGGACCGGGCGCGGATCCGCTCCTCGTACTCGGTGATCCGCTTGGCCTGGGCGTCGGCGAGGGGTTTCAGGACCTCGATGCGCTGCCGGCACTGCTCGGCGTAGGGCGAGTTGGCATCCCGCTGGAGGGACTCGTTGTAGTAGACCACCGCACCGAGCCACCGCTTGTTGCGCTCGTAGAATCGGCCGGTCTCGTAGGCCCCTCGGGCCTGTTCCACCCGAAGGATGCTGATGGCCGAGTTGGCGGCCGACACCCGCTTGTCGTCGGGGTACAGCTCGATGAAGTCCTTGAAGAGGTCGATGGCCGCGCCGGCCTTGGACTGGTCGTACTCGGCGCGGAGGGCCTGCTTCTCCCAGGCCTGGCCGGCCTTGAAGGTCGCGTCGGCGGCGACGAGGGGCTGGTCGAAGTACTGGTCGGCCGCCTTCTCATACGCCTTCACCGCCTCGGGGTAGTGCTTGAGCTTCTCCTGGGCGGTGCCGATGTCCATCTGGGCCTTGGGACCGGTCTCGTTGAAGGGCCCGTTGCCCACGACCTTCCCGAACATGGTGGCGGTCTTCTCCATGTTCCGGAACAGCGGGATCAAGCCGAAGACCTTGAAGCGCTGTCCGGCGAGGAACCGCTGGGCGATCGCATACTGGCGGCTCAGGATCTCGTCGTAGTTGTCGAGCTTCGGGTGCTTCGTGAGGGCGGTCTGGTAGGTCTTGAACGCCCGCTCGTCCATCTTGCGCTCCTCGTAGCAGCGTCCGATGAGGTACTGGGCCTGGCCGGCGTAGTCGGACAGCGGCCAGACCTTGGTGACCCGGTTGGCCGCCTTGGTGGCGATGCGATAGCTGCCACGGTCGAACGCCTCCTGGGCGACCTGGAGCTGATCCTTGGCGCGCTTGCGCTGCCATCCGGCACCACCGCCACCGACGGGTTCATAGGTCCACCCCTCGCCGGGCCGATAGATAATCGGCGCCGGACAGGTGAACGGCATCGACAGCAGGCAGGCGATCAAGAGGGCCCTCACGGGGGACCGGCGTTGCATGGCGGCCGAGCCTAGGGAGGGAGGGTTCCAAGTCAAGGTGCGCACCCGTTCGGTTCGGGGTTCAGGCCTTCGAGTACACCTCGGCGCCGGCGGCAAGGAACTCCTTGGATTTCTCCTCGAGCCCCTTGCGCAAGGCCTCCTCCTCACCCATGCCCTGTTCGGAGGCGTAGCGGCGGACGTCCTCGGTGATCTTCATC